>Ga0315296_10000559_pt1 | contig 34095 bp, 51 predicted proteins | sample YL17G14_18_MG_FD_203921 | JGI IMG/M metagenome (GOLD analysis project Ga0315296, IMG submission 203921) | Sediment microbial communities from Yellowstone Lake, YNP, Wyoming, USA - YL17G14_18 | ecosystem: Environmental > Aquatic > Freshwater > Lake > Sediment | place: USA: Wyoming | collected... | reverse complement strand
GCGGATGGCAAAAAAATGTCCATACAGACATTAGTTAAAACAATCCGTGATAACCAACAAGTGAGCGCACCGAAATCTCTCCAAAAGAAAATCGGAGAGAGAAAGCGCCAAAGAAGAAAGCGCAGCACGTTCGACAAAGGATATACAAAGCCGAAGCTCAAGAAAGGACAGAAAGCCAGACGAGTATCACATGAGACTCGTCTTAAGATGATGGCCATTGCGGATAGAGCTTTTCACAGTGGCGCTAAGTTCTCTGATGGAGCCAAGCAGATACACAGACGCTTTCCAAGAATCAAAAAGAAGTCTTGCGGTGCTTTCTATTGGGCCACTCAGAAATTGCACAAGCACGCAAAGACTAGAGATGGCAAATCCGGCCAATGGTTCCGAGCATTGCACGAACAAGCAGCCAAGAAAAACCTAATCAAGAATCACGCACTTTAAGCGGTGTGTGATTCTCTTTTTTTGATTATAACCATAGGTGATAATCTTGGCAACATACCTAAACAGAAAAGGATTAGTCAAGACATGCAGGCACCCAAAGCACCATAGCAGACCGCTTTACTACAGACCAAGACACATCAAGATTCATCAATGCCAAAGATGTAAAGCATTAGTGATAACTCGATACTCAGTGAGTGTGAGAACATGACTCAGCTAGAGACTCTAGTGGTTAGAGATCATTGCCAAAGCTGTAGATTCTTTAAACGAGTAAGAATCTATCTTGATGTTGTGGGCTTTGGTCTAATGTCTCAAAGCGCTTTCGACACCCTTGGAATTTCGTTATGCGATAAGCGTCTAGTGGCTGGTTCGATATGGCTTTGCGATGATTGTTTCAATGCAAGAATCAAAGCTGAGATCAAAGCTGAGATGAGTGTCCATGAGATTCAGACTTAACGCAAGACTCAGCTTTGTGTCAGTGTCTACAGACATAACGGTGCGAGTAGATCAGAAAGAGCTTAAGAGATTCTTGGCAAATTGCCAAACATCAATAAGACGCTTTCAGAAACGTCGAAGATAGAAATTCCCCTTTTTTGTGATATAGTTTTTCTTCATTGGTTAGAAACTTAGCGATAGCCCTAAGTTATTTGTCTACTCGTTTTTGAGTAGATACTCATTTTCGAGTAAAGTCGATCTTTGATTTGTGATTTGATTTGTTACTTTAAGTAACAGTCAAGAGTTTTATCTCTTTCTCCAAATGGAGATCAGTCTAAGTCGTTTATGGAGAATAGAGCTTATTTTCAGTCGTTTTTAGGGTAGTGTAAGATCAGCTATGCGATTTATTGGATAGTCTGAAAACGCCCTTCGATTTATTGGAGCGTGAACAAAAATGCCCCTACGATTTATTGGATAGGTTTTTGGGGAAAGCCCCATAATCCCTTTTTTTCACGTTTTTCCAGCCCCATCAAGCCCCGTTTTTTCCCTGTGTTTTGTCAAAGGGTTCTTTTTGGTTTTGCTTTGTTGGTGCGTGTGGTCTGCGTATTGCGTGAGCCCCAGAGTTATGTGTTAGCTGATAGTTGGCAATTTGCTAAGAATGGTTCTGGGGAGATTTGGGGTCAGCTCAACCCTTAGGTATGTGTTTGGTTGATTTGAGATCAGCTCAAATCCCTGAGGGTGAAAAGCACCTTTATAAGCACTATATCCTATGTACTTAGTGGCGAAAGATAATGTCCAAGAATAAGGGAACAAATAATAAGACCGTAGCCAACAACCAGACTGGAGGGCTTTTTAGTCCAGTCAAAATAGTGGTTTCCAGCCAGAGGGAAATCCATGTTCAGAGAAGCCAATATAAGGGGCAAGACAATCTGGACATACGAACATATGTAGTCTCTGACGACTATACGGGGTACACGCCGAAAGGTGTGTCAATCCCTTGGGAAGATGCTGTCGGGGAGAAAGCTCTGGGGAAGAAGGTGGCCGACGCAATTCTCAAAGTCTGTACGCTGAAAGTTGAGAAGGGAGCGCAATGACCTTTGGGATAAGAAGTCGGCTTTCTCTTTTCCTATTGCGGTTACGACACTACAGAGCCCTACGCATAATGGAAAATAAGTGTGGGGCTTGCGGAAACATAGATACAGAAACACTGTGCGACGGATGCCCTCATTACGATACAATCAGAAAGATTCCAGAAATCTTGTGGAGGGCTTAAGATGTCTGAGAGCTTAGGTGAGCAGAGAACAAGGGCTATCGAGTTGCTTGAACAGCTTATGCCAGAGATCAAGAAGAATCCCTACGCTATGACGTATTATCAAGCGCTTGGGGGTTCTGAGGCTATGTATGGGGCTGATGGTTTCAGGGTTCAGATTCGGTATATTCTGGTGAATGTCAGAGTGCCGAAAGAGAAGAAGCATATCAGGGTTGAACTGTTGAAGCTAACAGAGAACCCATGGGGCGATGCGTGATGAATGAAGAAGATCGCACTAAGTTAGCTGTAGAAGCAAGGGACTTGTCTAGTCGTCTTTATTACTGCTCCAACAGTGGAGAAGGGCGAAAGGTTCGGAGCGAACTTGAGAAAAGAATTAGAGCAATCGAGCGAAAACTAGGGAAGGAATGAAAGATGGGGCAAGAGTGCAAGCATACAAACGTTTACTTCAAAGAGACTGTTGGGGCGAACTATTGCCCCGATTGTCATAGTCTTGAAGTTGGGGGCAAATGGATACCATCGCCAGCAAAAGATCAAGAGACTAGGGAGCAGTACGTTCAGAGACATCGAAGAATCAGCAGAGCGTTTGGGGAAGATTGGACACCAGACACTAGAAGGAGGGACTGATGTGGAAAAGAGTCATGTGTCCCTGTTGATTTGCGTCATTTGTAACGAGGGAACTGGGGTTCTGCTAGATCGAAGATTACAAAAGAGCTTGGAGCCAAGAACTACTTCCCCAACAGAAGTGTGTGAGAAGTGCAGGGAAAAGTATCTCAAGAATGGTACTATGCTCATCAATCCGAAAACGGGGCGGTTAGCGGTAATCAGGGATGAAGCGTTCAAGAGGGTCTTTCCGAAGATGAGCGCCCCAAAGAAAATATGCTTTGTCGAAAGCGACGAAGTATTTGAGAAATTGGGGATAAAAGCAGGAAAGGAATGAAAGATGTCGCAGAAGTACAAATGCCCTGATTGCCCCAAGGCATACCAAAGCCAAAATGACTTGGCGAGACATAGAAAAAGGATTCATGGAAGGAGGGATTGAGATGTCTTTTTGTGCAACCTATGATTGCCATATCTTAGAGAGACTTGGGGGCTGTACGTGTTTCGCTCCATGCTCTAAGTGCAAGAAAGAGACTTATCACATAAATAAGCGATGTACTGTTTGCAATACAAGGGTGGAATGATATGTCTAAGGCTGAGCTTACCCCAACTGTGATAACGTTTGAGTTCGAGCAGTTTGGGGAAAACAAACGCAAGATGCTTGTGGCAAAGATCAACGGCAAGACTTATTCCCTGAATACGTTGTCTGAATATGTGCCAGACTGGGGCATAGATGAAGGCACTAGGGAATATGAGCAGAACCGCATAGATCAAGAGCGTGTGGGGTTCAAAACTTCTGTCACATTGGGGATAAACGAGATCGTGTTCTGGACTGAATCACGGTTGCCGCTTGAGTCCCTAGCGTATGGCTTTACGACAAAGAGGGAGCAAAAGGAGACTATCGGATTCTTTGGGGACGGTTTCAAGAAAGGTACGCTGGCGTATCGAAGGGCTAGTGTTGAAATCAAGATTGTCGTGGATGCTGAAGGGACAACTCAGATCGTCAAGTTCCCCGATAAAGCATCATTCTTGAGAGCCAGACGGTTCTTGGATAGGGGCTTTCTACGAGAGGGTTTTGACGAGCCGCAAATCATGTCTGATCGTGCTGGGGAACTGTTCGTGAACGGTGTCTTTGTCAAGAAAATCAACTCGAAGTTTGGGGTCAATCTAGTCTTGGAGAAGGGCGAACATCTTGACAGCGACAGAAACATCATTGATGAAAATGCCCTGTTCAGATCATTAGGGGAAATGCTGGCTGAAAGCACAGAGAACAAGAAAGCGATTGCAGCATACATGACTGGGGATGACCCCATAATCGGAAACGCAACCATCTACGATTTTGAGATGTCAACCCTAGATGACGATAGGGCAAGGCTGTGGCGAAAAGTCTGGAAGGAAACATATGGGGAAGAGGCAGTAGTGGGGACAAAGGAATCAGTGGCAGCGAAAGCAGAGTATGAGGGCGCTAAAGTCGTTACGTTGCCAATGAACAAGCGAGAAGCCCTATCCGAAATTATTAAGACTGATGAGAAGTATTTCTTCGAGCATAGAAAGAAGAAGTTTGTCAGGGTAAGCACGAAAGACTTGAAGCCCCATCAACAGAAGCTATTGACCGCCCTAAGACAATTCATAGACATATTCTTCGGGGAAGAAAAGAAGCTATCCCTAATTCCAGTCATAAGCACAGAAGATTGGAACGCCCTAGGAGAGGAAGGGGGCAGTAAGATGTGGATAAAGGTAGAGAGACTGGATAGCCCTGAGAAAGCTACGAAAGATGTTCTCCACGAGTTGACGCACACGCTTGAGGGCGTTGGGGACAACGTTCAAGAACAAGTCGAAGCAGCCCTAAGAGTTGCTACCAGAGTAGCAGTAGCATATGTCAAGCAGGAAATGGGGCTAGATGAGTAGCCCCATTACCCCAGCCTCTTTTTTCTGTTCGTCTGCTTTTCGGTCTGGTTTTTCGCCAAGTCTCCAAGCACGTTAAGCATGTTAAAGCTAGTGCTTGATTGAGGGAAAAAAGTAGCTTTATAAAGGTTGTTTAGCTTAGTTCTAGCTGGTGCGATTTGATGACGCACGATAAGAGATTAGTTGCTACCGATGAAACCAACCAAGCGACTGGGGTTTTTTCAGTCGCACGTTTTCTTGAGCTATTCGAGCTTAGCTCAGAGATGCCAAGAGGGAGACAAAATGAAATTCATTCCCCAAAATGAGGAAAAAGAATTTCTGGATGAAAGAGCGCTGACGCTGACAGGGATACTCTACAGGAAATTCGGAAGGGAACTGAAAGAAGTGAGACATGATAAGTGTGTGAATCTCTCAGAGGGAACAGTGACCTATGAGTACGAGGCGAAGGTAAGCGGGGGCGGTTTCATCTGGCATCTGGACGATCTCGATTCTCTTGGTGTCCCTGTAGGATTCAAGCATACTGTGGTCGGAGCTAGGGGCGATGTTCTTGAACTTTACTTCAAAGATGTGAGGTACGCCCCAATGGAAACGAAAAGAATGATTGCTAAGGAACAGAGTGCGATCAGGCGCATAACGAAACGCAAGGGTGCAAAGCAATGAGCAATTTGATTCAGGGCAAAACCAAGACTGAGCAGTATGTTGAGACCCTTCGAGATGTCAGGAAACGAGCTAAGATTAGCCCCGATCTCAAATGCGCCATAGACGAAACGATTCAGGCGCTTGAAGCAGGGAATAAGGAGCTTGCCGCCGATCTCACGGCGGTAAAGAGCTTCATCACGGGGAGCATGGTTTCTAACCCCATGGAAAACCATTTCAGGGAAGATTCAGACACCAACGAGAAGGTCTTAGGGAATAGTGTCTACGGTATTCTTGGCAGAATACACCGTGAGTTAGCCCTTGCTACACAAACTTTGCCAAGTGGCATGATGATTCTGTCGGCTAAGGGCGTGGAACAAAGAAAACTTCCAGAACGGAGAACCCCGACCCTGAAATTGATACGACAAGAACGCAGCAGAATATGGCGACAAGTGAATAGGGGGAGAGGAAAATGATTCATGGATTCAAAGTCAATGGAAGGGCTGTAAGTCACAGAGAATTTTGCAAAGTCGCTGGCATAGTGCCGAAGCGACCTAAACGCAAGGGGTTCTTGCAAAGGCTCTTTCATGGGGCTGGCGTAGACATAGTGTATCAGCCGCCGATTGTGAGGGATTGAAATGACATATAGAGTCTGGTATAAAAGAAACCCTAACTTCCAGCCAGAAATGCCGAGGAATTTGGGGCAATTCCTAAGTGACTTTGCGGAAGTCGTAGAGTTGAACTACCTCACTCTGGACGATGTTTTTAGGTATATGCAGGGTGATGTGTGGAGTCCAAACGGAGAGGCAAGGGCGCACATTGAGAGACTTGGCTTGCAGCATACAAGCATGAGCGTTGGGGACATAATCGAAGAAGTTCCATTTGGAATCTTCCATCTGGTAGAAGCAATGGGGTTCAAGAAGTTTCGGTTCGACCTGCTAAACGGGGAACTGATTGCTGGGCGTTTCGGAGAGCAGTACCATCCAAAGAGGGTGAAGTAGATGAAAGTCTTGGGGCTAAGCCTAAAACAGTTGGGATATGTGGAAGATAGCCTTGGGGTCGTCTTTGAAGGCAAACATAGGGAGAGAGATCACTGGGCGTTTCGAGTGGTTCCGACAAGCGTTGAGGGCAACTATGTCAGATACGGCTACATGGAATACGAGCGAAAAGACGGGACAAAGTACCGCAAGAGAATCAGGGCAATATGCTATCACGGCTGGCGTGATGTGACAATGGCTCTGTTCGAGGCTGGGGCAACGAAAGTACAGACAAGTTGGGGCAAGTGGATGAGCTTAGCCGACTTCAACGAAGATTTGCCACGACTGAAAGAGGAAAGCAAGGGAAGAACGGACATCTGCACATGTTTCGACAACGTACCGCCCTAATGCAATGATCTGGGGAGAAGTAGCAACCATTAGACGAGAGAAAAAGCGTAAGGGATGGTGAAGTGAATGGATGATCTAGGTTGGTCTAGCTACACTCGAAGGGAAGAAGATGCAAACTATAGGCGTTGCATAGAAGCAGCCAAGAGGGATGGGCATACACAGAGACAAGCCGAGAGATGCGAAGCTGGCGCATTGAAATGTATGACATGCCCTTGGAAGGAAGAACTTCAAAAACTGGGAAAGAGACTCAAAAGGGCGGGATATGTAAAATGACAACTATGAACAAAGTGGTGAAGTAGGGTTGGCAATGAATATATTCGCTATTGGGGAGCAGATGGCGAAAGATCATGCTGAGTTGAAACGCAAAGTCTCCGAAGTGATAGGGCGATTGACGATAAGCGAGTTGGACACTTTGCTTAAAGCCATAACTAACCCCAAGTTTGCAGGCTTAGAACTGCATGAAAGAGTCATGGGTGCCGAGGGAAAAAAAGTCAGAGTGGCAGAATGGCATGTTGTCGATGGGGCATGTCAGCACAAGCGTTATTCAGTGGGGAATCTACGGAGAGCCGAGATTGGAAATACTGGGGATAAACCCTGCTGGATAGAAGCGTGGATAGCATAGGTGAGAGAAATGTCTACCCCAAAGTTTACTGACGCAAAATTCCTAAGTGCAAAAGAGAAAGAAACCATATTTAGGGTATGGTGTCGCTTTCTCAAGAACAGGTTTAAGCGAACCTGTTTCACCAGAGCCCTCTATCAACATCTTCATCTGCATTGCGGGTTCATAGCGCATTACAGTATTCACGGGTTCTATGGAACCTATTTCACTACCCCAGCAGACATCAAATCGTTCATCAGAGCGTTCATCAATCAGGTCGAGGGCATACCATACTTGGAAGAATATAGTGACATCAATTCGGCTATGCTCAAAGAACTTCACGCCATATCTGGGGAACTGATGACTGAATTAGACCAGCAAGAGCTAGAAATGCTTGAAAGACGGAAGAAAGGGATTGAAGCACGTATCGCAACATTACGCCATGAGATCGAAGGGTGATTGAGGATTGAAGATTCTGAAAGCTAAAGTGCATTGGTATGGGCCAAACGTGCTTAATGCCCCTGATCTACAAGTGCTAGTAGACAAAATACCAGAGTGGGGGCCTCGTATCTATGAAAGAAAGGGGAGAATAGGACAGTTCTACTTCTTTTCCGAGGTAGAAGGGTATGTTGTCTATTTCGTGTGGAGTGGAAAAGGAAATGATGGCGGTTATGGCGGGGCGGTTTGGCGAATTAAAGCCAGAGTCAAGGGTAAAATACGGAGAATTACCGTGAAAGGTGCTTGGTCAAGTCGCTGTAGCGTTATGAATCAGATGGGGTTCCCACACAGCATGGAAACAGAAATCACGGATGACCCTGAATCATTTGAGCGTGGGGACACATTCTTTGCTGGGGCTCTCACAATCGAGAGAGCCAAAGAAGCCGTTGCGCTAGTTGAAACGCAACTTGGGGAGAAGGTAGAGTTGGTCAAAGAAGTGAGGGCGAATAAATTCAGCAAGGGAGAAATCAGGTATTACTTGAAAAGGGTTAGGTGAAAAGATTTGGTTGGTGAACTTAGAGAGGGCTATATCGCCAAATGGAAAGAATACCCTAAAGATGAAGTCAAGATACGTGTTTGCAGACCGAGCCACTTAGCGCCAAGCAGACAACTGCTGGACAGATACAAACGAGGGCTACTGACTTTCTTTCAGTACGAGAATGTGTACCGAAAGGAAATAGAGAAAAGCCCCTTTGCTCAGATTGCTATTTGGCAAATCATTCGTGATCTTCTTGCAGGGAGAAACGTTCGGCTGATATGCTACGAGAAAGCGCCTCCATGTCACAGGTTCATTTTGATGCAGATAGTCAAAGATAGACAGGGATGGTTGGCTGGCCAGATGGAACAATGCCCAGACTGTAAGAATGACCCTAAGATTGCTTGCCCAAGAAACGTTGACGGAATGTGCTTAGAGTGTGGGGCTAAGAAATGTGCGAGACATATGGTGATTCACTGGAAGAAAGATCATCATATATCAATCGAGTGGACAGGGCTTCTAAAGCCTTGAAAAAGGTCGAGGGAGCGACATGAGTGGAGAGATCAGATTTGAAAGTGACTTTGAGATAATCTTGCGTAATGGCCCTCTGCAATGGGTCCGTTTGCAGGGAATCAAAGTCTACGTTAAAGATCACTGGCTTAATGATGAACAGATAAGGTGTCCAACAACAGGGCGCATGATTGCCCCATTAACCGCTAGAATCATAACTCTCAAGGGTTGTCAAGAGTTCATTCTGGCCTGCTCAGTCTGCAAAGCCTTTCACGTTATGACGGGGAGATAGACCAACATTATGTCAAGTGACTATGCTGTTTGCCCCAGTTGCGGCGTTACTACTGATGCTACGAAAGAGGATTTGATGAAACCCCATGATCGCTGGTGTTGCGGGCAATGTGGAACTGTTCTGAACCCTGAGCCGCCGAAGAAAGCTAAGTCAGTCACGCATACTTTGGACGAGTATGCTGAGGGAAAAAATCAGCTTTAAATAGGTTAGTAGCTGAGCTTAACTCAATGGTGAACGACTTGGAGAAAGCAAGCGAAATTGGTTTGAATACATACAGGGTAAGTGACTTCAAGAATACGTTGAACGCCGTGATAACCGCATTAGACGGTGACAGCATAACCATGCGTATCTCTAAGGAGGGCATAAGAATCAGGGATATGGATGCCAGTCACGTTATGATGGTTGATGCTTTTCTACCGACACCAATACTAGGGATGGTTCATTTAACGAACCCCGTAGAGTTCTCGCTGGATACTGAGCGAGTGCTGAAATTCTTGAACATTATGACTGGCGGGGAAGAAAACATCGGCATGATTTACGAGAAAGGGAAGCTAACGCTGACAGCGTTTCTAAAGAACAAAACAGGGCGCACCATTACCAAAACAATCACGCTGGCCACTAGAGAAGCAGATGAAGAACCCCCTACACCAAAACTTGCACCGAAAACTTGTGTGCGTATTCCCTTGAAAACTCTCAAGAAATCCTTTGAACTGGCATATGTTTCAAGCGACAACGTGAAGCTAACGGTTGAAGCCCCAGTTGAAGAGGGCGGTAAACTGTGCAAACAAGTCTTTTCCGTGAAGGGAACGGGTGATCTGAGCGAGACAGAAGTAAGGCTCACCCCAACGGAAATAAAGACCATCAAGGAAACGACTACAGCAACATACACCCTGTCCTATCTCTTGCAGATAGTGAAAGCATTGTTACCCTTTACTTCCGATAAACGTTACAACGGGGAAGTTTCACTTGACTTTGATGACAATTACCCAGTGAAGATAACAGCACCACTTCTTGAGGGAGAAAAACAAGAATACATTCCAGTAGTTCAAGTGTACTTAGCGCCCCGTATTGAAGCAGAGTAGGGAGATGAGACATTGAAATGCTATGCAGAAAACCCCTATCAAAAAGGCTCACATTGTATATTGGAAAAAGGACATGAACACACACATACAGACGGGACACATGATTGGTAAGAACAGAAGCATAATGAGGGAGAAGAAATGGATAAAAAAGATTTGGGGTTTGCGAACAGACAGTACGAAACCGTGAGGGCGTTCATTGACACTCTGGAAGTCGTGGAGACATGGTTCGGAAATCGGTTCGGTATCACTGAGAAGTACAGTAACCCCTTCCATAAGGGATATGAGTTGGAACGTTTCGTTGAGGAGCTAGGACGTGGGCTTATAGCTTTCTTCGTCAACAGAATCAGGGAAGCAGAATGTCCCAATGTCGAAATTAGCCCAAGTACCATTCAGGAAATGTTGAAAGGGAAAAACGGCGAGTCGAAGTTTGACGCTGTAGCGATACAAGAATACATTCGGAAGAACTTTGTTGCGAAATCTAGGGAACTAAGCATAAACAGAATATTGGAAGAAGCTAGACATTTGCTTCCGACATTCTGGGAAAATCAGGGACGGAGAGACGCTACCGTTGCAGACATCTTACGAGGGAAACAACTACATCTTCGAGCATACACTCACGACCTTATGGAACTAGAGTTACATTGGGATACCTCCAAATACATTGCGGCTTTGGAGAAAATCGTCAAGATCGTACTTGACAACGAAAACCCCGTAACTGTTCAAAGCGGAGGGCTTTCGAGACTTGTCAGCCAAGATCGGAAATGTTTCAGGTTCGTGATGTATGTTGACAGGCACATGGAAGGGGCTAGGTTCTACAAGAACGGCAAAATGGTGCTGTATATGAAAAGCCCCGAGAAAGCCAGAAAAGTCGCAGAGTTCTTGGTGAAGAAAGATGGCGAAGGGCAAAGTTGAATACGTGAATCAGACCGTGCAGATCAAGACATGCAGGGGTTGTGAGAAACGTAGTGTGGTCAACCGTTATGGTATGTGTCAAAAGACTGGGGCGATCTGTGCCCCAGATAGTTGCGATCAAAGCAAAATGGTGCTAGTCACTGTCAAAGTGCCTAGCTTCTTGCAGAAGGCGGGGGTAAAGGAATGACTAGAGGAATCAGCGTAAACGTCTTTAAGTCGAAACATGGTAAGGAGCTTGTCAGAAAGTATAGGGAGGAACTGAAAAGCACGACTGACTTAGCCAAAGAATACAAGCGATTCGGGGTTTCTCAGTCAACGATACAGAAGCTCATACGTGACGCTGGGGCAAGCAGAACAGTTTCAGAAGCAATGACTGTCAAGACTGGGGGCTGGCGGCATCTACATAAAGTGCCTAAGGGAAATACGAGGTGGGTCACGATACCGTCTGGAATGTTCAAGCAGATCGCAGTAGACCCCAACGTGAGACTAGAAGGGAAATGGCGTTACTCTCTCTTTAATAATCACGGCAGCATAGACATAAAGGAGAAAGAACTGATCTTGAAGATCAGGGAAATACGAGACAAAAAGGTGTAGCTGAATGAGCGAAGAAAAGATTGTGAACGCCAGAAAGATTCTGGCTGAAATAGCCATCGCCAAAGTCTCCGACCATAACTCAAGATTCTCCCTGTTACAAAGGTTTGCTGATGGAAAGGTTGAGCTTAGCTTAGAAAACGGAGAACTCAAGATACGTCCCTGTGATAAGAACGACATAATAGAAATGAGCAGGGATGAATACGAACAGAGGCAATGAGCAATGAACGAGAAAGCAAATGAGAAAAAGATCATTTGCCCTGAGTGTCACAAACCAATAAGCGACCTAAAACAAGAAGGGAAATGGTATTGCGAGGGTTGCGAAGGGTTTTTTGACGAAGATGACCTAGAGAAAGTGTACGAGTGCAATTCGTGTGGGGAAACATTCAAGAGGGAAGATTCAGCCGACGGCGATTCAAACAAGTGCCCCAGTTGCTCCAAGTTTTCGTCAATATCTATAGAGAACGGTTGCCCTGATTGCGACGATCAGGACTGTGAAAAGGTTCAAGCGTACCATTGCGAAAAGTGTTTCACATACTTCAAAGTGGATGAAGTGGACAACAAGGGAGGAAAAGAACAGTGAATGAAGGGTCACAGTTAGGTTTCAGAGTGGTCAGTTCAAAGAAGTGCGATGTTTGCCCAATTAGGGGTAAACCAAAAATCAGAAAAAAGGAGATATGGATGGTTCAAGCCATACAGGGATATGTTGATAGCACCGCAACGAAGAACATATGCCCAGATTGCTTGACTTGGATGCGGTCATTACTCAAGAACCCGAAGAAACGGGGATTGGTTTTCTGGGGGTAAGATCGTGAGTGAAAATGTTACAATCACTGTTACGACAACGATGGCCATTCAGGGTTTGGACGCAGCCAGATTCCTTTTAGGCGGGGCGTTCGCATTGGTACTCATGGTGATCGGTGGACTTGTCGTTGCATGTGTACCATTCGGTTGGGGCTTGTTTTTCTGGCATCTTATCCAACGTGCATTTGGAAAGAAAATCAGTCGTGGAGAATTGCTTCGGGATTTGGGCGGAGCATTATCAGCGACATTCGTGACCTACCTAATCGTAGCAATTCTTCTGGGGGTGAGAAAGTGAGTCGAAGAATTATAATTGATTTGATTATCCCGATAGTGGAGCGCATGATGAGTGGAATTACTGGCGATGCTGATATTCGTGACCCTCATTTAGAGAAGTTCTTGGAAGATGAACTCAGGGCAATGTATGGCGTTGCTGGCGGGAATAACTGTGAGCTTTTGAGGACGGTTCTTGAAGATGAAAGGAAAAGAGACCCCACGAAATTCAATGCTGTAATCAAGAAGCTGATTCAGAAGTATGTCAAGTTGAGAAGGGCGGTTAAGCCAGATGGGGAGCCAGTCAAATCTCAGTTCGGAGAAAAGAGAGAAGAAATAAGGGCATACGTCAGAAAGAAGAAAGAGCGAGAAGTAGCCATAGTGTGATAGAATACCTAAGGGAAAAGCGTAGCCTTTTATAGCTATCCAGCAAGTCAAAAGACGTATGGTGAAAGTGGCATGTTCGCAGAGGAAGAAGAACCGAAAGAGGAAGAAGTGGGAGAGGGAGAAGAATTTGAAGAAGAAGAATGGTGAAGGGACATGAGCAAAAGAATGTTGGCCAATGTGTCTTTCTTGGTAGACATGGGGGATAAGGAACTGCCATACTGCATGGGAACCGTAACCAAGAGCAAGGGAAAGATAAGCATACCTGAACCAACAGCGTCAGAGAGAGAGCAGGGCATAGTAGAGCCAGATTTGGTTCATGTCAACGTCTATCAAGAAGTGAAACAGAGCGATATGCCAGACTTCAAATTCGGGGAGATTCTGGTCAGGATGCGTTTCTGGGCTACGAAAATAACTCATCAGGGCCAAATTGACAATTTGCTGTACGGTGTACGGTTTGTCTCTAGTGGCGGGGACACTTACTTTCCGAAGATCAACGATGAGGACAGGATACAGGGCGTTACACGGGTCAATTCTGTTGACATAACCATCTTCCAAGAAGCAAGGGATTAACATGTGGAAAGTCGCACTTTTGTTTGATGAGCGCATGTTCACACCATGGGTCGGAGAGATAGTGAAAGCCTATTTTCAGGGAACGATCAGAGCCAGTGAAGCCGCAATAAAACTGGGTTGGACTAGGGGAATGTGGGAGAGTCACCTAGCAGGGATTTTCAGTGTAGCATTAAATATAGAGGCAGAACAAACTGTGCCGCCTCTCGCAACAATCAGGGTTGAAGAAACATGACTGGAAGTTTCACCAATCTTAGGGCGCTACAACAGCGTTTGATTGATGACGGCAGACCGAATTATGTCATTGCGACAGATGCAGAGAAAGCGGCTATTCAATGGCTGACGGAAATCTGTATCAAAGAAGCAAGTGCAAAGAAAGAGGGGTGGAATTGGAAGACTTGGAGGGAGAAAGTGTTTGGGCAACAATACGTCAAAAGATATGGAGAACTCTATGCTAAACTAGAGTTTCTTGGCGACTGTCACGAAAAACTAGATCACAGAGAGTTTCATCTGAAAGTGTTTTCCCTTGACACGCAAATGCTCATAGACATCTTGTATGCAGCCATCATAGACAAGAAAGACGAGTTGAGCGGGGCAAAGGGAAGAATCCTCAACAGAAATCCGAATCTAGCGAAACTGCTTCAAAGTCTCGGATACCATCCTGACAAAGACTGGGGCGGCCTGTATCGAAAGCAGGGGATACAATTCGTTGACTATCTCCCCTGAGTTTGAGCAAGCAATATTTGATCTAATGAACGAAATGAAGTCTTGCCCACACTGTTACATATGCCCGAAGCATTTGGCGAAACTGCGTGAGTACACAAAGGTTCCCTCAATATAAGAAGACGGTAAAGAAAATGGCGCTCAAGTGTTCTATTCTGAATCCCTCTAGGATTCTTGTGGCTGAGCCGCTTCTATTCGGCTTGGACGCTGTTCAATGCCCTGTTCGTGTCTTTGAGTATCAGTGGGTCACAATTCCAAACGAGTATGGATTCCCAGTTAGAACCCTTGAACAGAAAGAATATCACGCTTGTAAGTTGGATAGGGCAACTTGCCAAACGCATGTCCATGAGTGTTCATGTGGTTTGAAGTTTACTACTCAGGAGCTAAGGCTGAGAGATAGAGAAGGGAGAATCTGCTAGGGGGTGAAAGAATGAGCGAATCAGACATAAGTAGTTTAAGGTGGAAGTCTGCTGAGCTTGCGTACTGGGTTCGATACGTGGTTCTCATAGGTCTTGCATTGTTCTTAGGGCTTTTCTCGAATACGCCAGAAATAAGGAACTCAGGGTGGGCACCGATCTTCATGCTGGTATCCACACTTTGCTTCTTGGGGTCCATATTCATAGTTGCGAGGGAACATGCGAAACTTGTGGCTCTCTGTTTCGTCGTCGTGATCGCTGGGGTAACGGTTGTGATTGCTGCGGCAATACTGGTAGTGCCAGCAATCATACCCTATCTGATCGAGTTGGCGAAAGAAGTTCTCAAACACTTCTTTCCCATAGGGTGAATCCAATCAATGTCTAAAGTCGAAAGAGAACTTGTGCAATGCAAGATGGTTCTATGCCCAAAGTGCAAGGGAGAACTGTTCGAGTTGTTTCATCAAAAGAAAAGAGAGAACCCTCTAGTGGTGGGTCATGTTCTCGCAAAATGCAAGAACTGTGATCGAGTGTACGATTACACGGTCACGGGTTTCAGAGAAGGGTTAGCATTAGCTACTGGAAAGCTGGATGAAGCAAATGGAGCCAATAGATTTCAAGTGTGAGATGTGTGGTGAGTGCTGCAAGCATACGCATTATGAGATCACGATTGGCGGTCAACCCCTTCTTGTGGGGTTGCAGATTCAACTAGATGAGACTGATTTTCTCAGAAGTAGAGGAATGGTTCTTCTTCCCCAAATCGGAGGCGGCATGAAGGGCGATAAACGCTTTAGACCGAAGAAAGTCTACACCTATCAGATGGTTACTGACTCTTGCCCCCTAATGTCTGCAAACAAGATTTGCTCAATTCATCTATCAAGACCTAGGGTATGTAGAGCATACCCCATACAAGATCAGGCCATACCTGACCCCAGATGCACATTTCTCAAAAGACACATCGCTTCAACCGATTCTGAGGGAACCGCCATATTTTCTGTTCCGATTAGATTTGCCGAGCAGCTTGAAGCCCATGATGCTGTGTACGAAAAATATGAGAGTGTTGGTTTGCATGGGGCTTTTCCTCTCTGGATTTTCGACTTGAAAACTAGGAAATGGTATGTTCTAAGTCAATCAGACATGCTTGAGTGTCTGACAAAGAACGTTTGAGCTAATCTGGGGTTAGCTCAGTCACAAACGCTTTTATAGCCAATAGCCAGTAGAGTATTGTCTTGAGGACGAACCTCTTGAGCGAAGTTGAGGTAAAGCAAGTCCCCGTAAGTGGTTATCATCGCCAGATCACTAGAACAAGTCAGCGTGTGGGCGGGTATAGACAGCGAAGAACAAATCCGAGGTTCCCTTGGACAGCGAAGAAACAAAGAGCTAAGAGCGTTAAGAAGGGACGAAAGAAGAAAGCGAGGTACATGTAATGGTAGCGAGAGAAAGAAGATTAGGACACCCTAGAACTGACGAAGAAAGACGAGAGCGACATTTGAGACTTTATGGAACTCGTAAGCTACCGCCTCGTGGGACAGGACTTAAAAGGAGAGCGAGAAGGGTAAGAAGAACAAAACGACAGAGGTATATGTAGATGTCTGAGAAGTCAGAGTTTAAGAAAGTGGAGACGAAGATTGCTGGGCGATTAGAGGGCCAGCCAGTACCAAAGGAATATCAGGGCAAGTACGGTAAGACGTACAGCAAAGAAGAAGCACATGAGGCGGCGGGGGCAATAGCAGCCAGCGCAGGCCGCAAGAAGCTAGGCAAAGAGAAAATGGTGTCTCTGGCGATTGCTGGCCGACGAAGAAAGTCTAGGGCGAGACGGAAAGCGAGACGCCCAAGATACATGTGATGGGGGTGAGAAAAGAGATGAAAACTGATGTGAGAACGAAGTTGCGTCCATTCATATTGCTTCTGTTTCTCGCTGTTTCTACTGTACCCCTTTTCTCTATCTACCCTCAAATCACTCAGAGATCAGAGGGCGCTTCATATCGAATCGTGAATATCTTGAGGGAAGAAAACACAACGACGACAACTACAACCGTGACTGAAATCGTAACATCAAACACAACCACAACCACGACTACGGGCACAACTACGACTACAGGCACAACTACAACCACAGGCACAACCACAACCGAAGTACGTCGCCGAGACACATCTACCCCAGCATCAACGAACCCCCTCTCACTAATCGCAACGGCCATAGTGACCGCCATACAGAATTTCGTTGCAGCCATCCTGAGGCTGTTTGGGCGGAGGTAGCTTGGTAGGGGGTGAAAACATGGCTCTGGCAAATGTGGGCAACATAATTGTCACGATCATACAGACCATAGTAAACGGCATAGTTCAGTTCGTTCAGGGATTCCTAAAGTTCTTCGGTCTGGCATAGTTCTCTCATTCCCTCTTTTCTTTCCAGAGGGAAAAACTCATTCTTAAATAGCTCACTTGGTAAGCTATTTGGCCATAGGTGACAGTGTTGAAGAATCAGGTTGAAAGGATAATCGCAGGCATAGAGAAGAAAGCTCAAGAAGCGAAAGAAGGGGGAGACATGGAAACGTTCAAAGTCAAGATGGAGACTTTGAAGCAAATCTATGCTGTAGCCAAAGGCGCTCTGGTACGCAACAACATAGAACCATTCTGAGGGAGAAGAAACATGGGTGGAGCATCACACATCATAACGGGAGACACACAGGAAGAAGTCATAGAGAAAGCGAAGAAATGGTATTCTTCGGCGTTAGGTGCGGGGCTTTTCCCTCGAACTTACGTTTATGGAAAAGGAGAGACTGAAATTGAGTTCAAGCATTGCAATAATGCAGAGTGCCAGTGTTGCGGAGGGAACCCTATGAAAGCCAGCGTACATGTCGTGGATACCAAGCAGAAACCGAAGGACGCAAAAGCGAAGCATCCTTTTCCCTTTTTCAGTGAGCATCTAAACGCAGAACAGAAAGCAAAGAGATGGTTCTGTTTCGTTTCAGCACATGCCTAAGGAGGGTTAAATCACGCCGACCAGTCGGGAAAGTCACATCATCAAGCTCAAACGAGCGCCATTCTGGAGAAAGTGGTGGGCTCGAATAAAGCTCACAATACCAACGGCGCTGATTATCTGCTGGATTGTCTTTGTTTCAGGGGTGGCTGTTGGTTCTGTACCGATTGATGTGTTTTTCCCACAGACTACCCTTGACTATGTTGGACGTGGGCTAGTCGTAGTGACCATTCTCACTTTGCTCATATTTGGGGGATATTACATGTTGGGCATTATCATGGTCTTTGGTGAGTGGTTTATCCACAAGTGGAAAACTGCTGGGGATGAATAGATATGCTTAAGGAATTTGCTATCTTCGCTTTGGGGTTGTTTGCTGGAAGCCAGAAGAAGGGTAGTGGACTTGGTTTCCTGATCGTCTTGGGCTTGCTGGCATATACTGGCCTTGCGATCTTGGTTGGAATCAAGTTTATGATAGGGCTGTGCATTGTTTTGCCCTATCGAATCCTCAGAGCAGTTCTGGCGCATCTGGAAAGACGATAGTGGGGATGGGTTTCTGTCGTGCATACTGAAACGTTTCAGGGAAACGGTTCTCTGGTGCTGTGCGATTCTCGTTTATGGGGTTCTCATGGGGTTGCACATTGTTCTTAACTGGGCGTTTGGTAGACATTACTGGCGTGAGTTGGAAAGACTTGCTGGATGGCTCAGGGACAAGCATACTGTTTTATAACTGGCAAATTGCCATTTATGGAGCGAGGCAACGAAAATGAGTAGAGAGCTAGATGATGTGGGGAAAGAAGAACTAGAGATAGAAGAAGAACTAGATGCAGAAGAACAAAAAATCAAAAGAAGGGAAGAACGATACAAAGCCCAAGTGGAAAAAATCATAGCGAACCTGAGAAGCAGAGAGAAACCCATTACATTCACAAAAGAACGCATGGCCATAATCAAGGGATTCGTCGAAGAAAAGAACCCCGTCCTTCACGCAGAAAACTACTTCGCCAAAAGAATCAAAGGAATGATTATCTTCAAACGACTCATAGCACTCTCAACCATAAGCGTAACAAACCCAATAAACACCCTCGTAATTGGAGATCCCTCATGCTTAGTAGCTGACGAAAGAGTGGCGCTTGCTGATGGAAGAATAGTGAAGATCGGGGAAATGGGGGAGCATCATCTTCAACGAATAGACTACGAATTGTATCTCGGTAAAGGATGGACGATGGGGAGAGCAGTAAGGTTCCACAAGTATAAGAACCAGCCCGTTATTGAGATAGCCACAGAATCAGGAAAGACCCTCAAAGGAACGCCCAATCAACCAGTCCTGATTCAAGGGAAAGAAAACGATAGATCGACTTATGGTTGGAAACGGTTAGATCAACTCAAAGTCGGCGATAAGGTAAGGGTTACGACTAGGATTCCCTGTGCCATTGCTGACTATGCGAAAACTGGATGGAAAAAACCACAATTCTATCATAAGAGCAAGCACACAAAAACCCCAGAAGTCGTTGATGAGAAACTGGGTGGGCTGATAGGCTATCTTTTAGCAGAGGGATGGTCAAGACGGCACTATGAAGTAGGGTGTCTGATAAATTCGGAAGAACAAGACCTTATCCCGAAACTAAAAAGATACTTTGCAGACCTATTCAATGCCCCAATCCATCTTACGACAATGGAGCCAACGCATGAAGCAGGACACATTCATGGGGAGAAGTTTTACCGATTGAACCCAATCACTGAGCTTAGGGTCTACAGAAGATCAGTTGCAGAATGGTTGGAGATCATCAATGAGAAAAGAGTGCCACAAATGATCTTCGATTCACTAAATAGCGTTGTCGCATCGTGCTTATCGTGGCTATTTGAGGGTGATGGGTGCGTTTTCTCGAAAGGTCGAGGCAGAAGGGCAATCCAGCTAAAGGTTGGAAAGGGAAGATTAGAATTGGCGAGAGATGTCCAAATGTTGCTATTAAGATTCAAGATTCATTCACGGCTTCTAATCTGGAAAGGTACGGGAAACCTAGTGATTCGCAGGGGATACGACATAATACGGTTCGCAGAACAAATAGGATTCCAGAGCAAGAAGAAAAAGGAAAAACTCAAAGAAGCGGTCGCAAACGCTAAGTCTCACGCTAGAACTAAAGGGCAACTAAGTGAAAGAATAGTTTCGATCAAAAGATTAGGGAGACAAACAGTGTATGACATAGAGGCCCCACCCTTGCACCGCTTCGTAGCAAACGGAATAATCTGTCATAACACGGGAAAAAGCGAGATAGGTCTGGCGTATCAGGAAGTTACGCCCAACACATCATATGCTTGGGGAAGCAAGCTAACTCAAGCAGGCATGACAATAACAACCCTTGGACGAAAAATTTCATTAGGTATGCTTCCGAGATGTCACTTCGGACATGTAATGATAGATGAATTTAATCGTATTTCCCCAGAAGATACGGGAGCCGTGTTGGCCATGATGCAACACGGGTTCTTTGGGGTTGAGAAGGCGTGGTTGAAGGTTGAGAGGGTTCCTGCTAGAGCGCCTATTACTGCTATGGCGAATCCTTTTCCTGAGTATTTCAAGGGTACGTCTGTGGCTCAGATTAAGAGTCAGATACCTATTCAGAGTTCAGCCCTCTTGACACGGTTTCATTTCATATTGGTTATTTTGAGACCCTCAGTAGAGGAATTTGCGGAGATCACAGATCACCAGATCAGGTCGAAGCGTCTTGGAACCCCAATGTGTACGTTTGACGACTTTGAGAAGAAGGTTTGGCGTGACTTTGTGGAATATCAGAGGCGACAGACCATTTTTGCGTGGGCTCACCCTCAACGATTTCAGAGGATGATAAAAGCGTTTGTGACAGAGTGCTATAGACAGGATTTGAAGCTGAAACGTTTGGCTATACCGATCAGTCCAAGAATGACTGAGGGAATGATGGCGACTTGCGAGAACATGGCGAAAGCTCAGATGCGAACAATAGTCACAAATGCAGATGTAGCGAGATCGGTTAAACTGTTGGCGTATGCCCTTGAGCCAAGCGGGTTAGATGTGAACTCAGCCTTCAAAAAGGTGAAAGAAGCAACGGGGATAGATTTGAGTTGACTAGACCTAGACGTTTAGGAGCGAAAAGTCAGGGCGTTAGTTGGGACGAAGAAACAAAGACTCGAATTGACAGCCTGTTCGTGAAGATGTATCCCTTCGTCAGAGAAACGGAGAGCAGGAACTTGAAGCAAAGCGAAGTCATACGGTTAGCAGCCAATGTAGGGCTGGACGTAATGGAAAGAACGGCTCTGGACGAAAACGGCCATTGGCGAAGAAACGAGGGCCAAGTAGTGATTGACAGCTTGAAGACGGGAAAGTTTCCGAAAGAAGAAGTCAGAAAAGCAGTTATGGCCATCAAGATACCCTTGAAGAAGCACCTTAACCCAGACGAGAGAGAACTTAGACGAAGGCTGGAAGTGAAAGACAAATGAATGAAACGAAAGTGTTTCAGTCCATTAAAACCCCTCTTAGCGCTATCTGGAAAAAGGCGTTCTCATGCACACACATAAGGAAAGCAGAGTACGGGTATTGGTGCGAGTTCTTGAAGCATGAAATGAAGGGTGGATATGACTTGATAGCGCATTGCCAGAAATGCGACCATTATGTAGAGAGGAAAGAGGAATGAGTAAACGAAATTACCCTTCAATAGACAAAGTTATTCAAGAATTGAAGCAACTGAACAAAGAGTACCCTCATGCTAGGATTGTTGAATGGATTCGTATGATAATCGAAATAAACGGGGTTGAAACCGTGAGTTGGAAACCGATCATAGACAATGGTACTGACGGAATAGTTTTCACCGATCTAGCGGAAGCACAGAAAGCATTGATGTTGATGAAGGGAAATGAGAAGCCTTTTACCTCAGCGACTTTGCAGAATGGCGACAGACTTGAAATCACTTACACAGTTACGAGGAGGAGACAAAGAAAATGAATATTCGAGATTTGGTGAAGCAAACTAGAGACGCCCTCGAAAACAAGCCCATGCTTGTTGAACCATTATACTACGATAAAGTGGCCGAAAATCTACCAGACTCAGACAGATACTTCTATAACAGGGAAGAATATCAGAAAGCATTGAACAGTTACATAGAAACCATAGAAGAAATACTGAATGATATGGTGAAAGTTCTTTCCGAGAATGAGGGAAAAAAGAAATGAAGGTTCTCGTTTGCGGTGATCGAAACTGGACAAACGAAGTGATAATAGAGCATAGGCTTAGAGAGCTTCCATCAGGCACGACTATAATTCATGGCGCTTGCAGGGGAGCAGACATGATCGCTGATACGGTTGCTAAGAGACTTGGGGTTAAACCAATTCCGTTTCCTGTACGTCCAAAACAGTGGGAAAAGTATGGTCGTAGTGCTGGCCCTATACGAAACCGAATTATGCTGTTGTCAAAGCCTGATTTGGTCTTGGCGTTTCATGGAAACATTTCTAATTCAAAGGGAACGAAAGACTGTGTAAATGAAGCTAAGAAACGGGGCATACAAGTAGAATTGATAGGAAACAAATGTCCTAATTGCGGGTCAGACGACATAGGAGAATCGGACGACGGATTGAGACTTTACTGTGTAACCTGTGGAAAATGGGCGGGCAAAGTGAAAGAGTTGGCGTACTCACAATGAGTTGCATTACTTGGTTTTGTCCAAAATGCGGAAAGGAAAACGGTGTGGAACGGCATATTTGTCTTTTTTGCGGGCATGTACGCACTCAGTTAGTTTAGGGTGATGTGAAATGATTTGTCCTAACTGTAAAGCTGAGATAGAAACTTCCGTTTGTCCATTGTGCAGTAAGCCTGTTCGTATGAGGGCTGGCTTGCATGTTCCTGACTCTGACACTTTGGTTGAGATTCCAGTCAGCCAAGGGGAAAAGTACGCTCGATACTTTAGGATAGCGGTGTTGCGTCCAGACGAAACGCATCCGCTAAAACTGGCCTTCGGCTGTGACGAAAAGCCGTTTGATTGGGCTAAGGGTAAACAGTCATGGTTCAATCCTAACCTGATTTCGCCAGATAAAGCTCTCGCTCTTAGGGAGATAATATTTCATTTGATAGCTGCGGAAGTGGCTTTCGAGACATGTAATGCGGGGTTGCAAGTGCCAGATCAAGCCATAACGAAGATCACTCAAAGAATCGTGGAAGCAAGAAACAATAAGGAACTGGCTAAGTTGGCTACAAGATTCATAAGAATGATAGAGGGATAATTCTTGGACGACAAAAAAGTGCAATGCTCAATGTGTCACGAATTGGTTCTCAAGTCTAAAGCTGTGCGCTGTACCAAATGCAGGGAAATCTTCTGTAAAGGCTGTTCTCAAGACCCTGCTTCCATAATGGAGCATGAATGTGTCGAAATAGATTGGCCAGCATATGAAAATCTCTGATCTCTTAGACAGAGACACCAGAACAAAACATCCCCATTTCTTCTTTGAATCATAGCCATGTCTCCGTGAGTAGGGCATTTCAGATTTGCGAGGGCTAACAGTTCTTCGATGTGGTTTCTGTCAGCCTTTGGTATTTGTTTTTCCAAAGGGCAAATCCACCCTCAACATTATGACTGTAATGATGACTGTGACTAGGATTGAGGCTATCGTCATGGGAACGTAGCCAACCATGTCTCCGAACTCTGAGATTAGAGTTTTCCCTACATATGCGGCTGGAATTGTCACGATAAGTTTTCCGATTAGGAACCATGCGAAGAATCTGATCGGGTCATACCTGATTAGGGAAGCAGCTATCAAAACTGGCTCGTCAGGGATTGGGGTTGCAGACGCTATGAAGATTGCCGCCCAAGTCCATTTCCCAATAGCTTTTCCGTAGTTCTGTAGCCTGTCGAAAGTCTTTCGTTTGAGCAGTTTTTTCCCTAGAAAGAACGAAATGTAGTATATGACTGTCTTGGCTATTGAGGCGCTACTAGCAACTACGAGGGCAAGAGTTATTGGCGGGTAGTTTGGATACATGATAGCCAGAGCGCCAGCAAGAATCATCGTTGATGGCCCCATGAACGGCAAAAGATAGAAAGAGAAACAAAGAAAGAAAAGAACCATGAATATGCCGAATATACCGATTTCCGTAAAGAAGGGCGTCAGTATCATGGCTCATCATTGCTCGACATAGATCACGGTTCGTTGTTCAATGTCCCTTCTTCTTTTGAGTATCATAGCAACCATGACGATCATAATGAGAATCATTATGATTGAGCCCCATAACCCTATTACGTCAAGCTCTAGTCCAGTGGTTTTCTGTATTATGTTGGTTGCGATGGGCGGGATTATGTATGAGCTTCGCACAATTCCGTTAAGGGTGTCTCTGATCTTCAATGCTTCTATCAGAACTCTGGTCAACGTCGAGTGAGTGACGAGGGATGCTGAAACGCCTAGCCCTTCATTGAGAACCCGCACTATTTGGAAAACTGAGCTAAGCTCAATCATGTAGTAGATTGCTTGCTGAATTTCCCTTGTGACTATTCTGACTGATGCAACTATGGGCGAAACTGTGATTCCAACTGTTCTCTCGAACATGACTGTTCTCAGGACTTGGCCTGTCCACCCTATTTGTAGGGAAGTAAACTTAGCCGCCATTTTCACCGTTTCCAAAGTAAGGGTTATTGCTTGTGAAACGACTCTATCCCAAGTGATTGCACCAACAAGAATGAATGATAAGGGTTGTGAAACCGTTCTGTATCCGTAGAATGTTCGTCCAACAGGGGTTGTGGTGACTTCTTCTGTTCCCCAGCTTCCGTGTGCTGGTTCAGGGTCAACGTATTTCCTGAGATATACAACATCTAGCCATGCGTAGTTATTTGACATGGTATAGAATCGGATTTGTGAGAGGCTTTGCATGTTTTGGTTTAGTTGATCCCTTATTGGTATTTCGCCCATGTAACTTCCGCTTTTCCAACCCTTAGCCTTCGAGTCTGACGGGGAAAACTTGTATCCGCCCTCAAGACGATACCATGTGTTGTAGCTGAACCCGCTGTTTTGGGGCCAGTCTGTATAAGCACCCACATCGTACTTATAGTAGTTAATCTTCATGTAACTTGTTATCATGGTCATGGAGTAGAAGTAGGTGGAGGATTGGGTTCTCAGTAATTGAGCGTATAGGCCAAAGTTATTATTGCTTCCCTGTCTTGCCCAAACGTGAAGCATAGTGCCAGTCCCGCTAACTACTATGTCTTTGCGTAGGTCTGATTCGTGTCCGTCACCGCCTTTAGCAGAGTATGTCCCCTGTGCTTTCTGGTCTGTGGCTATCGACCATCCGTTGTTAGTTGTCCATTTGTTGAAGTTCCCTGCTTCAAAGTCATCGAAGAATAGGAAAGTGTCGTCTCCGTTGCTTGTCGTTGTTGCGTCAGATTTCCCGTAGTACAGGTAGATTGTTTTTTCAGTGTCTAATGTAGGGGTGATTTTGACCCAGAAAGTCGCTGTGCTTCCAGCAGTATAGGTTTCCCGCCAGTAGCTTAACAGATTTCCGTTGCTGTCCTCGAAACGTATGTCTGCAAAGTCTGTTCTGCATTTCCCTGCTAGATAGACGTTTTCTCCACTATCTGTTCCAGACCCGTAATTCACTATGAAACGGATTTGATAGTCTGTTCCAGCACCGCTTTGACCGTTGATTGTGTGAGACTTTCTGTAGGTGAAGCCGTTAGGGTATGGAATAGTGTATGCGTGTTGGTATGTGATTGTTTGCGAGATTTCACGGATTTTTGTCAGGAGCTTTGTCGGCGAAGCAGCTAACCCTATATTCAGAGTGCCGTCACGAAAAGCAAATAGGGTTCTTGTCAGGTCAGATGATACCGTTATGAGTTGATTTACGTTTATTTCAATCACCGAATTGAGAATTGATGATGCTAACCATTGAGTGCTGATCTGTTGGCTGATTGTTCTAAAAGCATAGAAAACCCTAGATGGGTCAATGGATAGGGTTATCTGTTGCGAGGCTGTTCTGAGAAATGTGGATAGGCCTGATGCTTCGAGTGAGATTGTGATTGTTTGTGCGACTTCCCTGATTTTTGTCAGGAGCCTTGTTGGTGAAGCTGCTAACCCTATTGATGTTATCGCATCCCTAAAGGCGTATAGAGTCTGTATTGGTTGAGATGACAGGGTTATGGATTGAAGAATTTCGTAGACCCATATCTGGAAGGTACTCGCTTGCGAAGATAGAGTAAAAGCGCCTTCTGCTGTTCGTTGAAAGATTGCTAGTCTCGACGGGTCTATTGAGAGATTGATGGTTTGTGAGGTTGCTCTAAGTGCAAGCATGAATCGTTCTGGGGTTGAAGCAAGGGTATATGTCACTTCTGCCAGAGCAGAGTATAATGCGCTCTTGGTTGGTGCAGCAACTAGAGCAAATTGTTGTTCCGCAAGACGATTGAAAATAGCTGTTCGTAGTGCGGATATTGTTAGTTCGATTCCCTGATTTATTTGCCTAGACGCATAGAATACCCTAGAAGCAACTGGCGTAACCGACATAGAAAGCTGAGCTTCCTTAGGGAAAAACCTGCCGACGATTGATTCAATAGAAAAGCTGAGAGCTTGAGAGATACTACGGAAGAACGAGGCTTCCCTTACCGCTTGAACGGCCAGAGTTACACCTTGTTGAATTTCTCTTGAGGCATAGAGTACCCTAGAGGCTATTGGCGTGACAGATAGCGTAAGTTGGGCTTCCTGAGAAACAATCCTGTTGCCGAGTGCGTCAAAGGAAAACGTGAAAAGCTGAGAGATGCTTCGGAAGATTGATGTTTCCCTTAATGTTTGAACGGCCAGAGTTACACCTTGTTGAATTTCTCTTGAGGCATAGAGTATCCTAGATGCTATTGGAGTGACCGATACCGAAAGTTGCGCTTCACGAGGAAAGACCATGTTGCGAACAGCCTCAAGAGTGACCGATACCGAAAGTTGGGCTTCACGGGGAAAGAGCATGTTGCTAATAGCCTCAAGAGAGAAACTTAGGGATTGAGAAGCTGCTCGGAAAAACGAGGCTTCCCTTACCGCTTGAACGGCCAGAGTTACACCCTCTTGAACGATTCTTGAGGCATAGTAAATTCTTGAAGCGATTGGAGTTAGTGTTATTTCCTGAGTCCCCGCCCTAGAGAAAAGAGCAAACCTGAGCGATTCAGCCAGCATCGAGATTGTTTGAGACGGGGCTCTGCTGAATAGTGCAATTCTCACGGCTGATAACGAAAAGCTGAGCGATTGAGAGGACGAACGAGTGAATACCGCCATTCTGCTCGGCGTTGCCGCCTGAGTAACCGATTGAGTGACTGTACGATCATATGTTTGTGATAGGGAAAGCGTGTCGAAGTTTACTGTGTATGGGCTACTTGACCCTGTTTGATAGCTGAAAAGGACTTTGTTGTTCAATACTGTCCTAGACGATGATAGATCGACAGGTGAAGTAAGACTTGTCGCAAGATTAGTAGGGTTAGCATCCCAAGTTCCATCATACAGGGTACACTTGAGATATTGCACACTCGTACTACTGATGAATAAAAGATACCATGCCCCGTCAGATACATTGTTTGAAGTCATAGAAGGGCTGAGAAAGGTTCCAACTTGAACATTGTTATCTGTCGTTAGGGTAGTTCCATCATACCAACAAACTTCAAGATCATCGTCAGAATCAAGAAAGGTAAGTCCTACCTTTCCTCCACCGTTGCCTCCAGCAACTGAGCCCCAAGCATTTACATCCTTGATTGCAGCATCAAAGTTTGTATGAGTTGTCCATGCGCTCGACTTGCTATATCTTCCCACTTCATCCTTGTTGTCAAAACAAATCATGACCGCAGAGGCTAGAGGAGCAAGCCTTGGGCGAGTATCAGTTGCCCAATACAGTGTCGATCCAGCCTCACTACCAATGACAGTTGTAGTGTCATCAGTCCAATAGCTGTTAGCACTCTCTTTGGCAGTAATAGATCCCCATGTTGAACCGTCGGTAGCGGTAGATTTGATGACGTTGTAAACATATCGAGAGGCATAAAGGTAATCGTCCGTTTCTATAGTGTGATACCATGCGTATGCGTATCCATTCCTTGCCCACACAACCGTAATCAGATTGTCCGTTCCAACAGAAACATCATAATAGCGAATGTCCAATATGAAAGAATAAGCGTTGTTACCTGAAAGATCGCATGATTGCGTCCAAGTCTGAATCGTTCTTTCGGTTCCTAGGGTGATTGATGTTGCGCTGTTGATTGTCGCCCTTCGATAGTGCATGTGAACCGTAAGAGAGCCGTCATCGCTTCTTGAAGCCACATCTCCGTAGACGTAATGCACAATGTTGTCTTTGCAGGCGAAAGAAACTGTTCGGAGGCTTGGTGTCGAAAGGCTTTGAGGGGTATTCGTCCAAGTTGTGCCGTCGTCGCTCATTTCGAGATACCAAGTTGCGTCTGCTCCTGAATAGTATGCTTGCACATAGAGGGCGTTGACTGAATCATAGTGTGCTTTGGTCATTCCGCCCCATAAAAGAGACGAGACGCTTGTGGAAGTGGCTACCGTCGGGTCAATCACAGCAACGTTTTTGGGAAACTTGATGAGTACCCCTGTTGCCTTGACGAAAGATAGGTCAACTGTTCCCAAGTAACATTCTGCAATGCCATAGTCTGACCAATCAATGCTGAGATAACTGTCTCCAAAAACAAGGGATTTACTACCTAGCGCAATGTGTGTTGTGTTACCGTATTTTCCCAAAACAGTCGGCGCTATTTGTTTAGAGGCTTGCCCTGAGGATTTTGCCCATTGAAGATTTGTCGGGATGAACCACACAACTTGAAAGTCGCCCAGATCCCATTTAGCTGTCTTTGTAGCTTTCCAAGTGATCTTCGGGGACTTGTCTGAAAAGAATCCTATCGAAACTTTGAGGGTTATCATCTCTTGCTTGTTAAAGGTGAATGTTGCGTCAAACATGAAAGTGGAGTCGCTTCGGGTTGGTGTGGAAACGATTGTCGGAAGCAGAACTTTTGACGTAAGAACGTAGGGTAAGGCTTGAGCGATGTTGAATGAACCGCCCTGATAAGACATGAGTAGCGGATTTGACTTTAGAAAACTGTATCGCCCATATGTTGTCTCGTAAATGTAGAGGGTCGTGGTTTCCGTTAGCTTCGGCGGGATTTGCTTCGGATTTTGAACGTTAGAAACCGATTTTCCTTTGGCGTAGACTTGTTCAGGGAAAAACAACGTGAAACAAGGCGAAAGTAATAGGATTAAGACGATTAGACGCTTTGAAGAAGAAAGTAGGGATTTTTGGCGCTTTCCTAACATTCAGCATCTCCCTTAGGCAACTGGCGAGGATTCGGGAAATCGGTTGAAAAGCGCCTTAGCTTACGGTTTGCGTCCAAGTGATCTTAAGCTGATCGTTGGCTGATAGGTCGGTAGTGGTGATTGTGGCACATGCCAGTAGGCCGCCGCCGTTGCCGTCAGCGTCCCAGCTTAACCCTGTGAGCTTAACGCCAGTGTGTGTTCCTGTTGCCGTGAAAGTCTTTTCGATCTTCCAGTTCCCTGTTCCAAGAGAAGTGTATGTTCCCTCAGCCCTTTCTAGTCCGTTGTTCGTGATTTCCGTGGGTATGTTTGTCCAAGTTGCGTCTGGCGAAGATGAGCTTGTCGAGAGGCTGATGTATATGACTTTGCTGGCGTTTGCTGATGTCCCTAGCTGTGTCTTGATGAAGTCTTTGCCGCCGTTTGTCAAGAGGTTCTTGACTATGCAGATGGTTGTCCACTCTGTTTCTCCTGCTCTCTTGATTTGGACTGTGATGATTCCTACCCTTTCTATTGGGGCGAAAGCAAATCGTTCGTAGTATGCCGACGCTAGGGTGAATGTGGCTACGTTGGTTGCGGCTATGCAGACGATGAAAACCATGAGATAGCGCTTGTCGATCTTGGTAAGGCGCTTCATGTCGAACTTCATTTTCTCACTAACTGGGGATTCTGTCCATAGGAAGTATTTAAGACTTATAGCTCAGGCATGATCTGGGGCTCAGAAAACCGCTTGGAAAACCATTTAAAAGCCTTCCATATGACGAAAGCAACTGTGACAAAAAGCCCGATTTCGGCAACGTAGAAAAGCAGAATAAGACCTAGGGAGAATAAAGGGTCGTTCTCAGTAATTTTCATCAGTTCCAGATCAACGTATGATAGGAACCCGTAGGTCGCCCAGAAAAACAGAAGTTTTATCCATCCAGACGTTCCTTTCTTTTTAGGGCGTAGATCGTCGTCAAATGTCAAGGGAATCTAGCTCATCCAAGTCTCGATCTGGCCGATTCAAATAGTGCCTAATCAGGTCTATCGAAATGCAAGCAACACCTAAAGCGAGAAAAATCTGAAAAGCATCTAAGAAATATTTCCCTGATGGCCAGTAGACAGGGTAGATTCCGTACTTCAAGAAGAAAATGCTTGCGTCAGCCGCAAAGTTGAAGCGAACTTCGGTTCCGTTGATGATCTGTATTTGTTCAGTCCCTTGCTGAGTTGCTACTGATTGATTGAACGTTGGGGCAATGATAGGCTGCATTATGAGTATTGTGATTGAAACAGCGAGAAAAACCATGCCGAGATTTGTAAGGGTGCCCAAACGGTTCGCCCTTATGCTGATCGTGAGATTGAGATTTGCCATTGAACTACGAAGTTGTCACTTGCCTGCAAAGTGTCAGCCACGCATATCGCAACTGCAAATAGCGTATTGTCTCCTGAGATTGCCCAGTGTAGCCCACTGAGCCTTATTCCAGTCGTTAGGGCTGTTGCAGTAAAGATTTTCTCGATTCTCCATTGTCCTATTCCAAGAGTCAGGTATGTGCCAGCACTTCGACTTAATCCGCCAGTGGCCAATTCGTCAGGGAGAAGCGTCCATGTTTGGACGGGTGTTTGCGTTGTTGTGCTGAGGCTGACGTATTTCGCTGAGTCTGTTGATGGGGAGCCGCCTAGCTGTTGTTTGCAGAAGTCTAGCCCTATGTTCGTGACGAAGTTGTGTGTCTCAAAATACCAGATGATTGTGCCGTTTCTGATGAGGGTGAACTTGACGTTGACTTTGACGGAGAATGATTCGTTGAAAACGTAGGTCTGTAGAGTTTTCCCTGAAACCAATCCTAGGGCGAATACGGCTATGACAATTATGGGGAAAAATCTCTGCTTCATAGTTTTGTCCTCAAGAATACTACTAAGGCTCTGATGCTTCTATATAAGACGTAGCATATCGACAACGGCAAGAGTACAAGGCCAGACAAGATGCCTATTTGCGCTGGTATGACTATGATTGTGTCCGTGATTTCTTGCTCTGTGGTTCCTAGAAGGGTAAACATAGAGTACCAGAGCAGAACGCCTGTGACAGTCCAGCCGTAAATTAGCAATTTGCCAAATATGAGGCGAAACCTAGTCAATATCCCAAGGGTCGGTTGTTCGCCTATGATTTCCTTTCTTTTGTTTGACACCATCAATCCCTCTGTCAATTAGATATGCTAGAGTGAGCGATAAGATGCTTATAAAAGTAATGAAAACCCTATGTGTTGGTATCAAGTCTCCACGATCTGATGTGTAGACTGGAATGAGGCCCCATCTGAGAATGAAGCTCCTTACACTTGTTTGAACTTCAAGCTCTGAAATATCTGTGGCATTAGCTAGTCTCGGTATGCGAATTGGGGTGAAAGTGCTGGGCAACATTATGATTGCCCGCCATACAGTGAAATATGTGAGGGTGAGTGACGAGAATAGAATCAGTGTTATGATGATGATTCTAGCGAGTTTCAATACAGCATCTCCCTCTTTTCTTCTCGTTTGACTCTCTCGATTAGTTCTGCTCTGTCTTTCGGTAGGGCAAGTTCGTATCGGGTAGTCGTTGTTGGTTGTCTGGCTTTCTTTGGAACGACTACTGTTTGTGGTTGCGGCGGTTTAGCCCTCATATAGCCAATCCATACACCAGCGATCACCAGCAGGAAGGAAAGCAGTATTGCAGGGAAGAAACCGATTTGTGCGAAAAGCGCTATGGCTTGCTTTACTGCGGCTATCCACATAGCTTCGGGTTCTTCGTTCCCTATAATGAAGTAGAATGTTGTTTCAGCAGGGTTTCCAGCCATGTCAGTAGCCTTGATTTTGAGAAAGTTTCGTCCGTTCTCGAATCGGTTTGTGTCAATGGGAATGTCGTAGGGCGACGATAATTGCAACCATTGGGGTTCATCGTTCCATCGGTACATTGCGGTTCTGATTCCGCTTGCATCATAGATGTTCAGGTCTATCGTCTTGTTTCCCGTCAATGTTTCCGTTTGTTCTGGCGAGACAAGGGCAATGGTCGGGGGCTTATTCAGGATTATGTAGTTGATTGATTCAGACTTCATTAGAACGCCCGTCTTTGTGTAGACGTTGACCGTAATGAATTTGCTTACTGAATCGTATATCTCTGCTGCTGGGGCTGGCCAACTGTATGTTAGGGTGATGTTGGTGCTTATTTGCGTCAGGTTCCATTGGTAATACACGCCGTCACTCAGAATCGTGGTGTATGCGTAGACGGGTTTGGTCTGGTTGTTGGATACCACTATCGTAACGTTGACTTGCAGGGTTGATTCAACGGTTGTTGGGAAAACTGTTACTGAAATCAAGATGTCTGATGTTGAAGGAATGTCGCAATCAGGTTTGTATTGTGGGTATGGGACGAGAAGGTTTTCATCGACAAGTTGAAGGTAGAATTTGGTTCCTGATGTTGCTTGAATACTGTACCAATCAACTGATCTTTGAATTGCCGTACCCTCGAAAAGCATTAGATATTGCTTGACGTAAACATCGTCTGACGAAAGCAGGATTGGAAAGTCAAGCTCCCTTGTTGTGAAGGAAATGGATTCGCTTGTGCATGTGAGCCTCAACAGTAGAGGGTAGTTTCGTTCAGGAAGTGGGTTTGTGCTGTTTCTTCCGAATTGACCCACGTATGTCGAGTTTATTTCTGCTGCGGGAGGAATGTAGTCAAATGGAAAGTTCCATTGATCGACATAGTATCCCTGTTTATATCTAATCATTATGTTGGCTGTTATGGCCATGTTAGGGAGCCCAGATGTTCCAATGTTATGCACCGTAAGCGTTGCAGTAAACGCTTGGCCGTAAGAGAGACGGCTACGGCTGACGTAAAGCTGATACAGTCTTAGTTGCCCTTGAACATCGTCAATCGTGAAGGTAATGTTTTTCGACCCTGTTCCAGCAAGAAGAATGTATCCCCAGTTGTAGCTTGTAACGCCCAGCTTGCTTTTAGCCGTGTACTTTATTGTTGCGTAAGACGTGTCACCAGACGTTTCCCACCCTGAAATCACCAGATAGTTCAAGTAGAACTTTTTGCCAGTCACCGATTCCGTATTCAATCCATACCCGCCAGCGGGCTCATATGCTTTGTAGACGAATTGGAAGCTGTCTGCACTTATTGGGGCTTGGTTGAATGTGACTATACCGCTTGCGTTTGTGTACCCTGTTGATTGAACCGCACCGTTGTATATGATTTCGACTTTGGCGTTGTTGATTGGGGCATTGTTATGCCAGAAAGTTACTTTGAGTTGAAGCTGAACATTCTCTGTGGGAAGAATGTAGTAGATGTTTGCCATACCCTCTTTTAGAGCAGTAAGTTTCAGCCGTGTCCAAGTCGCATATTGGGCTCCAACTAGGTCTGAAATCGTGCAGTACGTGTTAGATGGGGAATGATAGACGCTTGTGACGATGTAGTGATATTCCACTATGTCTGATCTGGATTGCTGTAGTCTCCATTCCCCGCTTCCAGAGTCGAATGATGCTGCTGAACTGTTGATGTAGACGGTTCCATGTAGATTTTTGAAGGCTGATGCGTTGGTTGCGAATCTGACTTTGAAGGATAGTGTCAGGGTTGTGCTTGGGTTCCCTACAACGTTGTTTTGTTTCCACCAGATTTCAACTGGCATTTTGCCAACTATGACGAAGAACATGTTGCCGCCAAGATAGGTATACGGGTAGAGATGATGAATTGCATATGAGTAGTTTCCAGAGAGGGCTTCCGCCGTGACGCTGATGTTGAACGCTCCATTAACGATTGTTGTTTGCTTTGCCCTGTAAGAAAACGCTCCGCTAGGGTTTTTGTAGTAGATTGTAACGTTGTAGAATCCAGTTGAGGGGGATATTGATTCAGCCCATCTATATCGTAGATTTCCAGCGAGATAGAATGTGCCTGATGGGGCTGGTGTTGACGGTGTTACCGTAAGCGATGTTGGAGGGAAGTATGCTGATGGGACGACTAGGGATTGTGCTACCATGTAGGCGTTGTATTGGTAGCTGATGGTTTCAAAGCCATAGTTGTCTACAGCCTTCAATCGAACAT
>Ga0315296_10000558_pt1 | contig 34097 bp, 52 predicted proteins | sample YL17G14_18_MG_FD_203921 | JGI IMG/M metagenome (GOLD analysis project Ga0315296, IMG submission 203921) | Sediment microbial communities from Yellowstone Lake, YNP, Wyoming, USA - YL17G14_18 | ecosystem: Environmental > Aquatic > Freshwater > Lake > Sediment | place: USA: Wyoming | collected... | reverse complement strand
GCACTCACACCATCTCAAATCTGCACTCTCCTCAAAATCAATTACAAAAGGCATGGGCAATATGTAGCAAATCTCAAGACACAGTGGAAAGCTAACTACAGAAATAGGCATGCCCTAAAGTGCCTAAGTTTTCATAATGCTAGGGGCTGGATCTATGCGTTAAAGAGTATTGGCAGAGAGGCTACTGTGACACGTATCTCATCGGGAACTGTGGGCTGGGTTCAAACCAGGGCTAGGAATAAGATGCTATTGTGGAGGGATCAGAAACTGGGGCGATTGGAGTGGCATGTTTCTGGGAGGATCAATGTGTGGATTAAGAAACCAGCCAGCCTGGGCAGAGCCAAACAACTCCTGGCTAATGCTTTCAGTTTCACAGGGCTCATTAAGGATATCCAGATTTTTGATCTGTGGGCTGGCAGCATCCGGTTTAAGGGCTCTCATCTAGTTTATGACACTGGAGAGAGATTGCCTTACGCGCGCATTGATTATTTGAAAGAGAGCCTGGGAGTGATTGTGAAAACTGGAGATGCAACTCATCCCACAGCTATTGAGGTTGAGTTTCACTATCCTGATTGGGCAGAGAGGAACGAACTTCTGTTCCAGCAACTCACTGGATTTTTGCAGCGGAGCTTTCCAGGCCCGGCTGAAAGATCCAGGGCGCCAGGGGCTCCTGAGAAACCAAACCCATTCAGTATTTGAGGAGGCTCTGTTTCTGTTTCATGGGAAATGTATGGGAAAATGGAGGGCTCCAAATTCATGCTCCTCTTATATACTCGTAGTAAAATACCTGGGATAATCTGAAAATTCATGGGAAAGAGTGGTGTTAGCCATTAATAGCGGAAAGCAATCTGTCTATTTCCTCCCTGTTTCCTCTGTGATTTTAACGGAAAACCGTAAATATTTATTGAGGCAAATATGATGGCAATGTTTTATATGGCTGGTGTGTGAGGAATTGTTGTAGAATAGGATGATCGTGATCATGCGGAAAGACTATATGGAGTTGAAGTTTTTTGCCAGAAGATTTGGTTATTTGCGATCTGATAGCAGTGAGTTTCAGATGCTAGTTAAAAGATTGCAGAGAATGAGAGCTCTGGAACTTCAGCAGAGTGGTTTCAATGCGGATAGCCTCTCACACCACAAAACAGTTTCCATTAAGGATTGGGATACAATTAATGCTATTTTTGGGCAGCCACAGGCACTCCAGAAGAGGAGGGGAAAAAACCATCATATTATCACAATCTATAGATTCCAATGTGCTAAGCCAGAGTTAGAGTGCCCCTTTCTGAAAGATCTCATAAGACAGGGGCTAGTTTGCACTTTTCATAGTTCATGCAACCAAAAAAGATGGAAAGATGATCTTGATGGATAGGCAGCCTAAATTCAAAAAGGGTAAGCGTATATGTATAAACTGTGATTTGGGGAAATCAATGCCTGGGGATCTCTGGGATTGCAGTAAGTTTGGCTGGGAGATTTCTATTAAAGTTGCTAGGGAACAGAGGCTGTGTAGAGATTGAAACTTTTTGAGGATGTGGCTCCAGTTCAGATTAAGTGCCCCTGTGGAATTTCTACTACTGCCCCTATGAGTAGTAAACAGGTGTGGAGATTGCTAAACAAATCCTGTGATACCATGTTTCTGAACGCAAAATGTAAACACAACTTTTTCCTATCTCAGGCAATAATTTTCGACAGAGAGGGAATCCAGAAAAAGAGCCTGGACAGCATGCCAAAAAGGACAGGAGTATTATGTGAAAAAATCTGAGATCACGAAAGTTCATCCTATTCTTTATTGGAAACCTGGTGAAGTGTCTCAGTTCATTGAGGAACGTGGGATCCCTGTGAATCCTGTTTATGAAAAGTATGGGTTAGTGAGAACTGGCTGTATGTGCTGCACAAGCTACAGGGGCTGGAGGGATCAACTGAGCAGAATCAATCCTAAATTATATAAGATCATTATGGAGAGATACTTTAACCAGGTAACATTCTGATCTCTCAGATTCCAGGCCCGGATCCTAATTGGTTGAGATGGATGATGCTCTGAAAATCGGTATTATCGTGATACTGATTGCTTTTGCCTCTGCCATTGTTACCTGGGATCCCCGGATCCTGTTTCCAGAATATAGTGAATCTGAAGTGGGAGTGAAAGGAGATAAGGATCTGGCAGCCCTTTTGGAGTTGAATGTTACTTCTATCAACTGGGGATTACTCGAGCCCGGAAATTTTGCAGAGAGAGGATTGCTTATTGAGAATTTGGGAAAGGCGCCTGGAGTGCTTTCCATACAGGCTGGGAACTTTACTCCTGTAGCTGCTGAGCAATTCATGAATCTCTCCTGGAACCTGGCTCCTGGAGTTTCTCTACAACCCGGAAAATCTGTGGCGGCCACTCTAAGGTTGGCTGTTTCTCCCTTGGTTCAGAACATCACTGATTTCAGTTTTGATATTACGATTCTGGTTACTGCTCTACCTGAAAAACCAGGTTAAGCCTCCCTGAGTGGCTTGTTCCCAGTTGATGTATGCAATCATCACAGCCACTGCCAGGATCCCCACAATTAGAAAGGCTGCCATAAAATCATTCTTTTGCCAGGGCATGTGTTTTACAGAGCTCCTTGTCTTGTTATAACTGCTCCTGGGAAATCTTGTGGAAAAGCTGCCTTAATTGCTTTTAGGAGATTGATGTCATGGCTTAGGAACTGGATCCAATCTGCCCATTTATTTCCTCTCAGTGAGAAATAGAGAGGCGATCTTCTATCCCTTTTGATTTCATGAGATCCTGTGCGTTTATGCCACTCGATCCTGGAGCCAAACTGAGCAGTGACCTGATTGATCAGATCGTTTGTCTTTTTTGCCTGATGTCGAACTGAGTGCAACTCTCCATACTCAGGTAGAGGCATGCTTTTTCCTTGCCTCCTGGGGCTTTATCTTTTTTGCCATGAACCCTATGGCTGCATCCTGTTCTGTTACTGAAGTGCCCATATATGCCTCTAATGCTGTGATGCTTTTGATTCCTGAGTAACTTTTTAGCCTCACTATGTTTGCCTCTGGATCTGATCCAATTTCTGAGAGCCTGTTCAGCCTGAGAAAGTGGGGATAATAGTTTTTGCCCAGGATCCTTTTGATGATCATGATTGCCCAGGTTCTGTTTATGTGTGGAAATAGCCAGAGGGCTCTCTGAGTTGTTCCCACTGTTTTCATTATTGATGTCATTCCTCCTTTCAATGTCTTTTTCATTTCTCCTGTGGGCTGCTGATTCTGAACTGTTTTTCTGCTAGGCTTTCTTTTGCGCGCGCGATTCAACTGCTCAACTAGAAGATCTACTCCTGGAAAGTTCCTGGGCAGTTTGAGTGGAGGCACTGTTGCCCCATGTTTCTTTCTCTCCCCAAAATCAACTATGAAATGCTGATTGCTTAATTCCAGATCCGACACTTTTAATTCATAACCCTCAGATTTCCGACATCCACAGTAATAGAGGAGCCAGAAGTATGCCAGGCTCTCCAGAGTTAAGTGCTTCCTGGCTGCCTCAACTCTCTTCTGGATCTCCTCAAAACTCAGGAGTTCCATTATCTTTCCATGTTTGTATCGTGAGGATCCTTTTTGGATAGGCATGTGATCCGACACTCTGAACTTTTCACTGTTTCCCCTGGGGTATTTGGCTCAAAAGTTCCCTCTTCTTTCGTGCTATTGCCTCCTCTAGCCACTCTGATCTATTCTCAGAAACCCAAAAGAACATATCCAGGAACATCTGTTTGATTGCCTCTTCACTAAGTCTCTTCTTTTTGGCTTTCTTTTTTTCAACCAATCGAATCATCCCATGTTGTTGTGGCTGCTCAGGAGGGATTCGATTCAGGTTCAGGATCCTGAGCAGCCCAGGATCCCACACTGCCCAGGATTGGGATCTAGCATGTTAGATCTCTCTGTTAAGAGAGCCCTGGGCAATATGGGCTGATCATCAATAAGTTCTCCAGCACAAAAAAGGGTTGTGGTTAATACTACGATAAAAACCACTGCCCATGCCCATGATCATTCTCTCTCTGTGTGGAGGAGTGAAAAAGCAGCCCCTTTACTATGAGATAATATACTTAAAGATACTCTCACACAAACCCGAATGTGCCCACAGGCATAGGAATCCTGGCACTGGCTGAGATCTCTGGCTCTGCTGGCATCTGTGAGGCACTCTGCTAGGCTGGAACTCAATCAGAGAGAGCAGAGGCACAGGGAGAGAGGCAGAGAGGCTCCTAGGCTTTCAGGTTTTGTGAGAGTGCTCAGGGCTGTTCAAATAGCTGAGGATTGGATGCCTCTATCATTCTCTTAACCTGATAGGCTTTCCAGATTGAGATCCTAATCTTAGTTTCATCTCTCAGGAACACTCTCAGTTTCCCTATATCCAGTTTCCCTCTCTCATTCCTCAGATTCTCAATCTCAGGCATAAGGATACTCTCTATCTGCTGCTCTGTGAGCTCTCTGCTTTCTATCTCCTGTGCCTTATCCTTTCCCTGTTCGTATCTTTCAAGTTGAATGGATTTCTTTTTCCTCTCATATTGGGCCCTGAAGATCCGGCAATTAGTGGGCTGGGGATCATCATTATCTCCCAGTTTTTTGCAGCCCAGGCAACTGTCTTTATTGCAGAGCTCGTTATCGAACATCCTGTAGATGATTTCTCCTCTGCCATACCAATAGACTTTATCTGATCTCTGGCTGGGTTTCACTCTGTAAGCCATGCCATGCCCTCTGCCCACAATATGAACTACATGGCTGATGAGATAGGCTCTGATCGTTTTATCCAGGAGAGCCAGGTTAATGATGGGAATGAATACCGGATGAATTAGGAATCTCTGGGATTCCAGAGTGTGAACTAGAACTTTCTGGAGTTCCTTAAACCAATCTCTCTTTCCCAGGGCATAACTGGGTTCGTCAAAAACTATGGCTTTCCCCATCCTGAGTTTAGGCAGCAAACTCAGGTATGCACTTTCTCTATAGACTACCTGATCAATTGTGAATCTGTCTATTCCATTCCTGGTTAATCCCTCACAGATTCGTGCCATATCACAGGCATCATAGCTTTTGCCAATGCCAGCTTCCCCGGTTACTGCTACATTGGTGTAGAGTTTATGGTTCACTCTGAACCTGATGCTGCTACTGAAAAAAGGGCTCACTGCCATTTCTCTGCTAACCAGAGTTTCCCAGCCATTAAAATTCATCAGTTTCAGTTTCTGGCTCTGGCTCAATCTCCTTAGCTCCTTTCCGCGCGCGCTTTCCTGTGAAGATTTCTTTTGGCTGAACTTTCAGCAGCATCTGCTTTCTCATGAGCAAATTGAAACAGGCATGCAGCACTTTAAAATAATCAAAAGTTTCTATTCTGCTCACAGTGATGATTCCCTTTCTCTGGCAGTATTCATCTGAGGCTGGGATCCCACAGAACATTGGGCGATGATCCTCTACAATATACTGTTTGGCTCCCTCTATCTCAGTGTTGAACTCCTCATCTTTCAGAACATCTGGGATCATGGCAACAAATCCCTGAACTGCCTCCTTAATCTCCTCTGAACTATACTGGATGTTCAGGATGCTTTTCTGAATGGTTATGAGGGCATTGGTTAAAATGAAGTTCATGGGGAGGCGATCTTTCATAGTGAGTTTTGCCTCTGGGAACATTTCCTCCAGAGGAACTACAGCCTGGGTTTCAATCAATTCAGAACTCATGGGCAATCCTCTTACTAAAAATTTAATATGTCATGAGTGGAAATATAGCTTTTGCCAATCATTCTGATTTGTCATAGGGAGGCGATTGAAATGGGAAAATTTAAAACTAGGATTGAGGGAACTCCAAATCAAATAGGGCAGAAGTATCAGGAGAGAGATGCAGCCTATCCCTATGGCACTAAGAGGCATGCCAGTGGAGCAGATCTGCCAGCCCAAACCAGATCTGTGGATTCAATGAAGTCTATGAGCATCCCAGAGAACCAATACCAGGTTCAACTGAGTGAGTTGAACCATACATATCTGGATGGCAAAATTGATCAGGCAACCTATGAAAAATCCAGAACAATCATGACTAATCACTGGCTCATCCATCATGAGGCATTGACATCTGAACAGGCAATTGGAGAGGCGTTGGTAACTCAGGGATATCAGGCTGCTCCAAGCAGTGGCACTTTTGCGATTTCAGCCATCAATCTTAATTCAGGCAAAAGAGAGATTGCCTCTAGTGGCTTAACAGCAGAACAGGCAGCAAAGAGTAAAGCCTGGCTAGAGAAACAGATTAGGGCTGGAGCATCATGGAAAGATCCAGAGATCGTTCCAGGTTCTGAGAAACAGATCACTACTCTTACCATCACTGCAAAAGGAGAGGATTGGGTTGAGTGGAGGAGGAGTGATGGATTGGAATTTAGAGCCTGGAAAGGAGTTAGTGATCAATATGAGCAACTAAAGAACTATCCTGTGGGCACACAACTCCCTGTTATGAAAGCCAGGGCTAGGAATAAGATGCTATTGTGGAGGGATCAGAAACTGGGGCGTCGCGCATGGGTCTGCTCCGCCCATATTCACGCAGTAGGCTGAGCCACAATCTGGGCAGCGGTGACAATCGCAGTCGCACCCTACTTCCAGATCATCCATACCGAGAGGACCCTGGCACGCATCACCGAGACCCGAGGTGCAATATTCGCAACCCATTATGCTTCAGCCTTCACGCTTGGAAATTTGAATAGTTTGTTTGCTTCCTCATGACTACGTGCGATGACAGCACCGCAGTTGGGACAAACGAAATCCTGAAATTTCTTCTGAGGGGGAGAGCCTTTTCTTCTGTCCAGCAGTTGGATGAGATGCAGAAATGTTGCTTCTTTTCCACATTTTGGGCAAATGATTTTCGGCTGGTAGAGGCCGCGAAGATATTTCAAGGCTTCCAACGGCCAAGAAATAACGTCACTCATTTGGCTTCAACCTCTTTGATGCGGTCCTTGGCTCCGGGATAGAGCCAGTATTCCCAGCCGCGGTTCGGAGTCGCTTCTCGTTGCAGAATTTTCTTCTGAACCAAAGCGCCCAACGCCTTATTCAAGTCACCCAGGTTTACTTGCACGGCATAGACCCGACTGATTTCCTGGGCGATGTGGTTGCTGCGTTTTTTGCTCTCAAAGAAGTTATGGATGGCAAGAGTAACCAGGCGGCCTTCCAAAGTTGACTCGTTGGTTTCTACTGATGGGCGTTCGATTTTGTGGTGAATCTCAGGTACATTTTCAGTTACTACGAGGATCTCAGAAGACTCTGTCGACCCGGGTGTACTCGTAGTAGGTAATCCAGTAGGTAATGTACTCATAGTAGGTAATCCAATAGGTAATCCATTTGGAAACAGAAACTTCGTAAGCGCTTCTCGAAAAGCCGCCGCTTCTTTTGATTCCCGATGCGCTTCTTCCAGAGAATCTACAAGTTTCGCATCTGACTCTGACAGCGTTTTGATTCGGTCTTGCAGTGCATCAACGTCGATTCCTTCGAATTCTTCCAGTTTGTCTTCGGCGATTCTGAGGTCTGTTTGGGTTTCTTCTCGTTTCTCCTTTTCTTTCTCATACAACGGTTTGTATGTCAAATCTTCGTCCTCCGATACTCGTGACTGTTTGGGTTTAGGCTTGTACAGCTGAACCTCTTCAGAATCGGGTTCTAATTCGCCTCGAGCCACACGGACCGCAACTGATTCCGGCAGCCACACCGGGCGAACATAAACCAATTCAACGCGGTCCTTGAGTTTGGCATAGAAAAAGCCCAGTTTCAGCGTCATAATTTGCTCAGGCTTCGGCTTCTGCTGTTTCGGAAGTGGCAGCGCCTTGAGGATCTCGTCGATTTCATGGGCGTCTGGTTGCCGTCCAAAAAGCCTAACGTCAAAACTGCGAAGATGTTTCTTGTCGACGCCCCGGAGATCCTGAGCGTCAAGCCACAGCCAGCCCTCAACAACGCCCATTTCACGCACGTATTTCTCGATAACCCATTTGACTGGGCTGCCCCGGTCCTGAGGCAGAAACTTCCAGATCTCAGCCACTACGACTATGACGCCGCTTAATTCCTCGTAGACTTTGCGTATGAGACTGGCGACGAAAAGGTTCTGCAGTTCATCGCTGAGACCCACAAGGTCTTCGACGTACACGCCGGGCTCCGGCAACTCAAGTTTATCCGTGAATCTGCCCTGTAATTTCTTGAGTTGCGGCAGCACTTCCTCCAAGTAATTCTTAACTTTGGTGAAGATCTCCTTCGGCCACTCTCTAAGTTTGGGTTCCTTGAGTTTTTCAACAACTCGCTGGTAGATCTCTTCGAGCGTCTGTGCCTGAGTGGGTTCCTTGCACAAAGTCATGAAAGCATAACGGACGCCAGGTTCCCGCTGCACTTTTTCATCCAAGGTTGCTGCAACAAGACCCTCGAGCGCCTTCCAATGCGTTAGACCTCTTTCATCAAAGAAGAGCGGAAGCGGCTTGGCATTCTCGAAGCCCAACTCGCCGCGTTTGGTCCTGAAAACAATGGCTTTCATGCCGCTTGCAGCAACAGCCGACTCGACAAAGGTAGTCTTGCCAGAGTCCCTGGTGACTCCGAACACAGCCAAATGCCTTTTAGGGATTCCAAGAGCCTCGCCGTCTGGCACCCGGTAGAGAACCCCATTAATCAACTCAAATATCAAGAAGAAGCCTCCTCAGATCCCTTGTCGATTTTTCCTGTAGCGACATAGAATTGGTAGGCGCAAAAACTTGGAAAGATGCAATTCCAGTGAGGCTTGCCAATTCCCCAACGTTTAGAAGAACAATGCTGCCTATAGGAGCATTTCCAGCCTACAGGGTGGCCCCAAACGTCTAAAACTACCGCGGGTTCGTGCATCATGGAGAAGGCTCCGTAAGATCTATCTGTTTTTGTCCAGGTCTCAGACCGAAGTCTCGTGGAACCTTAAACCGCTCAAAAAATCGGCTTTTGTAATACTCTCTGCCAAGCACCTTAGGCCAACGCTGTACAAAGGCGCCTCCATTCCGTTTGCTTGTACGCCGATAGAAATAATGCTCGTCTTCCACGATCTGTCCTGGCTCAAGATCTTGCCACGGATAATGTTGAATGAAGTCTTCAAACCGGCATTGAAACATATCCGTGATCCAACGGTAAGTGTGCCAGATCGTAGGGTCTCGATGACCACACTCAGGGCAAGAATGTTTTTTGGGGGGCGTGCCGGAGGAACCCCTGGCTAGGGACCCCTTCCCATCAGTGTTTGACCGGCTTTCCGAGTATGATTGGAGCGATTTCTTCAGCAGTGGAAGCGCCTCTCCCCTTTCCATGCAATCACCTCAAAGGTTTCCGATCTTCATCACAGTTTTGAAGTTAGAGGGCATTCTGATGGTGGCTCCACAGTTTCCACACGACAACGTGGGTCTACCATCACCGTAATCGGCGAGGCTGACTTGAGTGCCGTCGAGGAATGATCCGCATTCTGAACAGTGGTGCTGTTCGTCTTTCGCTGTTTGTAGGCAACCGTAATGCCAGAGACAGCCATCTTCAGTTCTGGCTAAGTTGCGGAGAATTGAGGTTTGGCATCGCCAATAACTACATAGGCGTTTTGAGGCTGGAACCTTGCGGTAGATAAAACGCAGACTCATGCCTCACGGACCAGCTCCAAACGATGCAAGTTACGCGCTATGTGTTTTACATGGAATTTCTGATGGCACTCTGAACACTCGAATTCGCCAATATCAACAAACTCAGGCTTCGGAGCAGGCGGCTCAGGCGCCCCAGATGTACTCGGTATACTCGTAGTAACCGCAGGTTGGGGCATACTGGGTTCGGTCCATCTAGGGTTGCGTTGCACTTCAGCAGCTCTAGCAACCTGATGCTCAACTTCTGGCTCAGTTTCTGCTACACGGCGTGTAGCAAAATCTTGAGACTCACGATAAGCTTCAGCTCTTGCTTCTCCGCCAGCTTTACCAGCTTCAGCCTTTTCCTCTGCCTTAAACTCGCTTGGAAGATACTTCATCACCCATGTGTAACTCATATTCAGGTGATCGGCGATTTCTTGTGGAGTCCATTTGGTCCGCTTGGCCAATTCCTGCAGGGTTCGAGTCTTATCTTCCTCGCTTAGGTCTTTGCGCTGGACATTCTCAATCAATTGGATGATTAAGGCTTCATCATCAGTTAGCGGCTTAATAACAACGGGAATGTCGGTTAACCCTGCTTCCTTCGCTGCTCTGAGACGTCTGGCGCCAGCAACAACTTCGAATGCGCCTTTGGATTTAGGTCGAACAACAATGGGTTCAAGAACGCCATAGGTTTTAATGCTCTCTACCAGTTCAGCGAGCTCTAGGTCCTCACTTGTACGGCTTACGAAGGGCATGCTAAGAAGCTCGTTAACAGGCAGCATGTTCTGAAATGGAATACTACGTACATCACTGGGTGACTGCGGAGCACTAGGCTTTGGTTTGACTTCGTCGTAATAGGGGTCCTTGGGACTTTTGAAACTGGGTCCTGGCAGCCTGAAGATCCCTTTTTCTCGAACGTACTCTCCGCCGATCTCGGTTAGGGCCTTGGCCAATGTTTTAAACTGCGGCTCTGGCAACCAGGTGCCCCGCTTCCGCTGCGCATAAACGTACCCTTGCTTGTCTTCGCCAAAATCAAACATCACCTCCAACTTCTCGGGTGGCAGATGGAGTACGTCGTGGAAAAACACTTGCAGATCCAGAGGAGTCTCAACTTTCGCTTTACTCATCTACCTAGACCTCAGTGTACGGCAGTTGATCAGCCAACTCGCCGATTTTTTCGAGGCTGCCCTCAAGCATGGGCAACACGTGATCACGCAGGTAAACCATGGCACCAGCCAGACAACCGATACACACGGGACGCTTCAAACCACGAAGCCGGCACGCGAAGATCTCATAGCCCTCGAGTTTGCAGCCGCAACCTGGGCATTTGAGGTCCTCAGGCCAATCATCGAATTCCTCAACCATTGGCCTGAACACGCCCAGCACCTTGTCACTTGGCTCCGGCAGCAAAATCTCCTTCTCAGCAGTCGCCATTATGACCCCTCACTCGTGAATGTCTCGGATTCGGTATCCCCACAAATTTTAGCCCAATGTCCCTGACAGAAAGCAAGAGTTTTGCCAAAGACCGACGCGGCGTTTTTGCAAGCTCGGATATCACACTTCTTCCTCAGGGTTCCTGCCTCCTAGCGTTTCTTTTGCCTAACAAACAGCCGCATCAAGTCACGGATGGCTTCACTGCGGCCACCAGGATACTCGGTTTTGATGGCATCATCGAAATCCTTGAGCAAAGGGTACGGAATATTCCGTACATTGATGTCTGTGCAGGTAGAAGGCAACGGTTAAGCCTCCTTCTTGCGGTAGACGATGTCACGGCCTGCCAGAAGTACAACGAACTCGGTCTGGTCGTCGATGTTGAGTTTCTCCCGGAGAGGCAACGGAACCAACACATAGAGGCTGAATTTATTAGCAGAACCCTGAGAGATCGGTTTCACGACATCTATTATTTCCTCTTTCACGTTAGGTTTCACCTTTAACATTTCGAAATAGAATATACGTTCACAAGTCATTTATAATACTTTTGCAATCCTCTTACTAAAAATTTAATATGTCATGAGTGGAAATATAGCTTTTGCCAATCATTCTGATTTGTCATAGGGAGGCGATTGATCCATAAGATCATGACACAAGATGAGAAACCGAAAGAGAAACCTGAGAGCTTAGCATCATTGCAGAGTAAAGAACTGGCTTATTGGAAAGGCATGAATGAGGCAATTGCACAGGGAAAAAATCAGGGCAGAGCTGAATATGAGCTAAGGGCTGAGTATGCCAGGGCACATGGACAGAAGAGAGATCTTTCTCCTATGGTTTACAGAACAACCATTGGGCATTATGGAGGGCTCTATGTAGAAGTGCCAGAGGAAAAGTTTGATGACTTTAGGGCTATCTTTCCGGTAAAAGAGTTCCCCAGGAAAGTGGAACACAATGATCTTCATGATGCAGCAGTTTATCATCCTGAGGCAGCACAGCATTTCCATAAAGTCTTTCCAGAATACAGTGGCAAAACCAGAACAGTCTATTTTGCTAATGCCTCTAAGGGAGAAAAACGCTTAGATTACTATGATTTGCCTCATGAGAGAGAAACGAATCCAGGCAATCCAGGATTCATGGCAGCCATTGGAGGAGCTATTGGCAGAGCAACAGCAAAAGGTGTTACCGGAGCTATAGAGGCAGCAAAAGCAGCTAGAGAACATTATGTGGCAGAGAGAGCTAGAGGCAGAGGGCAACCTAAAGCCAAACCAGAGCCAGAACCAGAAGAGGAATCAGAAGATTAGCTATTGAGCCATCCTCTTTCCTTTTTCTTTATTCAGGATAGAGAAGAGAGATGTTCTCTTTCTTAGTGGGATTCTGCACACAATACATTTCTCATAGTTACAATCATGGCATCTTTTTGGCAGCCTAACTCTCAACTACTTTTCCCTCTCTGGCTGCCTTATCTTTCCAGTTTCTATCCCACAGGTTCCTGGCAATCGGATTGGGTTTCTCTGCTTTCTCTACTGATTGGATCCCTGAACTGCTGGCTATAGCTTGGAGAGCATGCCTCCTAGCTAAGCCTCCCACTCCCTGGCTGCCTCTCAGCCACCACTCCACGGTATGCCCCCAATATCTTACTCCATCATACACATACCTGTATGAAAAATGGCTCAGGGCAACTGAAGTAGCAGCATTATTGAGAACACTGAATTTCAATTCATCTATTCTCATCTGGGCTCTCATCTCTGGAGATGTGCCCAATTGCCCAGCCAATTCTCTAGCCACTATAACTGAGCCCTCTTCTTTCACTGCTGGAGAGGGTTTGGGGCGAACATTAGCTACTGGAACACTGGCGCCCTGGGCTGCCTGAACTTTAGCCTCCCCATCTGCTGCATGGGGAGTTGTTTCTGCTGGAGTGGGCACTGAGGGTTCTGATGCCTCTGGCTTAACTGTTTCTTTTTCCTGGCCCGAATCAGGTTCGCGCGCGCGAATAGGCTGTTGGATCCTTTTCATCCTCTGCTCCAGCATCTTGTCATAGGCTTTAACTATTTCATCAGGATTCGGAATCTCTTTTTGGCTGCTCATCTGAACAGGCTCCATAGGGCTCTAATAACAATCTTAGCTGCCTCTGGTTCTGGAACTGGCTGAACATAGACAGGCATCCGGATGATCCCTAACATAACTAGGGTTAATGCAACTCCAAATCCTGTGCCTCCAGCCAGGAGCAGATTAACGTAAAATCCTTTCTGGGCAGTTTTGTTTTCCTCCCATAATGTTTTGGCAGCCTGGCGATCCTCCTCCTGTTTGATATCCTCTTCACTGATGGATCTCATTCCCTCTGGAGTAAGTGGGCTCTCATCCAATCCCACTGTTACCTGGATCCTAGATTCCTCCAATACTTTTCTCTGCCTCTCTGGAACTGTATCATAGAAATCCTCTCCCCAAACTGTTCTCACAGCCTCCTGGAGAGTTCCCAGTTTCTCCCAGGCTCCAGCTTTCACTTTCCATGTGTATGCTGTGCCCTCTATTCCCAGGTATCGCGTGATGGGTTTCTTTATGAATCTCCCCACTATACCTGTGAATCCAGGATGCAGTTTGAAAAAGCGTTGAATGGGGATCCCTTTCACTTTTTTGCATTGCACTGAAACAGAGGTTTCCTCATCTATGGAGAGATCCAGGAACCTGTGGCTGCCTGGAATGAATTTGATAACCATGTTGCCCATCCAGGGGCGCAAAAAGAGCCCAATCAAAACTCCAGATAAAATGAATACTCCCATGAAAACCCAGGTAAGTGGATTCGCAAAATACTGAACAAAAATATCTAGGATTCCAGCCATTACGTTCTAATCTCCTTTTTCAAAATATTCATCTCCCAGTAACCCATCCAGGCTTTCCTCTATGTTTAGAACTGCCATATAAGATTTAATGGGAATAACTCCTGATCTCATACAAAAATGTTTTAAACTTACTCTAATCCATTAGAGTTGTTGAGGAGCCCTGGGATTTTGAATCTATCTGAACTCCATTTGACCATTCCAGTGGTTAGAGCTATGAATCCCATATTATTCCCATCTCAGGGTTCCTCATTCTGTCTTATTGGAGGGGATGTAATTGTCACCTAAAGGCGGATCGGCTGCTGGCTCAATCATGGGCATTATCAGAACCCCATTGGGCATAATTGTGCTCCTGATCATCATGCTGGTTATGGCTGGGCTCACGATAGCATCAGCCATATCCGGACAATTGACAGCAGCAGCAGTTTCCAGTGCTGGTTTGCTCACTGTGATCGTGCTCCTAGTTGTTGTGAACATCATAGGAAAGAACTAGGCTCAGTCTCAACACTGAGACTCGGAACCCTAGTTCCTTTTTTTTTGTTCGTTCAATTAGTCTGAAGTGAGGCGATAAGATTGCCAGGTAAAGGCTGCAAAGTTCACACTGGAGAGAGAGGAGGCAGATACAGGATGGTTCGGAAAAAGGGAGGAGGAACTAGGAGAGAATACATCTGAATTTCAAAAAGTTCACTGCTGATCCATACACATACATAGATCAGTTAGATCTCACTGTTAGAGGATTCAACTTCAATGTCTTTCAAAAATATGAGAGGCTAAGGAGCAGCCTTTTTGCTGCTGGATTAATCTGTTTAGGGTTGTGGCTAGTTCTAGGGTTTGATTCTACTCCTCTTCAGTTCACTCATGCTCTTTATGATGGAGTGCCAGCCCTGATCCAGGGATCTGCCACACTCCAGGATCTTCATGTGATCTATGATCTCTATTACGGAAAGGAGATGCACTACTCAGCTTTCGTAATCTACCTGTTTCTCTTTTGGATGCTCAGCAGATCCTGGGAGAGATCTGGAGTGATCAAAACTAAGAATGTTGTTTTCAGTTTTGCTGGCATGATCCTGGCGATTGCAGCTTTTGAATGGTTCTGGATCCTCAGTTTTGCCACTTTTCAACATCAGCCCTGGGTTGCTATCTGGCAGTTTCCACAATCCTGGATCCTAACACAAAACACATTTTTTAGTATTGCTGGAGGAGGCACTATTCTCTACATGCTAACTGAAAGGTATCATTGGAATAGCAGAGAGCAATTGGGCAGAGCCTATTATTTCAATGCCAAATCTCTGGCACTCTGGATCTGCATTGCCTTGAGTATTGGGGCTGCTCTCCTCTGGATCTACTTTCCAGGCCCGGCTGAACAGATCTCTGTGCCATTGAAAAATGGAGAGATCTGGCAGAGTTCCAGGATATTTCCTCAAACTCTCTATACTGTAGATTTAGATCCATCAGATGGAACCGGGGCTGGAGTGTGGTTCTATGTTGCCAATGATCTGATTCATGCCCTGAACACTATAGTAAAATTGTTATGGGCAATGAGTGTATATCTGCTGCTAAGAGTGAAAGATAAGCCATGACAAGAAAATCTAGTGGGGTTTGGCTGTTAGCCATTGTTGTTCTCCTATTGTTCTCAGGTGTGAGGGAAACTCAGGCAGTATCAGTGGGAAATCATAATCATTGTGAAAATCTATCTGAATGGGCACTTAGTGGAGGAGACGGTTACGCAAATCTCACTCTTTCCTATATTGCTCGTGAGGGAAATCACTCTCTGGAATTTGTTTATGCAGAGCCTCCCCCATACTGGCACAGCATTAACTTACAGCCAGTGACTCCAGTAACTTGGAACTCAACATTCAATGTTTGGGGTTTCTGGGTTTATTTCAATCCACGAAATGAAATTGGAGGATTCCTGGAGGGAGTGAATTACTATCTTTATGATCCCACACTTTATGGATCCTATCGTAACATAGTTATGCTAACTTTTCTGCACATATCAACATCACAGATGAGTTATGTTCTTACAGTTCTTGAGGGGGCAACTCATCTAACCTGGACAGGAACAACCCAATACATCTCACTCCAGAATTGGTATTGGTTTGAGATTGGTGTTAATGCTACTTCTCCCTATGTTACATTGATGGTAAATGGGGATTTGAAAGAATCTGATACAGTTAGACCATGTGCGCTGGCAAATGATATAACCTATACTTTCATCAACAATGACAATTTAAACAATATGACACGCCACAAGATGGATTATTGGAGGATGGCTAGTGGATTTGGCATGCCATCTGGCTATTTTGATGATCTTTCTGCCCCTAATCTTGATGCTGGAAACTGGGTTTTTGCCAATTGGAAATTTTACACTTTTAACATAACAACAGTATTGCCAGCAGACACAGGGGCAACAGCCTGGGATTTCCTAAGATTTTCCTTTTTGGATATGGCTTTACACAACATCACTGTATTCTATGATGTAGATAATAATGCTTTTACTGTTTGGAACGAATCTGAATTTGAACATGAACGCTATATCAGAATCAAGCAACTGGACAATCCACTTATTCAGGATCCCAATGATCCAGAAATATTCTATTGCGATTTTGAAATCTGGTTCACTGAGAATATAGTGGATACCTATCAGGAACTGGTTGATGTCTATCTATGGGGAAACTACTCTGGAGGCACTGGTGTTCCCACAACTTTCCAGGATGTTTTTTACATCTATAATCGGGGAGGCTTTAGCCTGAACTATGCCCGTAGTAGTTCCAATGCTTACAGGATTGCTGGAGGAGATGTTTTTGAGTTCTATGCCCAATCTAACGCCTCTGCCTCTGGAATAGAATGGGTTTATGCAGATTACCTGTGGAGGAATCTTCAGCACATAAAAGAACTTTTCCAGATCCAGGCTAGAGTGGCATATCCCGGTTTCACACTAGCCTATGGGATGGATTACTACACTAAGGCTGATGGATGGATTCATGGCTGGGAACTGGATCTATCAGCCATAAACATCACTGTACCCAGGGTTTCAGGATCAGAGGCTTATTGGTGTTGGTTAGCAGCATGGTATTTCAATGATACTTTTATCAAAAATGAATACATATTCACTTTTCCACAGGGCAATCCAGCCAATGATGGAGATTATGCCTCCTCCAGGATCTGGCTGGATTTCTGGTTCAACTCTATGAATGGCAGCAGCACATGGGGAGGCAGAGTAAACAGTTACTATTATCCAGTGAAAGACAATGCTGATGCCTGGCTGAGAGTGCTGAGCACGAACTGGGGAGCAGATGATAAGAGGCAAAAGGAATCATTGTGTTTTGGCACACTGAAACATGATGATGGTTCTACATGCCAAACCCAGGAGATCATTTTCGCTAGAACCTGGAGTAAAGTAACGGTTTCTAACCATCTTACTCTCATTCAGAAAATCACTCAGTTTTTTGCAGATGTTCAGGATCTCACTCTGGGAAAAATTCCATTGATCGGAATCCAAACTCCATCTTTTGATGAAACAAAAATGCCAGCATTGCAATCTGGAGGGTTCCTGGGCGCACTATTCTCAGGATTTCAATGGGTTGGGAAATGGCTGGCTGATAACATAGTGTGGGGAGGATTGAATCTGTGGGGAAATTTTGTGGGATTCCTAGATACGATTGCAGCTATGTTAGGCTCTCCAGGCTTTTTCACTAACCTGTTTACCAGGATCGGGGAGGGCATAGATTACATGGCTCAGGGATTCACTTTTGCCTTTCAAATCCTGGTTCAGATCTTCATTCTGATCTCATCATTGCTAGGGGCTTTTGTGAGTGTGCTCACTGATCTCATCAGCAGCCTGGTTAATACCATCACAACTTTTCAGGATCTCATGAGTGGAGCCATTGGAGGGGCTGGGAATCTCTGGAATGATTTGGGCATTTCTAGCTGGCTTACTGTTGCTCTGATATTCTATCCTCTCTACCTGATCTTTCTCTGGGAGGATCAGGGCATGGAGCCAGTGCTGCAACAACTGGGCTGGATTTTTGGGATAGCCTCCTGGCTGTTCACATTCTTTATCCAGATAATCCAATTCGTGATCGGGATGATCACAAGCATCATAGAGAGTATTCCAATAGCAGAGTGAGGCAGATGAGAAAGGGCTGGAGGAGAAAGATGTGGTTGATCATTCTCCTAACCATACTTTCTTTTGGCTTAATCTCATTCTCCATACCAATGATTCCATACGCAAAAGCAGAATCTGGAAACCAAATCACAACACTAACTCAACCCTATGCTATTTCATATTCGCAACAGAGAAAGTCTTTCTATGCCAATGGCAGATTCTGGGTATTCTACAGTGATGGAACATATATGCTCTGGGCACACAGTTCAGATGGAATAACCTGGAACCCTCCATCAACCACTACTAAATTCCTCAATGCCTCCTGGGGAGAGGATGCCTGGGGAGGAACACCAGAATACAGTGAATTGTGGTATGACATAGCCAATGCGTTTGATGATGATTCAGATTATTCCACATTGTATGCTGGATATGCTGGGGAAGATTATTGGCTCAAACTCTATGACTATGATGAGATCAGTTCAAGCGTCAATGTGGGGAAAGTGAGAATCAGGATAGATTCCAGAACGTATAACAACCCTGGAGAAATCGCATTAAAAGTATCGTGGGATGGAGGCGTTTCCTGGAGTAGCGAATATGATTTTACTGTAAACTCAGCCTGGGGAACTGATTATGTTGATGTTACGAGTGCAACAGATTGGAATCCCACTAAAATCAATGATGTATGGGTGAAGATATGGGATCGCGCTAGCATATCAGATTATTATTTAGATTGGCTATCTGTTGAAGTTACATACTACTCCTCCCAGTCAATAAGGCGTGTCAATTATGGCTATGAATTTTCGGTTTGGAACTCTGGAGATTCTGTGTATTATGCCTATGCCCAGGATGTTCTGAACAATCCACTGCTATTCAGGAGAGGAACTTTAAACAGTGATGGCACAATAACCTGGAGTGCCTCAGAACAAACTGTGTTCTCTGCATCCTCCTCACGAAAATATATGTATCCATACATCTCTGTTGATACTTCTGATTTTCCCTGGATCAGTTATGGAAACTATACCAGTGGCTCCCCATCACTGGTTTATCCTTATGTAGTCAAATCCAGTGCAGATGATGGAACATGGGTTACGGATTCAGGATTTCCCCATCAGCTATCCTCAACAAGTGCAACCTGGTATTCTGCCATAGTTCCCTTAACTGTGGAAAAGATGTATGTTGTCTATGGATACACGGCCAGCATTTTGAAAGGAGTATTGTGGAGTGGCTCCTCTTTTGGCTCAGAGGAGAATGTTTCAGTCTATCCCACAGCCCTTTTCTACTTTAGTGTGATCTCAAAAGAGGACAATGTTCATGTTACCTATGTGAATAACACTGTTTACAAACCAATGTTTTACCGAAAGAGATCATGTGATAGTGGATGGGGAACTCAGGAACTTCTGGTTCAGAATGGCTATCTGAATTATGCTCCCACATTAACATTGTTTGGAAATGATCTATACTGTTTCTGGGCTAGTGCCCCAATTCCTGATGATCTATATTACAAAAAAAGAGTGAGTGGACTGTGGGATTCCTCTGCAACAGTCTGGATAACAGATGAACCCACAATTGAACCAGCCTATCTGATCTCCAGCTTTTTTGAGGCAGAAGGAAATTCCACTCACATCCATGTTGGGCTAGTTTATGTTAGTGGATCCTCTCCCACTTACTATCTGAAGTTTGTTTTCAAAACACATGAAAGAACAGGCGTATCTGAGGGAGTTGATTATGCCTGGGAATTAGGAGAGGCTGTTGTGGCAGTTCTTATATTTGGATTGCTCCCTCTAATCGTATTTGTGGCAGTTATCAGGAGGAAAAGATAGAGCATGGCTGGCAATGAAATGTATGCAGTGATTGGGATTGGCATCTGCATTTTTGCTTTCCTAGCTCTGCTCCTGGGAATTGGACAGGCTTATGGAGGGCAGTGGCAGCTAGTTGCCCAGGGAGTTGCCACATTCATCTTTATCATTGTGGCTTTTGCTGTGGGCATGTATGTTCTGTTTTCATTGCTAGGGAGGAGAAATTAGGGGATGGCTAGAAATGCTGCCACTGCTGGATTAATCATTCTGGTATGTGGGATCCTGGGGCTCCTAGTTTCTTTTGTGGAGCAGATAGCCTATGATAATGATTGGATCCTCACTCAATACATCACTGAGGCAGCTATGCTGCCTGGATTGCAGATCCTAACGATAGTGATTTGGCTTTTAGTTGGAGGAGTTCTGGCAGCCATCAGTTCATGAGGAGATGAGTGTTGGGCAAACCATACGAAAACTGGAAAAGGAAAGAGCCTGGAGCTAAACTGAGTTCTCAGGCTGCTCAGAATCAAAAAAAGAATGAAGAGGATAGAGCTAAGATGGAGGAAAACTCCAGAACTAAATTTACTATCCATACTCTATTCTGGTTTAAGGAGCCAAACCTGATCAACAGTTTCATCGTTTACCTGAATGTGCCCCTAACTTCAGAGAACATTCAGAAAAGAATGATCAATGCTTTTGGTGATATCTGATGGGGCTCCTAAATCAGGCAATCAGAAATCTGAAAGGAAATCTAGGCAGCCTTTTCAAAAGAAAGAATAAGAAAAAGAAAGTGGCTGCTGCTGAACCCATAGAAGTTCCCAGATCCTGGAGCAAACCACAGCCCTCATCTAGCGCGCGCATGCCCATAACCGTTATCAAATACAAAAAGAGGATCCCAGGGCTCAGATGGTTTAAGAGGATCCTGGCTGGCTTTCTCCTCCTAATCAACTTCAGTTTTAGCCAGTTCCTCCTGGGCAACATTGGAACCCAGGCTCAGCCCATGTTCATCCTCTTTCTCCTCAACAGTTTCATCATCATAGATTATCTGTGGAAAACCCGGAGAACAGAGTGAATGGGCAGATGGAGAGATCTTTTTGCCTGGTTTTGGATTCTGCCAGTTGCTATATTGACAGGGTTTGTGGGCATGGTTCTGATGTTATTGGTAGAGAGGGAGGAAAGACAATTTGAGAAAAGGAAACAAACTGGCTTATGATCCTCTTACTGAACAGATCCAGCATCTGTTGATTAGGATTCCTAAAGTGGGCGCCCTGTTTGCCAGGTTGTATTTGTGGAGAGCCATGATGTTCAACTTCATGCTAGTGGGATCCACAGGCTTAGTGATCTCCTGGATTCTCTATGAGTGCGTTTTCAGGGCCCTTTTTCTGAATCTGTGGGGAGGCACTTTCCTGGGCATGACGATAACGACAACCCTAGTATTTTTCTGGAATTATGCACTGAACAAAAGATGGAGCCTGAACAGCACTGCCCAAATCATGGGAATGAAAAAGGCAGAACTAGAAACTCTCAGAGAAACCATTAACAAATTGCTACTGGAGAAAAGATTTGATGCCAATGGCTCCAGGATCTGAGATCAGTGTTATCGTTCCCTGTTTGAATGAGGAGAAGATGCTGCCTTTCTTTCTGAGTTCTCTGGGAGATCAACTTTCCTGGAGTGTAACTGGCTGCTCTCAATCATGGAATTATGAGAGGGAACTTTTCCCTTTTGAATTGGTTGTTGTGGATGGAGGCTCCACTGATAGATCCAGAGATCTGATTGATGCTTATAGATCTAAAATACCTGTCATTGGGCTAGTAAGTGAGGTTAGGCGATTGGGATTCGTGAGGAACAGGGGAGCCCTGGCAGCCAGATCTAGGATCCTCTTTTTCACAAACTCAGACACTATTCTACCAATGAACATTCTCCATAGAATCTATGATGAGTTCAACAGGGATCCTGATCTGATCGCACTCTCTGGCAGAACGGTTCCCCTAAATGGAGGAACTCTCTCCACTGCTGCTTACACTGCTTTCGATTTTCTAAGATGGCTATTCTGCAAGATTGGGAGATTCTCTCCCAGTGGAAATCTCCTAGCAATCAGAGCCTCATCATTTCATGATGTGGGAGGATTTCATAATCTCAGAGTTAATGAAGATGGAGAACTAGGAAAAAGGCTCAATGAATATGCCAGGAACAGAGAGGGCAAAATCAAGTTCAGGCTAAATCTCTATGTGTGGCATCATGCCAAAAGATTCAGGAGCAATCCTATCAGAGCTCTGCTCTTTTACTTCTATGTTTTCGGGAACTTTCATCCGGTTCTGAAGAGGATCCTCCAGCCTATAGAGAGGAAAAGTGCCCATGATTTTTGATGTGCTGATTCCAGCCCATGCAGAAAGCCAGAGGCAACTGGAGAATCTCTTGATGAGCATCTGGTTTCAGAAAACTCCAGGATGGAACCTGGGGAGAATCCTTTTGTGCTCAGATAATCCTGAGATTGCCCAGGCTTTTTCTGAAAGATGCAGTATTGAGTTCATTTCACAGGAACCTCATTCTGGAAAGCCTGATGCCCTGAATAAGATGCTCTATTGTTCTGCTGCCCCTTTCTGTATCCAGAACAGTGCAGATTGCATCCCAGCCTCAGAAAAAACTTATTGGTATCTACTCAATCCCCTGGCTAATCATATTGTGGGTTCTGTCACATCCCAGCCAGTTCCCTATCAGCCTGGGTTCATGTGGCTGCCAGATCTAGTCTGGAAATGCCATCATTTCGTTCAGCCTAAACTCAATGCTGAACTGTTCAGTTTCAGGAGAGATCTTGTGGATCCACTGCCTGAAACAGTGATCCATGATGATGCCTATATCCACAACATGATTCTGGAGAAATACTATCAGGTTGTTTATGAGCCCAGAGCCATAGTTTTCAACAGTGCTCCCAAAACTTTCAGAGAGTTCTACCAGCAGAGAAAAAAGAATGTGATTGGAAACATCCAGTTGCCTCAAGAGTTCAATCAGAATCCTCCCGGGATGCTGAGGTTGAGGAGCCTGATCATGATGAGCCTGGAGCTCCTGGCTAATGCTCATGGCAGATTAGATTATGCGCGCGCGCGGATCCCAAAAGGGTTAATTGGTTACAACCTGGAATCAACAAAAGAGGTTTTGGAATGAAAGTTGTTTGGTTTGTGCCTCCCACTCATAAGGGAAAGTATCCTAACATTGGGCAATACAGATTCTATAAGAACATGCCTGTGAGAGCCAGCATTGAATATCCCTATCTCAATGCAATGGGAGTAACTCAACTTTACACTGCTGGATTTGATGTGAAGTTCCTGGATTGCCCCACTATGAAACTCTCCTGGGCTGATGCAATGCCAGATCTACTCCATTCAGATCTGATCATAATGGAGGCTAGAACTCCCATTGTGAAATACATCTATGAATGTTGCCAGAAATTCAGGCATCTGCCAGGGCTAGGCAAAACTGCTCTGTATGGAGATCATGTTACCTGGAATCCACTGGAGGCTCTCCAATACTGTGACTATGTGATCTCTGGAGGAGATTACGATTACGGAGCCATGAAACTGGCTAAGGCAATCCAAGATGGACATCTGGGCTCCCAGGGAATTTTTGAGGCTGGCTTAGTTGAAAACCTGGATTCCTTTCCCCATGTGAACCGGGAGATCGTTCCCCATAAGATCTATTTTGAGGCATGGAAAATCAGGGAGATCTATCTCTATACAATGAGTGGGAGGGGCTGCTGGTATAACTGCAAATTCTGTGCCTGGAACAAACCTTTCTGGCAGTGCAGAGTAAGGCAGAGATCTGTAGATGATGTGGCTCAGGAGTTCTGGGAGGCTTACTATAAACATGGAGAGTGCTACATCTGGGATGATCACGATTGTTTTGATACTGCCTGGGGAGAAAAGTTTGCACAGAAATTGATCGCAACAGGAAACACAGATAAGGAGATCCTCTGGGCATTTCAAACTCACAGCAACATGATCCATGATCTGGATGCCCTGAAACTCATGAAAAAAGCTGGGCTGCATCTGATCAAACTGGGCATTGAAAGTGGCAATCAGAGAACTCTGGATCTGATAAGGAAAGGAACTACTGTGCAACAACATGAGAAAGCCATCAGGCTCCTGAAAGAGGCAGAGATCACAGTTCACGCAAACCTGATGGTTGGATTCCCCTGGGAAACCAAAAAGGAGGCTTATCACACAATTGAATGGATCAAACAACTAGATCCTAATCAGGCTCAGTTCAGCCTGGCAATTCCCTATCCCTGGACAGAACTTTACGATATGGCAAAAGAGAATGGCTGGCTGCTAGTTGAGGAGGGCGATTGGGAGAATTTTGATGCTACTCATCCAATGATGAGGATGGAGGGAATGACATCTGAAGAGGTTGTGCAATTGTATAAGGATTGCTGGGATAAGTTCTATCTGAACTGGCACTATAAATGGAAACATCTGAGAACTGTGCATACCTGGGCTGATCTCAAACAGTTGATCAGAGGCTATTACTCAGTTCGATTTGGGCACATGAGGGCGATTAAGGATTGAATCTCCAGGAGTTCCTAATCTTCGTCATCAATCTCAACCTCATAGGAGATCATGCCCATCTGTTTGGCTTTCTCTGGCTGAGTGCTCTAACTTTCACATTCTATCTCCGGTTGAAACATCTCATGCCAGCAGCACAGGTTGATCCTAATGCTGGCAGAATCAGAAAACTCTGGGCTAATAGAAAACCATTATTCACTGCTTTTGCTATAGGCTGGTTCATTCAGCTTTCAATAGATGAATTTGTTACTTTCTGGATCAATCTCCTATCTGGATCATGGAGTATGGTTGAGCTTCAACTGGGGAGTTTCACATTGACCAAACTCCTCTGGTTTAAGGCTGATTGCTATTTCCAATGGGTATTCATCTTTTTTGTTTTCACGATCTCAAATACCTGGCAGTATCTCCAGGCAACTAAGAGAGCACTGTTCTGGCTTATCCTCATAATTCTGTTCCAGAGCACTCTCAGTGTTCTGCACATCTGGAATCATCATCCCTATCAGGGCACAGAACTGATCATAGTCTTTTTCCTAACCTATCCTGAGTTCAGAACTCTAACTGGATTTTTTGGATCAAACATAGTTAGAAAGCCTCAGAAAGTTCAGGATACAAAAGCAGAACAACTCTGGTTCAACAGCAAATTCAATGCGGAGATGGATCTGAGGGATGAAGAGGAATTTAGAAAGGTATTCAACTTTTTCCAGATCACTCCTGGCATGAAAGGGTTGTTGCTTGATGCTGGATGTGGATATGGCTCTTATGGAAAGCAGTTGTTGAATAATGGGTTCAGAGTTATTGGCACAGATTCATCTATCAAAATGCTCAGGCAGAACAATTCTGAAACCATCCTGAGTGATGTTGCTATCTCCCCTTTTCCAGACGCTACATTTAGCCATATTTTTGTGGCTGGAGTGTTGCATCACTTTCAGGATCTCCAGGAGCCAATGCTAGAATTTCAGAGGATCCTCAAACCTGGAGGAAAACTCTTCATCTATGAACCCAGTGGTTCTAACATCATGATGAAATTCCTGAATATTTCTGCTCATGCCCTTTTGCCTCATCAATGGCTAATGAAGTTCGGAGCTACTCCCAATGAGAGATTACATAGGCTGGGAATCTATGAACGATTTTTGAGGAAATATGGATTCAGGGTTTGTAAGAAAGCAACCATGTATATTGAGCACAGAACCTTTTTCCCATTTAGGTTGAATAGCCTCATCAGATTTGGGCATAGGCTGGCTCCCTCTTTCCTAACAGATACTCATATCGTGATTGCTGTGAACAAATGTGCAGTTGATTGAGGATGTCTGAAACAGCACGATTTACGAATAATGGGAAATGTGGCAGCTCGAGCAAAACAAATGTTCAGAAAAGCCAAAAGGTTCTGCTGGTTTATCCAAACATTCCAAAAGTGGCAACTCAGCCTCCCCTAGGATTGATGTATATCGCCCAGGTTCTCAGGGCTGCTGGGCACATGCCTAGAATCATTGAGGGCACTGCTGAAATGATAAGGCAACAATTTGAGAGAACTCTTATCCTGAATCTGGATCGCCCTGATTTCATTGGGATTACCTGTATGAGTAGCATGTATCATGAAATCCTGAAGATCAGGGATTATTTCCATCAATGGAATATTCCACTAATTTTTGGAGGAGTGCACGCAACTATTCTCCCCGAAACTCTCCTCTGTGATGATGTGCATCTGATGGATTATGTTGTTCAGGGAGAGGGAGAGAAAACTATGCTGAAGATTGTGGAGGGCGAGATTGTTGCCCACAAATCAGAAAACCTGATTGTTCAGGGAGAAAGAACTGAGAATTTGAATGAACTGCCTTTTCCAGCCAGGGATCTTGTGGATCCCCGGTATCTGAGGCACTCTGTTAGCATTTTAGCGAGTAGAGGCTGCCCATTCAACTGTAGTTTTTGCCAGCCCACTCTGAGAAAAGTATTTGGAGAAAGAGTGAGGAGGAGATCTCCCTGGAATGTAGTTTGTGAGATGATCTCATGCAAAAGGGAGTTCGGGATCAGGGATTTTGAGTTTTTTGATGATACTTTCACATCAGATAAGAATTGGGTTTATGAGTTCTGTGATCTGGTTGAGCCTCTGCCTTTTACCTGGAAAGCACTCTCCAGAGTAGATATGCTAGATCCTCATCTCCTGGCTTACATGAAGATGGCTGGATTGAGTAAATTGAGCCTGGGCATTGAGAGTGGCAGCCAGGAGATCCTGAACAGTTATTCAAAAGGAGTGACTGTGGAACAGAGCCATAATGTTTTGGAGTGGTGTAAGGATCTGGGCATTAAGGTTCATGGCTTTTTCATGATTGGAGCCCTGGATGAAACCCAGGAAACTATCCAGAAAACAAAAGAGTTCATCAGGCAGCATGAATTTGACACGATTTTTGTAACTGTTACCACTCCCACTCCATGCACACGATTGTATGATCAGGCAGTGAAAGAGGGCAGATTGAAAGTGGATTGGAAAGATTTTGATTTGCTGGGGAGCCTCACTCAGTTAGTGCATCCTAAAACAGTGGATCAGGCTGTGCCAATGAAACTGAATTACCTGAAAAGCCAGGATGTGCTGAAAGCACGATATGAACTCCTCAGATCGTTTTACCTGAGAAAGATTAGGAATCCTCTCTATCTGTGGAACTTCATCAGAAAGAATGGTTTGCATTATGCCTGGGAGGGAGCCATGAATGTCTTTCGTTGAAGAACTATTACGTCTAATTAGGCAGCCCTGGTTCTATCAGAGCCCAAATCCACTTACACTTTTTTTTTGGTTTATGATGGCATGGTATGGATCCATGCAACTGGAGGCTGTGTCTTTCAAAAGATTTCCTAGGCTTATGCGATTCCTCAATGCCCTATTCATTGCTGGAATTATTGTTCTCATTCAGGATCTCTATTTCCTAGTGATCACAACTATCAGATGGGTTCCTGTTTATCCTCAGTATGCAACTCTGGATTTCTGGCTCTGTTTTCCTAGGGATCTCTGTGCCTTAGCTCTATGCTTTCTCCTGGAATGGGAATACATTGGCATGTTTTCTCTAAATAGGAGAACCTGGTTCGGGTTTGCATGCCTCTGGTTTGTTACTTCAGCTTTCACTTTCCTGGCTCCCACAATGGGATTGACGAATTGGACATTCGCAATAACTGAGGGCATGCCAGATTCCACTATTCTCCTGGCTTTCATGTTTAATTTTGCATTGGGCAAACCCTTTCTCTTCTGGATCTATACAACTATGTGGAATCCTCCACTAGAAGAATCATCCATAACGGTTAATAGCGGAGTGCCCTAAATCCAATGTGGAGTTCAGATGGATGAATAGGATTCAGATTGGAATCCTGGGAATCATTGCCTGGATTGTTTTTGCTATTGCTCTGGCTGCCAGCAAGATCTCTCAATACACTTCTGGATTAGTTCCAATGGAGGATACATTGGTGTGGATTTTCTACTGTGTGCTAGGAATAATGATCATTGTTGTTGCAGCCTTTATGGTGTTGATCCTGGCATTGGGAGCAGCATCCAGAGAGGAGGAGAAACCTAAGCAGCCTAAGCAGAGGAAAAAGGCAGTTCCGGCTGGGCAGAAGAGGAAACCTAAAACTGAAAAAAAGGAGGAGAGATCCCTTTCTCTCTCTCCTCCTCCTAAATCTCCTAAAACTCCCCAGGAGTGGGCAGAGAGGGAATATGAATGAGCACAACTACGATGAGAGTTCCATGTGGCTGTAAAGCCATTCTAAGTGAGGAGGATCCGCGCGCGGAGATCTGGAGGAATGTTTTTGGCTGCCTGGAATTTCCTCTCTGTTCTCCTATGCCACTGATGGGAAAAGCAGAGGGAGAATTGGAATCCAGATTTCTGAGGGGAGATTGGAGTGCGTTGAGCCCTGAACAGCAGCAAAAATTGTGCCAGGAAATGATAATCAAATTCGGGATTGATGATCATGTCTTTAGGATGCAGAATCAGGCTCTGGGTTACGTTCCCATAAACGATCAGAACATCACTGTGGTTGTGTGCCAGTTGCACACCCGGATGATGATCTAAAATGGATTGGCTGCTAATCGTGCTGGCTGCTCTCATTATGGGAGGAGTTGTTGATATTTACGATAAGCAGAAAAAGAACTCTGCTTTCATGTGGGCTCTGGTGTTTGCTGGAGTTGTGGGATTTGCCTATCTTTGGTTGAGGCTTGTGGCAATGGGAGGAGCCTGAAGATGGCTAAGTGTGTGGGAATCTGTGAAGGGTTGCCCACTAAACATTCAAACTGTATGCCCTGGTGTGGGATCACTGCTTATTACTGCTCAACCTGTGTGAAACGCATTGGCATTAAAGATGCAGTGAAAAGCGCGAAAGGTAGAGCCACATGCCCCTGTTGTAGAGAGCAACTAAGAACCAGATCTAAAAGCAGAGCAAAATGGATGAGATTTGCAGCATGAAGAAACTTTCTTTCAGGGTTAGGAAAGCCTATTTTGATCTGATTATGGCTGGAAAGAAGAGGACAGAATATAGGAGATACATTCCTTTCTGGTTGATCAGAATCAGTGAATATGGCACTACAGGGATGCCTGTGGGCTCCAGATGGAGAACGGATCCTGGAGAGTTCCAGGCTGTTTTCATCTGTGGCAAAAGGATCCATAGACGAGAGATTGTTGCTATCTCTAGGATCCATACTCCTGTGTTCAGTGCCCAGGGAAAAAAGGATGTGGATACTGAAACCTGTTTGGCTTTTGAATTGGGGAGCGAAATAAAATGAAAAGGATCTATTCTGATGATCCCCTGGTTCACTACAAAAACAGCACTGTGAATCCTGAACGCACTAAGGCTGAGGTTGATATGATCCTGGCTCAATGGAGTGTGAAAGATACTCATTGGCATTGGGATCCAGAGCACAATGAGGTTTATGTGCAGTTCAAAATTGAGGAAACAATGAAAGATTTGCCAGTGCTGGCCGTCATTAAAGTTGTGTGCCCCACAGTGTGGGATAAAGCCTCTCCCAGATCACGCCCTCCACGAAATGAGCAGATTAACTGGAGAGTTTCCATGAGAGCCATGCACTGGTTCATTAAAACTCATCTGGAGATGGCTTATGTGATGCAATCAGAAAAGATCAGGGCATTTCTTTCTCATGTGAAAATCACTGAGGATCAGGAACTGGGAGATCTTGTTGTGCCCAGGCTGGGGCAGATCCAGGAATTGGCTGCTCTGCCACTGATTGAAAAAACAGAGGAGCAACAGCCATGAACAGAACCTCCATTGAATGGACAGATTATTCCTGGAATCCTATTGTGGGCTGTGAGCATGGCTGCTGGTATTGTTATGCTGAGCGATTGACTAGGAGATTTCCCAAACTGTTTCCCAATGGATTCCATCCCACTTTTCATCCTGAGAGGCTTACTGAGCCCTGGCATCTGAGAAAACCCAGTAAGATCTTTTGCTGCTCAATCAGTGATTTGTTTGCTCCCTAGACACACGAAAGATGGAGATACAGAACCATCCTGAATATGATAGGCTGCCCTGTGAAACACACTTTCCAATTGCTCACTAAAAATCCTGAGAGGATCCCACTGGATTATGAATTTCCCAAAAACTTCTGGATTGGAACCACTGTAACCTGTGCAAACAGATGGGATGGGGATTCAGTTCAAAAGGATTGGATCAACCTGGAGCACATTAAGAAAGTGAAGTGTGGCGTTAGGTTTGCCAGTTTTGAGCCTCTCCTGGGCATGCTGCCAAAAGAGATCAGCCTGGATGGTTTGGATTGGATTATCATTGGCAAACTCACTGGCTCCAGGAAAGTGAAGTTAGATCACAGATGGGTTAGCAGAATCAGTGTTGAGGCTGGCGATCTGGGGATCCCTATTTTCCTCAAAAACAATCTGTTGAAAGATCATCCTTTCCCCAGGATCCAGCAGTTTCCAGGAGAACTGAAAGATTGAGAAAAACTGTTGCCCAGGGCATTTTCCTTACTATTGCAGTGATCTGTTATGGAATTATGTTTGCCATGATATTGCCAGATGAGCCATTCAACTTTTACACTTTTGTTTTTGGGATGTTTGGTTCATATTTTTTTGGGGCTTTTGTGAGTTTGCATGCCTTTTCAGAAAAGGAGGATCAACAATGAAACCTGGTATAGATCAGGGCATTGAATCTGTGCCTCATTTCAGATCCCTGATTCTGCTCAGATCAATTGATTATCGAATAGGTTACTTTCTGAATCCTATCACTAAGGAGTATCCCAGACATGAGGCAGAGATGGATGGAGGATCCTGGGAGAGGCTTAGTGCTGCTGTGAAATTCATGGATAATCTCAGAGAGGATATTAAAAAACTCTACAGGAGCATGAAATGATGGCTGATGTATTGAGATGTAAGATAGATGGGTTTGTTGCTTTCTACATTCAGATGAGTGGGCATTTCAAATTGAGGCATCCAGATCATGACTATAGAGAAAACTCAGAAGTTGTGGAAAACAGCGATGCAGATCTGAAACAGTATGGCTTTCGCCCCAGCATTGATTACTATAGAGCCAAACTCCAGGGCAAACAGGTAACTCCTGGAGATTTTGAAAAGCATGGCATTTATGGAAAGAGGAAAAACCATGAGTGATCATGAAGTTGTGGGGCACTGTGGCAGAATCTTTCTCCCAGGGCAATGCTGTGATGAGTGCAAACTGGATGATCTGTGCCCGGGCTGCTGCATGAATGATGAAGAGAACCAGGATGAAGAGGAGGAACAGGCGTGAGTGCTGATGAACGATTAATGGATAAACTGCTCACTGAACTGGAATCTCAGGGCATATTGAATACCAGAGGCGATGAGGTTTGGTTCACTGATTCTTTCAAAAACGAGTGGAAAGAAGAGGCAGCCAAACTTTCAGAGGATCTGGCAGAATAGAATAGACAAAGAGAGGAGGATGAAAAAGGATGAATGATAAGAAATGTGGAAAGTGTGGGCTGTTCTATAAGGATTCTAAAACTCAGAGCCTGGAGAGAGGCTCAGTGGAGAGGATGCTGAAGATGATCAACCTGGCTGGAGTGGATGAGGCAAAAGCTGAGGCAAAAGACTACTGCTATCAATGCTGGAAACTGAGATTCAGATCTCTAGTGAAACCTTTTGCCCAGCAATTAGGAAAGGAAACAAAAGAATGGTAAAGGAGGGATAGACACGAAAAAGAAAGATGCTCTATTGATCGCATGCTCTCTGATCGCAATTCCCACAATATTGGCTGGCTGCTGGATCCAATATGATAAACACATCAGAGAACTACAGGCAGCAACACCTCCACAATTCTGGAAATACCTGGATTACAACTTCTATGGCTCAATGTATTTCTCAGCCTGGATTGCATTATCTTCATTCATTGCCATAATCAATGTGATCCACTTCAGGAGATCTCTAGGCAATAGCGCCCTGAAAAACTGGAGAAAACGAGTATTAATTGGAAATGAAAAAGCCACAGCTACAGTATTGATTCTCCTGGGGATAGTGGGAGGCTCTGCCCTCATAGTTCCCTCTACAGCAATAACTGATTTCACGATCCATGTTCTAGGAGTGGCTGATGAGGAGTTTGATGCCTATTATCCCACTGCCTGGTGGAGCAGATATTATGGCTGGGAAATCTACATCTATAGTGCTTTCGACAGATTCAGAGATGTCTATGGGCTCCGGTTTGAGTTAGTGGGCTGGATCTCTTTTGACAGTGATGATGCTAATGAGTGCCCAGTTGTCATGTTAGATGAGGCAATTCGGGAAACAGGTTTTGAGCCTTTCAGAACAACTTTCAATGGCAAAATCATTGATCTGCTGATGGTTTTCAGTGCTCAATACTTCATGGGCTGCAATGGGCTCTCTTATCCAGAGTGGAAAGCCATGCTCCTATGCCACTCTCCAGAATATCCTCGAGTAAGCTATCTGTGCCATGAGTTCTCTCATCAGTTCTATGTCTATCATTGCCAATCCAGAGAATCCTGTTGCATGTATAACCACTGGGAATTTGGGCTGAGCATGCCAGCAGATTGGTGTCAAACATGCAGAGATTCTCTGAACTACCTGGGTTACTATGGATTCAAAAACAGGTTCACATACTACAATGGGGCTCCGCGCGCGCGCTGCTCAAGACAATACAGAAAATAGATGAAAGGATAGGAAAGAAAGATCATTCCTGTTCCTGGTGTTGTGGCGTTGTTGCTACCAATGGTTAGAATCATGCCAGCCAGATTGCAGCCACATGGCATCTGGCTATCCCATCACATATTTTTAGAATTTGATGGAAAAATGATGGAGGGCTGGCTGCCCAAATCAACCTGAGAGTTCATTCTTAACCCAGGCAACCTTTTCCCTCTCACATCTACCATGACAACTGCATTTTTCACAGAGTTGATGGGGCTCACTGTTTTGGGCTGGGATTTTCCAGATCCACAGGATCTCCTGAGTTTCAAATCGTATCCAGTGCTCATCTTTATTGTATCTAAGCCTCTTATGTTTGAAATCAATTTCTATGCAATCCCAGGGGCAGTTTTTCTGAATATCCCAGGCTCTCACTCCAGATTCATACTTCTTAACCATGCTCTTTCCTCTCTTGGATCTCTTGTGCTCTTTCTTTTGCTAGGATGGGCTCAATATTTCTGCTCCCACATCCTGGGCAGTTACTGTGCCTGGGAGAAACTATGCGATCACAATCCTTACAGTATCCCCAATCTCTATGGAAATTCTCACAATCTGGTTTTTTAAACCTGTTAGAGCAACTAAAGAAGTTTCCACACATGAAACATTGCTCATCAATCCTATATGAGCATCTGGGCATCAGGATCATGCCTCTTTTTGTTCTGTGGTGTGGGCTCTAGGAATACAGGAGTGATTCCCTGTTCCTCCAGTTTCAGGATCTGCTGATCTGTGAGGGATCCTTTCCACACTGGCATCTCCACTCTGCTGGGCTTAAACGCATAGAACACAGCCTGGATGAGTTCTGGCTCTACTGTGTGGAGCCCATTGCTCTTGATTTCCTCCAGGGATACTTTAGGCACTTCATTGTGTGCCAGGAGGATCCAGGTTTCATTGAATTTGAGCCAGGAGGGAATATCTGGGATCCTTTTGCTCACTCCCATCTGGAAAGCCTCTTTAATGAAAGTGCTAGGTGTGTATCCCTGTTTGCCCACAAACATGAGCCCAAAAACAGGCATAGTATCTTCATCAGGATCCAATGCTATAGTTCCACAGATAGGACAACTTTCTGGGCAGTAGCATCCCTCTCCTCCCTCATCTTTCCCATTTTTTCCAGCACGAAATGGATACTTTTGAACGTGGAGATTCTCTTCTGCCTGGCTAATGTATTGAGCATGGATCCTCTGGAGATTTCTGCTAAAGGGAGGCACAAAACCACAGCAATCACAGGCTTTCAGTTCCAGGGGCAACCCATCACAGTGCAGTTCCAGGCCCGGATCACAAACCAGGTATAAGCCTCCTATCTTGCGATAGCCACAGCCTCTTTTCTGCTCACTCATTGGGCTCCCTCCAGGGCTGATACTATCAGGAGAATCACAAAAACTGAAAACAGGGAGATACTGATCAGCAGAAAATGAGTTGATGCTCTCATTGTGCTCCCTCCTTAATGTAGAATTTCGTGATCTCTTTTTGGGCGTTTTGGCTCACAGGCAATGTTGAGAGCCATGCTTTCAAAACATCTTTCCCATTCATTCTGCTTTTCAACTCCAGTGGTATGAATGAATAGGGGCTGGCAGCCCTATTAAAGGTGTCTGACACACTGTTCTACATGACTACAGTGAGCC
>Ga0315296_10000556_pt1 | contig 34136 bp, 36 predicted proteins | sample YL17G14_18_MG_FD_203921 | JGI IMG/M metagenome (GOLD analysis project Ga0315296, IMG submission 203921) | Sediment microbial communities from Yellowstone Lake, YNP, Wyoming, USA - YL17G14_18 | ecosystem: Environmental > Aquatic > Freshwater > Lake > Sediment | place: USA: Wyoming | collected... | reverse complement strand
GAAAATGGGGGTTACACAGGGGTTGATTTCTCAAGAATTATTAAAATCTAAAGAACTTTATAAATTAATAAAATCCGACTTCAGTAAGCATGGAGACATAGGTAAGATAGCAGAATACAATGGTTTGGACAAGCAGAAGTAATTCCAGAGATAAAGACGCTTTTAATATATTTTAAAAGCGTCAGAAGTAATTCCACAAATAAAAGTACTTTTTAGGTACATAAAAAGTAAAACAAAAATAAAACGAGAAGGATTGCATGGTGGTCATGTTCCCAATATTCAAGGCACATTAGCTAAGAGATTGCACAAATAAAAAGCTTACATAAGTACTTATGTGAGCTAGAAGTTAAGTCATCAGAAGTAATTCCAGAGATAAAGTCGATTTTAAATTACTTTAAAAACGAAACTATCAAAAAAGGTAATGCATAGACAAGATGTTGAAGTGAGTGAAGTGATTCCACAGATAAAGCTATTATTAAAGTACTTTAATAATAGAACTCCAGATGAAAAAAGGATTATTGAGTAACCCCAATTACTTGGGTTTGCTAAATGTTAAAGTGAGTGAAGTACTCCCACAGATAAAGTTACTTTTAAATTACTTTAAAAGTAAAAGTGAGATAAGAGTGAAGTTATTCCACAAATAAAGATGCTACATAATTACTTATGTCGCATGGAAGATGAAGGCAAACTTAAACGTCCTTTACATCAGGAGCATATAGCGAATTTTTATAAAATTTCGCTTGGCAGAAGTTTGTAGCAAAACGTCTTGGAAGCAGACTCTATTTTATAAAATAGAGTTATGTGTCCTTTCCATGCTCTTGCCCTCTCAACAAGGAAGTATATGAAAGAACTCATTCTTCCCTTTTATAAAAGAGAGTTATATGATGGAAAATATAGGTCACCTAGTACTTGGTGACTTATGTAGTGGAACATATATGTTGTTTTAAAATTTAGAGTTTTTGTATTTTAAATTTTAAAATTTCAAAAAGACTACTGTTAATAGTGGTTAGATATACTTTTGTTGTTTTAAAATTTAAAATTTAAAATTTAGTATATAAAAAATAATAATTTTTAAATTATCCATATAAAAAAATATTTTTAATATAGAGAAAAAAAAATTTTAAATTTTAAAATACAAAACCTACCTTTCCTACCTAAAAATAACACTCTACTCGAAAATTTAAAATTTTTTTAGTAAATTTTAAAATTTAAATTTTAAGTTTGAAGAAAGATACTTTTCCACTCACTCCAACTCTTCCTTTGTACTCCCTTTCTATTATCTCTCTACCTACTAACCCTTCTAAAAAATTAATAGTTCCACTCTTTGCATACAACCATCTATTATTATCATACATAGCTTGTAATCGAGTTAACAACTCTTCTCTACTCATTTCACCTTTTTTTAGTATGTCAACTACAATTTTTTCAGCATCTAACTGTGGCAGTATAGTTTGTTTTCTTTCTTTTAATGTTTTGTCTATGTATGATAAGAGTTCAAATACACTCTTACAATGTTCTCCAATCACTCCAAATCCATACTTAAAACTATCTTTATCTACCTTATCTTTTAAATTATATACTGCTTCGTGTGTGGCAATTTTACAAATGTCTATTGGCACTCTACCGTAGAAAGATGTAATTGTATTTTGTAGTTTTCCTGAAAATTGTTCTTTGAAGTATTTTTTTCTTAATTCTTTACCTTGTTCCTTTAATACTGATATACAGTCTTTATCAATTTCTATAACTCTATTCCATCCCCCAACTATCTTATATTTGTTTTTCCATTCCTTACATATCTCGGTTAGTTTATCATAAAAATTTTTTGCATCAGATTGTCCCACTAAATAATCTGCTTTTAACATGTCCCAGAGGTTATCTTGAACATTGTCAAGTTCTTTTTCACTCAAAATTTTAAATACATCAAAAAATCTTTGAAATAATCCTTCTTGTAATATGGAGTTTTCAATATCGTAATTCATCACACTTCCTGTCATTATAGTTGAACGAGATTTAAACTTTCCACTACCAGTTGAAAACTTCAAATCTCTATCAATCCATCCTGGTTCATCTGTAATCATCAAAAGTGCTTTCCTAACACCTGAATAGTATGGATTTTTATTAAACAAATTACTTCCTTCAGAAAATGTTATAAAGTCATACTCTTTTGCCAACGCTGGTGTTTCCACTACATCTGGAACTGAAAATGATTGTCCTGTTTGTTTGTTTTTTATAACTTTCTTACCTAAAAACTGCTGACTACCAATCAATCTCGCTTCTGTTACTGAATGTAGAAATTTCGATTTTAACTTAATTGGTACTTTTATAGTTCCTAACACATCTCCTGGCATTCCATCAATCAAGAAATGGGCTGATTTTATTTCTTGACCTTTACCAATACTTGAATTATCTAGTAAAAACGGATGTGTTCTAGTTGATACAACTTGTGCCCCCCAACAAAAATCTATCTGATTTACAACACCTAAAACACTATGGAAAGTAGGTTTATGATAGTGTTCCATACCAATCACATAATTTTTAACATAAGTCTCCCAGAGTTTCCAAAGTTCTTCTATGTATGTCGTCATCTTAATCACTCTCCTTCAACATTTGTTCAACAACTTTCTTTGCATCTTCCATAAATATTTTGAATGATTCACTTTCCCTTATTTTATTACAAACTTTTTCATCAAACTCTTCCCATTCTTTATTTATTTTTTCATAATTTTCTTTTGCTCTGTTCCTTCCTTTTACTACCTCTTCATTCTCTTCGTTTAACTTTTCTTGTAATAACTCCTCTTGTTTTTCTATGTGTTCTCCTGCCTCCAGAATGTTACCATCATAAAACTTGTTTCCTTCTATCATATTTTGTCTCAGTTCTTTGAACTCTTCGTTCTTTAACTCTGGAACTTCAATCTCTGATAATTTTTCTTCAAAAGGTTTAGTTGTGTTTAGGTCTATGAGATTTCTAATCTTAGTAAGTCCAAGTCCAATACTAATTTCTTCTTCCCAATCATCCGGTCTTTCTCCTTCTACATACCAATCATAAATTGGGACAACATCAATCCTGTTTAAATTCCAAAACTTACAGTGGAGTTTGATTTGACTTTCAATATACTGAATAAACGGAGATAATCCATAATTCCAAAAGACTGGGTCGATTTCAACACGATTTGACTCTAAAAATAAATATTTAAAGTTCGGTAAGTTTTGTTTTTTTAACCATGAAATCAATCGTTTTCCGGGATTCCAACTCTCTTTAACATCATTCAAATTAATCTTGCTCGTTTGTAAGAACTCATCATTTACACCAATATCTATGATGTTTGGGTATATTGTTTTTGCACTACCAATGATTTGAAGTCCAGAAATGTCATAATCATGCAGTAAAAGAACGTAAAAGTTTTGAGTTGTTAATACTTCTTGTTGTTTCTTAATTTCCTGTAGGGCTTTAATCACATTCCTTACAGAAAATCCTTCTAACACTATTAGGTTGGAATGATATCCCAGACTATTTAATTCTTGATGAATCTTGCTTGCAATCAATTCCTTTTCTGCTATTATACTAAAACTGTTCTTTTCTACCACTTCTACAATTTCACCTTCTTCGAACAGAGTAGGAGTTGTTTCTGTATGTTTATATTCAACTGCCCGTTCCTTTGCATCTATACCCAACAAATCTCTCACATTAACCCAGTGAAGTAAATTAAACTCACTCTTAAATTTGTCAAGATATTGTTTGATTATATTAACCATCTGAACTTCTTGATCTGTTCTTCCTTTTCCAATATCTATCTCAATTTCACCGGGATGTGTGTCAAAAAACTCTTGTCTACATATGTAAAAGAAAGTCCTGATTGAAACTCTATCAGTAATCATACCTGTTTTGGGTGATTTCCATTCCGGATTTAATCCTTGTCTAACTCTGTTTAACTGAACATCCAAATAATTTCTGACAATTAAAGTAAAATCTTTTATTGTGTTTGTCATCTCTGTTCACGCTCCTTTTCTAGTTTAGCAAGGATGGCTTCAGTTATCCAAGCATCAAAATTAGAATTAAACAAATTTCTCTGAGAAATTTCATCAAACAACTCTTCAGGAATAAGTGCAAAAATCTTCTTAAGCCTTGGTATTTCCATCTATATCAATCCTCATATCATCACTCTCACCACCTCTTTTCTTCTCTTGAGACTCGAGCTTCTCCAATACCGCTTTGACTTCGTTTAAGAGGCATTGGAGAATTTGTTTGACTTTCGTAATTTCTTCATAACCCAAGCAGTGGAAGGTCTGAGAGTCCATCAAATTCCTGACTTTCTTAGGGAGACAATCTAGTTCTTCAAAAAATGTTCCTAAAAGCTCCTTCTCCTTGAATAGTCTCTTGAACTCGGAAAAGTCTTTTAAAAATTCACCAAGCTTATCTCCTTCGTATTTTTCACACCATGGAACAATGGGATATGATCTCCATTTAAGAGAATGCCATGATTTCCACCAAAACATAGCCTCACCAGGAAAACCTTGAACTCTGAACCAATCAATTACTACAAACTTAAAAAACCCTGCTTGCAAGTATGTTGCTTTCAACTCAGCTCCTTCTCCAAGATCGATAACGATATGTTCGTTTGATTCCTCGACGATACGAGGCTTATTCGGCACTTTTTCAATTTTAAATTCTAGTACCATTTATTTCACCCCTTTCAACTTTTATTTCATGGTTCCTAACCAAGATTATATAACCCTTTCTCTGCAACTTTTTCAAAATTTTCAGAGTATCGGATTTTCTCAGATGGAACATCCTATTCACCAACATATTTCTTGAAAAAATCTTCAACAACCCAACTCAGCTTTTTGTCCTCCTTGAATGCCTTTATTTTGGCTTTCATTGCCAACTCTGAGTTGACATAAATGGTTAGCATTTTCTTCAAACTTATCACCTCAAAATTAATTAAATATTTAAATTGACAGTTATAAATAATGTATATGAAAAATCTTAATATACATAAATTATTTTTTAACAGTAAAGCAGCAAAAATATTTTTTATAACAAATAATTGGGTTTCAATTAGGGAAGCATCAAAATACTATAATGGGTTAGAATTTTTAAGACTAGAAAAGAAAAATCCTAAAGAATTTCTTCTAAAACTCTGGAAGGATCCGTTGCATAGGGGTTTGCTTAAATCAGACCATATAGGAATTACTTCGAAAATTCAATTGGAAAAAATGACACAAGAAGATGCAAAAAGGATTTTAAAACTATTAGATGTTACAGTAAATAACATAATATCTGTCAGAAGTTACGAACGTAGAAGAAAAAAGAAAGTCTATACTAATCCTATGGTTCAGAAGTATTGCAATAATTTCAAAGAATTGGGTTGGGTTAATGAAGAAATGATACGAAAAGATTTTGTAAGGAAAAATAAGAAAGGTAAATTACATAAGTATTCTAAGTCTGATTGGAGGATTAGAATGAACCTGTCCAATATAGTGAAAGACTACATCATCAAAATAAAAAACATTGAGTTAAATGAAGAAGAGAAGAATATATTAAATGTGATTTTTTCAATACCAAATTTTTATGATTTTCTTATAGAAGAAATGACATTATATGATAGTACAATTATCGATAAGATGCCCAATATAGCAAATTTTGTTGAAAGGGTTTTATTCCGTTTCCTCTACATATCAACTTCAATCAGACATAAGTCATTAAAAGAAGAAAATGAACATTCCTTGAAAATACTGAAACTATTGAAAATGAAGTTTGATAAAAAAAAGCTTTCAAGAATCAATGAGATGATAGAAGATTATCCCCCGATTTCATTCTGTTATGTATTGTGTAAATCATTATCCTTAATTTCACCAGGACTCTTTAAAAAAATTGTAAAAGATGTACTGGATACACATCTTGCTGATGTGATAAGAGACAATTTACATAATAATGAATTATTATTTGTTTTTTAACAATCTTTTTTATTTTCATACCATTCTTTAATTATAGTTTCCAAGTCTCCCTCACCAATTTTCTTCTCTTTCATCTTCTCGAACATCTTCTCAAGTGGAAGTAATTAAACAAAAAATGATTGACTTTACATTCTAAGAGCAAATTTACATGATTAAAATTTGTTACAAAATAAATTTTCATGTTCTATCCTCCTTATGTTAATCAGGATATCACTCCTTTCGGTTCACGGTCGGGATAGAGTTCGGAAGAAAATAAAATAATTCCTAACTAATTAGCAGCCTTCCATTAACTTCCACTCTGACTTTTTTGAAATTAAACCACTATAAAAAAGGGACAGTGGATTATCTCGTCTACTTATAATGAAAACACACAAATTTAAACCTTTTGGTCTGAAAAGTTATCAAATGTCTCTAAATGGTTTATACTGTCTTTATTTATATAGAATCTAATTAATAATATAAATTATTTTTTCGTTCTTCTCTTTTCTTCCTCGATCCACGCTATTGATCCAAGGTTAGGCTGTCTCATCGTCAATCCTATCTTGTTCTCTTTGCCAGGAGCCATGCTGATGGATATGACTTTAAACCTCACAGGATCCCCTTCTTTCAATGTCTTTCTAGTCTCTTTTCCCATGAAGACTGAATTCTTATCGTCATAGCTAACGTAATCGTTCATGAGCTGAGAAACATGTATTAAACCATCCATGGGTCCCATTCTGATGAAAGCACCGAATTGTGTGTTATCGATAACATCTCCAATCAAGATCTCATGCAACTCTGGCTTGAAGATCAAAAAGTCAAAAGTGACAGGATAATTAATAGAAGGATCGCCTGGCAGGATTTTGCCTTCTCCTATTTCACCTAAAGAAATGACAGCAAGCCCCATCCCGAAATTCTTGTCTAACCTATTCTCATACTTTTCTGCTATACTTTCTTTTATTGCCTGTTTTAAAGGCATCCCAAAACGTGAGGGAGGGACTTTTATGTTTGTTTTGATGGTTAATATACGATACATACAATCAACTATTCTGTATTCTCAATCTTAAAAAGTATTCTATCTCCATTTTAAAATTTTCTTTCCCATGAATAATTCTGGTAGTACGAAAAATCCCCAAGCAGCTATGCCTAAAACATAAGCTAAATCTGCTAAAGTCAAAGGAACTATATGAAACATCTGCTGAGTTACAGGTATGTAACATATCCCTAATGTAGCACCGATGGATATTATTTCTGCTATTACAAAGTATTTATTCTTGAAGCTCTTGCGACCCATCTTCCATACACTATATTTCTCTGAACGACAATTCCAGACTACAAACAACTCAAACAGTGCAGCCTGAACAAAAGCAACAGTCCTAGCCTCTTCCAGTGCTCTTGATCGTGACTCTTCTCTGTGTGGATCGTTTACAGGAAGCGAAACCCAATTGTATTTAGCATCTGACATCCATGTCCCTGGGAAAACATAATATTCAAGGGAAAATACTAGTATAGTTCCTGTAGACTGTAGTATGAAAGAAACGATGATAAACAATACCATTCCATGCAGTATGCCTTCCTTAGGGTTACGAGGTTTTCTCTTCATTACATCCTCGTCTGGTGGGTCTATTGATAGAGATACTGCAGGCGCACCATCTGTAACCAAGTTTATCCATAATAACATGGCTGGAATTAAAGGTAGTGGGAATAGTATGTCACCAAATATACCTCCTAGAAGAGCGAAACTTCCGATAACAAGGACCTCATCAAAGTTGCAAGCCATAAGGAATCGTGCATACTTACGAACGTTATCATATATGACTCTACCTTGTTCTACTGCATTAACGATTGTAGCGAAATTATCATCTGCTAATACAATATCCGACGCTTCTCTGGTCACATCCGTTCCTGTTATGCCCATTGCTATGCCTACATCAGCACTCTTCACTGCTGGCGCATCGTTTACACCATCTCCAGTCATGGCAACGATTTCACCTTTTTTCTTCCATGCCTTGATTATTCGCAACTTATGTTCTGGTGAGGCTCTCGCATAAACCACTACTTTTTCTACTATCTTCTCAAATCCTTCATCGCTCAACTTCTCTAATTCATCACCTGTCAAAGCCATGCTATCTTCTTTCATCATTCCGATTTCTTTTGCAACAGCAACAGCCGTAAGTTTATGATCACCTGTTATCATCACAGTCCTTATTCCAGCTTCTTGACATTTTTTATTGGCTTCGATGGCTTCTAATCTTGGTGGGTCTATCATCCCTTGCAAACCTACAAAAACAAGGTCTTTTTCTAATTCGTCATCGACAAACTTGACCGTTTTTTTCGGCAATTCTTTATATGCCATTCCAAGAACTCTTAAAGCCTCACTGGCTAATTTTTCATTAATCTCCAAAATCTTTTTCTTTCTATTGCTAGTTAACTTCTCTATTTTACCATTTTCCATTATGTGTGTACATCTTTCTAATATGACTTCAGGAGCTCCCTTTGAATATGCAAACAATTCTCTTTCTGGGGTTAAATGCACAGTCGTCATACGCTTTCTTTCAGAAGTGAAAGGAACTTCATACTTACGAGAATATTTCTTCTCCAACTCTTCTTGTTTTAATCCAGCCTTGGTTGCTGATACGATTAGAGCTCCCTCAGTGGGATCGCCCATGATGTGCCAAAACTTCTCTTTTCTCAAATTAGCGTTGTTGCACAATAAACCTATCCTTAACAATAAAGTTAAACCATTAACTTTATGAGGATCAACGGATTTTTCATCCTTGACAAATTCCCCCTTTGGTTCATAACCAACTCCTGTGGTCTCTACTATTTCACCGTTGATGTAGATTTTACGGACAGTCATCTCACCCCTTGTCAAAGTTCCAGTCTTGTCAGAACAAATAACTGTAGTGGAGCCTAAACTCTCTGCTGATGACAATCTCCTGATTATTGCATGACGTTTTGCAAACTCACGTGCACCAAGAGCAAGGCTAACAGTTACTATTGCAGGTAACCCCTCTGGAACGACAGATATGGCCAATGCTATAGAAGTCATGAATGAGTCTAAGACTGCTTTAATTTTTAAACCTTCAGTAAATATGTTAAGAGCGAATATTATAGCTGAAATTATGATGACAAACTTTGCAATTTTTTTGGCGAACTTATCCAGTTTTTTCTGTAGGGGAGTTTCCTCTTCCTCTGTTGTTTGAACCATCTCAGCAATTTTACCAAATTCTGTATTCATGCCAGTAGCTGTTACTACTGCTTTTCCCCTTCCATAAGCTATGTGGGTCACAGAAAAAACCATGTTTTCTCTTTCAGCCAAAGGCAATTCAGCATTTATTATACCTACTTCTTTAGTTACAGGAGTAGATTCGCCAGTTAATACGGCCTCATCTGTTTTTAACTCTACTACTTCCAATAGTCTTGCGTCGGCTGGTAAACGATCACCGACTTCTAACAGTAAAATATCTCCTGGTACTACCTCCTTTGCTGGTATCAATTCTTCTTTACCGTTTCGTAAAACTCTTGCCTTAGGTGCAGTCAATTTCTTCAAAGCATCTAATGCCTTTTCTGCTCGGTATTCTTGGATAAAACCAGCAACAGCACAAAGAAGAACGATTACTCCGATTGTTATAGTGTCGGTGTAGGTTTCAAGAAAACTCTTTCCAGGTTCTCTCAGAGATTCATAATAACCTATTACAGAAGAAAGCACTGTAGCAACAAGCAACATTATAATAAAAATGTCTTTGAATTCTTCGAGGAACATCTGCAAAGCAGTTCTTCGCTTTACTTCCTTTAACTCATTATATCCGTATTCTTTCAGTTTTCGCTTGGCTTCTTCGTTGCTCAAACCTTTAAGATTAGAGTTTAATGAATCAAGAACTGTTTTTTCATCCATCGCGTGCCATACTTTTTCAGAAATAGGTTCCTTTATTTTTTTATCCTTTTTTTTATCCATGTACATCAGATTAAACATAATTTTAGTGAATAGTTGTATTAACCAAGTAAAGCATATGTAGCGATGAGTGGAGCAAACATCGAAGCTATAAGTGACATGACTATTAACATAGTGTTTATCGATGGTCCAGCAGTATCCTTGAATGGGTCTCCAACTGTATCTCCTATCACAGCTGCTTTATGAGCATCAGAACCTTTTCCACCGAATGCACCATCTTCTATGTATTTTTTGGCATTATCCCACAAACCGCCTGCGTTGGCCATCATCAGAGCAAAAACCAATCCTGAAAGTATACTGCCTATCAAGAATCCACCCAAAGCATATTTACCTAAAATGAAACCGACTATCAATGGAACTATGACAGATAAGACACAAGGCAGAATCAATTCCTTCAAAGCTCCAACTGTCGCTATATCTACACATCTAGCATAGTCTGGTTTTGCCTTTCCTTCTTTTAAACCTTTTATTTCCTTGAATTGTCTTCTAATCTCTTCAATCATCCTAAAGGCATTCTTTCCAACACCCAATATCAATAAAGCTGAGAATAATGGTGGCATGAAGACTCCTATCAATGCACCTGTTAAAACAAAGGGGTTTAAAAGATCGATTTGTTTAATCTTAACTATCTCAGCATAACCTGCAAGTAGGGCTATCACAGTCAGACCAGCTGCTCCGATTGCAAAACCTTTTGTTATGGCTTTAGCAGTATTTCCTGCAGCATCAAGCCTGTCAGCAACTTTTACCACTTTTTCTCCAAGCCTAGATTGTTCTGCTATTCCTTTAGCATTATCGACTATCGGTCCATATGCATCCGAAGAGACAATCATGCCGGTAATAGATAACATCCCAACAGCAGCCATTGCCACACCGTACAATCCAGCCAGTTGATAAGATACTAATGCTGCTATGCCTATGCCTATGAGTGGAGGCACAATGCTGATACAACCATATGAGAATCCTGTCAGAATGTTAATAGCTGCTCCTGTTTTAGATGATATTGCAGTATTCATAGCAGGACCTCTGTCTATCGATGTATAATAATCAGAAGTTAATCCTAGAATTACACCAGCAATTAAACCGGCTATGGTTGCATAGAAAATATTTATGTTGATGTTTAAAAAATAAATCGTCAGAAAAGTGAATACAGCAAAAATTATACATGTTATGTATGTCCCTCTGTTCAACGCAGCTCCTGGATTATTTCCTTTCACTTTGACAAAATAAGTACCTATTATAGAAGCGATTATTCCAGCTGCAGATAGGAGTAATGGTAATATGGCACCTGGCATCTTCAAAACTACTGTGCCTAGTATCATCGCCGCTACTGTACTTGCCACATACGAATCGAACAAGTCAGCTCCCATACCTGCCACATCACCGACATTGTCACCGACATTATCAGCTATAACAGCAGGATTTCTTGGATCATCCTCGGGAAAGTCCATTTCTACTTTACCGACAAGGTCAGCACCTATATCTGCCGTCTTTGTATAAATACCGCCACCAGCCTTAGCGAAAAGTGCTATAGAGCTTGCACCAAAACTAAAGCCAAGAACTATTTGAGGGTCTCTAAAAATCCAATAAATAATACTTATACCCAACAATGCTAGACCGACAACAGCTAGACCCATGACAGCACCGGCATAGAAAGCAATTGGAAATGCCTGTTTCATCCCTTTTCTGGCGGCTTGTGCAGTCCTAACATTTGCTTCTGTGGCTATATCCATGCCAAAGTAGCCTGCTAAGAGTGAACATATTGAACCTACTACATAAGCTATAGCAAGGTTAACGTTCAAGAAAACTCCAAGAACTATAGTCATTATAACGACAAAGATAGAAAGTGTTTTATACTGTCTTTTCAAGAATGCCTTTGCCCCAACTTTAATAGAACTAGAAATCTCTTTCATCTTAGGAGTTCCAGCATCTTGTTTTTTAACATAAAAATAAAAGTAGAATGCAACGATGATAGAAATCAAACCTGAAATTGGTGCTATGATAAGTAAATTCATTATATCCATTTTCACCCCATCTCCAAATGTTTTTTACTCCTCAAATAGAGTACTTTAACATTTTTGTCTTTTATTCTTTTTCTCAAAACTCTATCATTCGTGGCAACAATAGTATTCTCATCTGCAAGTTCAATGATTGCATTATCAACTTTTTTCTCATCAGTACTTATAATCTTAACGTTTTTTTTATCTATCAATTCCAAGGCAATCTTAGCAGCGACAGCATCTTTACCTTTTGATTTAATTATTTTTTTCAATTCGTTTACTATACAACTCAAGGTTATTAATTCATAGTTTTCCTCTACGACTCTACTAATTTCATCAAAAATATCTACGTTGAACTGATAAGGAATCATCAAAAAATTTGTATCCAAAAGTATTTTTTTTATTTTAACTCACCTTTTTTCTCTTGTTCTTCCAATTGTTTTTGCAACTTTGCCGCTTTTTTTGAAATTTGTTTAATTTCTTCTAAAATCATTGCATCCCTTATAGATCGCATAATGATGTCACATTTAGCAATTTCCTCAAATTTACGTGAATTTAAAAGATCGAATAACTTATCTTGTATATCTTGTTGCTTTAAAGAGCGAATTTTATTAAAAAGAGCATGTCTGTATTCTTCTCTTAAAGAACTAATTTTACCAAGAGCATGTCTGTATTCTTCTCTTGATCCCATGCTAAAATATTATTTTTTAATTTTAAGTAAATGGTTTTAATCTATTATTTCCCCGTAACCTATGAGTCTCCATCTACCAAGGATTTGTCTTGAAATAACTACTCTTTCTCCCTTATCAGCACAGACTGGAATCTTTAGTTCCATCTCAGTTTCATTTCCTTTTACAGTATTAACAATGCCAACAGACCTTGCCGTGCCTATATTTATCATCAGACTTTCTTGAGGTTTTAAGTTTCTTACTTCTGTCATTTCTTCTGTACCAACCACTCTTTCGAGTAGCTTAACTTTTAATTTAAGTTGTGATCTTACAGGAGGCAATTTCCCAACTAAACCGATAATATTACCAACTAAACCGTCTGCTTTAGTGAAATAAGGATCCAGTTTTGTTAAAGTGCCAAGCAATCCACCAGCTCCTGCCTCTTCTAGTTTTTTACCAGCCTTTTCCATGGAAACTATTTCTGTCGTGATAGTCTTCCACTTGTCTCCTATCCTGATTCCAGGTCTGATCTCGATTTTATCTCCTACCTTGAATTTGCCCTGGGTTATTGCTCCACCGATTATACCGCCGACTAGCTTATCAGGAGTAGAACCTGGTTTGTTGATGTCAAAACTTCTTGCCACTAATATTCTTGGATCTTTTTCAATATCTCTTTTTGGGGTTGGAATGTATTTCTCTATAGCCTCGATAAGGTATTCTATGTTTATTTTTTGTTGTGCTGAGATTGGAATTATAGGTGAAGATTCTAATACAGTTCCTTTCACAAAATTTTTTATCTCTTGATAACTTTTTTCAGCTCTTTCCTTTGTAACAACGTCAATCTTGTTTTGGACTATTACGATATTCTTGATGCCGACTACTTCTAAAGTTATAAGATGCTCTCTTGTTTGAGGCAAGGGACATTTTTCATCAGCAGCTATGACCAAGACTGCACCATCCATTAATGCAGAGCCAGTCAGAACAGTCGCCATCAAACTCTCATGCCCAGGCGCATCGACAAAAGATACTGTCCTAAGGATTTCTGCATTTTCAAAACATTTTGGACATTTATTGGATGTTAAGTAAGTTCCGCATTTAGGACATTTGTAAAATGTAGCATCAGCATAACCTAATCGAATGGTTATACCACGTTTTAACTCTTCAGAATGCAATGAAGGCCATTTTCCAGTTAAAGTCTCTACTAAAGTGGATTTACCATGATCTACGTATTCGGTTGATGTAGCAACACTACAATCAATGTCCGACCATACCAATGTTAACTTCTGGGATTAATTTAGGATTCAATTTTTTTTCGAACTTCCTCACCTTCCTTTTATTTTTTAATTTCTTCTTTCTTTTCTTTCGGCTTTTCTTCTGGTTTCTTTTCTTCTTTAGGTTTCTCTTCTTTCTTTTCCTCTTTTGGTTTTTCTTCTACTTTTTCTTTTGCAGCTTCTTCCTTTGCAAACAATTGCTCTATCGGTTTAGTTCCAGCCTTAACAATCTTACAGTTAATCTGAATAATATCTGCTGATAGCGTGTTCCCCCTCACCATCTTTCTCTTTCTCTGACCTTTTATTTTTGGATGAAAGCCAGGTTGATGAGAAAGAACAATACTCTTCCTACCCGGTCCATGAACCTGAGGATGCATTGGAAAACCATCCTTATCAGTTCCACCAGTTATCTGCACTTCATATCCAGACAAACCCAATATGTCACCGTTAAATTTTTCTCCTATAATCTTTCCGATTATACCAGTTGCCTTTGTTTGGTCTACTTCAATCTTGTATGCTTTTCTAGTTGCAGGGTTTGAGACTATGAACTGAAAATTCGGCATTGTATCACCTCAACTTCTTACAAAAATAATGAACAACATTGAAATAGTTTTGTTGAGTTAATCTTATAACTTTTGCTATTTGCTTTTCATCATTAGCAGACCTCAGGTTTAACAGTTCTTTCAGAATTGGATCGCAATTTTTTTTAATTATACTGGGTACTTCTATTGAAACAAGTTTTTGTAATTCCTTATACCAATTGTTATGAAACATCTTAAATGTAATCCAACTGGTGTTAAGACCTAGATAAGTCAGGAAAGCATCATCTAGGACATGTTTTCTGTTTCTTTTGAGAAATTTTATTATTTCTCTTTCTGTGAATTTAATTTCTTTTTTAACACCTTCTAGTGATATTTTATAATTTTCATACAACTCGTCATCGAACCCAAAACTCATTGCCCTCGTATTCGCAAGTATATCTTTTATGAAGAGTAATGATGAAGTTGTTACTCTTATTAATGAACTCAAAAGTCCATCTCTCGTGAAAGGTTTAACGTCCTTATGCTTAGCAAGAAGAAAAAATATGTAGCTCGAAGCTTTTTCAGTTGCATCCTCCAGTTCATCTTCAATTCCATCCAGTTTGTTCATCAAATGCATTAACTCATGCGCAAACAAACCTTTTATAGCATAATAATTCCTGTTCTTGAAGATATTTTCATTTACATCCATCATTATAGTTGGTGGTTGACCTTCCCCCCAATAGGAAAAACTGGGTGCATTCTGACATATCCATTCTCTTATTTCACTGTGTCTGTTCAGTTTGACTCTCGGGATGATGATTTTCCTAGCTACATTAACAGGATCTTTTGTCACAAAGACTCTCAATTTTTTCAATTTTTTTATGTTTGCTCTCATCGTGAAGTCTTTAATGACATCCGTTATAGCTTTATTTATCAATTGAGCGTCTTTTCCTTTGATTTCTATATGTTTTTCCATTTTTAATTTCATAGAAAAGATTATTGTATTCCATGAATATATTTTAAATGGTTTTGAGTCATAATCCTAAGACTTAATGGTCAATTTTTTTGCCCAAAAGGTATTTAAGATTGACTCATCATATTAATGAGTGATCAAAATGAGATGTGATCGCGTTTGGCATAAGTAAAAGAGAACTTAGGATTTTCTTAGAGCGATCACTCAGAACGAAAGAAAAAGAATTGTTTTTGAGTTTGTATAAATTACAAGGAATTACATTCTCTGCTGCTGTAAGAAAAATTATGAATGAAAATTATCCTGAAAGTACGACAAAGTATATTCTTCAAAGATTAAAGACGTTCAATCTGATAGAGTTTGGAGATCAGAATAGCAAAGGTAAACCACTAGTTTTTACTGATTTAGGCAAAACTTTCATTAAAATTTTTAGGGGGGAGTTAGAATGACTGGTGAATTAGTTTGGCGTTCTAAAAAAATTGAAAAGATATTTGTTTGAATCAGAACCATACGAAATAAAAAATGGTGAAAAAAACTTCAGATATACTCATATATCGCCTGGTCTCGGCGCATGGGTAGGAAGTACGTTCTATATTACATGCAAGATAAATCATAGAGCATGCAATGAGCAAAAAAAATGTACAGATTGTTCCGTATATACCGAACGTCTGAATGAACAAAAAAGAGGTGAAGTAAAATGAAAGGTGAATTAGTTTGGCAAATTATATTCATTGAAAAATGATATTCTAACAGATTTGAAACAAACATCATATGACTATGAAAAACTACGGGAAGAAAATCCAAAAATTAGAAAAACGGAAACATTAGTTAACTACTCGTTAATACCTATTTCTGCAGTTTTTACGTCATTAGTTTATAATCATTTGAATAATGTATTTCCTATCAGTCAACCTACTGAAGAAGAAATAATGGATGTTATAATAAACGGTGCAAGATATGGATGGGCTTCTCCTGGGGGTGGAGGTGGTGGTAGTATAACTTATAAAGTTGAAACTAGGAAAGAGGCTATAAGATATCTGATTGATAGTCAAAAAAATATTAGAGCTATAGGGTATGGTATGTGTGTGGAATTTGTCCCTATAGGGTTAATACTTCTTCTTTTATCTGGTGTAAATCCAGGAGAAAAAATACTCAAGCTTCCTTACATGCTAAGCAAAACTTTACTCAATAGTGGACGAGGATTAAAATCTTACCTTAAAGGAATGCAAGAACTGAAACAAAAACGAAAAGGGGTGATCAGTTATGAAAGGTGAAAGTTTTTGGAACAAAATTTAAAAAAGCTGTTGGATCTTCAATTAAATTTTTATTTGAATTATTAGAACCAGGAAACTTTGCAGAATTAGATAGACAAATATATGAAATGAATAATCCATTTCAATTGAAAGATTATGAATTTCTGCTTTCAGCAAAATACAAAGAAAAAGGAGACTATGCAGACCGTGAAGTAAGCTCAATTTTAGAAGATTTACGAAAAAAAGCAGGAATATCAGGAAACATTGTCTTAGGAAAAAATGAATCTTTAGAGGATATTATTCGTAGACTTGTTCCACCAACCCCGAAAGAAAAAGTTGAATATGTTTTAGCACTTAGAGAGATAGCATCGGGTAAATTCGATGCCATGAAGTATAAAATTAGACAGTTTAAAAGCAATGTTGGATCAGGTGTTACTTTTACAAGGTTTAGTGAAACAGATTCTGAAGGAATTGAGCATGTAGTGTATGACTTACATAGAGGTATTGGAATAGAATCAATAGACTACAAAAAAGTTCTTAGATACAAAGGTTCATCTGATTCAGAAACAGTTGAAAATATTTATTGCAAATTATATGAAACAAAAGGACAAAAAACATGCAAAAGCCCACAGAAAAAATGTAAAAATTGCTCAGTATATCATGGATTTAAAGGTAGCGGAAGATTATAATAACAAAAATACAAAATAGTGATTAAATGGCAAAAATAACGATAGACCCTTGGGGATCTTTTTTAATAAAAGATTATGAAGAACTTATCGGTAAGTATGGTTTAGAACCCTTTACAGACGAATTACTATCAAAAGTACCAGAACCGAACAAAATAATGAGAAGAAAGATTGTTTTTGCACACACTGATTTCGGTAGAGTCGTTGATGCGATCATCCAGAAAAAAGAATTCTACGCTTTAACTGGAATAATGCCAACGCTTGAGAAGATTCACTTAGGCACAAAATTAGTCATAGAAAACATGAGATATTTTCAAGAGCATGGCGGTAAGACTTTTGTTCTTGTCGCAGACCTAGAAGCCGCAGCAACAAGAGAAGTTTCTTTAGAAGAGGGTAGACAGAGAGCTTTAGATTTTCACATACCTGCTTACATAGCATTAGGCCTAGACCCAAAAAAAACTGTTTTCTATTTCCAATCAACCAATGAGAAAGTAAAGAACCTTGGTTACATTTTCTCTAAAAAGATTACTCTTAACGAATTCAGAGCTATATATGGCAGTACTGAACCATCTAGAATAATGTCCTCTTTATTGCAGGCAGGAGATATTTTATTCCCACAATTAGAACATCCGATGCCAGGTGTTATTCCTGTCGGTCCTGATCAATCACCTCACGTGCTTCTTTCCAGAGATATAGCTGATAGAACAAAAAATATTTTCAATTTTGTTTCCCCGTCTGGTCTTTACAACAAATTTACTCCTTCTTTAGATGGAGATTTGAAGATGAGTAAATCAAAACCACAATCATGTATTACGATTCCAGATGATATTGGTGAAGCATGTAAAAAAATTAGAAGAGCTTTATCAGGTGCGAAGAAGACTTTAGCTGATCATAGGAAGTATGGAGCTATACCAGAAAAAGACATGTCTTTTGAACTGTTAAAACAACATTTTATCGAAGATGATAAAGAGTTAAAAAGGATTTACGATGAATACAAAGCTGGGAGAATGACTACTGGTGAAATAAAAGATATTACCTGTGAGAAATTGACAGAATTCATGAAAGATTTTGAGAAGAATTTTGAGAAAGCTAAAAAAATTGTATCAGAACTAGAATTTATACATTAATTGATTGAACTAAAAATATTGTTTTTTATAATTAAAATTTTTCCACATATCTTCAAGGTACCATTTCACGATTAAGAAAACAATGGGTGTGAATAAAATCATACTTCTACTCAAGTAACCAATATAAGAAAGTGATACAAAACCTAATGTTATTATTATAGTAAGAACGATTATCATCTTTGTTGGATTAAATTTACCAAATTTTTGAACTGTATTTTTTATCTTTGTTTTTTTATCTATTTCAAAATCAACTAACTCATGAAAAATTTCTGCAGCAAATGGAAATGGAGCAACAATTAACAAAAATGGAAACATCTTAAAATCTAATGGTTTAAAAGTAATATAAGTTAGGAAAAACTGGAATACACCTAAAAGGATAACATGAGAAATTACATCTAAAAACGGAATAGATTTTAATCTAATAGGTTTCCATGAATATAAAAATACAATCAAACCAAAAAATAAACCAAATAAAAATACTAAATAATTTAGCAGTAAAAGTAAAGATAAACCAGTAAAAAAAATTAAAAAACTAATTATGTATCCTTGTTTTTTACTCAAATCACCATTAGCAATTGGATTTCTTTTTCTTTTTTTTATGTCGTGATAATCATCATCTGAATCTTCAACATCATTTATTGTATAAGCAAAAATCGTGAGAAATAAATTTGCTAAAAAAATTATTATTGCTTTATAAGAAAAAAGATTGTTAGGAGAAATCAAAAATATTAAAACAAATATAGAAAATAAATTAAATAAATAGAGTCTTATTCTTGTAAACCTAATGAATATGTCAAACATTTAAAATATATTTTATTTGTGTATTTTTATTGTTTTATTGGATTTATTTTTCAAACATTATAAATTAAATAATAGGATATTCATATTATAAAAAGGTGGTGGGAATTAACATTTTATTAATCATTCCATTCATTTCTGGTATACTGTTTTCGGTATCAAGTCTGTATATAAAAAATGGTTTAGATAAAATAATTTCATTCACTATAAAAAACCTAATATTTAATAAAGAACTAATATTTGGTTTGATTATTAGTGCTTTTGGTGGTTTTCTTTCTTGATATTCATTAAAATCTTTACCTCTTTGGATGGTTATAGTAATTATTAATACTGTAAGCACGATTGGATCAGTAATTTTAGGTATTTTTGTTTTAAAAGAATTTGTAAGTCCATTAAGATCTATTATGATAATTTTAACAATTACATTTTTAATAGCAGCAATTGTTATAAAATAATGAAAAGTATATTTAAGAATTTTTAAATTAATTTAATGGGATTTTAACCATTCCACAGTTTTTCTTATACTATCTTCTATTGTGAATTTTGGTTTCCATCCAAGTCTCTTCAATTTTTGTGTATCTAATAGAAATTTTGTAACATCACCAGGCCAACCTCTGTCTTCTCCGGTATATTCAAATTTGACATTAGTTAATCTCATTTCATCACAAACTATCCTTGCTATCTCATCCACGGTTATCCATTCTTCAGAACCAACATTAAAGACATCAAAACTTTTATTGAAATGTTCAAGTAAAAATAAACTGGCATCGATGCAATCCGACACATGAAGATAGGATTTTTTCTGTTTACCATTACCAAGAATCAACAATTTTCTTCTATCTTTTTTAAGTTTGTTTATAAAATCTGGAACTATACCGTGTTCAGATCTTGGACCCATAATATTCGCATATCTCAATATCAAGCCTTTTATACCATAAAGTTGCGAGAATGAATGAATATACATCTCGGCTGAAACTTTGGATGCGCCATAATTACTGATTGGTTTAAGTTCAGCGCTTTCTTGTATAGGAAACTTTTCTGAGTCACCATAAACAGTAGAAGATGAAGTAAAGACTATTGTTGGTATGTCATTCTTTCTCATTGCTTCTAAAACATTTAGTGTTGTGACAGCATTCGATTCAAAATCAAAAATCGGATTTTTAGATGAATACTCAACTGAATAATTTGCCGCAAGATGAAAAACTATATCAGCATCTTTGATATTTTTCATAACGAAATCTAGAATTCTCAAATCACCCTTTATTATTTTCACTTTGTTTTTTACTTGAGATAAATATTCTATTTTACCCGTAGAAAAATTATCAATCACAGAAATCTCGTTTTCATTTTTAGATAAAAAATCGACTAAATGACTACCTATAAAGCCTACTCCACCTGTAACAAGTATCTTTTTAGCTATCATTATAACTTAGTATTAATAAGGAGTATTAAAATTTAATTCTTTTGAAACAAAAAATAAAGATGAACAAAATGATTTCTGTGGTAATTCCAACTTATAACGAAGAAAAAAATATTGAAAGGTGTTTGAAATCTTTGAATAATCAGACGATATCTAGAAAAGAATTTGAAGTGATTATAGTTGATGGTAGTAGCAAGGATAGAACGGTGGAGATAGCAAAAAAATACACTGATAAAGTTATTCAACAAATAAGTGAAGGCATTGGTGGTGCAAGAAATGATGGTGTTATTTCTTCTAAAGGTAATATAATTGCTAGCACTGATGCTGATTGTATATTACCAAAAAATTGGATTGAAAGAATACGAAAAAACTTTGAGAATGAAAATATTATAGCTGTTTATGGTTTACTCAAACCAATAGACATAGTAGAAAACTTAGAAAATGGAGATAAAGAAAAGAAATTATATTTTATTAAATTAAAATATAAAATCAGTTTTATTATAAGTAATTTGTTCATGATACTAACAAGTTATATTGGTTATCATCATTTATGTGCTGCAAATTGTGCATTCAATCGTGAAAGTTTCTTAAAAGTTGGAGGTTATAAACCATTAAAATATCTTGATGACATAGAGATAGATTCGCGCTTAAAACCCCTAGGAAAGATTATTCTGGATAAAAATATGATAATAGGTTATTCAGTTCGTCGTTTTGAAAAAATTGGCGTTAAAAAAACTTTTTATATGTTCACTAAAAATTTCATAAAATTGATGTTTAGAAGAGAAATAAAGGAAAACTATAATAAACATGATTATTCTTGAGAGTTAATAGATATTATTATGAGTTCAAAAAAAATAGGAATTTTTAAATTAGTTAATATAAATGAATGTAACATGATTATTTCAGTAATCATTCCAACTTACAATGAAGAGAAAAATATTGAAAACTGTCTGAAAGCACTTCAAAAACAAACACTTCCTAGAGACAAGTATGAGATAATTGTAGTTGATGGCAATAGTAAGGATAGAACTGTAAAGATAGCAAAAAAATACACTGATAAAGTTATTCAACAAATAAGTGAAGGCATTGGTGGTGCAAGAAATGATGGTGTTAAGATAGCAAAAAGTGAATTAATCGCCACTACTGATGCTGACACAATTGTTCCAAGTTTTTGGCTAAAAAGGATTATACATGACTTTAGTAAAAGAAAAAAGATAGTTATGGTTTATGGACCTATGTGGCCTATCGAAAAAAAAATAAAATATAAAATTTCCTTGAATTTGATTAACGCAATTAATTTCTTTCTTTATAAACTTGGAATATTTTATGCTACAATAGGGAATAATACTAGTTTTAGAAAAAAAGAGTTTATTTTATTGGGTGGATATTCAAATCTACTTGCTGGGGATGACTATGATTTGAGTATGAAATTCAGAAGAATTGGAAAACTTTATTATGACAGAGGAATATCAGTAAAAACTTCTTTGAGAAGATCTGAAAAATTCGGAATAATTTATCCACTTTACAATTGGTGGGTTAATTTTTTAGCAGGAAAACTGAGTTTTAAACCAAAAATTAACTATATTAAACAAACTTACAATTAATGGGATTTTACATTATGTTTTTAAACTTCGTTCAATAAAAGAATATACCATGAATATTTCAGTAATCATTCCAACTTACAATGAAGAGAAAAATATAGAAACTGCTTTACTAGCAGTCAGATCACAGACTAAACCTCCTAAGGAAATTATCATTGTGGATAATTTTAGCAAAGATAAAACGATAAATATAGCAAAAAAATATGCTGATAAAGTTATTAAATCAAGGTCGAATATTGCCTTAGCGAGAAATATAGGGGCTTCTAAGGCTAGTTCTGAATTGTTGCTGTTCCTCGATGCTGATACACTTTTATTACCAGATGCTATAGAAAAACTCTCTAAAGAATTTAGTAAAAAAAATGTTGTTATCGCATCTTTGCCTCTATACCCCCTACAAATGAAGTTTAAACATTATGTGCTCACAAAAATAGGATGGGAATTCATACCAAAATTTTTTAATAAATATAAAAAAAGTCTCTTCTGTGGAGCATGCATTATGGCCCGTAAATCTGCTTTTGATAAGATTAAGGGATTTCGAGACGACTTGAATGCAGGAGACGATATAGATTTTTCTAATAGGATGAATAAAGTTGGTAAAAGTGCATTCTGTACTAATACATTTGCTTTAACTAACATGAGAAGGTTTGAAAAAAACGGTACTTATTGGATGGTTTATTGGCTTGCTTTTTTCCTCTATTATAAATTGACAGGAAAGGGGTTTAAAAATTATAAAGTAATCCGATAATTTTTGAATTTTTCAGATGAATCATATGATAGTAGCAATACTTGGTGGAGGATTAGCTGGATTGAGCACTGCATATCACTTGAATGAGAGTAATTATTTAATTCTAGAGAAAGAGAGTCAAGCAGGGGGTTTATGTAGAAGTATTAAAACCAAAGGTTATACTTTTGATTATGCGCCACATATTTTTTACACACAAAATGATTATGTTTTATCACTTGTCAACAAACTTCTCGAAAATAATTTGCTTCAACAAGATAGAAGGGCTTTTATTTACCTGAAAGACATTTACGTGAAATATCCATTTGAGGCAAATTTGAGTGTCCTACCAAAAAATGTTATATCAGAATGTATAGACGGTGTTTTAAATAGAGAAGATAAAAAACCTAAAAATTTTAAAGAATGGATTTATGCTACATTTGGAAAAGGTATAGCAGAACATTATTTCATTCCTTACAACGAGAAAATATGGAAGTATGATTTGTCAGAGATGAGCTTAGATTGGATTTCTGGTAGAGTTCCAGCACCAACTGTAGAAGAAATAAAAAAAGGTGCCCCAGGACAACAAGATAAAGAATTCGGTCCTAACGCTCAATTTTTGTATCCAAAAGTTGGGGGAATAGGAGAGATAGTGAATGCTCTTTCAAATAAATTAAGTCTATCTTTAGATTCAAAAGTTACTCGAATTAAACGCAAAAAAAACGAGATAGAGATAGAATACAAAAAAAATAAAAAAAAGAGAAAGATTAGTGCAAAGTATGTTGTATCAACTTTACCCTTACCTGATATCATAGGAATGTTTGATGATGCTTCAGAAGATGTTATTAAGGCATCTAAAGCCTTAGTTCATAATTCTTTAGTTTGCGTGAACTTTGGTATAAAAAGAGCTGGAATTTCGGATAAACACTGGATCTATTTTCCTGAGAAAAGATTTATTTTCAGTCGTATTAGTTTTCCTATGAATTTTTCTAGATTTACTACTCCCAAAGACAAAAGTTCGATACTCGTAGAAGTAACGTGCAAAAAAAATAGTAAAGTTGATCTGGAGAAGATAAAAGAACAAGTCATAAATGGCTTAATCGATGCTCAAATTATAAAGAAAGATGATGAGATAGATGTTTGTGATGCTTCCTACTTTAAGTACGCATACGTCATCTATGATCTACGACATAAAAAAAATGTTGGAATTGTCCATAGTTTCCTTAAAGAGAAAAATATAATACCAGTAGGTAGATTTGGTGAATGGAAATATCTAAATATGGACAAAGCAATATTATCTGGAAAAAATGCTGCTGCGAAATTGATGAATTCAATGAAATAAGGTTTTTTTATTCTCAATACTAATTCTTTAAAGGTAATATGAATAATCTTGTAAAAAAATTGCACGAGAATGAAAAAAAGATAATGAAAGCTTTAGAGAATAAAGGAACTGCTACTGTTCAAGAATTAGAAATAGAGACCGGATTGGTTAAAGATGCGATAGAAAAAGCCTTGCTCTGGGCTAAAGTCAAAGACGTCGTTAAGATAAAAGAAGAAATTTCTGAATTTGTCGAGTTAACGAAAGAAGGGTTGGAATATTTTAAAGATGGTCTACCTGAGAGAAATTTAATAACTGTCATCAGTAGAGGCGAGAAAAGTATAGAAAAATTGAGAAAATTAGTGAAGAATTTTTCTATAGGTTTGGTTTGGGTTAAGGGGAATGGTTGGGTTGAAATTAAGGAGGGATCATTAGAAATAACAGATAAAGGCAAGAATATACTGAACAAGAAGACAGAAGAAGAAAAAATCATTACTACTTTAGCATCTGGAAGAAGAAGTTCAAATGAATTCGATTATAAAATTGTCACCAACCTCGAGAAAAGAGGTCTGATAAAGAAAAAAATCGAGACAAAAAAATATGTCTCTTTGACTGATTTAGGGAGAAAGATATTACCTGAAGTTAAGATAAAAGAAGAGATTGGACAGTTGACGCCAGAAATCATAATCTCGAAGAGATGGAAAGTTATACCAATAAGACCTTATGATACTTCTCTCCCTGCTGCGGGCATTTATCCTGGAAAAAAACATTACATGACTCAATTGATTGAGTATATACGTCAAATTTGGCTTGAAATGGGGTTCAAAGAGATGACTGGACCCATCTTAGAAGTTTCTTTCTGGAATTTCGATGCTCTGTATCAACCACAATATCATCCTGCCCGTGATTTAGCTGATACTTTCTACATGAAAACTCCTGAAAAAGGAATGTTACCAGATGAAAAAATCGTAAATGCTGTTCAAGCCACGCATGAATATGGATGGACTTGTAATTCTACAGGCTGGCAATATAAGTGGGATCCTGAGTTTGCCAAGAAATGTATCTTAAGGACACATACTACTTCTTTATCCGCAAGGACTTTGGCAACTTTGAGGAATGCTGAATTACCAGCTAAATTCTTCTCTGTCGGTCGATGCTTCAGGAACGAGACTCTAGACTGGAAGCATCTGGCTGAGTTCTACCAGACTGATGGGATAGTTGTTGGAGAAGATGTTACATTCAGACATTTATTGGGATATTTGAGTAGATACTTCACAAAGTTAGGCTTTTCAAAGGCAAGGTTCAGACCTTCTTATTTCCCTTACACAGAGATGTCAGTAGAGATAGAAGTCCTGCATCCTGTCCAGAAGAAATGGCTAGAGTTAGGTGGAGCTGGTATATTCAGGCCAGAAGTAGTCAAACCTTTACTAGGAAAGGATGTCCCTGTCTTGGCATGGGGTCCTGGGTTTGAAAGGTTGGTTATGGTCAATTATAACATACAAGATATACGTGAAGTGTACTGGAATGATTTGAAGCAATTGAGAGAAGCTAAGATTTGGACAGGATAAATAAAGTTTTTATAATTATTTTTTTAGTTTTTAAACGTTATTCGTAAGTCATTTTGATGTATTCATTAACACATTCATCTACTTCATCTAGAAGATATAAAATCCTATAATCTTGGTGTTTCAAACGTACATGAATCCAATAATGTTAATAGTAAGTGAAAAAACTTAATTTTTTCCTTAAAATCCTCTCATTCTAACCTTACTTAAGGATTAATACTTTAAAGTAACAACATAAACTGAAGATAATTAAACTGGGAAAAATATGTTAGTTGATAAAATTCAGGAAAATTGTCAACAAGTTAAACAAGAGGATTTAATAAAATTATACGATTCTTTATTTCCTCGTGAGCGTCCTGTAGGTATTATCGTGGATGGAGATGGAAGATCTTATTATGGGAGTATGATAGGCACACATAAACTTGCTTATTTACCTGATGTAAGAATTTTCGGAGCCCATGATCCATATCTTCCAGGAAAAAATGTTGCAGAAGCATTTGAAAATCTTGGAGAAACTTGTAAAACATTTGTTTATTTGATAGTTTCTTATAGTGGAGACTCTACCATTCCTCTTGGAAACCTCAAATTAGTTGAAGAATATGCAAAAGAGAAAATTATTGATGTAAACCTAATAACATCTCCCTACGAGTCTCCCATGAGAAGTATCGTAAAAGAATGTGAAGGTAATATACTCGAACTAAAAGGAAGGGAATCTAAAAAGACAACTGGAGAAAGATATTTAAAGGAAGGTCTCCTTGAGGATCTCTTTGAACTTGGAGCCACAAAAATATTGAGTATAATTTCAATGGGTATATCAGATAGAAAAAGTTCGGAAATTTTTTATGGATTCTATAAAGGAAATTTAGATGAATTAAAAACTTTGAGAGATGAAAATCAAGAGTTACAAAAAATGCCTAATTATAAAGTATTTTTAGAAGAGTTATCAAATCCTTATAAGAGTTTCTTTTCTTGCGGTCAGGGTCCAAGTGATCATGTAGTCAAAATAAATAATATAAGAGTAGGACATGTAAGACCGTTAACTTTACAAAAAATAGGTTTAGAACCATCTAGGACGGTAAACATAGGGGCAAACAATAATTATGTAATAGGCGAAAGTAATTGTCCTGATATGAATGAAAATTCAATTTTCCTTGGCGTTTCAGAGTCAGGAGAATCACCAAAAGTTAAAAACTATCTGATGAAATCAAAAGAAGTTGGTGCTCAGAATTTTGTAATAACAAAAAAAGGAGTGTATGAAGCGCCAACCTTTAAGTTAATTACTGAAGATTTCTATCCTGATGGTTGTATTCTTCTTTCCCAAACTCTTACAGATTTAGGTGTACTTTTAGTGAAACAAGGTGTAAAAATTAGCGATAAAACATTAAGAAAGCTGCATATATCTGACAAAGGAGAAGTGCTATAATTATTTATACAGGTCTAAACTTCAATCCATAGTTGATTATTCCCTCTTTCCCATCTGTGTAAATCCTTCTGAAGCATGCCTCCACTTTTCTTCCTATCTTCAAATCCTCTTCTTTCCAGTCGACTATCTGTGATGTTAGCTTTGGTCCATCATCCAGTTCTATTATCGCGACTGGGTAAGGCGTCTCTTTCTCAAAACCAGTAGGAGCAGACCGGACGATAGAAAAAGTCAATATCTTTCCTGTCTTCCCTAATTTTATCTCTTCCAACTTTCCTTCTTTTCTACAGATAGGACATAAAAACTTAGGCGGGTAGAACACATTACCACAAGTCGTACATTTATTTCCTATGAGTTGATATCTTGGTTTAATCAAACGCCAGAACAATGGAACGCTAGATTCATGACCCATAAACTCACCTTGAAAATATGTGGACTACAGCAGTAGCCCCAGAACCTCCGACGTTATGAGTTAATCCTATTTTAGCATCCTTAACTTGTCTTTTTTCAGCCTGTCCTCTCAACTGCAAAATGATTTCTATGGCTTGTTTAATTCCAGTAGCGCCGACAGGATGTCCTACAGCCTTCAAACCACCAGAAGTGTTTACCGGAATTCTTCCGTTCAATTCTGTCGCACCTTCATCCAATAGCTTTCCACCTTCACCTTTCTTGCAAAAACCTAAATCCTCAGTAGCGACAATCTCAGCTATCGTAAAGCAATCATGCACTTCAGCCAAATCAACATCATCGACAGTAATCCCAGCCTGTTTATATGCCACTTGAGCAGCTTTAACAGTCGCATCTAAAGTTGTCAAAGATCGTCTATCATGCAGAGCAAGAGTATCAGATGCTTGACCAGAACCTATTATGTACACAGGATTATCAGTATACTTCTTTGCCAGTTCAGCATTGCAGAGTATTAATGCAGCTGCGCCGTCTGTTATCGGTGAGCAATCTAAAATCGTTAAAGGATCGGCGACCATAGTCGAATTCAAGACTTCTTCAACAGTTATTTCCTTGTTGAACTGCGCTATAGGATTAAGAGAACCATTGTGATGGTTTTTGACAGCAACCTTAGCCATCTGTTCTCTTGTAGTCCCGAATTCAAACATGTGCCTTCTTGCAATCATTGCGTATAAACTTGGGAATGTCAAACCATAGTAAGCCTCCCATTCTTGATCGGCTGCTCCCATTAAAGCCGTCGTGACACCATCAGTCATTAAATCAGTCATTTTTTCAGCTCCACCAACTAGGACTATGTCATCCTCACCTGATAATATGGAAAGAATACCTTGTCTCAATGCTAAACCACCAGATGAACAAGCGCCTTCTACTCTTGTAGCAGGGATGGATAAACCTAACTCGCCTGAGACCATTGCCGCAACATGCTCTTGTCCTATGAACCTTCCAGCAGACATGTTACCTAGATAGATAGAATCTATCTCACTACCTCTGATTTTTGCATCAGTTATCGCCTTTGTCCCTGCTTCTATTGCTAGTTCTCTCAAGTTCTTGTTCCAATGTTCCCCGAATTTGGTTACGCCAATGCCTATAACAGCAACCTTCATATACCTCTCCTCAATCTTGTGTAATGAGCATAAGTGACGTATTCTTTGTCGTCGATATAATCTTGAATCTTCTTTATTTTTTTTCTTTTTTCTTCTATCAAATCAGTGACTTTTATGCTGAACGAGTCACTACCGGCTCCAGAACCGTAGGATGTGACGAGTATTCTTTGACCTGGCTTTGCTATGTCCAGAGTTGCAGCCAAACCAAGCATAGATGAACCTGAATAAGTGTTCCCTATTCTTTGGACGACCAATCCAGGTTTAATCTTTTCTGCGTCAAAACCTAGCATTTTAGCAGCGTTTAGAGGGAATTTACCGTTTGGCATGTGAAACACGACAAAATCAAAATCGGATTCTTTTAAGCTAAGTTTACTCATTAAGCCTTGAGTTGCAGCAATGACATGTTTGAAGTATGCAGGAATTCCAGTGAAACGACCACCATGACTTGGATATTCTATTCCTTCCCTTCTCCAGAAGTCTGGTGTGTCAGATGAAAAAGAGAAAGTTCCTTCTATCTCTGCTATTACACCGTTCTTGCCTATTATATATGCCGCTCCACCAGCTGCTGCTGTGTATTCTAAAGCATCTCCAGGCTTGCTCTGGGATGTATCAGCGCCTATCGCTAAACCGAACTTGATGTAACCACCCTCTATCAGTCCCATGACCATCTGTATGCATGCTGTCCCGGCTTTACAAGCGAACTCCGTGTCTGCTGCAGTGAATTCTGGACCTACACCTATAGCTTCACCTACGATGGTTGAAGTGGGTTTAACAGCATAAGGATGTGATTCTGAACCGACATATATTGCCCCTATTTCTTGTGGGTTGATACCAGCCATTTTTAAGGCATTTAAAGCAGCTTCTACAGCTATCGTTGCCGTGTCTTCGTCTATAGAAGGGACAGATTTTTCCTCTATGTTCAAGCCTGATTTGATTGATTTTGCATCAGCATTCCAGACAGATGCTATCTCCTCTACCTTAATCCTGAACCTAGGAATGTATCCACCGTATCCTACGATACCAATCATACTTTTTCTCTTAGTTTTAAGGTTTTAAATGTTTTTGTATTGAAGGAAAAATAAGGGTTTTTAAATCATTTTAAATAACTCTAAATTTTGAAATTTTGGGAATTGGTTAGGGAGAGTGTTTAAAAAAAGAAAAAAAATCATCCTCTTACAGAGATTCTAACTTGACCTTATTCACAACCTTAGAATCCTTTATCAAATTGATTGTTGCCTTCGGTGCAAAAGGTGAAATTTTAGCAGCAACTTCTTTTGGGTCGAAATTAACTCCTTCCACCTTTACAATATCCTTCTTACCGAATCTCTTACTATCGACATTCATCAACAATGAGACAATCTTGTTGCTCTCTGGTAAATCCAATGCTTCTATTACTTTCACTCCCTTCCCAGCGGTTATATGATCTATCACAGTCCCGTGTTTAATTTTTTCAACTTTAACAACCATCTCATCACCTATTATTTCACATGTTTTCGAGTATAAAAGTGTTTTTATTTCATAACCTATATCTATCATAGAAAGCAATTTTTTTAGTATCGATAATAGCAGTTTGTTGTTATTTTCTTATCGTCTTTATTAGCTAATTAGTAAATGATGAGACGAAGAATTATTAGACTTTGAAAACCAGCCAAAACCATTCTCAATTTACCAAAGAAATTACGACTTTTCCTCGTTTGACCTTGATTACACAAGACAAGAAATGAGAAAGAATACCATTTGCAGATAATTTGAGAAAAATGATAGGTTTTTCTTCTGAGAATAGAAATTTTGATTATGAGTAATATTTTGAAAGAACAGCAAGAAATGATAAAAAAAACATTAAGAAACCAGCAAGGAGAAATAAGTAAAATTTTTGGTTATGGTTCGACTCCAGCAAAAAGACGAAAGATTCCTAAAGGTGTAAAAGACGATGTTTGGGAAGAATATAATGGTAAAAAATACAATGGGAAATGCTATGTGTGTAAAAACCCTATAGTCATCAGAAATTTTGATGTTGGGCATAATAGAGCAGTATCAAAAGGTGGAACAACAAATAAATCCAATTTACGACCAATATGCAGAAAATGTAACTTCTCTATGGGAATGATGTCTATTGAACAGTATAAGAAAAAATATTATGGTAAGGGTAAAAAAGTTATAAGAATTGCTAAAAAAGGAAAAAGAAGAAAGAAAATAAAAGAAGGTTATCTGGGAACATTACCTAAACCAACAATAAAAATAAGATGGTAAATCTATGCCAAAATGTGGGTATTGTGGTGAGAATATGGACTATGATAAAAATAAAAATATTTGGATTTGTAAGAAATGTAACTTTTACAGGGTGGGGAACATTAAAGAAGTATCAAAGAAGACAGAATGGACCTATTTATGGTCTTCAAAAGTACAAGTGTACAAAGTGTGGACGTAGACAATAATCACCCCTCACTCTCGTCGATAATTACGAAGGAAGTCGTAGAAACGTAGTTTAGTATAAAGATAAAATAAAACTTATAAAATAGTCCTTAAATTAACCCCACACTTCTCAAGATTCTCCATTTCCTTCCAACTTGCGTTGATACGTTCTTGTATAGTTTTTATCGTTTCAGGTTTAAGATGCTTGAACCTTCCCTGTAATTTAATATATTCATCAACAGGATTCAACTCAGGAGTCATCGTCCTCTTGAAAGTTCCATCTTCAACTTTATACAACACCCACATCCCAGTCTGTACAGCCAATTTAGCAACTTGTATCGTCATGGCAGAATCAAACGCCCAACCAATTGGACAAGGGGCATGAATGTGTAAATATCTTGCACCCTTCACCTGCATGGCTTTCTTTATTTTCTTCTGTAAATCTTGTGGAAAACCTATGCTGGCAGTAGCAACATACTGTGATCCATGGGCAACGGCTATCATCGGTAAATTCTTCTTCCACTGTTTCTTTCCTTGAGATTCTAAACCAGCAGGTGTAGTCGTTGAACTCGCTCCAAAAGGAGTTGCGCCAGACCTTTGTATACCAGTATTAGCATAAGCCTCGTTGTCATAAGTGATAATCATGATGTCATCATTCCTTTCCAAAGCTCCTGATACTGCACCGAAGCCTATGTCAACCATCCCTCCATCCCCACCATAGGCGATGACTTGAGTATGATTGTTTCCTTGTGCTTCTAAAGCAGCTTTAACGCCTGTAGCAACAGAAGCAGCGTTCTCGAACAAAACATGAATCCAAGGAACTTTCCATGCTGTAGTAGGATACTGTGTCGATGTGACTTCCATACATCCCGTAGATTCACAAATTATCACGTCCTTACCAGTCGCTTTTAACAATTGTCTTGCGGCTAGAACAGCTCCACAACCTGCACAAGTCCTAGTCCCAGGTGCAATCAACTCTTCATCCATACTACCTCACCATCTTTCATCTGTTTGGATTTGTCTACGACATCATTGATTTGACTAATTCTTATGTCAACACCACCTAACCCAGCTATCACACTGATAAACTTGGACTTTTCAGCGAAAGGATACAAAGTATCACGTATTTCAGAGAACAGCGGACCTGTACCTAAACCGTAAGCAACTGCTTTTTCTAGGATTATGATTGTCTTCTTTCCTTTCAAGGCCTTTATCACTTCTTCTTTCGGGAATGATCTGTAACACTTGATCCTTACCAGACCTACATCTTTTCTCTTGTCGACGACTTCTTTTATAGTGCCACAGACAGAACCCATAGCAACAATCACTGTATCTTTATCGTTCTTGTATTCTTCTATCAACCCATTTCCATATTTTCTCTTGAACTTCTTTGCAAAATCTTCGTTGACTTCAGAAATTACTTCCTTAGAGCTCTCTATCGCTTCTTCTTGTTCTTTTTTTAATTCAAAGTACGGTTCTGGATAAGCAAAAGGACCAAGTGTCATCGGTCTTTCTGTGTCAAGTATAGCATGAGTTGGTTCATACTTAGGCAAGAACTCATCAACGTCTTTTTGATTTGGCATGTCAACAGGCTCGATAACATGTGTCAGGATAAAACCATCCATACAAACCATAACTGGTAACAAAACTCTCTCAGCAATCTTGTAAGCTTGTATCAAAGTGTCTACAGTCTCTTGAACAGTTTCAGTGTATAGTTGAATCCAACCAGAATCTCTCTCTGCCATCGTGTCAGAATGATCACACCATATGTTGATAGGAGCGGATAAAGCCCTGTTTGCTACGACCATAACTACTGGTAACCTCATTCCAGAAGTTGCAAACAACACTTCATGCATCAACGCAAGACCTTGTGAACTGGTTGCAGTAAAAACTCTTGAACCAGCTGCAACAGCACCGACCATACTCGACATCGCAGAAAATTCTGACTCTACTTCCAAGAATTTTGATTTCAGTTTTCCGTCTGCTACTAGCTTAGCCAGGTCCTCCACAATATGAGTTTCCGCGCATTATCCTAAAGACGAATAACGCTTTGCGGTGTTATTGGGTAGGCTGAAATGACATCTGGCTTACATAATACAACGGCATGAGCTACAGCTCGACTTCCTTCTAAAACTTCCATCACCATATTATCTTTCCTAATTAATTGATTTTATTTCTTTTAAATTTATTCTTCTAAAGTTGTAAGATCTCCTTCGGGCAATCCAAGCTCTCTTGCTTTCAACACTCTTCTCATGATCTTACCGCTTCTTGTCTTGGGTAAAGTTTTGATGAAATCTATATCTCTTGGATAAGCATGTCCAGCTAGTCTTGTCTTAACGAACTTCTTTATATCTTCCTTAAGTTCTTCAGACGGTTCATGTCCTGGTTTAAGCACTAAGAATGCTTTTATAATTTCCCCTCTTAGTTCATCTGGCACGCCAATGACTCCAGCCTCAGCGACAGCAGGATGTTCTATCAAAACACTCTCTACTTCGAAAGGACCAACACGTTCACCAGCAGTCTTGATGACATCGTCTACTCTACCGACAAACCAGATGTAACCATCCTTGTCCATCGATGCCCTGTCCCCAGTAAAGTACCATTTTCCTTTGAAATAAGATTTGTATTTCTCTGGGTTCTGCCAGATTTGTCTCATCATCGCAGGCCAACCTGGCTCTATTACAAGGTTACCTTCTTTACCTGACGGCAATTCATTACCATTATCATCAACTATTGCTGCTTTGACTCCTGGAATCGGTCTACCCATCGAACCAGGTTTTATCGGCATGGACGGATAGTTTGCTACCAATATTCCACCAGTCTCAGTCTGCCAATAGTTGTCGTGGAAAGGTAAGCCAAGCACGTCCATACTCCATTTTACTGCCTCTGGGTTTAATGGTTCGCCGACACTGCATAAATATCTTAAACTAC
>Ga0315296_10000555_pt1 | contig 34172 bp, 44 predicted proteins | sample YL17G14_18_MG_FD_203921 | JGI IMG/M metagenome (GOLD analysis project Ga0315296, IMG submission 203921) | Sediment microbial communities from Yellowstone Lake, YNP, Wyoming, USA - YL17G14_18 | ecosystem: Environmental > Aquatic > Freshwater > Lake > Sediment | place: USA: Wyoming | collected... | reverse complement strand
GTTACCGTAAGCGATGTTGGAGGGAAGTATGCTGATGGGACGACTAGGGATTGTGCTACCATGTAGGCGTTGTATTGGTAGCTGATGGTTTCAAAGCCATAGTTGTCTACAGCCTTCAATCGAACATAGTGAGCCATGTTTCCATACGGGTAATTCCAGTTGAATTTGATCTTGAACTCGACTATGTATTGGTCGCCAGACTTTGTGGCTTTGCACCCGCCAGATGGCCCCAGAAGAATTTCAATGTTGTTGTCTGGGTCAAATTCTTCCGTGAAAGTGTTTGGCCGTGTCCATTTGACTTTCAACCAACCGTACCCTTCAAGATTCACCCAAAGCTCTTTGAGATTGTCTGGCCCATCTGGGTCAGAAAGAACGATTCTGAACGTGTTATACATTTTTTCGGCGCATACGACTGGCATTGTCGAGGGGCAAATGCCAGCCAGCAACCGAAAGTTCGGAGAATCGCCAATCGTTGCGGGAGCATCCATGATACGAAAATCTTCTATTATGGGCTTATGCTCAGCCGCAATAAGGGTTGTGGTCACGGTTGTCCACATGGTAATGACATATGCAGGGTCAATCCAAGTGATAACTAATCGGAAGTCGCTTAAATCAGGATTCCATGTTTCCTCAAACTTTTGATACTCTTGGAGAGTGTATTCCCTTTGCCATACATAGGAGTAACGATCAGAGTATGACCATACATAGCCACCCCCCGGGACGGGTTGGTAGTAGTAAAAGGAAAAGCTAACCTTGTCGATTCCTTCTGCTGTATCAGCGGGTCTAGTGACGTTCACTCTTTCGGTTGTCATGTTGAGTTTAAACTGGGACAAGCCAGCAAAATTCAGTGATGAACATTTTCCGTTACTTGTGGGTAAAGTATATTCATACCAATCTGGAGGAAGCCAAGTCGGTAAATACCCTACTGGATTCCAGTAATATGTGTTCCAAGTGTAATTGAGGTTTGACTGATCTTCAAAGTTGTTCCAGATGTTTCTTGTACCACTTAGCGAACCACTCGCTGAACTGATTTGAACTGTGAAGTTTTGGTTGCCGCCTCTGCCCCCAGTTTCTACTTGAGTGGTTGCGTTGAAGAATGTTCTGAGTCTCGCTTCTTCAATATACGCATTATCTGGGATAAGGCTTGTGTCGAATGACAGGTATCCATGATAAACGGTTCGCTCTGGGGAGGAAATCCATCGTCCATATTCATTGTATTTCTTGAGGGTCCAAACCTCTGTAGTATAAGTTCCAAGGGAGTAGGTTATGGTCAGCTTGTAGTGGTCTGAGTATGGTGCCCAAGAGTAGGTAGCCCATTGTTTTTCATAGGGCAGGTATCCTGATACGCTTCCACTCGGGGGTAATTCGGTTTCGCTGTATGAAGATTGATACCAGTAGAAGGAGTACCCGCTTCTCCCGACCTGTTCATAATACGCATATGCTTCAAGCTCATATGGATTTGTTACACAATCTTCAAAAGAGGTATCTGAGTGCCCTTCCATTGTTCCAGAGTTCATGTATTGCATGGTGAATACGTCGGGGTCTATCGCCATTGCATTTACCCCATTTTTTGAGTAGAGGAATGAGGCGTAGAATTTGTCGCCTTGCTTGTTCACTGTCACGTTTTGGAATAAGGGTTCTCTTTTCATGTTTTGCATTGCCACTATTTCCTTACCCTTTAGGAAAGTGATGACTTCATTTCTGAGTATGTATTTGTCGGCAACTATTCCGTTCCAGACCTGTATGATTTGAAGTGTTTTCCAAGACTGTGTTCCAGTTCCCTGAAATTTGACGGTGTGCTTCGCTAGGCCGCCTATTGGGAAATGGTATGTAAGGGTTAGTTTTCCGAACTTGTTGGAATAGATCAAAGTCACTGTGAGACTGTTCGTTGTCTTTTGGAAGGTGTATGATGGTTGTGATGTTTGGTCAATGAGGGTTTGCCCATTCGCTTTGACAAGCCATTTTTCTTCGTTGACTCTAACGGTTGTCATGGTCGGGTCATACCATTTGGTTGATGAAGGGGAAATATATACGCCTATAGATGTGGTTTGTATCTGGTATGCTCCGTTTCCCAAGTCTCGCATAATGTAGGGAACATATTGTTTTGTCACAGAATCGTATATCCATTCTGGTGCTGACATGTATCTGAATCTGGCTCCGACACCCTGAAAGTTGTCGTCACGCCAGATTTCATAGTTTTTCCCTCTTTCGTGGAGGCTCCATTTTTCTCCTGCGGCGTTTGCTGGCTTAACGTAGAAGGGTTGATCTATTGCAACTTGTTGCACCGTTCCCATGAGGGCTAGAAGAATGATTGCGGAGAAGAAGTTGAATCGTGCGAATCCCTTGATTGATGAAATGATGAAACGTTTGCGTCTAAGCGCCTTTCGTGATAGGCGTTCTTTTTGTCTGTTTGTGAAGTGGGCGCTCATTCTTTCTCTCTCTCTGTCAGTGGTTCTCCTGCTCCTGTTAGTGCGTGTGATGTTCCTGAACCAATTTGTGGGCGTTCAAACACATGATCCATTATTCTCAGGCGCTTTTCCACTTCTCTTTGTACGTCCATTTTTCTAAGGGCATCATTTTTCTCGAAGTCTGCTTTCAGTTGTTCATACGCCTTGTTGAGAAGTCTGAAAGCGTCTGCTCTAGTTATGTATGTGAGATTGTCAAATTGATGGGCGTTCCCTAGATTTATGGCAAATACTGTATTCCAGATTGGGCCTTTCCCACGGAATAGCCTTCGGAAAACACCGAATACGCCTGACTCTGCTTCTTGTTCTTCTACTGTTTTCCCTATTTCAGCTAGAAACGCTGCATTTGCAATGAATAGCTGGAAGAATCCGTTCCACGTCCAGTTTGTTGACCAGTTCCCTTCTACACTAAGTTTGACATGTTCTCCCAGAAGAAGCCGTCTTAAGGCATGAACTGTAGTTTGAAGGGCAATAGCATCTTCACCATCTGGCGCTCTGTAGACTGGTAGCCCAGCCATGTTCATGTTTCGTTCTGAAAGCTGGATTTCCAAGACTTGCCGAACCTTTGGACCCTTGATTATGGGATACGCCAAGTTCGTCATCATAACTATGACTAGCCAGTAGGGAACATAGCTCCAATCTGCGCCAGCGAAATAGCAGGCAAAGAGAGAAGCGATCATTAGGGTAAGGTTCATTCCGTTCAGCGGGTTCAGAAGCATTAGTTGATGTTTGCAGAAGAAAGCCATCCCTAGCCCTACGAAGGCGAAAGCGGATATTTTGATGATTTCTGTCAGGGTTATGCTTTTGATTATGTCAGTCACTTGGCTTGGGCTAAACCATTCTGACACATCTTTCGGAATCACTACGGGTTTCTTGACTATTACGCCAGCCCAAGTTACGTCTTGAGTGATCTCCTTTGCTTTCAGGGTGATCTTGACATCTACTGCTGCATTGGACTTCGGTGTGGTGTGATCGTAAGACCAGCGAAAAGCCACTTTTAGCCCTTGTTTCTCGTATTCCGTTTCTCCACCAACCCTCAGTCTGATCGTAAGGTCTACTGGCTGATTGACGAATACAACTATGGCGAAGGTTTGCGGTAGTTGGTTGCCGAGCTTGGCGTAGATAGTGTACCCGTTACTGTCCACATAAGTCAGGAACATTTCGTAGTCAAGGGCTTGAGCCTTCGCTGTTTGAATCTGGCTTATCAAGATCACTGTGGCTACTGCCACAAGAACTAGGGAGATCGTTTTTTTACTCAAACTTGTCTGCAATCGCAATTCTATTCAACCACCCCATGTCAAACATGTCGCCTAGAGGCGTAATGGCGACATCTACATCAAACGGGATTATGCCAGTCTTAATTCGTTCAGCAATAAGAGGGTCAATCGGCTCAACCGTTTCTTCTTTTTTTGCAACCAGCTTTTTTGATATGGTTCTCTTAGGCGGGATTTCTTCAACGTAAGATTCCTCTTGAACCGTATTGGATGGAATTGTGTTGATGAAATCTTTGCCGCCGTCGCTACCTTCGAGAAAGTCTAAGTCGCCCCCGTTTGATGAAAAGAAGTCCAGAGACGGCATGGAAAACCCTTTCAGAAGTCCTGAGATTTGAGAGAAAATTGCTGTGAGTGGATTTGGCGTTTCGTCAGAAAATTCGTCAAAGTCACTTTCTTGTGTGTCTCGACTGAAAGAGAGAGCGCTGAATCGCTGTGGCCGTGGGTTCGGTTCAAAGTCTTGGAACTCATCTGTCGAGGGCGTTTGACGGTATTTTCGGGTTTGCGATACTAGGAACGAGGCTGACCACATTAGAGAAACGACTACGATACCAGCCATCAACCCCTGCATTTTGGCGGCATAAAACGTTACGCCAATGACGACTACGCTTAGCGTTGCAAGAACAGCTAGGTAGGACTTCATGGACGCTCTATATAAGAAAGCCATGTGGGGCTTTAAAAGGTTTTATATCCTATTCCGCATGATTTCTGGTGTGTAGAGTCGGTTTGAAGGCGGTTAAGGCTGTAAGGTTCCAGTACGCTCCTAGAGAAGAGGTTCATGCCCTTCTTGTGACCTTCAGGGATATGGTGAATGACGCTCTTAGGATAGGTTTCGAGAAGAAGCCCCGAAGCCGCTTCCAACTCATAACAATGGTCTACTACGACTTCAAGGAGAAGTATGGGCTTCATACACATTACATTCTTGGGGCTTGTGAATGTGCTTTCGCCATGCTCCGAAACAGGAAGTGGCGGAACTGTCCATACGCTAGGAAACTGTTCTTGAAACTCGATAACCAGAGCTATCGCTTAGACTACATGTTGCTCAGAATACCTACTACGCCCAGAAACTTCATCACCATACCGTTGAGGGGTGGTGATTATCAGCTCTCGTTTCTACGCAATCCAAGTCTCAAGAGGGGTTCAATCACTGTAACCGACTCTACAGTGGTTCTAGCTGTCACGAAGGCCGCTAGTGTGGTTGAACTTCTGAGAAAACCCGTAGCCTACGACATCAACGAGAAGAACATAACATGCTCAAATGGGGAGAAATATGATCTCAGTCGTGTCGCCCAGATTAGACATCAATATTCACGGATTAGGGCATCAATCGACCAAAACACTTGTCGAGACAGACGCATAAAGAAGCGCTTACTGGCGAAGTACGGCAGACGAGAGAAACAACGAACCAACCAAGCATTACACATAGTTTCCAAACAGATCATTGCGAAAGCCAAGCAAGCCCATTCCCCTATCATCTTGGAGAAGCTGACACACATCAGGCGGTCCATGTGTAGAGGTAATGGTCAAGGGCGAAAGCTGAGAGGCCGCCTAAACCGTTGGAGCTTCTATGAGTTGCAACGCCAGATTGAGTACAAGGCTCAATGGGAAGGGCTCCCTGTATCATATGTGAGGGCCGCCATGACTTCAAAAACATGCTCCAAATGTGGATATAGAAATCGAGCCCTGAAATGGGAGAAATGTTGGACTTGTCCCAACTGTGGAATCCAACATGACCGAGACTTGAACGCTGCTCTCAATATTTTATCTCGGTTCAAAGAGCCGACTGTGGTTCGGTCGGTAGATGAAGGCTTAGCCAAGGAAGCTATGGTACAGCTTGCTACTGCCAGCAGAGGCTAAGAAGAATGGTTGAAAGGGTTAAACCCCGACAACTAATCAGAACCAGCCATAGACAAGTGCAAACAGAAGCGTAATTGCCTTCCTAGCAAGCAGGTTTTTGAAGAACAGAACGATGTTGGCTATGAATTGGTAGATTGCTTGGGTGATTGACCCTAGGTATTTGTCTAGGGTTACTGATCCCCACATTCCAGATTCTTGTCCGATTCGGTTGTATAGACCCCAGATGAATAACCCGCCGATAACTAATAGGACGAGCCATTTTGTGAATGTTAGCCCTGCTCCTCCAGTCATGTTTCCGACTTTGTTCATAAACTGGGTCATAATTATTAGCCCTAGAAGCAGGAACAAGATTGCCATGAAGATCGTTGTAACATCGGGCGTTAGTGTAGTTAATGCGCTAGTCATATTTTCAGCCCCCTCAATGCAAGCAACTGCTGTGGGTTAGCCATGAAGTAGTAGACGATTGCCAACGATAACCCTATGAAGATGATTATTGCCGCCGCCATTGCGGAAGGCATTTGGCTCCACAAACCCCTGAATTGTTCTCCCCAATATGCTCCTCCGTTAATCAGATAGTTTGCTGCATTTATCCATGCTTGACGAATAGCAGCGAAGAATTGGCGGATGACGAGGGCCATAGAGTTGAAGAAAGCGGCTAGAATGTCGGTGAAGATTTTTGCAAAATTCCCAAGAACGTCCCCAATGAATTTCTGTATGGTTTCCAGTGGGGTTTCGTAGTGTTCCCCATTTTCAACGGCCATAACGGGCGTGAAACCGCTAACTAGGAGAAGAAGTGATAGGGTAGCGACTAGGATGATCTTAGACAATGGCGGTCTTCCCCTTCTTTACAGCTTGTGCGTGTGCTCTTGAGCCCGTTCCCTTTGGCGCTCTAGGAGCTTTAGGCGCTTCGGATTTTGGCGCTTCATGTGTGTGATAGTGGACTTGCGATGGGCCTTTTGGCTCTGAGCTACCAGAGCTACGTCTACGACCGCCGCCAAGACCGCCTATCGCATCCATTGGGGAACTGAGAAAGTCAGCGAAGCTCTTGTATCGCCCGAAAATGTAGAATATGATGAAACCGACGATCAGAACTAGGGCAACACCGACGAATAGGGGTGACTGGGCGAAAGCGTTTGTGACAGCTATTCTTACTCCGTCAAACCAGCCTTTCAGGACGCTTGCTGTACCCTCAAATGGGGCTCCAATGAAGTGCAGGATACCGTTGATTACAGCCACGAATCCTTCTGCAATGACTTTCCAGATTCCAAGCATTGCATTGACAACTTTATCTACAGGGCTTTCTTCCTCAACAGCGTAAACAGAAACAATGCTCATGGACAGCAAGACGGCTATCATTACGAAAAGGGAGCATTTCATTGACCGATTAAGCGTCATTTATCATCACGGTTTTGTGCCCTAAGTAGGGAAAACACAAAAATGGGGGGTTTTAGCTCACCATTTCGGTGGGCTTGGAATCCAGCCTTCGACTGTTGAGCGCATGTCCCTTATGATGGCCCAGATTATGCCGCCTACTATGAGTATCAAGACTATGCCGACCCAGATCGGTACGCCAGCCCAAGTTCTTGAAAGCGCTGATTGCAACCCTTGGAACCAGACTAAGAATGTGTCAGCTAGACCCTTCAATGGCGTATACAAGATCATAAAGAAGCTGGTGACGATGTTCTTGATACCGTCTATGAACGCCTTGAAGATACCGTACAAATCTTCCCAACCCTGCATTACTGCCGTCGGGTCGCTTCGGAAGGGAAGATTAGAGTCACCTGTGATTATGCTTACGAGAATTTTCCAAGTATCCATTTGCATCACCTGAGAAGAAAAGAGTTGACAGGAAGCATTTAGAGCTTCCTATCATAGTGTGCCCCGAATGGACTTTTCCTTGAGCAGCAGGACGATAGCGGCGAACGCTACAGCTACTATGATGATGACTATGGTGTTGTTCGTGAACAGTACCGCACAGAATGACCCCAGAGCGCCCATGATGCCAGCGATTACCCTTCGTATCATTATGACCATAGATAGAAGGGTTGCACCGATAACCCCAACTGGGCCAGAGCCAGTAGCCGTTTGGCCCGTAGAGATAGATACCCCAACTTCTTGGTCGTCATTCTTGAAGCCGTTGGCTATTGCCCCGAGCTTGTCGTATGCTACGAGAACAATGAATACATCTGCTGTTTCAGACAGAGACTTGTCCTCGATTTTCTCATAGTCAAGCTGGAAGGTGTATGTACCTGTGACTTTCTCGAAGTACCCTAGGTAGTAGTCTGTGTCGGCGGCTGCATCGCTCAAGTAGACTTTGATCTTGTCGGTTCCGTTGACTTCCAATCCTGTGACTTCCAGTGACAGGAGGGAGATTGGATAGTCTTTCAGGTCGCCAATGTCGTAGTCGAAGTCCATTGAGATTTTGGCTCCGTAAGCCGCAAGGGTGAACTCTACAGACGTACCCTTTCCAGAGATGCTTGACACCGCTACGGTTCCAGTGGCGGCGTTCTTACAGGTCACGCCCGCTGACTGTAGATCCTCGGCGTTGAGTAGAACTTGCCCTGCTGTCGTGTAGTAGAATGACATTCCAAACAGGACGACGATGATTAGAAGACCGACGAAAACTGCGCCCCATCTCATGCCCTGCGTTCTTGGTTTCTTACTCAATTTCCTTTACACTCCTTTGGTTTTTTTCAGTGTTCACACACTGATGGCTGAGATGTAAGCCCCATGATGTATAAAAGAGGTTTCCTATGGGCCACTTATAGATTGGCTTATAAGTAACTTATAGGTAGCTCTGGGGTAGAGGCGCTTTGGACTCAGAGCCAGAGAAGAAGTCACTTCTGGAACGGATTGGCGGCAAGATCAAGTCTTCAAACATTGTTGAGGGTTTGATGAGTAACCCTATTGGAGAACCAGAGAGACTTGAGCCAACGGATTCTCCGTATGGAACAACTATCCCATTGAGCAAATCCACTAGAAGCGCCCTGCAAGATTGGGTCAAGTCCAGCAGATTCAGAAACTATGATGAGGGGATCATGTGGCTCGTAAGATTTGTCGGAAAAGTCCCAGTTGCAGTAATTCATTCAAACCTGAAACTCGAATATGACGGTAAGGTTCAGGTTGAATTGCGGGTGAATGATAAAGATGCCAAAACGGGAAGCTAGAACACCAATAGCCGCTAGTGAAACACGTTCACCTAGCATGAGGGATTTCTTCGGCAAAATGGACCCTCTGATGGTAGTTACCAGAGTCGAGACGCTTTTACAGGAACTTCAAAACGCCACCACACTTGACAAAATGATTGAGATTGAAGCTGGATTCAAGGGCATGAGACTGTTTAAACCGAATGAATCTGAAATAGCTGCTTTGACAGAGTTCTCAAAGACGAAAGAGATGGTTCAATACGCAAACAAGAGCAAGTTCATCATTACATCTTATAGGGTTCTGATTCAAACGATCATTAGCAGGTCAGTGAAAGAGGAATTGAGCAGGGAACAGACATTATTCACTAATCTATTGACGGGAGCAAGACAGAAGTGAGCTTGAAACGGGAGTTCGGCATACCATATCAATTCGTTTCGCCAGACCTGCATGAAGTCCACCCTGACATCGGAGACGCAACCAAGTATTTCTATGAAACAAACAGACAGAGAATAGCTATGCTTAACGCCAACGTCATTATCGAGATCATAGGTATGGCGGGTGTTTCAAAGTCTTGGTCTGCTCTAACGCTTTGGGATTTGTTCAATACTTGGGGCGGCCATAGACCTAAATCGTCAGACGTACCGAACTCGGTCAGTTTCAGTTTTGACGATTGCCAGAACCAGATTGACGCTTCAATAGACGGGCAATGTTTCTTAGCAGACGAAAGACCTAGACAAGTAGGGTTGATGTCTGAGACTTCTGAGGAAGCATTAGAGAACATCATTGATGTAGTGAGGAAGAAAAGGATTTCCCTGATTCTCGTAAGCCCGACTGAGAGACATTTACCGTTCTATATGTTTCAGCTTACGGCGCTAGGCATATTATATGAACGTAGAACAGGGGTGTTTCTCTGCAAGTCAATGAATAATAAAATATATGGACTTGTGCAAATTCCAGCACCAAGATCAGAGTTAATACGGCCCTATGAGAAGGCGAAAGACGTATTTCTCGACAAGATTGTTTCGTCTGGAGGCGCTACTGGCGTGAGTTTGCGGAGAATCGTAGACAAGATGCTGAGAAACCCAAAGGTTCTAAGATGTAGGGGTATGCCGAAGGTTCAGTTGGACGCTGTAATAGCGGTTGAGACAGAACCGCCATTGCCGACACAGGCTCACAGAATCATCGTCAACTATATTTGGGGCAAATGGCAAGAAGAAGATATGGAAAAATCTCTGAGCGAAGGTAAGCCGTTCAAGTTCCGAAGCCGCTAGAAAGGCATGTAGTCCCTTATGTTAGGTATTCTTTTCTGCAATAGAGGGAGCAGAACGTATCGACACCAGCAGTAAGCTATGACTGTTGAGACTAAAGTGGCTAGAGCAGCTATAGCGAACCAAAAGCCCCAGTATCCAACTGGCCCGAAAGTATCTCTGAGAAGAATGAAGTCAATGAAGGGAATAGATGTGGAAAAGAAGATCACAACTATTATTGCGTCAAAGAATATCAGGGCGGCATACACGGCTTTTCCGACAAGAAGCATGACGGTCATTCCTATGAAGAAGTCTATGATGTTCCCTTGAAAGACTATTCTTGACGCAAAGTACAGAGCCAGCCCTATCGCTATCAGAGCGATCTTTTGTTTGGCGCTTCCCTTATTCAGATTGAGCAACGATGCCAAGAAGTTTGCCGTTTTCTCGTTCAAACTTTTTCACCGTTTCCTTTGCATTGAAATATGTGAGGATAGGGCATTTGTTCTCTGGGCATGATGCTTGATTTGGCGCTACTATGTGGCTTGAATCCTCTACATAGTGCGTTTGATTCGCTCTAGGTGATACAGTTGTTCTATGTGATAGCATTGATTTACGTGATATACTTGTTTTACGTGAGTTGGCTCTAGGTTGAGTATCGTAGCTTTGGATTGAGTTAGAGGGTTCAAGAAAGGCTAATTCGTCATTTTCTTTCTTCCAGCTTCGTTTAAGTTGGAACGAAATGATTAGGGCTATTGCGAGAACGATTAACACTGATGATACTTGCCCTGTTGAAAAAGTCTCAAGCGTATGGTATTCAGTAGTCATGGAAGTCACAGTCGTCACAGAAACAGTTCCCTGAGATGTTTGCGTAACCGTTGCCGTAACGGTTGTCTGCTCGGTTGTGGTTGTCGTGGTGACTGTGGAAGTGCCGTAGACGGGTTTAATCAATTCAAGAAGGTTCCATTGGCTAGGGGCGTGAGCGTCTTTGAACCTCTGTATTTCCTGTTGATTGAGTATGCCCATGTTAGAGAACCAATCCAGCCAATACTCTTTGTAGAACGGGCCCTGTCTACATATTCTTGCGGATTTGGCAATGAACCAATCGTAGAGTTTACGGGCGAATCTCTGTGCGAATTGTCTTGGGGTTACTCTTTGCGGCGATTCGCCGTCGAGATACATTTCCCAAATGATGTCATTAGGAGACGGCGGCCTGTATAGTCCGTCCATCAAACCGATTTTTTGAGCTATCTTTGAGTACGGGAAAGCGACCCATTTATCAGGTAGATCAGGCGGTATGTCTGCTTTGTCCTGTTTCCAGTCCTCGTATTCTCTGAACATTTCCCTGAACATATCATGTGCTACAGCCTGCTCCGCAAGTTGTCTCAGACATTCATCAATCGAAGCCCCAGTGTGGACACTACGCATTTCACCGAATTGTTCTCCCTCATATTTCTTCTTGAAGTTCATGTAGTAGTTGAAGTATTTTTCGTGTTGTGACAGTGAGCCTAACGGAATCCAGTAAGACCACCCCTCACCACCCCAGAAATAGCATTGAACTGCTGAAAATGCGGCTGACCACATCCATAGGGTTCTAGGCTTCTTGGGATTCACTGGAATACCATATAAGCCGTCAGGCGTCCCGACAACAGGATAAGTGTCTCGATAGAGATACTTCATAAATTCTGCTGGAAAAATCAGGTAGAAATGTCTTGCACCCTTGTATTTACCTCTGTCTAGCTTCTTTGCTTCCAAGAACCCCTCAACATAGTTTGAGTCGATAGTGTAGCTGTCCTCTGAGTGCATGAAGTCTACGTCCCATCTGATCTTCAAGTGACTTGTACCGTTTTCCACGAAGGCCACCCAGTCGGGTTCAACCATCTCGAATACTGATGGAGAGATTTTTCCTTTGCCCCCTGAAACAGCGTTGTATTCAATCGGCTTATCGAAAATCTCTGGGTCAAGCTGCATGTATCCTATGTTCGAGTCGAGATGGGCGTATGCTCCAAATGATTCCCTTGATGATTTTAGTGCTTCGGCGGCATATTCTTCGCCAAAGTTTGCCACTAGGAATTTCCAGATTATTGCTTCCGTATTCCCTGAGTAGCCAATGAGACTGTCAGTTATCCAAGGCTCCCACCAATCAGAGTGAAGTTTGAATATCCATTTCCCTACGGCTTCACCGTACCACTGTGTCCAAAATCCGTATTTGAAGTCGCTTGCCAGCATCTTAGCTCTAGCTACGTCTTTACCCTTAAGAATGTCTCCTTTCAACTGAGAGAACGAAGTGTAGCCGTATCTGGGAAGCTCTGCTTTCTTAGAGTTCCAGAGCCAGTACGCCATGCAAAGCGGCGTCCCTTCTATCCGATAGTCGTAGAAATCGTCCCAGTTAGGGTTCCCATAATATCCGTACCTCACAAATATTGGAGGCTCATCTTTCTGTCTATCGTCTCGCTCTGCTGGAACAGGAATGGTGAGAAACACGACTAGCATCAACATGAGAACTTTAGGGATTACTGCTAGTCGCATTTCACCACCTATGTATGCAACGTAGGGAAGCGGAGAGCTTGCGGTTTAGATCGCTTCGAGAGACACGTAGTAAAGTCTGAGTGGGGCTGCGCCGTTCTGACTGAAATACATGTTTAGTGAGCCAGAGGGTACGTTGTTTTCAAATGTGTAAAGCAAGCCACCGTCTCTGTAGAATCTTGCTTTCGGGGGAGACCCTCCGAGCCATTCAATCGCATAGGTGTGTGAACCAGAAAGTAATGCTATACTTGGGGAAGTTTGTTGCCCCTCTGAGTTCTTGACTGTTGCGTATAGGTTTGCCCCGTCATAGTGAAAAGCAACCCAGTTATTGCCTTGTTTGAAGCCCCACCATTGTTCGCCAGTATCATTGTGTTTTAGATTGATTGTCAATTTGATGCTAGGGTTGAAGTTCTCCGCTGACTGTAAGTAGCCGTTGCTGATTGAGCATGTTCCATCGCCTGATAGTGTAACGCCGCTTTTGTCACCCCAGATTTGTGAGGGTGTTGTTCCTGAGAATCCGTCATAGATTTTGACGAGTGTTTTTTCTAGGGTTGTACTTGTGCGGGTCGTTGTCGTGGTCGTACCCGTGGAAGAAGTCGTGGTTGTAACCGATGTTCTTGTAGAGGTTACGGTTGTGGTTGTGCTTGTGGTTGTGGTCGAGGTTAGTTCTGATATGGTTTGCGTCTCCCAGTACGATGTTGATGTTGTGGTTTCGGTTGTGGTTGTGGTTGATGTCCCGCCAGTGTAGGTTGATGTAGTGGCCGTGTATGAAAAGACATATGAATATGTGGATGTGCTTATCGACCAGAATGTTGATGTTTCCGTAAACGTTCGGGTTGTCGTGGTTTCAGGGATTGTGGTTCGTGCGGTCACGATTGAAACTACTGTTGTCGGCAAGAGTGATGTTGTCGAGAATGTTGTGGTTTCCCTTCTAGTGGTTGTGATCGTGTTCGGCATGATAGCGCCAGTGAATATGTTCATTAGCCCTAGACCTGAGATTATGATGAATACGACCAAGATGATTGTTCTGAGTTTCAGTTGACCTCTTAGCTTCAACACCATGCCCCTGTATATGGTCGCTCTCTCCGCATCAGTATGTTGAGGGCGTCCCTCTTGATCTACCTGTCTTGCCTGTCCTGTTCGTCTCAAATGCTCTGCTGGCGGCGGTGCTTGAGTTGGCCTAGCTCTTGTGCGTTTTACTGGACCCCCAATCGGTTCCCCAGCAACAGGCCGCCTTCGTGCCAGTTCTTGATCTCTCCGACGGTCAAGATCACCGTTTTCTGCCAAGTCTTTTTCCTCCCAGAAGTTTCTCGCATTTCTCAGCGTGAGACACTAGGGTTCTCAGGAACCAGCCCCAAGTCGCTTTCTTCTTTGAAATGCCCAGCTTCTTTGCCAGAGCCTTTTTCACGTTGAACCAATGCTGTTTTTCGGTTAAGGGAATGTTGACGATAGTTAGCGCCTCAAGCTCCATTTCTTCTTTCGACATATTCAATTCTCCAACTGTATTGCTCTTGAACTGCTTAGTAGTCCAAGAGTTCAACTGTTTAACCCCTCGTTATGGGTATATAAGTCTACCGTATAACTGGCATTTTGCCAAGTATGAGATGGGTAAAGAACCGTTGGGGTTGGTATGCTTACAGATTAAAACACCATCAGCAGGAAGGAGAGCAGAGCAGAAGCGCAGGGACGGTTTGCCGCTTTGTTATCCCTTGTCGAACAGTTTGAGGGTTTGAGACTTTCGCCATCATCTCGGTTCTTGAGTCTCAATTTTTATTGCGTCGGTCAAACACCGTCATCGCAACCCTACTGTTCGTTGAAGGGTTACAGTCGGTTGGCCGTATTGCTTTTCTGGTGACTTCTCCTATCCTCTGAGATGGTAGCCCAGAGTATGTCAGAGCTTGCTTATGAAATAGTCGGTTAAGTTCTAGTCGGAGAACATGGAACGATATGTATTCATGGGGTGCGAGATCAAAATGAACCAATTTTGGTTAGATTGATTCAGAAAAACAGGTAGATCGAGAAAAGAAGCTCAGAAAATCGTGATTAGGAAATATATGATAGACTAGCGGTGCCTGACGCTTTTCACAAAAGCGCTGAGCGAATCCTTTCTACATTGAGGGCAAATTCTGAGATGATACTTGACTGTTGGGAGACTTTGGCCACACCATTCACAGGGTTTCGTTGGAGGGTGCCCGTTTTTCTTCTTGCTCAAAGTTCATCGAGAGATAGAAGATTGAAGGCGGGTCTCTTAAACAATAATGCCGTTTTTGCGTCAATGGCTATGTGTAAGGTGTCTTAGTGCTTTCGCATTTTCATGTATTTATCGTACACGATCAGAGCGCCTAGACCGATAGCGGCCATTACGATTATGACGAGCATTTGAGATATTGCGGGAGACACCTGTATAGATAAATTGCCGAATGGAGAAGAACGCCAGAAGTTGATGAAAAGGTTTGACCATGACAGGAGAAAGAGCAGGATGACGAGAACAATGGCGGCAATGCCAAAGGTTACGTCTGATCTCATGTTTGTTCTCTCCCTTCTCGAAGCTGTTCTAGTTGTTCTATTTCTCTACGGGAAGCAAAACTCTTTCGTCCTGATGGAGCCACCCTATACCACTCTTTCACGTTTTCTCTCCATCTTCCGCTTGCATCAAACTTGACTGGGTAATGTCGCTGTTCATACTTAACATTATCGACCACTACCGTTCTCTCTATTCTCGGCAAGGCTCTTTTGCCAAGCTCTAATCTGTTGTCTAAGTCTCTGGCAATGTTTTCTTTGCTTTGGGTCATGTCCTCTGGAACCCTGTATAGTCTAATCGTGTCTTGCAGGTTCTCCATTTTGACTAGAGTGTCGGTTTTGTCAACCTGTTTTCTGAATCTGTCCAAGTCTTTGTCGAATCGCCCTAGATTCCAGTCTTTTTCCAGTTGTTCTTCAACGAAAGGTATGGCTGCGGCGAACCCTCTCCCTTGCGGAGAGTTGACGACAAACGATTTGAGCAACATTTGTCGTCTGTCTTTTGACCCGTATTCGTATTGTTCCCTTTCAAGACGTTTCCTCGTCCAATCCATGAGTTCTTTAGATGTCATGTTGATCTGTCACCTGACCCTCTTTTAACACCACATCGTCTTGACCACACAGCTTTGTGTGGGGAAACGTTCTGACACCGTATCCTTTGAGGAAGTTCAAATGCCCTCTACTTACCAGAGCGCTTCTACAGTTCGTTGTCGGTGCGAAGAAACGTTTCCACCCGCCGAGAACGACGAAAAGCTGACGGTACTTGGAGAGAAACGTTGCGTTGACGGGCATCTTTTCCCTGACCAAGATTTTAAGAAGCTGATTGCTTTCTAGTGCGATCAGAGATAGGGCGAATGTCCATTTGAAGAATCTAAAGGTGTAGATGTCTGGAAATCCATGTCTCTCGATCAGTCGATTAAGTCTTTGCGGAAGTTTGCCCTCTTCCTTTTGGTCGAACCTAGCCATGAATACGTGACGGTTCTTTACCCCCATTACTCGGCTGAACAGACATATTCCAGCGGGAGGCGGCCTATCAGACATGGGCATAGAGCACGATACTCCCATGTCCTTAACAGATTTGGTTACGTCGAATTTTTCATCGCCTTTCTTTTGGCTCTCTTGCGCTAAAAGGGCCACACTCTCAATTCTCTGTATGTCATCCAGCCTGAATGAGGGCAAACTGTCTATGGAAATTTCAGTCACGACATATCCACTTTTGCCATGTACGGACCCAACGGCTCGAATGATTCTCTTTGGGTCACAAGTAATATCCATGTCTCGCTTGCTGATTAAATGCTTTTCGACAAGTCTCTGAGCAAGAACGGTTCTCTTGGCTCTGTAAAGCTCCATGCGTCTGACTGGCGAAACATCAGGGTTCTCAGTTATGTCTCGATCATCAGACTTGAAGAAAAGGTGAAACCCCCTTCCAGTGAAAGTGCTTCTGATCGAACTGAACCCTTCTTGCTCAAGAAATTCCGCTATCTTCAAAGAACGGTCTACGCCGCTTTCGACTGGCGATTCATGCACATCAACATCAATAGCGCCCGATGGTTCAAGAAACAAGTTGTACGATATAGGGAAGCCTGCTCTGATTAACTCGTTTGGGCCAACGTTCATAGCGTTCAAGAACATGCAAACAGAGTGATAGAGATGAAGCGGCGGGTCACGGATAAGAAATTTCTGCAAAGTCTCAGTGTTGCGAACGGTGTCTTTGAGTTGATATGGATAACCCTCAAAAGGAAAGAAACGCCAGAAACGCCAGTTAGGTCGCTCTGGCAAAGGCAACGGATTCTTAGTGTAGAACTCTTGGAGATCGACTCTAGCCTTTGCCCTCAAGCATTGCGGGGCTTGACAGCCATAGGGAGGGACGTTCGCTTTGGCTGTTGGCATGGGAAATGTCTTCAAACCCACAAGCCCCACAATACACAGATTGGGCGGCTAGTATGTCGTCGTATGTGTCTGTGTGGTTGTAACTGTCACCATTATCGTTTCAATCGCATCTTCAAAGATCAGTGTGTCCGTTACCCCGCCAGAACGACGAAACATGAACGTGTATGTTTTCCCGATTTCTAGCCAGTCCAAGTATTTCCCTGCAATGACGATTGATCGGTTATCGGAAAAATGAACCCAAGTTCCTGTAGGCACGACCCACATTCCCTGTCCGTATCCAGTGAATAAAGTGACTTCGGAGACTTTGCCAGTGACTTCGACCATGTTTTCAGCCCTTGTTCTCGTAGCAACACAAACGCAAGAGAGCGCCAAGAATAAGATTAGAGCGAGAGTCCATTCATCGCCTCGATACTTCATGCTCTCACTCTACCTTCTGTTCTCTAACGTCCACTGGACCCTCATCAGTTATGGCGAACTGGCATGTGCTTGGCGGTAGGTTCGGGCTGTCTATGACTTTGACGAATCTCACGGGTTCTTTGCCCTTCCACAAGTACAGTCTATGGGTTGATGTGTGTGCGAGAACGTGGCCGCCAACTGGGGGGTTTACTGCCTCTGGTGCGTATGTGAACATTTGGTTTGGTACTGCATGAACTTGTGTTGTTATTATTACGGGTATGTTGAATACTTTTGCCCACTTGATAAGTTGATGAAGATGGTTGTTGAGTTCTTGCTGTCTTGGAGGCAATGTTTCCCTTCCTATGTATTCGCTTCGGAAGTGTGATGTGATTGAATCCACTACTATGAGCTTGGCGTTTATCTGTTTGATTTGTTCGTCCAGATGTCGGCCCAAAAGCACTTGATGGGCGCTGTTGTAAACGTCTGCTACCAGAATCTTTTCCATGACTTTTGTTGGGGCTAATCCAAGACGCTTTGAGTACCGTATTATGTTGTCTGGCCTGAATGTGCTTTCGGTGTCCAAGAATATTGCCCCGCCGTCCATTCCACCCTGATCTTCTGGAAGTTGAATGGTTACGCAAGCCTGTGTGGCCAGAGCAGTTTTCCCTGAACCGAATCCGCCAGCGAGTTCAGTCATGGATTGCGCTTCAAAACCGCCTCCGAGAATTTCGTCTATGGCTTTGACGCCCGTTGTTAAGAATCTGACATTCTTTCGTTGATTCATCAAGTCTTTCGCCGTGACGAATCTTATCTCACATTTTTCCCTAGCGTTGGCAATGACTGTTCTGGCAATGTCTTCACTGAACTTTGCATCTCGCCCAGTCTTGGGGTTCGTGACTTTGATCTCGCCAACCGTGTCCAAAAGCTCCCTTGGCGTAGCTATTGCGAGAGATTCAACCGTGAAGATGCCCTTGTCTCTGAGCTTCTTCGCCATCTCGTCATTGACGCCCTTAATACTGCTTACTTCAACCATTTCAGATCACCGTAACTATGTGCATCGAGGTTAATAAAAAAGGAGAGAGATGAGCGAAAGTGTTTAGAGCAGAAAAGGCGCTTTCGGCTTGGGTTTCCGCTTCTTGCCCTTAGGCTTCTTGGCTTTCTTGGGCTTCTTCGGACCCTTGCCATGCTTCCAGCGTTTATCGTACCAGCCTGATGTCTCGGCCCAAATCTTGTGTTCCATCTGCTTCATAAGGCGCTTGCGTTCTTTGCCTTCCTTGCCCTTCTGTTCAGGGTGAAACTCGTCTACGAGCTTCCCAGAAAGCACTTTGTATGTATCGTGCGGGTGCTTCCGAATGAAAGACCTGATCTTGTCAGTGGTCCCCTTGGGGCTTTTGGCACGTCGCTTTCCGCCCTTGGCTTTAGAAGCCTTAGGCTTTTTCTCTCTCTTTCGAGGTTTCGAGACTGGCGAAACGCCAGTCGTTTCTTCTAGTGTAGTTGCTTCTTCCAAAGCTGACACCAGCCCGACTTATGCCCACAAGTGGTATTTAAAGGTCTGCTTTTCCCTGAGAAAGGTTGTGGGGTAAGCCAATGGCGGGTTTACCTTTAGTCTTTCGGAGATAGTAGCCTATCTTGAGGTCTGTGGAACCGCATTTCGAGCAGGTCTGTTCTGGAGGGCCATGTTGATACCCGCATCTCTGACAGATCGACTTGGGATAAGCCCAAGCTCCACAGTTCCCACAGTATCGCATACCCTTACTGTAACGAGCGCCAGACAACTGATTGTTACGCTCCGATCTTCTGAGCAACACACCGCATCTTGAGTTAGGGCAACGAGCTTCTTCTGCCCAAGCCCTGAAGTCTAAGACTTGAATGTTAGTGAGAAACTTCTTATCCATTGTCTGTCTACCCTTCTACTTTCCGCATGAAAGCTCTCAATTCGTCAAGGGTGAAAAGGGCGGTGCTTTCTTCATTACCATGCGCCTCTAGTGCGTACAGTCGAATGTTCTGGTATCCTAACAGCCCCAGTCTTCTCTACTACATAGGCGTAAGTTGATTGAGCTAAACATAGTCCTTTGAATCTCTCAATGATAATGTCACTGATTTTCTTTACGTTTTCTTCATCGCCCTTCAATGTGACAACCACTGTCTTACCTGTAGTGCGGCTTGTCAGCTTGAAACGAGCCTTCATTCTTCTTCGTCCCCTTCATCAGTTAGGTCGAATGGGGCATCTTCGGGTTCAAGTGGCTGTAGTGGTTTTGGATTCCAGTCGTTCATTCTTCTGCTTCCCTCGCCCTTTCTTTTAACGCTGAGATTCTTGTCGTGGTTAGCGGCTTGACTTTGGTGTAGTGGTCAAAGTCATCTAAAAACCTGTTGGCAAGTCTGCTGTTTGTCGTGACAACTATTGCGACAGCAAAGTGTACGTTCTTGCGTTTACCCTTTGGTGCTACTGTTCCATTGAAGGCACAGAACGCTTTAGTCGTTGGGTAGTCGCCCTGTATGCTGGTAACGGCCAGTATTCTTGCGGCTTTTCTTAGAGCCGTTTTCGTTTCCCTTTCATTGAACTTTTTCATTTGGCTTCGTCTCCATGAAAGCTGTCATAACCATGTCGCCTTTTCCTGCTTCAAGTTTCCGTTGGTACATGCCTTCTCCGCATCTTTTGATTTCTCCCCTTTGAGCCATTTTCCTCACCTGCCTCAGAATTGAGTCGATAGTCAAGTCTTGAGGTATTTTTCCCGTTTTCTTTGCTTCGAGAAATTCCTCTACGATTTGGTCTTGATGTTTCTTTCCAGTTCCAAGCGATTCGTTGATGAAGTCACTCATGGTCGGCAACTTTGTTCTCTCCCTCTTGTGCAGATTCTTGCGGTTCTTTCTTGACGGAGCTTGCTTCTCGATACTCTGCGAAACATTGCTGTTTGCAGAAGATCATCTCTGGCTCATTCGGGACTGTTCCCTTCACCCTGAGATATGGCTTGTCGGTTTCGTTTCCACACCAAGTACACTTCAAAGTCTCAGGTTTCGTTTCTGGCTCTGGGGGCTTTGGCGCTGGCGTTTCTGGTTGTGGGGCTTCTTGCGTTGGCGCTGTTGGTTCTTCGGTCTTGGCTGGCGCTGGTTGCGTGGGCGTCGTTTCGTCTTTCTTCTTTGCCCTTGGTTTCTTTTCTCCTTCATCTGGTGCTACGGGTGCAACCGTGTATGTGATTGAGCCCCGCTTCTGATGTTTGTCGTCTGTGGTTACTATTGGACAGACGACCTTAATTGGATAGTTGTTCCCTATATTTAGTTCAACTTTGCCAGAACTGTATTTCGCAAGTTTCTGTAGAACTTCTAGGAATTTTCTTGAGAATTTGGATTGCCCTTCTCCGTTGGTCGGTTGCATCTCTGCATGTGTAAGAAAGGCTTGTCCGTCAGCGAACCCGCCAATTACGTGAACCATCATTCCCTTGTCGTCTATGGAGAAAGATATGTCTTTTGCCCCAGTGTCGTCAGCCATCTCCATCAGGGCGACTAATAGTTCTGAATCCAAGTTTCCTAGGGCGGTGAAGTCCTTGACTTTCATCTCTTGTGGTTTATCTTCGTCTGATAGAAGGGTCGCTGAAAAAGTGAGTGTCCGTTTCACTTTCCCTAACAGTACCATCGTGAATTTCTTTGCCTCGTGATCGAAAGAGAAGTCTAATGGGTCGTTTGACTTGATTCTGTTTACTAGCTTTGAGTGCGTCCACATGTTGAACCCTACCTCAAAGGATTCTTGTTGAGAAACCGAGTATTCTTGGAAGAATTGTGGGGGCAAGTTGACCATGATGAGCGCTGTACGTTCAGGGTTAATTCCAAGCAATCTCACGCCGTTTTCGTTCGTGGTAAACATGAGCATTTCGACTACTTGGCTACATGCTGCAAGTAACCCTTGCAGTTCGCTTCCATTGCTGAATACTACTTTCATCATTATCGCCTCATGTGACTATCCAAAGGCTCCCCGTGATCGTAAACCAGATTATCAGTTCGTTGTTCAGTATTTGGCCGCCCCAGTCTATGTATGCCCTTTTCGGCACATCAAGAGCGTTGAGAATGATTCGGGTCTGGTCGTATGTGGTTCCGTTGACTTCGACCCATATGTGGTTTGGTTCATAGAATTGTGTTCCCTGAATAGTGCGGTAACTGAAAACGCCGCTTGAACTTTTGACGAAACCAAGTTTAAGGTTGACCCCATTGATGAGTCGGAAATGGAGAAGCATCACGAAGAACAGTGGGGAGAAATGCCTGCAAACGGCTGTGCTACGGGACTTTTGATGAAACGCTGAGACTTTGGCGTAGATCATGTCTATTGAGGGGTTGTCTGGTACGCCTATGATTTTGACAAGCTCGTTTTCGTATCCAGTGAGCCAGTCTATTCTTCCACTCATGTCTTTTGCGTGATACAGCATGTATTCGTCTATTGTCGCTGGGTCGCCCATTAGAAGGGTGTTTGTCGGGAAGAACCTGTAATGGAAAACCCACACACGGTCAAGCGTCATTCCCGCAAGAAAGACTATCAGAACGATGGCAAAGCCTTCGACAAATTCTTTTCGTCTAGCCAAGAACTTCACCCTTCCTATGACCATGTGGACTCGGTATCTTTCCAGTCCACTAGCTCGTAGTATGGTGTATAAACCTTAAAGTCGTCAGGTTTATGTTCTAGCAGTTGGAAGTAGTATGTTCTCCCGATCTTGATGTCTGAGAGCAGTTTGCCTCTGATTACTAGGGTGCGTCCATCATCAAAGGTTAGGGTTGTCGCACAAGCCTGAGTAATACCGCCCCAATTATATATTGAACCCATGTATGCCCCACTGTCAAGGGTTATGTTTCTTACCCTTCCAGTAACAATGATTGTTATGGTCGATTTGGTGTTGACACCATCTATTCTCATTGTAGAAGCAAAAGAGAAAATGCAGGCAAGTACGATTAGTGTACCAAACACCATGATGATCTTTGTCGTAACTTTCATCTTTGTTTCACCAAGACTCATTCTGTTTGAATGTATTTAAGATTGTGTTTTTCCCTTGATTTCTTCGTCTTTGATGTCTATTTTCGTGTCTACCAGACTTTGCTTCTTTTTGAATGTGATGTAGAATACAGGGCGATCTCCGTGTCCTGTTCCAGACTTTTGTTTCTCTCGATCTGTTTCCTCGAAGTTGGATAGGAGGGTCATCATGTGCCATAGGGTTAAGCCCTCGTCATCTATGTCGGTGTGTTTGAGCAGAAGTGTGCCGTCGTCTGTTAGAACTCTGGTGAAAGCTCTGTTTACCCTGATTACGTTTAGCACAAATTGATCTCTGCTTTCCCATGCGGAGAACCGTATGCCGAACTCTGTCTTGAAAAACGTTGCATCTTTCGCATGTGCGATCACATGAGGCGGGTCGTAGAATACGCCTTTGAATATTCCGCTTACGAAGGGTAAGAACTCGTTGCTGCAAACTATGTCTGGCTTAACTTCTTTTCGTCTGTCAACGAATATGACTTTGCTGGTGTCTTTGCCTTTCCACCACGCCCTGTAAGATGCTGTAGCGTCAAGAACCTCTATCGGATGCTCGGCTGCGTCATAGTCGTGGAGACTTTGAAGTGTCTTAGGCATCTTCTTAGGGTAACGAAAGGCGTTTGACAAAAGCCATCACCCTTTCTATGCGAGAGCTTGGTCTTAAGTTCTTCGGCTACTCAGGAACCTGAATGAAGTTTCTGCCGCCACAATAGTTGCATATCGGTTGCGGGTATTGGTATCTTGTTCCACAGCGAGTACATCTATAGGGCAATTCAGATCACTTGGACTTGTGTTTCTTCTTTCGCTTCCTTATGAGTTCCATTCTTTGTCTTATGTCCTTTTTCATTTCCGATAGTGGTTTTGCCTGCAAATCCAGATCACCACAATCCCAAGTCCAATTATTACAAGGATGGGGGAGTCAGTCATGTCAGATCACACAGTTGCAATTTGGATGATTAGGGTCAAGTTTCAGGGTTTTCCAAAGCGATTCTGTTTCTTTGCATAGCGCAAATGCGTTTCTGTATCCGTTGTCCCAGAGTGCTGTGAGTGCGGTTTCGTAGAGGGTGTGTCTGATGTCTCTTTGGATTCGCCAGATTCGTTTTCCGTCATTCAGGGTAATTGGGTGCATGAACTGTTTCATGTCGCTTTTCCAGAAGCCCAGTCGCCAGAGCCTCGGGTTGTTGATTCTCGGGGTTCCAAGTGTGATTCTGTCGATTCTTTTGAGGGCAAGTTTCGTAGCCATTGTTGCAACTAGGTTTCTGATGTCTTGTTTTGCTTCCTCTACGTTGGGCAAGGGTAGGATTGGGTCGATTCGTATTCTGACTGGAATCCCTAGTCGTTGAAGTTCGTATGCTGCTTCAAGACGTTTTGCTGGGCATGGTGCGCCCTCATAATGTTTGTTTGTGTAGTTGGTTGTGAGGCTGAAAGCCATGACTAGGTATTTGTCTGGGTCTCCAAAGTCTTTGTCGTGGACTTTGATCTTTTCTAGGGTGCGAGTGATTTTTCCTATAGAGTTGCTTTTCGTCAAGATCAGGACTTTGTGGCCAACCGTGTTTTTCGCAAAGGCTCTCATAAGCCAAAGTGATAAGGGAAGATCGGTGTTCTCGAACATCAACGGTTCTCCAAGTTCGCCAGCGTTAAGCAAGCAGGGCTTTTTGACAACTTTGAAGAATTTCTCCAAGTCTCTGCTGGCAAGTTGAAGCCGCTTTATGTAGTTCTTGAGAGGCATAACTGGGACTTCGCCATGTTTCGACAGAAAAGCCAATGTACCCTTAAGGTAACAATACTCGCAATCATAAGGGCACCCATAGACCACCTTAAGTTCCAAGAATGTGGGGCAAACAACTGGGGGAGACATGCCCTTGAATTGGGAGATCGTTCTGTATTCGTAGTGGATTGGAAGATCAGAGATAGCCGTTCCCTTCATTAGGTCAGTTTGCTCATGCCTCATCAGCTCTCACCATTACCACCCATTTTATTCCCATGGCGACGTAGCCCTTTGGAACCCATGGCTCTTTCCTGAGGCAGTACGTGACTATAAAGGCTTGCGAGTGTCCAGTGTATTTACCCTTCGTTGGGTCAAATTCTTCGAGGATAAGAGTGTCGCCAACTTTGAAGTCTCTATCGTCTTTGCGAATGTCAAAGGGTTTGTCCCCACGGACGGTATCTCCGTAGAACTCTGGCCAAGTCTTGAGATGATGAATCGTCATAGATTATCAGGCCCCTTACCTTCTTTTTTCAGGAGAGAGTATCTTCGGAAATCTTCTTCAAAGTCTTTGGCTATTCCTTCGTTGGTTGTTAAGAGCAGAGCTACGGCAAATTTGTATGGTTTTCCCTCAACTGAGCCGCCGAATCCATGATAGAAACAGTTTGTGGGATAAGGTGTTTTTGGCGGGTTAGCAGTTAAGTTAGCCAGCATCTCGCTTATTTTCTTGAAGAACTCTTTCACAGATTCTTCCCCAAAAGTAGGACTACTCATCTGTCTCAAGCCTCCTTTTTTGTGATTGAAAGGAACTGACGACTTGCACCGACCGCCAACAGACTGGCTCCAATCTCCTTCAATGCAGAAGCGTATGCGACCAAGACGACATTCCCGTGCCCCTCAATGTGAGCATTGAAGTCGTCTATCGCTCTTTCAACATCATCTAGTTGAACCGCTTCCCTATTGAACACCAAGTGCGCAGCTACCTTTCCGCAAATTGGGCAATAGAGTCGCCCCTGAATCTTTTCACTCATCTTCTCAAGCCTCCTTCAGCCTGCCGCAACGACACCAATAGAAACAATTAATATAACGCACAGCGGAACCTTTCCAGAGAATCAGAAACGCACCATGAGTAGATAATCCACATGTGAATTTTGAGCAACCAATCGAGAATCCTGTCTCGCCCGTTTCAGAGTCTCTACCTAATCGTAACTTCATCTGTTCTCAAGCCTCCTTGATTTTGAAAAAACATGTCCACACATAGCGCACTTTCTTTCTTGTTCTTCGTCTGTTTGCTTTATGATTATCGTGCCGCCTCCACATTTGGGGCAAATTCGTCCATTGCTTTTGGGTAGAATGTCGGCAATTCCTATGTTCTTAGCAAAGCCACTCATTTTTTCACTACCCTGCTTCTGGCTCGTCTGGCCACTTCATGGGCGACATGTGTATGTCGATGTTCAATAGTTCGTGTTGATCTGTGCCCTGTTTTCCAGTGAAAAGTATCCAGTTTTTGACTATTTCTACGCCGCCCTGTTTGAAGTACGCCCAGTATTCTAGTTTGAGCATGTATTCCCCATCTTTTTCGATTGAGAAATGCGCTATGCCTGTTTCGTTTGTGACTTGAACTGAGATTTCTCGCATCCGCCCACCTTTGGCCCAAGTCCACTCGTTTTCAAACAGTGTTACGGAAACGTTTGAAAGCGGTTTGTCAAGCCAAGTTACGTTGACCATTACTTCATTGAATTTCCCATATTCTCTGAAATGGAATGTGGCCACCCCCATCTTTTTGACAGAGGGTTCACTTGGAGGAAAAATGCGAGGGAGAAGAATGAGAAGCACAATAAATATGAAGATCCCCCAGATAATGAGAGAACGAAGCAGATGCTTCTTTGGTTGTGGCACATCAAAGTCACTCATTCTTTTTCTCCCTCTTAAGTTTCTCTACGTCGGAGCAGCAGAAGCCTATTACGTGGTGTCCGTCTGCTTCAACCAGAACCCTGATTCCTTTATGCAAAAGCGCAAACTTCAAGTGTCTCTCGCAATGAGGGCAATCATTAGCATCGTCTGTAACTTGATACTTGCGTAAGAGCTTCAATGCGGCTGGAACAGACATCACCGTGACTTTGCGGTAGGTCAATGTGAAATCAGGGTGTTTGTTTCCTTTCATTTTCCCGTTCCTCTATTCAAACTTCCATGTAGAAAGCCGTCCCCAACTATATCGAATTTACTACTCGCTGTCTTGTCACAGTAGCAACATTCCATATCGTGTGGATACTCATATGCCTTTTTTATACCCTTTCCATGTTTGACGATAGATACGCTCTTTCTATCCCGCTTTGGGTCGTTTGGTTCAAGTTCATGCCAGCAATGATGTCGGTTAGCCACACCTTTCATGTATTCCATCAATTCTCTGTTGCCGAAGCTAAAGGGCAGAGTGGTAAGAAGTGTAAGTTTCTCTAAGATTTGGCATCGGTTCATCTTTCGTTTGCCTCCCTTGCTTCGTCCAGCATTGCCCTTCGTTCTTGCTCTAGTTTCGCTGGGTCTATCTTGAAGCATCTGTAGATCAGGTTTTGAAGGGACGTTCCGATTGGAATGTAGGTGTAAAGTCTCAACTCAGGTTTGGATTGAGGGTTTGTGCAATGGGTTTCTGCTAGGAAAATCCCTTGGCCGCTAAGCCAAGTAATGAACTCGGTTATGGTTACGGCTTGGTCGTGGATTTTGGCCCATTTCTCACATTCAGGGTATTTCGGAGGCTCGTCACGCTCGATCTCCAAGTCCTGCATTATCATGTGTTTTTCTTTGATGGCAAATTTGCCCTCTAACAGAACGACTTCACCAGACTTCTTGAATCCGTTGACTATGATGAGGGCTCGTTTGCTTCCCTCGTTTGTGGCAAGATGTAGACTGAACGTTTTGGGGCTAGGAGGCAAATGTTCCCTGATCTTGTCTTGCAGATACCCAACGCTTTCTCCGAACTCGACTTCACCGTTGAACCGTTGATCTCCAATGTTAATCAGTCTTGCTTTCAATGTCTAACCACCCTACATGATCTACTCTGAATACGCCGTCCAGTAACTCTATCTTTCCAGCGGGGTGTACGCCAGCGTAAATCCTTCCCTCTTTGCTTTTTGTTCAGTGTCGTGAGGAATGTCGTTATGTCTTCTAGGCAACCTGCATTGAATATTAGTTCGTCGGGTTCCCCGCCTTGGTCTGGGAAGAAGCAGTATTGTCTCCAAGGCGCATACCACATGATTTTCCCTAGTATGGCTTCACTGGACTTTGAGAGAATGTTCCAAACGGTTGTCTTGGGCTTGTGGGCAACTAGACGGAAAAGCATGTACTTTGTTTCGTGCATAGGTTCTCCCTCAGGAAACTATCCCTAGGATACGTAAGATACTCAAGATGAAGATTACCCCCGCTGACCCGAAGATTCCAGTGGTGAATCCTTTTCGCCAGCCATTGTGATAACCTGTGTGCCATACACGTTCCCATCTTTCAAAGTCAAAGTCTGGTTCTTTCTTTTCGGCGGGTGTAGTCAAGTCAGATCACGTTTTATTTGATGTTTTATTCGAGACACCCATTCCCTCAAATCGTTGGCCAAAAGAGGGTTCGTACTCTCGATCATGTTGGCGTATGTCAGCATCGCTTGTCGGGAAGCGTCTCCATACGGCGTGTCTTTCAGTGGAGAGAGAACAAAGTATTTGATTACAAGCCCTTTCTTATCGTTCTCGCTCATCTAATCACCTTCTTGAGATTAGGAGAAGTATGTATATGAGTCCTATTGATAGGGCTGCGAAAGCCAATACCCCGATCTTTAGCCAGCATACGGTTGATACTAGATTGTCAATCGCTTCCCTCAGAACGGGAAGTCTGTTGATAGCCACATCTTTCATCAGGAAGAAGTATGCGTCACATGCTTTGATGTATGCGTCCCACCATAGGGTCATATGTGTTTCTAGTTCTGAGATCGGGTGTTGACCACGCTCTTTCGGCATGTATTGGTCGAAGATAGCCCCAAAGACAGCGTTTTGAATGTTAAGGTCAAACTTTTCTTGCGTCAGTGGTGTTGCTCCCTCTATACTGAACAACAGGTCAGGAGGGAACATTCTGACAAGTAGCTTTAGTTCATTTCGATCTCTCTGAGGGCTCCATCCGATCTCATATAGCCTGTCTGGTTCGACTTCTTTCACTGTGCCATGAGAAAGACGGGCTAGAACCGATTGTGTAGAGACGGGCATTGTTGTTCCCTCATTCGGCCTTCTTTTCTGTTGAGGGTGCGGGAACAAATATCGTGTAAGTCAGCGTGATGTTTACTGTGTGGTTGAAGATTTTTCCAAGATACTCAACGAGTTGTCCCAGATCATAGGGTAAATACACGGCGTTCTCACCCTTGTCCAGTGGTATTGGCATGGATATGTCCACTTTGTCGTCGGGTATGGCTACCCTTGCTTCAATTCTTTTTACGGCCACTTTATCCAAGACAGATCACTTTGAGGATTGATGTGCTTAGATGCTTTATAAAGTCATCATTCTCCCTGATATTCAGAGATTTTGATGGTGTCCAAATCAGGGCGTGGATTCAACAGCCTCCCACATTTAGGACAGTTTTTGAATCTGTCGGCAACTTCTTTTGGGGTGTCTATGTGAGAGCTATGGTGAGAAACATGTTGTTCTTTGATTACTGCCCCGCAGTCACCGCATTTGAATACTATTGGCAAGACCCTTCACTTAGCAGAATCTTGATACATGGGGTCATGGAGATTTTTGGTGTGGGTCTTACTTCCTGTAGCGCTTTCAGGGCTGGAATTACGACTGATGCAGGTCTTATGCTGCATGGGTATGATTTGGCAAGCGTTCTCAGGTGTCTGTCACCCTTCTGTTTTGTTCGTTGGCCAAACCTATTGAACTCACGTCCTTTCCAGAGAAGCCTAGAGAACTCATCGTCAGAGCAGAGAAAGACTACATGCGTGTGTCCTGATGTTTGGTGCCGTGGTAAGGGTGCCCAAACCTTTGCGGGAAAGCCGTATTTCCGTTTGATGTATTTGATGGCTGCTTGAGCTTTCTTTTCTCTGTCTGGACCCTGAAAGCAATACCAGAAGTGCCAGCGTCTAGCCATGTTCCTCACTTAGCAGGTCAATGGTAACGAGGGTGATGGGCGGTAGGGGGTTGTTTTGTGTCTGCGTTGGCTTCGTTTTGAATCGCTAGTCCGATTCCGATTGTCGTCAAGATCATGCAAAGAAGCAAAATCAGAAATATGCACATTCCCTCAACGAAGTTTTTCTGTTGAAGCCAGTCGGTCTGTAGAAGTTCGTATGTTCGCCAGACGTTTTGAAACATGAACCCTACTGCACAAAAGAGTATGGGTTCAATGCAGATTAGGACGATCACGGTTTTGGTTATTCTCGTAAGATCACCCTGTTGGTGCCCCTTCGTTTGCTACGATCAATGTGAGCAAGACTACGACCATCAGCAAAGTCGTCAGAACGATTGAAAAGATTGGCTTTAGCACTAAGGGCATGAAGTCGTGGTAATAATCCTCTGCCATTGCGATGAAGGTTACTACATATCCTACAAGTAGAGACGGTATGACGCAGAAAAGCCATATCCGTTTCATCAAGCCCGACCCATTTAGAATGTAGTGGCTGAGCTTTTAAAAGCTCGTTTATCCCTAATTCTAACGCTTGAGGTAGAGGATAATGAAGATCATGGCGACAATCGCCCAAACGAACAATATGAAGCTGTTTGTTTTCCTCATTCCCCTTCACCATGATGCTGGGGCGAGACGGGTTCGGCACCGAATCGCCCCAGTTTTAGGCTTCTGGCCAGAGAACCCAGTCAAAGAGATGCCACCTGTCAGGATATAAGATTAACTATTAGAGTTCTTCCCTCTCTGGAAACTCGACTGTGACACAGCCATGCGACCTGATTGCATCAAAGCTCTCCCAGCATCCATAGCAAAATGTGGCTCCACATTCTTTGCATCTGCAACCATTCCCCTTAGTGAAAGAGTATCCGCAATGAGAGCAAACGTAGCTCTTAGTTTTCGGTTCTGATGTGTCCAAACTTTCCCTCAACCATTATACCTATGAACGGGAAGAAGGCGATGTTCAACATGAAGTCTCCTGTCGGCGGCCACTGTTTGCCTATCAGCATGAAGTGGAGAAACTTGTCTTCAAAAACGCCCTTGTGGGCTTCGTCCAAGAGCAGGAACATTGGAGAAAGATGTGCTTCCCTTTCTAATACTCTCTTTGCTTCACGCTCTTTCGTTCTATCAAGCTCTTGAAGTTGAAGGGCGCTTTCATGTTTGTATGACCAGATTAACAATTCACTCATTTCTACTCAGGCTCCATTACTCTGATGATTTGTTTTCCAACCCACTCAGCGACTTGAGGCACGACGGCGTTTCCGAGACACCTAAGGCGGTCCACCCTAGCGGAAACCCCATCAGCCACTCGACCCACATCGGGTTCAACTTCCCAAAATTGCCCGCCGTCATCTGACGATATTCTTTCTCGGAAGATGTGTTTTTCCGAACCATTCCTCGATTGCCTGTTGAGTGCCAAGCGGTTGCCCCTGGAGTCGGCCACATTCTGATAAACTCGCTCGGTGTCAGTGTCTTTCTTCTGAATCGCTTGCTTCTGCCTGTCGATCCCCTTGCATCTAACTGCGTCGGTGTTCCAACCCACAATGAAGATTCGTTCTCGCAAGTGCGGAGCGCCAAGGCTGGAAGCCGATACACGGTTCCATTCTGCATCATACCCGCCCGTGGCCAAGTCTCCGAGAATTTCACCCATTGCCGTTCCCCTATTGACTGAAAGTAGACCTGGGACGTTTTCCACGAGGATGAATCGGGGTCGAACCATGCGAATGATTTTTGAGAACTCTGGCCAAAGCCATCTTTCGTCTGTTTGTCCTTTCCTTTTTCCCGCAACACTAACGGGTTGACAGGGAAACCCGCCGCAGATGAGATCGACATACTCTAAGTCATCATCCTTAATCTGGCGAACATCTGTGAACTTCGGTATATTGGGCCAGTGTTTTGAGAGAATCTTTTGACAGAACGGGTCAATCTCAACCTGCCATCGACATTGCCATCCTGCTCTTTCGAGTCCGAGATCAAGACCGCCAATCCCTGCGAATAAGGAGCCAAAGGTAACATTCACTTACTCAGCACCCTTATCGAGAGCGATTCTCATTCGCTGTTCCACCCACATTCTTCACAAGATGTGTCTCCGTATTCGTTTGGAACAAGTTCTGCTCCACATTCAGGGCAGGTTTCAACGCTGTCTCCGAGACCCAATCTGCTTATGCCTCTTTTCTAAATCATTCGTATTTCAATGCGGTGACTATGTTGAGTTTTGATGCTCTCCAAGCAGGGTAGAGTCCTGCGAGAACAGCGATGCCTATTGGGAAAAGAAGGGAGAAGATGACAAGCTGTAAGGTTATGGCTGGATGAAAGCTCATTGCGCTTCCGCCCATGCCCATGGCGGGGCTTCCTCTACCCGCACTCCCGCCTAAGTTTATTGATGTAAGGTTCCCCGAGAGAATGAAGGATAGAAGTATGCCAGATATTGTCCCCAAGAAACCGCCCACAATGCCTGACACTGTTGCTTCTGTCAGAAACAGAACAAGAATGTTTCCAGACGTGTAACCAATCGCCCTCATCACACCGATCTCTCTTGTCCGTTCCATGATGGAGACGAACATTGTGTTTGTCGTTCCAATGCCTGCAACGAAAAGGGAAATTGCGGCGATGCCGCCTAAGAAAAGTGTGAGTTGGCCAGTTATTGATTGTACGGTTTCTAACATGGCTTGAGCGCCCATAATTCGAGCATTAGTACCGAAATATTCTTGTAAGGCGGCTTGAACAAACGAAACGCCCTCGGGTGAATCAGCGATCACATATATGCCTGAGTAGGTAGTCAGCTTAAGGGTTAGTCTTGCTCCAAGCGGTGAAATAAAGATGGATTCGTCAATGTTAGCAAATCCTGATGAGCCAAACGGCTTCAAAACCCCTCTGATAAGATAGGCATAGGTAGGTCGAGTTCGGGCGGTACTCGATGCTTGAAGTATAAGCAACTCATTTACGTCAACCGATGGATAATCTGGTTCAGGGGGTCTGGCAATAGAGGAACCAATTACAACGCCTGTTGGGTCATACATGTCTGTGAAGCTACCTCTATCAAGTTCCAAACTTTGATAAAGGGTTGAAAGAAGATTTTGGTCAAGACCTGTGACTTGAACGGAAAGAGTCGTGGGGCCATAGTTTATTTGAAGCCTGCTAGAGTAGTACGGGATGACTTCTCTCACATAGTCCATTGATTGAAGTTTCACTACGTCCTCATCTACTATCCGCACCCTTTGGTTCATGGGCGTGACGGAAAGAGTCGTTACCCCCATTTTCGATATTTGAGTGGTAATGCTTGCTGTCAACCCAGTCGTGGAAGCAACTAGAGCAACGATCAACGATGTGCCAATCACAATCCCTAAAATTGTTAGTGCTGATCTGAGTTTTCTATCTTTGAGGGCTTTGAAAGCCATCACAAACGTGTCTTGTACCCTCATTTCAATACCCTTCGATTTCTATTTCCGAGACTCAATTCGCTTGGCCTCAATATTGGTTTCTTAGGGTTCTTCAAAAGAGGGTGCCTCCTTTTCCACTATCATCATTCTAGGTTTGAAACGAGAAAATCTTGTGGTGCGGCATTTGTCAAAGTTCCAACCAACAATATTGCAGGACGGCATCAATGTGTCTGAATCTCGACTTCCATAAAAACATTTTCCGCATTTGTCTTGGGCTAGGAGAATACATTCTTTCCATGCCCGACATTCTTCTGGTGAAAGGGCGTGAGATTCTAGGGAAATCTCTGTATGACATTTCTCGCAGATGTTCTTGGCGTAGGTAAATCCCAGTTGGGTGTGACCGCATTGAGGGCATCTGGTTGGGGTGTATGTGGCCATGTTAGATCAGGCTCCTTTGCTGTTTACTGTAGCTTATGCGTAGAAGCTCTACTACCCGACGGGCATCTTCTTTAAGGGTTGCAGTTCGGTACTCTGGGAAGTTGCGTATTAGGAACTGATAGATTCTGTCGAATATAACTGGACTGGTGAAGGATAGATTGTTCTGGCGGCAATATGCGAGGGCGGTTTGTATGCGATCACGCTTAAGATTCAGAGCCATGTGTCTAATCACTCCCTTCATCTATTTCTATAAGTGTATCCACTGAGGCATAGTTCCCAGTCCACTTCGTCACCAGCAACAACTATGGACGCAGGCTCGTCAAAAGTAAATTCGTATTGGACTTGAATACCATGCCCTTTGATGCCCTTCGGGTTTTTCACTATTTGGATTTCGTCAAGATACCCTTCTCGTTCTAGACGGGTTAATTCCCGTCGTCTTGAGTCAAATGATAGTGGTTCGGAGCCTTTGTCTTTGCAGAAGTGTTCGTAGAGACGGTATAGGTTATTTGAGTAGAAGATCATTTCTCCACCCTTCTGTTTTTTGTCATAGGCGATTTTGGCGGCCATATAAAGTAGAATCCCTGTGTGGACGCTTCCTGTACTTGTGAGAATTTCTGTCCAGTAGCGTTTCTTTTCAGATTTCCATCCTTCTTCAACGCCTTTTGTGGTGAAGGCTTTTGGGTTGTTTGACCATGTTTCTCGCAGGATTCTTATGGCTATTCTAGGGTCTCCGAAACGGTTGGCTTTGTCAGCTATGAATTGTGTTGGAGTGTCATATTCGCTTTTCCATTTTCCCCATACGGCTCCTATTCTTTGTTTGGTGATTGAGTAGAGTTCTGAGAGCGAGTATCTAGGTAGAGTTATTGGCCGCCAGATGTAGCGGCTCATAACATCGTCTGGGCAGCCTCTTTCAAACCGTTGAAATGATATTGTGGAAGCTATGAGGGTGCGAAATGATTGGTCGCCTAGATTTTCATAGAGGGTATGGAAGAAATTCAATTCAGTTTGCCAATGGTACAGTTTTTGAAGATCATCAACGATTAATGTGAAGGGAATAAAGCGTTTGAGCGCTTGAAGTTGCTCTGCGAGTGATTTCTTTGGGGCATGAATGTCTTGGGATTTAAGGTATGTGTAGATGGATTGTTTGAGAGGGTTAGCGCAGGTTATATAGATGAAGTTCTCATCGCCATT
>Ga0315296_10000554_pt1 | contig 34199 bp, 35 predicted proteins | sample YL17G14_18_MG_FD_203921 | JGI IMG/M metagenome (GOLD analysis project Ga0315296, IMG submission 203921) | Sediment microbial communities from Yellowstone Lake, YNP, Wyoming, USA - YL17G14_18 | ecosystem: Environmental > Aquatic > Freshwater > Lake > Sediment | place: USA: Wyoming | collected... | reverse complement strand
CTCACGATGAGAATGCTTTTACTGAAGGACTAGTGTTCGAGAACGGTTTTCTATACGAAAGCACAGGGCTTTACGGCAACTCTACACTCCGTCGCGTAGAATTAGAGACCGGAAAAATCCTTCAGCTTCATGCCCTGAATAATCAGTTCTTTGGAGAAGGCATCACGATGGTTGGCAACAGGATCATCCAACTGACATGGCAGTCTCGCAAAGGTTTCGTCTACGACAAAGACAATTTTGAATTGTTGCAGGAGTTCAGCTATGATTCTGAAGGATGGGGCATAACCTACGATGGCAATCGACTCATACTGAGCGATGGGACCTCAAATCTATACTTCCTAGACCCAGTGACTTTTCAGAAGATCGGACAGGTTCAGGTATTTGACTCCGCCCCTGTGACCGAGCTCAATGAACTCGAGTACGTACAAGGAGAAGTCTATGCAAACATCTGGACAGAAGAAAAGATTGCAGTGATCAATCCTCAAACTGGACAAGTCAGAGCCTGGATAGACTTGAGCGGCGTTCAAGGCTCAGAAAGTCATGACGCAAATAGCGTATTGAACGGAATTGCCTATGACGCGAAAGGAGACAGGCTCTTCGTAACGGGGAAAATGTGGCCGAGGCTTTTTGAAATCAGGTTAGTCCCCGCCAAATAGCCCTTGCTCGTCGAAATTGAGAACATACGGCACTGCTACACGTATTCACTACTCAAAGGAGTTCAGAACAACCTGTTTGTTGAGTAACAGTGTGTCCGATCAACTCGTGTTCTTTTTGTTTTCTTCCGCCGAACGTGGCGTAAATTCCTTGAGTTTTTCGACCATTTCTCTGAGACGTTGGTCAATTTTGTAGTTTACTGTTCCTATCTCGAATGTTCCGTCTTTTTGTCTTGTGCCTGCCTTGACTCCGGTGAGCAGTTCTATTCCCTCGTCAATCGTCTTGACAGCGTAGATATGGAATTTCTGGTTTTTGACCGCTTCTACGATCTCTTCTTTCAGCATCAGGTTTTGCACGTTGCTTTCAGGTATCATCACTCCCTGTTTGCTGGTGAAGCCTTTCGCTTTGCAGACCTCAAAGAAGCCTTCGATTTTTTCGTTTACTCCTCCGATCGCCTGAACTTCGCCTTTCTGGTTCACTGAACCCGTCACCGCGAGGTTTTGCTTGATCGGCAATCCGGACAGAGCTGACAGGATGGCGTAGAGTTCGGTGCTTGATGCACTGTCACCCTCCACTCCGCCATAGCTCTGCTCGAATACGAGGCGAGCTGATAGACTGAGGGGTTTATCCTGAGCGTACCTCTCATTTAGGTAACCGCTCAGAATCAGAACCCCTTTAGTGTGAATGGGTCCACCCATTTTGGCCTCTCTTTCAATGTCGATGACTCCTTCTCGACCTAGGCCTGCGCTGGCCGTTACACGTGACGGAGTGCCAAACTCAAAGTCACCTAGACCTGTGACGGAAAGACCGTTCACCTGGCCCACTTGTTCCGCGTCAGTCTCGATTAGAAGAACGCCTCTCTTTATCATCTCTTGTATCTTTTCTTGTATGAGTTTTGAACGGTAGACTTTTTCTTCGATGGCTTTCTTGACGTGTTCATCAGATATCAAGCTCGAATTTTTCTCCGAAGCGTAGAAGTTGGCTTCGCGGATAACATCGGCAACGTCGGCGAACTTGGTGGAGAGCTTTTCTTGGTCTTCAGCCAACCTAGAGCTGTATTCGATCAACTTAGCCAACCCTGAACTCTCGAGATGTTTCAGGTTTTCCTTGTTGCATAGCATACAGACGAATGCTGCATATCGCTCCACGTTCTCGTTCGTGCGATCCATCGTAGTGTCAAAATCGGCCTTGACTTTGAACAACTGACTAAATTCCATGTCCAGAATGTACAACTGCTGATAGAGGTATGGATCTCCTATCAGTACCACCTTGACGCTGAGGGGGATCGGCTCTGGTTTCAGGCTCTTGGTCGTCAAGAAACCCATATGTTCCTCTAGCTCTTCGATGTTGATATGCTGACTTTTGAGTGCTCTCTTCAAGCCTTCATAAGAAAACGGCTTGCGGAGCAACTCTTCAACCGGCAGAATCAGATATCCATTGTTTGCTCTGTGCAAGGATCCAGCACGAATCATGGTGAAGTCTGTGACAAGTGCTCCAAACTGGGCTTCCTTCTCCACTCTGCCAAAGAGGTTCTGATATGTCGGATTGGATTCCATCACTACAGGGGCTCCCTTGACATCGGCGTTGTCGACGACAACATTCACCTCATATTTCTTGAATGGCGCCTCTTTCGCCCACGGAAGCTGAAAAGGAGTCTGTGCAGCCTCCTCGGGACTCCTTATGAACACGGAAAGATTGTCCAGAACGTCATTCTGTACATCCTTCAGATACGCGGTGACATCGGCCATGTCCTTGTATTTCTCCGCAATGTCGCCCACCAATTGACCGATAGCGTAGAGTGCAACTTGTCTGTTCACTTTGTCGAGTTCTTCATGGATCTTTCTGTCCATATCTACGAATTGTCTCATGGCATTTCTCAGGTCTGTCTCCAAGTGCTCTCTCTTCTTCTGGATCTCTTCTCTAATCTTCGGCGGCAGAGCCATCAGTTCTTGGTCACTAACCGGTTTGCCCTTTATTACGGGGATCAGGAGCAATCCGATTCGCGTACTTTGGATTATGAATCCTTCTTTTTGGGCTTCGGCATTGAGTTGATTTGTAAGCTCTTTTCTTTGGTTTTCCAATCCTTCGATCGTTGCTTCTCTCTTCGTGGCATAGTCCTCGCTTTCAAAAGCTTTTGCGAGGGCGCTTCTGGCGTTTTCCACAAGACTCTTCATGTCCTTATGGAAATCCTTCCCTCTTCCAGCGGGCAACTCTATGGCTTTGGGTCCGTACTCGTTTGAAAAGTTGTTGACATAACACCAGTCAGAAGGCACGGGTTTGGCTCTGGCCACGTCTTCCAGGAAATTCTTGACAGCTGTTGTCCTGCCTGTGCCAGGATAGCCAGCAACATAGATGTTGAAACCGCGGTCCTTTATGCCTAAACCGAACTTAAGTGCTCTAACGGCTCTTTCTTGACCGATGATTTCTTGAAGCGGAACCAGACCCTCTGTCGTTTCGCAACGCATGAGTGCCGGTTCGCATTCTTTTCTCAGTCTTTCTGCAGGCAACTCGTCAACCATTTTCTGCATCTCCACCCAACATTAAGCACGATCAGACGAAGTATATTATTTACGTTTCGTCTTAACACAGGCGCGTTGCCAAGACTCTTCACAAAAATAAGCGCCTTTTCCCGAGCTATCAGGTGCGTATGACTGCTCGACAACAGCTACAGCACGTGAAGAAACATTGAAATACTCAAGTACACCCCTGAAAAGCTAGATAACGTTTGATTTATGAACATCACGAGGTAAAACCACAGTGTTCAAGTTTGGCACGGAACAAAAAATCTACGAGATCTGTGGATTGAAGATCGGCGGACAACCAGGACAACTGCCAACGGTGATGATCGGAAGCATCTTCTATCACAAAGACAAGACAGTCACCGACGCAAAAACAGGTGTTTTTGATAAGACACAAGCAGAACAACTACTGAAAGCAGAGGAAGACGTGTCAAGCACTACTGGAAACCCGAGAATGGTCGACGTTTGTGCCTCTTGGCCTGAGGCTTTCCCCAAAGAGATCGAATTCGTAGCAAGTGCCATCAAAGGCCCGTTCACGATCGACGGCACGACGGCTGAGGTTCGAATGGCCGGCGCTAAGTATGTCAAGGAAGCAGGCTTGTCGGACAGGGTTGTCTACAATAGTATAACCCCTGAAACGCGAGACGACGAACTAGCTGCCGTCAAAGACGCGAATATTAAGGCAGCACTACTTCTTGCTCTCAACAGTAAGAATCCGACCATTTCTGGAAGACTAAGTGTTATTGACATTCTGATCGAGAAAGCTCAAGCCGCGGGGGTGGACAAAATGCTCATCGACACCACTGTACTCGACGTGCCAGACCCTGGACCAGCAGGAAAAACCGCTTACCTAGTCAAGGAAAAGTATGGCCTCCCATGCGGTTGCGGAGCTCATAACGCCGTTGACATGTGGCACAGACGAAAGAAGCTCGAACTCGACGCACACCTGACAAGCAGCGTAGTCGCGAATGTACTGCCGATTATCATGGGATCAAGCTTCATGCTTTACGGTCCGCTGGGAAGCGCCACTAAAATGTACCCTCCTATCGCCGTCACAGACGCGTACATAGCCTACACGATGATGCAGCAGTACAACATTCGGCCATTGACGAACATTCACCCACTGTTCAGAATCTTCAGAACGTAAACCTACAGTGAAGTTCAGCTCCTCTATTGATTCTCCAGCAAAAATCTTCCTTCGTTTCTCTTTGGGCTACAAGCAAAGCTTACATAGCTTACACGTAGAACTTTCAAGCCAGTATCCAGAAGAGCGAGGAGTAGAATTGCCAAGAGCTTCCGAAAAAGTCAGTCAGATAAAACCTTCAGCAATCCGAAAAATGCTTGACCTTTCTGCAAAAATGGAAAATGTGGTTCACTTGGAGCAGGGAGAACCCAATTTTGTTACGCCTCAGCACATCCTTGATGCTGCTGCGGAAGCCATGCGAAAGGGATTCACGCATTACACAGACACCAGTGGAACACTGGAACTTCGTGAGGCCATCGCAGAGAAGCTCGAAAAGGAGAACGCCATCCAAGTTGATCCACAAACAGAAGTGATAGTGACCTCCGGATCTCAAGAAGCCATGTTTGCAGCTGCCTTAGGCTTCCTAGATCATGGCGATGAAGCCTTGGTAATCGACCCTTACTACCCCGCTTACTATGAAGACACGCTTCTGGCAGGCGCCGTTCCTATTCCTGTTCCGCTCAACGCAGAAGAGAACTACAAAATAGAAAACGAAACATTGGAAAAAAAAGTCACACGCAGGACGAAGATGATCTGGATATGCAATCCGTCCAATCCAACGGGGCACGTTTTCTCGAAATCAGACTTGGAAGTCTTGGTTGAAGTGGCAAAGAAGCATGATTTGGTGGTTTTCGCAGATGAGATCTACGAGAAAATCGTCTATGACAACCAGAAACTCGTTAGCATAGCGTCTCTGCCAGGCATGGAGGATCGCACAATAACTGTGCAAGGCTTCTCAAAGGCCTACGCCATGACAGGATGGAGAATAGGCTACATGGTTGCAGCTCGGAATCTATCCTCAACGCTTCGCACGTTGCACTATTACGTGGCTTTGTGTCCAAACGTAATCTCGCAAAAGGCGGCTTTTGCAGCGTTGACTGGTCCGCAAAAATGCGTTCAAGAAATGCTTAAGGAATACAAAAAAAGAAGAGAACTTGTGCTCAATGAGTTGGATAAACTCAAAATGCTGTCATATACTCAACCGAAGGGAGCGTTCTACGTTTTCCCAGACTTCTCAAAACTTGAAAAATCCGACGAAAAGCTGGCGACAGAGATTCTGGAAAAAGTCAGGGTCGTGACTGTCCCAGGCTCGGGTTTCGGAAAAGCGGGGCAAGGGCATCTGAGAATATCTTACTCTCCTGACTATGAGCAAGTGAGGGAAGGTATGAAGCGAATACGAAACTACGTGGAATCAAGAGCATAGTTTTCAACATCCACCGGTTTCTAGAAGCTTTCGCTACTTGCATTGCACTTCACGACCTGAGAAAGACAGATTAAAGCAGACCTCAGACTTTAGACAGTCTAGAAATATGAGAGTTGCGCGAGGATCCGGATGACCAAAGAAGTGGAGGTTGTCTTTCAACCTGAAGGAATGCACGTGAGAATAGAAAGTGGCCAAACGATCTTGGAGGCTGCGAAGCTCGCAGGCGTTGATCTAGTTTCAACCTGCGGAGGCAAAGGCGACTGCGGAAAATGCAGGGTCATTGTCACGGAAAGAAAGAATATTGGTCCTTTGACGAAGATTGAGAGGCAGCTGTTGTCAGTAAATGAAATAGATGCAGGCTATCGTTTGGCGTGCCGCACTTCTGTCAATAGCCGTATAGCAGCAAGAATCCCGGAAGAAAGCAGAACTGGCAAACAGAGGCTTCAGGTTGAAGGAATCAAAACCCACGCAAAACTTGATCCCCTTATAAAGAAATACTTCGTCAAGCTGCCGAGTCCGACTTTGGGGGACAACAAAGCCGATGTTGACAGGTTGTTGGATCTGTTAAAGGTCAAACATCACATGAAGGATCTTAGAGTCAACCTCAGTGTTCTTCAAGAGCTGCCTCCGATGCTCAGGGAAAGAGAACGGGACGCTACCGTCGTCGTATGGAATGATCGCGTGATCATCGGCGTCGAACCCGGGGCCACGGTCCAGAGAGTCTTCGGTTACGCAGTGGACATAGGCACAACCAAACTCGCGGGGTATCTCCTTGACTTGACCACAGGAGAAGTGCTAGCTGTTGAGTCGTTGATAAATCCCCAGATTCCGTACGGTGAAGACATCATAGCAAGGGTCACCCATGCACTGAAAGGACCGGGCAAACAGAAGCAATTGCAGCAACTCGTTATCACAGCCTTGAACCAGATTCTCAAAGCCCTTCTGGAAAAATCTGGCGTGAGGACCGAGGAAGTCTATGAGATGACAGTGGTGGGCAACACCGTTATGCACCACCTGTTCTTGAATATCTGTCCAAAGGGGTTGGCTCTGTCACCTTACGCACCTGCCGTCAGAACAGGGCTAGATATCAACCCCAAAGAAGTCGGAATGTGCATGAATCCGCATGGCAACATCCACGTTCTTCCTGTTGTCGCAGGATTTGTGGGAGCCGATGCCATTGCTGTAGCGCTGGCAACCGAAGTCTACAAGAGAAGCAGGCTCTGCCTGGTGCTGGACATTGGTACCAACACCGAGATTCTCTTGGGAAACAAGGACGGCCTCATGGCGTGCTCGTGTGCTTCAGGGCCAGCTCTTGAGGGAGCTCACATAAAGCATGGAATGCGAGCCTCAACTGGTGCCATCGAGAGAGTGCAGATAGACTCTGCGACCCTTGAGGTTCGATATCAGACCATAGACGACGTCAAACCATGCGGAATGTGCGGCTCAGCAATCGTGGACGTTACAGCAGAGATGTTGAAGGCAGGGATAATCAATGTCATGGGGGCAATCAACCGGGAAATTCGTTCGCCTCGATTACGCATCGAAAATGAGCCTGAATTCGTGATTGCATTCAAAAAAGAAACTTCGACAGGACAAGACATTACCGTCACGCAGAAGGACATCCGGGAGATTCAGTCGGCGAAAGCCGCGATTCACACAGGGGCTCTCACACTCATGAAGAAGAGAGGGGTTGTTGAGAAGAACATCGATCTTGTCTTCATAGCAGGTGCCTTCGGTTCTTACATCGATCCCAAAAACGCAAGGCTCATCGGCATGTATCCTGAAATTGGCTTGGAGAAAGTGAAAGTTGTAGGAAATGCTGCAGGAACTGGAGCAAGAATGGCGTTAGTTTCGGAAATGGCGAGGAGCCAGGCAGAAGAGATATCCCGCAGGATCAGGTACGTGGAACTTGCGACAGAACTCGACTTTCAAACCGAATTCTGCAACTCACTCTCTATACCCTATGCGGATTTATCGCGATACCCGGAAACAAGCGAAATGCTCAGAGAACTCGGTAGGTATCCGAAGAAGCCTCCTCCAATGATCAATACGCGCAAGAAGTAAACAATCTATCTCTTTGCCTTTCTTGGCAAGTGTGCCGAAAGCCTTATTCACAAAGTCCTACATGTGCTTCTCGAAAGGAGGAAAACACGGTGAGTTCAAAAGATGAGCTTGTCGAATTCTTGAAAGAACAGGTGAAAGTCGAGAACAAGATTGTTGACGCCCTAAACAAGTCGTTGCCAGAAATTGACAATCCCACAGTCAAAGGAGTTTTGAAGGGCGTCTCTCTGGATTCAGTTAAGCATGCCGAAATGTACGCTTCTGCAGTGCGACTGATGACTACTGTTTCCAAGGCACTGACCCAGGAAAACCTTGACAAGCAAAAAGATCTCGTAGAAAGACACATACAAATGGAGGCTGACCTGATAAAGAAAATCAGCAAGGTCTTGCCCACGGTCAAAGACAACAAAGTCAAACTCTTGCTCAGCGCAATACTCGAGGACGAAAAAAGACATCATGGCCTTCTGAAGCAAATACTGGAGATTCTCGTAAAAGGAGAGACAATAACCGAAGCCGACTGGTGGGACATCATCTGGAAAGACGTTCCCTTCCACGGTTCACCCGGTGGCTAGCGCAGGAAGCAAGTCAGCAACATCAATTCTTCCATTTTTTTGTTTGTAGCAATATAAAAAAATATCGCTAGACGAGTGTAGTCTAGCAATCGGAGAAAAGTGAGTATGGTTAGTTTGACTGCGTCTTGGTCAACGTAGCGACTTTGCTATTCTTCGCGAGCGAGTTAGTCATCAATTCCTCGGAAATGCCTTCTTCTTCGCCTTGCAGAAACTGTTTTGCAACCGTCTGGATCTCCGCCGAGAGTCTGCGTAACGCTTTCAACATCTCGGCCAATTTCGCACCTCTGTCAGTCAATGAATAGGCGAGCGGTTTTTTCCGTGCGAAGACCAGCTTTTTACCCTTCAATTTTCTCAGATACTTATAGGTTCTTCTCAGGGATATGTCAGTCCTGTCTGCGAGTTTCTTCGCTGATATTCCTTGTTCGGGAATGATGTTATGCACTTTGTTCTCTGTCGATGATTGCCTTGACAATCTAGGATCTCTTTTTGTTCTGAAAAAGAAGATATAATCCTTCTCTTTGGGTGTCTGGAGTAGTCCGGCTTTTTGCATTCGACTGAGGACGCGTGGTGCACTCTTGGTCGGTATGATATTCTTGATTTCCTCAGAGGTTTTAGATCCTTCAAGCAAGACGTCCAACACTCTTTCTTCGTAACACTCAGAATGTGCTGGCAAAGCGTGTTCAAGTTCGTGGAAGTCTTTGACTAACTCGTTGATTTTTGATCCCAGCAACGTAGGAGCGTATGGATTCTGGTTTTCTTGTACGAGTCCTACTTCTATCATTGGGGTAAGGTATTCTTCCAGAATAGTTTGTTGGCTGTGGCTGTAACCTTGGGATCTTAGTTCGATCTGCAGTTGAGTTAATGTATGGTGTTGCTTGGATATCATACTGAGCAGCTGAAGTCTCCTTTCGTTCTTCAGTGTGTTGAGTAGTCGTTCCAGAAAGTCTGGTTCCTGTATCCTTTTATTCAATTTGCGAATCTGGTTCTTTAGTCTCCAAGTTTTGCAGTCTGAGACGCATATTATCGCGGATACAGGTTTGCATTTCTTGCATTTTTGTTCCAGGTCCTTAACTAGTTGTTGTAAACTAACTTGATTTTCCGACCAATTGGCGGGAGTTGTGTGCTGTTCTATTTGCACTCTTTTCTTCACCTTCAGATGTATGTCATGACAGGTCGAGGAGAAAGGAGTCAAAGTTGCGCTCAGAATCCGATTTTGGGGATGCTGAACCTGTCATGACATACGTCATAAAGCATATGACATACGTCATCTTTATATACTTTTCCACATAACCTATGTGAAACGGTGAATCCCATTGATAATTCCATGCGAGGTCGCTGTGAAATCCGTCGTACCCGCAGTGAGAGCATTAATGGCTCACGAACTTCTCGAGCGTCATGGTCTGAAGCAAGGACAAGTAGCTGAGATTCTAAGTATCTCTCAATCCGCCGTGAGCAAGTACTCCAACAAAGTCAGAGGGTACGTTGTGGAAATTGACAAGGTGGAGAACGTTCATCCGCTGATAGACGACATGATAACGATGCTGTTGAGTCGTGAATATGCTAGGGCAGAGTTTGTGGATCTCTTCTGTAAGGTCTGCAAGGTCGTTAGGAAGACAGGTTTGGTGTGTCAGTTCTGCAACAAAGCCGAGCCAAACCTCAAAATAGAAGACTGTAGCTTCTGTCTTGAAGTGAAGTTTCAAAAGAGCAAGGAGTGAAACTTTGTCTTCGTTTGATGAGAAAGCCGTTCTCGACACTCTTGAGAAAGTCAGCAAAAGTGTGGTAAACATAAACACGGTGAAACTTATCAGTCGAATGTTGTACCAGGCGATCCCCGTGGAAGGTATGGGTTCGGGAACGATAATCGATTCGAAAGGACAGATTCTGACAAATAATCATGTAGTCGGAGGCGCAGAGAAAATAACCGTGACTCTCTGGAATGGTGAAATGCTTGAAGGCAAGATCGTAGGTGCGTGTTCCGTGCACGATACGGCGATTGTCAAAGTGAACAAGCCCGAGCTGCCTGCAGCTGAGCTTGGGGACTCTGAAAAGCTTAGAGTTGGGCAGAGGGTCTATGCCATAGGAAATCCCTTCGGACTCACTGGTGGACCAACAGTGACTTCAGGCGTGATAAGCGCAACGAAGAGGACCATAGAGTCTCAAAGAGGACTGATTGAGAACCTTGTCCAGACTGATGCGGCGATTAACCCTGGTAACAGTGGAGGTCCGCTCTTGGATTTGGAAGGAAAAGTAGTTGCGATCAGCACGGCTATAATACCGTACGCTCAAGGAATCGGTTTTGCGATTCCGATCAACACGGCAAAGCAATGTACGAGCGACATGATTAGAGAAGGCGTAGCTGCAAGACCTTGGCTTGGAATAGTTGGTTTGAGTCTCAGTTCAGAGATATCCAGGTACTACAATCTTCCATTGGAACACGGGGTTCTCGTAACGAAGGTCACGGATGGAAGCCCTGCGCAACTTGCAGGCATGATAATGGGCGACATAATCCTAAAAATGGACCGAGTAGACATAGGCAGCATTGAAGACCTTTTAGGCGAAATCCACAGGAGAAAAGTCGGTGATGAGATCAGGATAACAGTCTTCCGTAGAGGATTCCAACAATACTTTGATGTTACCCTAAGCGCTATGGCTTGACCATTTGTCTTGGAATGAGAACACTTCATTTTTTTGTGTTTTGGGTCAGGGTTTTCGCCCATGACTTTCTCTTCAGCCCACGCTTTGCTCCCGATTTTCTTTCTGTACATTAGCCGTCCAAGCGCGTTGCGAGGTTGAAGTCAACTTGTTTTTCCAAGTCCCCACGACTCCTTGGCGTTGGAATGTCGAATGAAAATATTTAAGTCTGCTGATTTTTCACTATAGAAGTTGCTGAACACAACGCCAATGATTTGTCATTGGCAATTCGCAGGAGCGTGTGTGACGATTTCAATAGAAGTGAAGCATGCTGAAAGGCGTCCGAACATGTCAGTCTTGGCTTTGATATCGTTTGCATGCTCCTTCGCAGTTTCGAGACTATTCACGCTTGTCAATCCAAGCGTGATCTTAATCACCTCTGGTTTCCACATCCACCATTTTTGGTTCGGCATACTCATGTTAGCCATAGGTGGCTGGTTGGCCATCAGCTATGATGAAACAAGGATCGATCGAATAGCAGCCATCTTCTTTGGCGCGGGGGGTGGGCTTATTGGGGATGAGGTGGGGATTTTGTTAACGTTTAGGGGAGAGAGCTATTGGGCTGGAATCAGCTACACCTTTGTTATCATATTTTTGACTCTCACTTCTATCTTGGTTCTGGTCAACAAATATTCTAGTGTGATCGTGAAGGAATTTTCCGAGTTTTCAGGAAGTCGCGGTGGATTCTATCTGGCTGTCTTTATTGAAGTAGTCTCCTTGGCCTTTTTGACAGACACTAACAACCCTCTGATCATCGCCATCACTGGCATAATTGCAGTGGTCGCCTTCTTCACAATCATCTCCTTCTTTATCCAAACCATCAAGAAAAGATTACGTCGGAGACTGAGACGCAAAGAACCGAAATCCTAACCTTTGTAGAGCAACCTCACTTCTCAAGTGACAGGTTTGAGATTGTTTCGCCTAATTTCCGATGTGAAGACCTAATGATCTGCTAATTGAAAGTGAAAGCTGAGGGGCAGATTTTGTTCAGGACGCATATTTCACATCTGGGCTTCTTGGCGGTGCAGACTCTTCTTCCAAGAGTGATCAGAAGATCAGTTATTCTCACCCACTTCTCTTTTGACACGATTCTCATCAAGTCTTGTTCGATCTTGTTTGGATCCTGGTTCTCTGTAAGACCAAGTCTGGCTGAAACTCGGCGTACATGGGTGTCCACGGCTATTCCTTCGACGACGCCGTAGGCATTCTGCAACACTATGTTTGCTGTTTTTCTTGCGACGCCTGGAAGTTCCAGCATTTCCGACATCGTTTTCGGAACTTGCGAGTGATACTTCTGAACCAACATTTCTCCAGCCTTTTTGATGTTCTTTGCCTTGTTGTGGTAGAAGCCGGTCGATTTTATTTCGAGCTCAAGTGCAGACAGATCTGCGTTGGCATAATCTTCAGCTTTTCTGTACTTCCTGAACAGTGATTTCGTTACGATGTTCACTCTTCCATCGGTGGTTTGTGCCGAAAGAATCGTGGCAACGAGGAGTTCGAGAGGGTTAGCGTAGTGCAGAGCGACTCCTGCATCGGGAAATTCTTTCTCCAAAGACCCGACTACCTCAACGGCTCTTCGCTTGTTTTCGGCTTCAGTGAATTTTCTCATTCTTATCTCCAATTTTCAATCGTTTTGTCATGTTAAAAAAGGTTTACAAAAGGCTTTTACGACGTGCTCAGCAAGTTACTAGGTAGTGATAATCCGTGGAAACCAAACTCTTAGTCGATGGTAAACAGATTCCCTTGAACGAGTTCGTCAACAATATCTTGGGCGGAACAGTAGTCGGGGCTGTCACATCCCTGCGGGAGATAAGCCGAGACTGGAAAAAGATCGAGATAGAAGTGAAAAAATAGGACAGTAGCTAGATCTCTTTTTTCTAGCCTTTTGTGCTGATTTCTATTGTCGCAAACATCTCCCGTTTGGCCTTGCAAATCGGGCACACGTACGGTGGGTCTTCGCGAAACACTACATAGCCGCATTGTTTGCAGTACCACAGTTTCTTCCTCACTTCGGTAGGCTGCTCTGCAGGTTTTGTTGCTTGTGTTTTTCCTTCCTCAGAGGAAGCGCTAGCTTGGCTGAAGGCGTATGCTCTGGCCTGTTTTTCGGGTGGTCTTCGTTCTGGAATGGGATTTATCGGTGTTTTTCCCTCGTACAAGTCTTTTCTAAGGTAAAGGGCGCAATAACAGGCTCCGTATTCAGCAACATCTGGATCCCTATAGTCACATGGGCACACAATGTCTCTGTCAAGTTCCAGGTTGCCTGAAGCAACTCTGCATGGGCAAGAGGGATAGCCATATCGTTCTTCATTCTTCTTCAATCCATCCAGCAGATCCTGAAGAAAGCTTGGGTCCGGATTCAGATAGTATCCGTACGTCTTTGCGTCAGCTTCAGCTCTCTGTCTCACTTTTTCTAGGGTGATCAAAGTTCCAAGGCCTTCTGCAGTAGGTCTTTGCGGAAGCCGACTATCACAATCTTGTTATCAACGATTATCGTCGGATAGCTGGGTTCGCCCCCTTTTTTCACGATATCGTCTCGGATTTTCTCATGATCTTGGGCACTGGCAAGGTCAACGTCAACAAACTCGTACTCTACGCCGCTATCACTAAGGAATTTCTTCATCATCTTGCACCATGCGCACGTGCTCAGTGCATACACAAGGACTTTGTGTTTGTTATTCTTGCCTGAGACCTTTATCTTGTTCATGTTTTTTCACTGCCTTTTTCCAGAAAACCGTTATTCTTATCCAGAATATAATTATTTAGCTTTGACAGGCAATACTCCTACTGACGTTTTGGTTTCTTCAATTCGAAGGTTCTCGCAGGTCACCGAACGCGTTTAGAACAACTTCGTTCATCGCTGGGTGAATGTGCATTCCTCTAATGATTGGCAAGAAGCTCCTGTCGCTAGTAGACATTGCATTAATGACTTCCTGAATCAGCATTGAAGCAAAGGGACCGATTATGTGTGCACCCAGTATCTGCCCCGATTTCTTTTCAACAATGACTTTAACGAACCCTTTTGGCTCGGCCATTGCCGCTCCTTGAACCGTATCCTTATAATATGCTTTTCCAACCAGGATATCATAGCCCGCTCTTTTTGCTTCTGCTTGCTTCATGCCCACCGAGGCGACTTGTGGGTTTGTGAAGACGGCGTGAGGTGCAGCAGTATAATCTGCTTTCACTTTGTGATCGTGCACTGAATTGTGCCAAGCTACTTGGGCCTCGTAGTTGGCGACGTGTTTGAACATCTGTCTGCCTATGGCGTCTCCGAAGGCAAAGATGTTCTTCTTTCTGGTTTCAAGATATTCGTTGACCTTAATGTATCCTCTTTTGTCCAGTTCAACTCCTGTCTTTTCGGGTTTGAGGAGGTCAGAGTTAGGGACGCGGCCGGCGGCTACGAGCAGAGCTTCGGCCGACAATTCTCTCACCTGGTCGTCAACCACGCTTTTGGCTACTACCGTTTTCACGTCGCCGTCTTGCTTAGCCTCAACCGCCTCGTGGTTCATGAGGATTCTCATTCTTTTGCTCATTTCCTCTGTGAGGAGTTCTGATACTTCAGGCTCTTCTTCTGGCAACATTCTTGGGTTCCTTTGAACGATTGTAACTGTTGTTCCCAGACTTGAGAAGAAGTGTCCATATTCTGCCGCGATGTATCCTCCGCCGATGATCACCATGCTTTTGGGCAACGTCTTTAGATTAAGAACTGTGTCGCTTGTCAGATAGTTGATGTCTTCTATTCCCTTGAGTGGCGGGATCACTGGTCGAGCTCCTGATACGATGAAGATCTTGTCTGCTCTTACCGTTTGGTCTCCTGTTTTCAGCGTGTAATCTGAGGTGAATTCGGCGACGTTTTTGAACCACGTTAGCTTTCGGTCGATTTCAATGGCTTTGGTCTGTCGTTCAACATCTTCTGTCACAACTCTGTGCATTCTGTCCATTATGTTCTGAAAGTTGATGGAGTCAAGGCTTGTCTTTATTCCTATGTTCCCAGCTTCTCGGATTATTAGTGCAACGTCTGCAGGGTGTATGAGGATCTTTGAGGGTACGCATCCACGATTCAAGCAGGTTCCGCCTATGGGTCCAGACTCGATCAGAGCCGTTTTCACGCCACTTCCGACAGCGCTGGCCGCGATTATCATCCCTGAGCCTGAACCGATTACAAGAACATCGAATTTTTCCATGCAACTGCCTCAAACATTTCGAACAGTGATTGTGATTTAGTATCTGCCCGATTTTCTTAAAGCTTGTCCAAGACTAGGCATGCCCGTGTGTTGTATCCGTTTCCTGATAGACGCTTCAAAAAGCCTTAATAAGCTAGCAGCCATAAACCAAAAAAGGTGAAATCATGCCAGAAAACAAGTTCTTCAGCAAGATTCTGGTTCCCGTTGACGGTTCGCCTTCCTCAGCAGTTGCTCAGGAGCTGGCAGCATCCATTTCCAAACAATTCGGTTCGCAAGTCGCGGTCATGCATGTCATATCCCATGAATTGATGAACCCTGCCATGCAGGATTTGACTCTTGGTGGAGCAGATGTGGGTATTCTCTCTGCTGGCATAACTCGAGGAGACTATACGATACCGACACAGCTGCCAAAACAGCCTTCAGCTTCAGCACCTAAAAAGATGATAAATGAGATTACAAGCATCTATCGCGAAATGGGCGAGCAAATCCTCAAGAATGCCGTTGCCCTTTTCAAAGACGAAGGGATATCGGTGGAAGAGAAGCTTGTTGCAGACAACGATCCTGCTAAGACAATTAGCAAAGAAGCTGACATGGAGAGCTACGACCTGATTGTCATTGGGCGAAGCTCTGGAGAGGAGGAAAAGAAGGCGCACTTGGGAAGGCTTGCTTCGAAGGTTGCAAGGCATGCAAAGATTCCTGTTCTGATCGCGGCAAGCAAAAGAAGACTCTCGCGAATGTTGGTTCCCGTTGACGGTTCGCAAGCATCAAAGAGAGCTGCTAAACATGCTGGAATCATGGCTTCCAAGACTGGAGCCAAAGTGACATTGCTGTACGTGCAGGAATCTAGCTTGTTCAGAATGAGACCTACGCTGTCTGAGGAGATTGGGAGAAAAGTGCTGTCCAGCGTTGCCGATCAATTCAAAAACGTGGAACTGGAGCAGCGGTTGGAGTCAGGTCACCCGGGCAAGATCATCACTCATATAGCTGACGTTGAAGATTATGACATCATAGTGATGGGCAGCCACGGTCACGGCGGTGCTAGACAAATGCTGCTGGGCAGCGTGACGGATCATGTTCTCCATTACGCAGATCAAGCAGTTCTCATCGTGAAGTAGCCGGATTAGGAACTTGATGGCGTCAGAAATGCTCATCAATCGTATCTAGGATGAAAGCTCCTTTTCTACATCGTTTTTCCATAGAACTCAAGAAACGATTGATCTTGGCTTCTTGAATGCTGGAGTGCGATGTGAACTCCTGCGAGTTGTTGAGATAAAAGAGCTACTTGAGACAAAGAAAGAGTGGAGTTTGTTGTTTGGGGGTTCAAGTTTTCTTGTAAAAATCTTCAAATCTTTCGTTTGCCTTGCTCCAGTTGACTATGCTCCAGAATGCTTCTATGTATTTGGCTCTGTCATTCTTGTAGTCGACGTAGTATGCGTGTTCGAAAACATCCAGGACCATTAGGATGTGGAAGCCTGGGTAGACATTGGTATTGTGTTTCTCAATCTGCATTATCATCGGTCTTTTGGTCTGTTTGCAGATGGTTAGTGCAGCCCATCCTGAGCCTTCAACACTGGAGGCTGCTTGTGAGAATTCTTTCTTGAATCTGTCGAAGTTTCCGAACTCCTTGTCTATTGCTTCACCGAGGGCCCCAGTGGGTTTGCCACTTGCCTTCTTTGGTGGTGCCAGATTGTTCCAGAATAGGGAGTGCAGCAGGTTTCCGCCAATGTTGAACGACAATTCTTTCAGAGTGGATTTGACGTCCAAGTCAGTTCCTTCTTTTCGGGCCTTGTCGAGTCTTTGAAGTATTGCGTTTGCACCGTTAACGTATGCTTGGTGGTGCTTGTCATGGTGTATAGTCAGTTGCTCTTTCGACATGTATGGCTGCAAATCAGCATAATCATAGGGTAGCTTTGGCAGGATGTACAGCTTGGGTTGTTCCATGATTTTTTCTCCTGTGACTAGTACCTTGTTTTGAAAAGCTTTAAGCTTTTTTAGCATCTGGTTATCGTCCCACGTGGCTTATGGTTTTTCAACATCCAATATGGGCAGCCTGAGACAAAGACGGTTGCTTGGTCTTGCCGCACAAGACCATTTGAAATCCTGAACCAACGAAAAGCACGTTCCGACTCTAACAGAGACTTTTCACAGAAGCCGTGGCGCGCCAACGATACTGCTCTTGTTTCGAACGCAACTCTCGATTTGCTGCTTTGCGAAAGCTTTTTCTACTCTTCTCGGTCCGCTCTAGTATCTGAGCAAAGAACATGAAATCCAAACCTGACAGAACACTGGATTGTGTGGGATTGTACTGCCCCGAGCCCGTTTTTAAGACGAGGCTTGAACTCGACGAAATGAAAGTCGGTGAAACATTGGAAATCTTGGCAGACGACCCTGCAGCAGAATCGGACATCAGAAGCTTGGTCAAAAACTTGAAGCAAGAACTAGTAAGTGTTGTCAGGAAAGGAGATCAAGTTCAAATAATGATAAAGAAGGTAAAATGAAAGGAGGATAAAAAACATGAGTGCAAAGAAAAAAATCCTTTACGTCCAGACAAGTGGAACTGACAACCCAGAGCGGGCCTACGCACCGTTCATACTCGCGACAACAGCAGCCATGATGAACATCGAAGCCACAGTGTACTTCGTAATCAAAGGTGTTACGCTCGTAAAAAAAGGTGAGGCAGAAAAAATCAAGCTAGGCAGCTTCCCATCGCTCAAAGAAGTAATGGATCAAGCCACAAAAGCCGGTGTCAAACTCGCTGTATGCGAACAGAGCTGCGGTTTGCTGGGAATACCTCGCGGAGCCTTCACAGCGGAAGCCAAAGTAGTCGGAGCGGCCACGCTGAACGATCTGGCACTGGAAGCAGATACTGTTCTGTGCTTCTAAGTGACGATCTAATGTCCACGCCACGTAGAATCTACATGGATTACGCGGCAGGAAAACCCGTGGAACCCCGCGTCGCAGAAGCGATGCTGCCATACGCGAAATTGTCTTGGGGCAATCCATCATCTCTCCACACGCTCGGTCAAGAGGCCAAACGGGCGTTAGAAGAAGCGAGAGGAAGAATTGCAGAGCTGATTCATGCCGAGAAAAAGGAGAACATAATCTTCACTTCGGGAGCGACAGAGAGCAACAACATGGCAATCAAAGGAGTCGCCAACCGGAACAAAGATCGGGGAACCCGAGTAATAACGTCAAGCGTAGAACACATGTCGGTCGTTAATCCCATCAAAAACCTGACCACAAAGGGTTTCGAAGCAATCTTCCTTCCCGTGGATCGTTACGGTTTCGTTCTCCTAGACAGACTGGAGAAAGAATTGACCGACAAGACGATTCTGGTTTCAATAGTCTATGCAAACAGTGAGATAGGAACGATCGAACCAATCAAAGAAATCAGCAAGATCGTGCACAGCAAGAACGCGTACTTGCACGTTGATGCGACGCCTGCTTGCGGACAAGTACCAATTGATGTGAAGAATGAAGGAATAGATTTGTTAACAATCTCTTCCAACGACATGTATGGTCCGAAAGGCGTGGGCGCTTTGTACATCAAAGATGGAGTACGTCTGGAACCTCTTCTACACGGCGGCGGACAGGAACGCGGACTTAGATCAGGAACAGAAAACCTGCCCGGAATAGTGGGCTTCGGAAAAGCCGCAGAAATAGCGAAAAAAGAAATGCAGACTTCAAGCCCAAGACTTGAGAAGTTGAGAGAAAGGCTCATCGAAGGTCTACTCAAACCGATTCCCTATTCTTTCTTGAACGGCCACCCAACAAGGAGACTGCCAGATAACGCCTCCGTGAGGTACGACTTCATAGAGGGTGAGTCGATGTTGTTGAGTCTGGACATAGAAGGCGTGTTCACTTCCTCCGGCTCAGCCTGCACTTCAAAGACATTGGAACCGTCCCATGTTCTCTTGGCGTTAGGACTCAAACATGAAGAAGCTCACGGCTCGCTGATGTTTACGTTGGGGAAGGAAAATACTGAAGAAGAAGTCGACTACGTGATCAGTCTGATGCCTGGAATAGTGAAAAGATTAAGAGCAATGTCACCTTTGACTCCAAAGGAGTTGAACGATTGATGTACAGCCAGAAAGTGATGGAACATTTCAAGAATCCGCACAACATGGGTGAAATTCCTGATGCCGACGGTGTGGGAACGGTAGGAAATCCCGTATGTGGGGACCTAATGACCATATACATCAAGGTCAAGGACAACCGACTTCAGGACATCAAATTCAAAACATACGGTTGTGGATCGGCAATTGCAACTAGCAGCATGATAACCGATATTGCCAGGGGCAAGACGCTCGAACAAGCATTGAAGATTACAAGAGCAGATGTTGCAGACTCGCTAGGTGGATTGCCTCCGGTCAAAATGCACTGTTCCAACCTTGCCGCAGATGCTCTGCACGCAGCTATAGAGGACTACTACAAGAGACAGAAGAGCAAAGAGGTGACTAAATGAAACCCAAATTCATCCAATGCGAGTTCTGCAAAAGCGAGATTCCGTCAGAAGGCTGCACTTTTGCTGCACTCACAACTACCATAGATGGGAAAAAGTACACCTTCTGCTGCTCCAAATGTGCTGAGAGATACAAGAAAAACAAGGCAAAAACAAAATGAGTATATTTTGTTTGTCCAACTGCAATCGGTTATGAAAACTCCCTTTTTTAGTCACCCTTCATTTTGACCGCAAAGACAGATCCCCAGCGAAAAAACGTCTCAACGTGCCGTCCTCAAGCCTTAGGATTAGCGCCCCTCCATCGTCAATGTCATGCGCAATACCAGAGACCCGTTCGTTCTGATCTTGCACAACGACCTCCCTGCCGAGGAAAGTTGCGTATCCTTTCCATTTTTCGAGGATCGAGTCAGAGCCCTTCATTATGAAGAGATCGTAGAGTTTTTCCAGTCTTTCAAGCAATGTTCGGAGCAAACTGGGAAGCCGGACTTCGCGGCCTAGTTCATCTTGAATTGACGTCGCCAATGGTTTGTCCGAAGCAACGAAGTACTTGTCCATATGAATGTTTGCGTTTATGCCAATTCCCAGCACAACATAGCTCAACTTGCTGTTTGAGATGCTTGTTTCAGCCAATATGCCGCAAATCTTGCGTCCGTTCACCATCACGTCGTTAGGCCACTTGGTTTCTGTCCTGAGCCGATATTTCTGATGCAAGACCTCGGCCACAGCTAGGCTGGCCATGAAGGCTAGCTTTGTGGCTTCACCGACGCTCTTGCAGGGCCGCAGAACGATCGAAAACCATAATCCACCTTTCGGCGCGATCCACTCTCTCCCGAGTCTTCCTCTTCCAGCTGTTTGCTGCTCTGCAATGGTGACTGTTCCTTCTTCAACTCCGAATTCGGCAAGCTTCTTGGCCCATTCATTGGTGGAGTCGACAACGCGACGGAAGAGGATGCGTCTGCCAAAACGTTTTGTTTGTAACCTTTCCTGAAGCACGTCGAGCTTCATGTTTCTTATCACGTTGAACGCCATTGGGTCAGGTTTTGCTCGGAATCATCGATACATCGACAGGAATTTAAGTTTAGCTCCATCTACTTAGCATAGGAAGCTTGGAAGAGCACGTTCGACATGCCAGTGTTTGATACGCCGTACTTCGCAGCATCAATGGTTCTAGTCGCGATGGGCTTTGTGTCACTAGCAATCTCTTTGAGCCTTCGCCTGAAGTCGCGTGCACTGGAAAAATACCCAAAAAATATCCAAATTGGAATATTCAAAAGAACCTTTAACGTCTTCAACCCATACTCAGAGCAGAGAAAAGTGATCCACGAAAACCTTGAATGGCTTATCCTTTTCGCCATCTACGGATCTTTCGTAGGCATCGGTTTTGCGATCATGAAACTCTTCGAATTTGGATTTCTACTGGCATTCATCACACTCATAATTTGTCTCGGTTTCCTTCTGATTGATGAGACTCTGGATGTTCACAAAAACGCCAGCATCTTTGTCAATGCCTTCAGGAAGAGTGCGCGTTTCGGTAAGGGTGATTTGGAGGTACTGGCTTTCTTGAGACACACCTTGCCAAGGTTGAGTAACTATCATCTTATGGTTGCAATCGTGTTCTTCGCAACCTCGTTGGCAGTGCCTCTCGCTGCAATTGTTTTCCAGTGGGCTTTCTCCAAATTCGCCGGCTTGATATTTGCAGCTAGTGCTGCTATGTGGTTTTTCCCTCCACTCGTCGTGCTCTTCACGGGTCTTCTGTTTGCTGCCCACCGTTTTCACAGTTCAGTTTGCTGCCAATAGGGTCAAGATAAGAATCTTGTGTTTTCCATCTCCTGAACGGCTGAATGTTTTGAGCGAACAGTTCTATCGCATGAAAATGTTCGTAGGAATTCAACATCACCATCCGACACTTCACATGCCCGATTCTGAGCACAGGAAGGAAGACGAAGTCGAGGTTGAATCCGACAAATCGTAGCTAGCGCACGCTCGCGGTTTGTTTTGAGATTTGTTTTTTACGGCGAATGCGTTTTTGTCAAGCGTGCTAAGTTTTTTTGACTCGTAGGGAGGTTATCGGATTTGTTTTTCCATCATAGTTGGGTGAACAAGTTGACGGCAAAAAGGGCAATGTACCAATGCCTTGTCTCCGCTTGATCTCCATTCCTTATTGCAGAACGGGCATCGATACCCCACGACCTTTCCAGGCAAGTAAAACCATTGTACACTCAAGACGTACACCACCACGCCTAAAACCAACATGGCATCGCCCAAAATGAAGAGGGATACCAGCCTGAACTCGACTTCTGGAATGAAATACAGTCTCTCAGTCCATAGAAGCGTCAGGAAAGTTGAAAAAGGATCTTTTGCTGACGAAATCTGTGGCCAAATTCGCCACAGTGTAGCAGAGAGCGCGGTCACACCTATCAAACATAGGATTATGCTGAGAGCATGAGCAGACTTTTGCCTGCGAAGAATCTTCATTATTGATTCTCAGCTTCAAATCTGCTACCTTTATTTTATTAGATTTATGAACTCAGCCTACTAACGAGCAAGCTGTCTTCAAAACGTCTTCACGTTGCGGGGAGCACTCGCGTTTCTAAATGCTTTTCAACTTTTTGCGCAGAATCTTCTTGACGTTTTCCACCTGAAAGCCTAGACTTCGTAGCAATGCAATCGAAGAGAGGTTTTGTTCCGACGTTCCCAATCTCACCGAGTCCATTCCTTTTTGGAGCAGGAAATTCATTGCGCGAGCCGTCAGGGCTGATGCAAGGTGTTTGTTCCGAAATTCGGGAAGAGTCGCTGCTGGACCCAGATAACCCCTATTCAGATGCAGATATTTTGTTGCTGCGGTGTCCGGCTTTGCTACGACAACCGACGCGATTCTTTCTTCAATCTCGGCGACCTGCACCCACTCCTCAGTGAACGGCGGATCCTCAAGCTTCCAGGTTTCGAGGTCTCCGCGTTCTATCCTTTTCCATCCGAATCCCTTGTTCACTGCCGCAATTAACTGATCTTCTTCACCAGTTCTCAAACTTCGAAGCTCAGTGCCTTCGTCAACCTTTGGGATTGGTTTCAAAGCGTCAAGTTTTGCGTCCATCCGCTGAAAGCCAGGTTGCAGTGTGTAGCCTCGATCGATCCAATCAGCAGTCTTCCGGCTTCCTTGATCGATCATCGTTGAAACAGTGTCAGCCTTAACGTTGCTTTCTAGTTCTTTCACGAGCATGTTTTCAATTGTCTTTTGATCGTGCTCTTTGCTCGCCGCAAGCCATGAAATGTCTTCTTCCGCGTTTTCATGAGAATGAGTTCCGATGACACCTAGCACTTTGTCGTTTTCCTCTGCCACGAGGAGGTTGAGATGGCGCCTCCGGATCTGGGACAGAACTCTTTCGTCATCGAATGGAATGAACTCAAAAGTGTCTTTATACTCATCATTCAACAGTCTGCCAATTGCTGGCAAATGCCTGTTAGCGAATTCTGTAATCTGGATGGTCATATTCCTCTTCAGCAATGGACGAAGCTTCTATAAACGTTTGCCTAGCGCGCCATTTTGGCGCGGAACGATGCCACAGTTAGGCGTCGAAATCTCTTTTTAGGCGAACGTAACGGAACGCGTCCAACCAAATGTCTCAGAGATCTGGTTTTCTGCTGGCAAAAATTCTTAAATATCGTTCAAATATCACTAATCCATGCCAGACAAGGTTCACTGTGCCCATATTCTTGTCAAAACAGAGCAAGAAGCAAAAGCCGTTTTGGACCGCCTCAACAAGGGCGAAAAGTTCTCCAATGTTGCCAAGGAAGTATCACAGTGCCCATCAGGAAAACGCGGAGGAGACCTCGGAACTTTCACCAGAGGAAAGATGGTCAAAGAGTTTGAGACAGCAGCTTTTGGTCTCCAGAAAGGACAAACCTCTACAATAGTCAAAACAAAATTCGGTTGCCACATCATAAAGAGACTGGAATAAACTACTGAAGTAATGCTCGGAATATCCTTCTCAAATAGGACTCAGACGCTCTGGTGCAGTTGCTCATTTTAGAAAGACTCTGAAAAATCGACAAGTCAAAATCGAGAAAAAAAAGAGACTACTTTTTCGTCACTGTACCTACGAAATTTCTGAGAATTTCCTCGCCATGTTCAGTGTTGTTCACTTCTGGATGGAACTGAACCCCGTAGTAAGGTTTCTCCATATGTCTTGCCGCTTGTATGCCGCAGTTGTCTGAAACCGCAAGAATTTTGAAACCTGGTGCCTCTTTCACCTCATCGTTGTGAGATTCCCAAACCAGGAACTCTTTGGGTAACCCTTTGAACAAGTTGTCCTCTTCAACGACCCTTATTTTGGCCAACCCATACTCCGGCATCTTTGCCGGTCCAGCTTTGCCTCCACAATGGAGGGCCATCAACTGCAATCCTATGCATATGCCTAGTATGGGGCCTCGAAATTCATTCAGGTAATCTGTGCAATTGCCAAGCTTGGGCGATTCCCATGCAATGCGAGGTGCTCCTCCACTGAGGACAAGGGCGTCAGCATCTATCTCATCTATAGGAGTCGTGTTCGGAATTATTTTGGTGTCGCACCCGATCTCACGAAGAACTCTCCAGATTCTATGTGTCCATTGTCCTCCGTTGTCCACAACATAAACTTTCAAAGGTTCACTCATACTCAATCGTTCCTGGCGGTTTGTTTGTCGTGTCAAAAACGACCCTGCTCACCTCGTCCTTCAACGCGTTCGTAATTCTAACCGATATTCTCTCCAGAACAAAGTGCGGTATCTTCGAATAAGCCGCGCTCATCCCGTCCAGGCTCTCGACTGCCCGAACCGAAATCATAGCTCCGTAGAACCTGACATCACCATGAACTCCGACTGTCTTGCAGGGCAATAACACTGCGAAATATTGCCATGGTTTGCTCATCTCTTTGTTTGCCACCGCGTTCTCAATTTCCTCCTCAACGATGGCGCATGCTTCTCTAACGATTCTCGTGCTCTCAGGGTCAGCTTCGCCAAGAATCCTGACAGCCAAACCTGGACCAGGAAACGGCTGCCTCTCGTAAATCTCCTTGGGCAGTCCCAATTTTTCCCCGACTGTTCTGACTTCGTCTTTGTACAGGTCTCTCAGGGGTTCAACTATCTTGAACTCTATCTTGGCCGGTAGTCCTCCAACATTGTGGTGGGATTTTATCGTGTCTCTGAGTCCTCCTCCGCTTTCTATCCAGTCTGGCGCAATCGTGCCTTGAACAAAGAACCTTGCCTCTTCTTTCCTCGCGATTTCCTCGAAGACTCTGATGAATAACTCGCCGATGATTTTTCTCTTCTGCTCGGGTTCTGTTACTCCCTTGAGTTTCTGGTAGAAACGCTCTTTCGCATCCACCACTAGCACTTTCAAACCCATTCTCTTCAGCATTCTCTCGTTGTTTTCAATCTCATTCTTCCGCATATAACCCGTATCGACCAAGACACACCGCAAATTCTCTCCAATGGCTTTGTTGACCAGAACGGCAGAAACAGTCGAGTCAACGCCGCCAGAAACCCCGAGAACGGCGCTTCCCGTGATCTTGTGCTTCAATTCCTCCACGGTGTTTTCGATGAACTTCTGAGCGTCAAACATCAGACCATCACAAAATAGCATCACCGTTGATGTATAAAAATCTTGTAAGATCTTGACGCTGCTGATACAAATGATCAATATAGTTGCACTCTGACGTTGGAAAACTATAAAACGCAGACACCAAGTTAACCTAGTCTCCAACCGACATTCGTTGGGTGAAAACATGGAAAAAATCACTCATGATATAGCGATAATCGGCGCAGGATTAGCCGGCCTGAGAGCCGCCGTTGCAGCAGCTGATTCTGACGGCAAACTGGACATAGCCGTCATTTCAAAGCATCATCCACTTCGGTCACACTCGGTTTGCGCCCAAGGCGGAAGTGCCGCAGTAATGAGCGAGAAAGACTCCCATGACTTGCATGCTTATGACACTGTGAAAGGCGCTGACTTTTTGGCAGACCAAGATGTGGTGGAATTCTTCGTACGACAGGCCCCAAAAGAAATAGTCCTTACTGAACACTGGGGATGCCCGTGGAGTCGTACTGTGGATGGAAAAATTGATCAGAGACCTTTCGGTGGTCACACCTTTCCACGCGCATGCTTTGCAGCTGACATGACAGGTTTCCATGAAATGCACGCCTTGTACGGCAAAGCTTGCTCGTACAGTAACATTAAATTCTATGATGAATGGTTCGTCACATCCCTGATAGTTGAGAATCAAACTGCGATCGGGTTGACGGCCATAGAGATGAGAACCGGAGAAATGCATGGATTTGGAGCCAAGTCAATCATAGTTGCCAGCGGAGGGCATGAACGCATCTACGAATTCACAACATTCTCTCACACAACAACAGGAGACGGAATGGCAATGGCCTACCGTGCCGGAGCGCCACTGGAAGACATGGAGTTCGTACAATTCCACCCAACAGGTCTCCTTCCGTCAGGTGTGCTCATAACCGAAGGGGCCAGGGGGGAAGGCGGGTACCTGATAAATGCTGACGGCGAACGCTTCATGAAAAAATATGCTCCCGAGAAAATGGAACTGGCCCCACGAGACGCCGTCTCTAGAGCCGAACAGACCGAAATCCTCGAAGGAAGAGGACTGAAAGGACCTTACGGGCCCTACATAGCAATCGACCTCAGACACCTAGGTGAAGAGAAAATAAACTTACGACTGCCCCTGATCCGAGACGTGGCCATAAAACTGGGCGGAGTAGACCCGGTCAAAGAACCAATACCAATCAGGCCGGCAGCGCATTACTCGATGGGAGGAATAAAGGCCAACATCAAGACCGAAACGCCCATCGCTGGATTATACGTGTCGGGAGAATGTTCATGTCTTAGCTTGCATGGAGCCAACAGGCTGGGAGCAAACTCGACGAGCGAATGCTTGGTTTTCGGAGCGATCTCTGGCGAAGAAGCCGCGAAACACGCGGCGAACGCCGTTTTGCACGAGATCCCTCAGCAGAAACTGATGCAAGAGGAAAAACGAGTCTTCGACAACGTTCTAGGTAGCGAAGGTCCAGAAAGCGTCTCTAAGATCAGAGATGAGATGCGACTAATAATGAACGAGAAAGCATGGATTTACCGAAGAGGCGATCAGCTGGAGAGCGGTTTGAAGGAAATCCGGCAGTTGAAACAAAGGTTCAAGAAAATACGAGTGAGTGACAAGGAGAGATCCTTCAACACGGGAATGCTCAACGCTTTGCAGTTGGATTATATGTTGGACCTTGCGGAAGTGACGATGGCAAGCGCACTGCCAAGAAACGAATCGCGAGGAGCCCATTCAAGAACCGATTATCCGAAACGCGACGATCAGAACTGGTTGAAGCACACACTCGCATTCTGCACAACGGACGGGCCAAGGTTGGAATACTTGCCCGTAACGATAACCAAGTGGCAGCCTGCCGCGAGGACTTACTAGGAGAATGAGTCTGATGAGCACTAATGTTGAGAAAACCGTTGAATTCAAAATAAGCCGGTACAGCCCAGAAAACGAGAAAAGATACATGTCAGCATTTAGAGTACCGATTCGAAGAGGAACTACCATACTCGAAGCGCTTCTCTACATCAAAGACAATTTCGACGACTCTCTCACGTTCAGGCAATCTTGCAGAATGGGAATCTGCGGAGACTGCGCCGTGAACATCAACGGAAAACCAATGCTTGCTTGCTACACGCAAGTACTTGATCTGAATGATGATTCGCTGCTCGTCGAGCCACTGTCTAACGCTCCGGTCATAAAGGACCTGGTGGTAGACGTGGAACCGTTCTTCAAGACCTATGAGAGAATCAAACCGCACTTGATAAAACCCGAAGAGGAATTCAAGAAACCTAACGAATTCACTCAGTCGCCAAGCGAACTACAGAAATACTGGGACCTGACTCTGTGCATAAAATGCTCGATATGCAACTCCGCATGCCCAGCAGTGATAGATGAAAAGTTTCTTGGTCCTTCTGCTCTGACCGCCACGTATCGTTGGGTGACCGATTCTAGAGATCAAGGCGGCGATGAGCGTTTGAAACCGATGGCCGACAACGTGTGGTTATGCACTCAGTGCAATTCATGCACACTCTTCTGCCCCAAGAAGCTAAGTTGCGCAGACTCGATAATCAATGATCACAGCTTGATAGTAGAAACAGGCAACATTCCGCGCACCGTGAAAGACGTGCTTGAAAGCGTCTACAAGTACCACAATCCCATGGGCACTCCACAAGCAAAAAGAATGGACTGGGCAAAAGATCTGAACATAAATACGTATCCAACAGTCACGAAAGCAGACGTGCTCTTCTTCACCTGCTGTTCAAATGCGTATGATATCAGAAACCAGGAAGCGGCAAAAAACATGGCGGAGGTCTTCAACAAAATGGGCGTCTCTTTCGCGACATTGGGCGCGGAGGAATGGTGCTGTGGAGACCACATGCTCAGAATGGGCGAAAGAGGACTGTTCGAAGAACTGGCTGAACACAACATATCCATTTTCAAACAGTTCGAAGCCAAGAAAATCGTGACCTTGTCGCCACACTGCTACAACACTTTCAAAAATGACAAGCCGTACAAGGACGCTGGCCTAAACGTCCAGCACTACACACAATTCCTGGCTGAAGCCATACAGAAAGGCGCGCTCAAACTCTCCAAAACCGTCAACCGGACGGTGGCATACCATGATCCCTGTTTCCTTGGGAAACGCAACGACATATTCGATCCGCCTCGACAAATTCTGCGATCAATAAACGGCTTAAAGCTCGTTGAAATGAAGAGAACAAGACAGAGTAGCTTCTGCTGCGGCGGAGGAGCTGGCAGAGTCTGGACCGAAGAAGCACTACCAGAAAATAGACCCAGCAACAACCGACTGCATGAAGCACTCGACCTCAATGTCAACACGATAGCTGTAGCCTGCCCTTATTGCATAACCACCCTCGAAGACTCGGTAAAAGTCTTGGATGCTGAAAACAAAATTGTTGTCAAAGACATACTCGAACTAGTCAAGGAAGCACTCTAGCGCAGCAGGATCAGAGCGCGCAACAGTTTCATAGGAAAACGCAACCGATATTAGTGAAAACGCAGCCTGTTTATAGCTAATGACCGATTTGCTCTATTCTGCCCTTCTGGGTTTCATCGCCGGTCTCATACCAGTATATCTTGGTCTCCTTCCGTTGCCGCTCTTCAGACGACTTTCACCCACCAAGCGAAGTCTTATCGTCAGTCTCTCCGTCGGCATACTATTGTTCCTTTTTGCGGATGTTACAGGGGAAGCCGTCGAACTCTCAGGAAAAACATGGTATGGCGCCTCGCTTTTCGCAGTTGGCCTTGTAACAGGCATCGGAGTCCCATTAGCTATCTCTTCGAGAAGACAGGAACTCAAAGATGCGTCTTCTACAATCGACAAGAACAAACTCAAAACTTTGACGGCCTACATCATATCCGCCGCCATAGGTCTTCACAATCTCGGAGAAGGACTCGCCATTGGAGCTGCTTATGCAAGTCAACAGCTCGCCCTGACCACAGTTCTGGTCGTAGGTTTTGCCCTTCACAACGGAACCGAAGGCGTGGCTATCGCAGGACCAGTTTCGGACTTCCCAACTCGAGCAAGAGAACCGCTGCTCATGGGTTTTCTGGCGGGCTTTCCAACAGTTCTAGGAAGCATCCTTGGAGCCACGCTTTATTCAGAGCTGGCCGGCGCACTATTCTTCTCCCTCGCTGCAGGAGCCCTACTCTACGTAGTAATCGAACTCACAAGAAGAGCTCAGTCATCCAAAAGCGCCATTGTCGGCATAGTAATAGGAATTCTTCTCATGTACTTTACAGACCTACTTCTCACAATCTAATGCACTCTAGCCAAAAGTATAAGCGCGCACCCGACCACAAATGGAGATCATGAATTACAGCTAGCGCGCGCTACGGGCAGTAGACCGTTTCTGGGGTTTGGGTTTGGGCGCGACCGCCGAAAAGAAAGCCCGCAATAAAACCTTTTATATCTAACAAGAGGGAATTCACATAGAAGCTCTATGGATATACCTGTGATGTTGTTGTCTCAGGCTAATCTCGTTCTTGAAATCATAATCCTGATTGTGCTTTTTGCGGCTTTTGCCTTGAAAAGAAAAGGCAAATTCCTCGAGCATGGACGTACGATGCTCGCAGGAGTTGTTTTGAACATACTTTCTTTTGCAATAGTCATGGGGCCTGCCTTCCTCAGCCTCGGGCAAAACGGTCTCTTTGATCATCCAGGTCGACTTTACCTTGTGACTCTTGTACACGCAGGTCTTGGCGGGACAGCATTGGTATTAGGAGTTTTTCTCGTTGCCTCTTGGCATCTTCAGGCTTCTACCCAAAATTGTATGAGGCGAAAGAAGATAATGCGTTTGACTTTCATGCTTTGGATTCTCGCTCTCATTCTCGGAATTCTGCTCTATATGATTCTATACATACTTGCCTAAGCCTTACCCCGCAAGACCAAAAAGGCTATAAATCAACACCTATCAACAAAAAGTCGGTGAAATGATTGAACATAGCAAAAGCTTCGCGGATTTTGGTGTTTCTCATTGTAGTCTTGGCGAGCACAGCAATCTCTTCCCCCGTCCTTGCTGTAGTACCAGAAGTCAGAAATGTTGTTCCCTACGACGTAAGCGGTAGCACTTACCTAAACATCACGGTCTATCATACTCCCGAAATAGCTGACCACTACGTAGACATGGTCGACGTGACGATGGGCTCGAATACGACAACTCTGACCATAGGTGTTCAATCCTTGACGCCACAAGACACTTTTACAATTCCCTACGATCTGGGGCCAACTCAAGGAACGCCAAGCATTACTGTCAGAGCACGTTGCGTCCTCAACGGCTGGAGCACAGTGAACTGGTCAGGAACAGTTCCAGAATACTCGCTGCCAGTGTTACTGATGGCCCTAGCCCTTGCGAGTGCTTCTACCGTCTTTCTCCATCGAAAAAACAAACGCACGTGCAAGTCGTAAGACGAACATCATCTTGAACATAGTACATAGCATTGGAAAGTGAAACAAAGACAAATATCGAAAACTGAGACCAGTAGTAAAGGGAAAGAAATGGGTTATGCAAAGTGGACTTTAATTGTCGTAGGGCTGTTTGTTCTTGTGATGGGCATTTGGGGCTTGGCAGGGACGTGTGTTGGTGCGACGGCCCCTCAATAGCACGCGGTTCTGAAGATGATCGTCGGCCTAGTGGCAATCGCAGTCGGATTCATGGAAAAGTGACAATAGCGTATCCATTTCCTTCCTCTTTCTCCATTCTCAGCGTGCGCAGACCCAAATATTAAAACTGTTGAATCTAAAACATGCATAACAGCAAGCAATCATGATCAGGTGAGTGAAGGTGGTAAAAAGTAAATTATCTGACTCGGAACTCATGGGCGCCTTGCAGATAGATACCAATACCTTGGAGATGTTCAAGAGGGTCAGGGAGAATGCCCTGAAAGACGCAAGGACGATGGATGCCAGGAAGAACGTTAAGATCAGAGTCTTGGGCATCTCCGGTTCAGCAAGGGACATAGTAGAGACTTCGCAGGAGAATTCCAACTCGGAGGAACTGCTCAAGAGATGCCTGGAATATTGCAGGGAGCTCGGCGCGGAGACGGAGCTGATTCCGCTCAGAAAATATGACATACGCCACTGCAAAGCCTGCTACTCAACGACAAACACCCAGTGCCATTTCTATTGCACCTGCTACCCCCGTGGCACGGAGGGGGACGATATGACGAATATCCTCTACGATAAGATCCTGGGAGCGGACGCGATAATCTTCGCCACCCCAGTGAATAACTTCAAGATTTCTGCACTTATGGCAAACTTCATTGATAGGTGCATCAGTCTCGACGGCAGCTTGGAACCAGCGAATCCCCAAAGACCGAAGGACAAGGAGCTCAACAAGAAGCACATGAAGTTCATCGAGCTGACTGCCGACAATGACGTCCTCGGAAGCGGTATGCTAAGGCGGTTCCTCGGCAAGGTTGCAGGGATAATCGTCACGGGGCACGAGGCTGGGGCCACACAGGCCATAAGCACGCTATTCTTGACTTTGAACCAATTCGGCATGCTATTCCCGCCGTTCAGCTGCATGTATGCGATGTCTTCGGTGTGCCACTCGACCTACGAAGACAAGAAGATAGTGCTTAGCGAGTGTTACATAGAGGAAACGAGGATGCTTGCTAAGAACGTCATGGCCGCGGTGGAGATTGCTGGAGACAGCAAGCCGAGTGATTGGATTTATGATTATGGGGCAAATTGAATGAAGGTGTACCTATGAAGGTTGCTAAGAAAAAGGATGTTGTTGAGGGGGTGCCCTTCTGCGCCGTTTTTGAAGAAAAGTCGATTGCTCTATTCAATGTAGGAGGCACGTACTACGCGATTGACAGCACATGCACACATATGGGCGGACCGCTGTGCCAGGGTACGTTCAGGGGAGATGTTGTACGGTGCCCATGGCACGGATCGAGGTTTGATGTCAAATCTGGCAAAGTTGTCGGAGGACCCGCGGAGAAACCCGTGAAGCAATATAAAGTGCAAGTAGATGGAGAAGACATTGAAGTAACTGAATGATTCTGTTTGACAATGAATGACGATTATTGCCGGCAATGCTAGCTCGTGCATAACCGCGTTAACCTCCCTGATGACTTGTTAGGCAACGCCTATATCTGCGAATTCTCAATGCTAAGCAACTCAACTCTGGTGTGACAATGGATGTACTCACGATTGTTTTGATTGCTATAGGCTTAGCGATGGACGCGTTTGCAGTCTCAATTGCGAAGGGAATAATCATAGAGCACAAAAGGCGGGAATCAGCATTGTTGCTTGCTTCATTTTTTGGAGGGTTTCAAGTCCTAATGCCGGTGATTGGATATTTTGCCGGTCTTAGTCTTAGGGAAGTAATTATGGGAATAGACCATTGGATCGCTTTTGGTCTCTTAACGATCATTGCTTTGAAGATGCTATATGATTCAACGAGAAAGGAGGATGGAACAAAAGAAGAGAGTCTCAGAGTCCATTCGCTGTTTACTCTTGCAGTGGCTACCAGCATAGATGCCCTGATGGTAGGCCTAAGTTTCGCGTTTCTTCAAACATCAATATTAGTGCCAATTCTGGCAATCGGATCCATAACCTTTCTGCTTTCAATAACAGGCTTTTCTTTTGGTTGTGTTCTTGGACGAATTGTCGGAAACAAAGTCAAAATAGTAGGAGGACTCATACTAATAGCTATAGGAATAAAGATACTTCTGGATCACCTGGCATAATAATTAATCCTGCTCTGAAGCACGCGCATGCTGTTCTTCTCCAATGTGTATTGGCTTTCTCCATAGAAAGCTAAATTAATGCAGAATTTGCATGTCCTTTTGGAGCAGAATTTGGAGGAACACGATTGTTAGGTTATGCTGGACGTGTTCTACACGTGGATTTGACTTCAGGAAAGACTCATGTTGAGCCCTTGAATGAAGAGTATGCCAAGAAATACGTCGGCGGAATAGGTCTTGGCATGCGTCTGTGGCTTGAAAACTCTAAACCAGGCGTAGATCCCTTCAGTCCAGACAATCCACTGATTCTTGCAACAGGCCCGATTGCTGGCACGATGTGGCCGACAGGCGGAAACGGACATGCCTTCGTTTCGAAGTCACCAGCAAACTACGGAGTCGGAGAAGCCAAGGCACATGGCACATTTGGCACCGAGCTCAAGAGGGCTGGATACGACGTTGTAATCATTAAAGGCAAGGCTGACAGGCCGGTTTATCTTTGGATAGACGATGATTCCGTTCAGCTTCTCGACGCTTCGCTCCTAATGGGCAAGTCACCAGGAGAAACCGAGGACGCGATAAGAGAAGAGCTGGGCGACTACTATATCCGAGTTGCAGCAATAGGCATTGCAGGCGAAAAACTCTCCCGAATCGCATGCATCATCAACGACAAAACCAGAGCAGCCGGAAGAACAGGGCTTGGCGCCATCATGGGTTCGAAGAACCTCAAAGCAATCGCCACGCGAGGAACACACGACATCACGGTCGCCAAACCCGACGAGTTCATGGAGATGGTCAAAGAGTTTCACGAGAGAATGAAAGGCCCTGCCGCACAGAAATACCGGACTCTGGGCACTGTTGAGAACGTTCTTGTGCACAACTCACTTTCCTGTATGCCGACGAGAAACTACAACAACGCGTCTTTTGAGGGCGCAGAAAAAGTCAGCGGAGAGAATCTCAACGAGAAATATGTCACAAAAATCATCGGATGCAGTTCTTGCGCCATGCGATGCGAACATATGTGCGTAGTTTCTGAAGGACCATACAAGAACACGATGACACGAATGGAATACGAAACACTATGGGCTTTCGGACCATTCTGCGGTGTAGACCGCTTAGACGCTATAATAAAAGGGATGGAGCTTTCAAACTACTACGGAATTGACGCGATCAGCGCCGGCGTCATCGCTGGATTTGCGATGGACTGCTACGAAAAAGGAATACTCACTCAAAAAGAACTGGACGGAATAGATGCTCATTTCGGTAACGCCGACGCCATGGTTCAATTAGTCGACAAAATCGGCAAGCGTGAAGGAA
>Ga0315296_10000553_pt1 | contig 34270 bp, 31 predicted proteins | sample YL17G14_18_MG_FD_203921 | JGI IMG/M metagenome (GOLD analysis project Ga0315296, IMG submission 203921) | Sediment microbial communities from Yellowstone Lake, YNP, Wyoming, USA - YL17G14_18 | ecosystem: Environmental > Aquatic > Freshwater > Lake > Sediment | place: USA: Wyoming | collected... | reverse complement strand
CTCTTTTTTACATTCAGCGCAGACTGCCTTATGCATCTCTTTCTCATACATCGACTATTTCAACTCCCTAACAATTGCTATGCAAAAACCGGTTCTAAAATCGCTTCTTACACGCTGCACTAACCCGCCACACCGACACTTATAAACAAACGCCTAAGACAACAGAATTCCACAACATAGCTACGACCATTTGAACAAACTCACAGCCCCCCACTTCTTTTTTCTGTTGTTCTCATTTTTCTAGAGCAAAGTATTCTCCCAAAAATCAAAACCAATGTGCTGATTTGGCGCGCTAGCCTTTATTAGTTGTCGTGCACAGACTGATCTGAAGAGGTCAAGCATGAAAATGGAGTATTTTGATGCAAATTCAGCGTATCGCTTTATGGAAAGTCTTGTCAAGGAGGTTGGAAACAGAGAATCAGGAACAGATGCTGAAAGGAAAGCAGCCCAGCAGATAAAGAAATGGTACGAAGAAATGGGGCTACTCAACATCAGGATGGAAGAGTTTCAAGTCCAAACTAGCCACGTCCTGAAAGAAGAAGTCTCGCTCCCCAATGGCACGCGACTCAAATGTGCGGCGGTTGGAAATTCGCTGTCAACTCCACCCGAAGGAGTCGAAGGTGAAGTTGTCATGTTGGAATCAACGTCACAAGAAGCACTAAGAAAAATCGAGAACAAAATCGCCGTCTTGAGTACGGTTCTCCGTCAGAAAGATTTCCAAAAAGTGCTTAAAGCCAAACCTTTGGCTTTGATTTATCCTTCTCGCACTCCTTTGGCGCCCACTATTTATCGTTCCATCATGGCAGAATATGTTGAGAAAGAAAACGCGCCTGTCGTGTCAATGGCACATGATGACGTGCTGAACGTATTGAAAGGTCCGAAAAGATTGAAAATAGTAACAGAGCTGAACAAAGTGACAGCTAGGAGCCAAAACGTTCTAGCCGAAGTGCCAGGGGTTATTCAAGACGAAGATATTCTCGTCGGCGGACACTACGATACGGTGAGAAGTGTTATGGGAGCTCACGACAACGCCGCAGGAACTGCGGTTGTGCTTGAGCTAGCAAGGATTTTTGCCCGAGAAAAACCCAATCGAACGCTCAGAGTCGCAGCCTTCGGTTCTGAAGAACTCGGACTTCGCGGCTCCTTCCATCACGTCGAAAACCCTGAGAACATCAGGAACCTCAAGCTCTGCCTCGACTACGACGTTCACGGAATACTACTCGGAAACCTGAGTGCCGTTATCTTGGGACCCGAAGACCTGAAATCATTAATAAGCTTCACTGCCAAGGAGTTGGGAATACCGCTGCAAGCCAGTAGTGAACTGGGAATGGGTGGTTCAGATCACATGCCACTGGCCTTCTACGGCGTTCCTTCTGTCATGCTGTCACGCGCGGGAGGTGCGGCCCAAATAATGCACACCGACCTTGAAGACCTGCGCTGGTGCGGTCCAGAAGCATTCGTTCCAGCAGGCAAACTTAGCCAAACACTTCTGGAACGCCTGCTGAGAGCCGAAGAGCTGCCATTTGAGAAAAAAATCCCGGACAAAATCGCTAAGGCGCTCGAAAAGAGATTCGAAGAATTAGGCATCAAAAAGAAGGGAAAAGAAGAAGAAAAGTGAGATGTCTCTTTTTGCGCTCAGCAGCTCCCATAAATCCACCGCTCTCAAGGCCTGCTCAGCCTTAGGCTTGGCATCCGAGGCCCTGATGCCTCTCAGACGAGCAAAATAGTACGCGTACTCTCAGGGAGTGAAGTTGTTGTACGTCGCGACGTCCTGTGGAACAACAGCAATGTGTTTTCGCACTTCTTCAGCCTCACTTACGACATTGTGATCCAAGACCATAGCATCGCCACCAGTCGGGAGAAGCTGCGTAGCAATAATCCGCAGGAACGTTGTCTTCCCAGCACCGTTCGGTCCTAACAGAGTGAAAAGTTCGATTCTGCTCACGTTTATGTTCACGTCTTTCAATGCTTCGACAGCATCTTTGCTGTGATACGTTTTGCACAGGCGAACACGTCGTTATGACTGCATCATCAGTGTGACACTTACGCTGAAGAAAAGCCTAGTCTGTTCAATTCGTGCAAAACGCACGTCGATCGGAATTCATGTTTCGAGTTCGAGTCCGGCGTGTCGCCACCAGCGTTTTCCTCCTTTGAAATCCAAAGTTCTGCTGTAGCCCAGGTCGAGGAGTTTTCTCGCGGCTTTCGTGCTGGCTTGACAAGAATAGCTTGCACAGTAGACCACGATGGTGTCAGTTTTCTTGAGTTTCTTTTTGGCAAGATATTCAAGTTCGTCTAGTGGAAGACTAAGGGCTCCTGGGATGTGTCCCTGCTCATATTCTTCTTTTGCCAAGACCTCTACAAGCTTGAAATTCTCTTTATTGGCAATCATTTCAAGAAGATCTTCCAGAGTAATGAATTCAAGTTTCACCTTTCAGAACACCGACTTATCAATGACGATCAATTCTTAAAAACATTCGCGCGTGACTGTTGGATTATGCTATTTCGGTTTTTTACGTTTCACAAGAAGGAATACTGAGATGGCCATGATGGTCGTTATCACTCCTAGGAGTGCAGCGTTTCCGATGGCTATCGATGAAACGCTGAAATTTCTTATGAACGATCCTTTTTCGATGTTAACCTGATAGGTTGCGTAGGGATTCCAATTGCTTAGTGTTGCGACGTATTCTCCGTTGCCTACGTTCTGAGCTTTGACAGATTCAATCGTCACGTCTGCGTCTGTCAAAGGAGTTCCGTCAGACTTGTAGTTGAGGTTTATTTTCAGAGTTGTTCTTCCGGGCGTTGTGATCTCAAACTTCGCCTGAGAGATCAGGTCATCAAAAACGATCTGAATCGTGTTGCTTGTAAATGCTGTAAGTCCGTACTGAGTGTCTGAAACGTTTTCTACTCGGTAGGAGATTGTGCCGACATCGTTCTTAGTGAGGTCGTCGCTCAGGGTGATGTTTCCTGCTAAGGGTCTGCCGTCATATTCGTAGACTCCTGTCCAGTTGATCGAGGCCTTGGTTTTCACACTGATCCGTGTGTCTGCTGCGTATAATGTAACGTTGACTCGATCCCAGACTATTGATACACTATTGCATTCGAAGACGGAGAGATGGTACTGCAGATCTGTGATCGCAGTTCCCGTAAAGCTGTAGTTGCCAACGGTGCTCTTGGTTAGTGTGTCGTTCGAAATGAAAGTGCCGTTCCAGGTAGAGTTGTCGTATTCGTACGTGCCGGTTGCGTAGATTTCTGCTTCTTCTCCGACGTTTATTCTGCTGTTAGCGATTGTCAAGTTCAGTTTGACACGGTCGAAAATGATGTTGCCGACGTTTGACGTGAACGTTACCAGTCCGTACAACGGATCTGTTATGGAAGTTATGGCATAATCGAAAGCTCCGACTTCATTTTTAGTCAGCGTGTCGTTGAAAGTTGCTGTTCCGTTCCATATCATGGAATCGTAGGCGTAAGTTCCATTGATTTTGATTTCAGCGGGAGAACCAGTGTTTGCTCTTTGACCTTTAAGAGAAAAAGTTACTAGAACCTGGTCCCAGATTATCGTCATGTGCCCTGTGTCTGAGACTGATGTTAGACCATAGAGTTTATCTTCGAAACTTGAAGGGGCAGTATAGTTGTTTTGTCCCGCATCTTGTCGATAGTCGTTGATGTACCAATAGTCTTTCTCCGGATCCCATTCTGCTTGTTTTCCAGCTATTCTCAGAGTGCCTGTTGAGTTGTCGAAAGTGTTTCCATCGTAGCCGTATCGCAGTTTGATCCAGATTATTTGGGTCGAATTGACATCGCATCTTTGCTTTGACACGCCGAAATCGTTCACTTCAAGGGTGTCCCATATCATGTGTGGATCTGGATTTTGTTGGAGGAAGGATGTGAATCCTCCATAGTCTGCTCCCGTAACTTGGTAAGATGTGTCGCCTACACTTGTAGAAGTGACTTCGAGAGTAGCCCAGCCTGTGGCATTTGTGACGTATGGAAGACCGTTCACGTACAACGTGCCGTCAATTATGTCTGATAGGTTGTCACTCCACGTGGCGTGGAAATAGACTTTTTGATCGGAGTTCACGTCAACTCTTGCGCTGCTGATTTCGCTTCGATCTATTATGATTGCGTGTGGAGGATACACGTGAAGAGTGGTCGACATCACGTTGTTCGTTCTGTTATTTTCCACAACATCACCGTAAACGTCGGCTACAACTTGAATTTCGTTCAAGCCTAGACTTGCCTGCCAAGGTCCGAACTGAATGTGCAATGTTGAATTGACAAGCACAGGCGGCAACTCTTTGCTTTGGAACTCGGTTCCGTTTATCCTCAGGGAAATCAGGGCCGCATTCGAGGGAGTCACTCCCGTATTGTTCACGGAGACGTCAAAGTACACGTCTTGGCCTGCAAGAGCTTCTCCAACGCTTTGGATCTTGTCTACGAGGAGGTCAGCGAAGCCTTTTTGCACCGTAATGTTTGCGTTATCATGTGCTATGGACCAGACTGTGACTGCCACTTGGTGTGCAGCATCAATGTATCTTTCTCCATCCTGAAGGGCTGCTTCTTCAAGTGAGCCTGAATACGCACTTTGCACTTGTATGGGGCCTTGTCCAGATTGTAGATTTTCGTCCACGTAACTGACAACTACACCATCCGACGGTATCTCTGCGTCGGTCAAAATCATTCGTCTGTACTCGACGGTGTAGTATTTTGAGCTGCTAAGTATTTTTGCGGCGAGTATCGGTCCTGGCGTTTCGAGCTTTGAAAGCACAATGTTGAAGATCTGTCCTGTGCCGACGGTTGTTACATTGTTGTTTGAAATCCAGCCAAGCCACATTTTCTCAGGAGCCATTAGGCTGGTCGGGGGGTTCAGCCAGCTCCCGTCGCCCATCAGGCTCCAGCTGTCGACGAAGTCATCTCGGTACGAATAGTCGTAGAGGTCAGGTAGTGCAAGGTTGTGTCCGAATTCGTGGGCAAACACTCCGTAAGGATCGTTTTCAGCCAATATCGTGAATCCGAGATCTACTCCTCCGGCATTTGGGAAGTGGCTTTTGCCCAATGATGCTTGAGACCAAATGTCAGAAAAACTGCTGCTGGATTGAGCCTGGTCCTTCCCTGCATGAATCAACGTGACGTACTCGTAGTCGTGGTAGTTCACGTATGGTTCTGCCAGGTCTAGTGAGTCCCTTATAAAATCGTCTATGTGCATGTCGATTTCTGTTGCGTTGTCAGCGCCATAGTAGTCGTGTGTCTGAGGCAGAGTTAACCATGATTTGAGGATGGAAATGTTCAGGGAAACCTGACCATATGAAACTTCGTTGTAGTATGACGAGAGTCGTGTGAGTCTCTGTGCAGAAATGTAGGATATGCTGGTAGTGTTGGTGAAATCTGAGAATTGGACTGGTATCGCAAGAACGTTCAAGAGCCCAGAGACTGGTGAGACGGGTTCGGCTGGAGAAAGGCTTAGTGTCCGATCTGGTGCCCACTGCAACAGAGAGGGTTTTTTAGTTTCGTTGACTTGTGCCTCTCCACAATAGGCACTGAGGCTATTTCCGATCTCAGGGTGAGAAAGCGCCGATACGAGATGTGTATTTGGACTATATGTTGAAAACAGCAGGATACAGACGAAGAAAAACGTTGTTGGAAATACTCTGCTCAAATCTGTTCTCCACTCACTTACCCTATAGAACTCCGCAAGTCCAACTAATTATGTTGCCGATGTTTGACTTGATCTTGAGATATTGACACTCTGAACAGAAAAATAGAAAAGCGCGCCTACAACTATTCATAAGAAACTTGAATAGGATGTGAATGTCCGTCACTGCGTAACTCTCGGGGCTCTCGTCTGGATCAGTCATGTTCTTTCTTGAAGTAATCTTTTAATGGCTTCCAGTAGAATTCGTTCCATCCTTCCTTCAGTTCCTGAGCCTGTTCCATGGGAACGTCCGAGTGAACCATTGAGATTATTGTGCCATTCTTCGCGTTTTTGAAGGTCAGTTCCAGCCGTGAAGGTGGATAGTCTTCAGGCCACTCCGTTGTTTTCCATTCTTGAACTATTCTCTTTCCCTTCTCCAACTCTAAATTCTTGCCAGAAATGTATCCATCCCATGCCGTGAACCTGCCACCGACTCTTGCGTCAGAGGTTGCCTTGCTGCCGGTAAAGGCGGAATGCTTTTTTGCATCCATGAAAGCCTCATAGACCGCGTCTGGCGCGGCTGGAATGATAATCTTCTGTCTGATCGTCGTAACCTTTGTCGGCATTAGTGATTTCCTCGAAACAGTGTTTGGGGCACGAATATTTAAGTCCTGAGACGTTCCGAATTATCAAAAGGGTTGCTCAATGTCACGAAGGGAAAGTTCAAAGCGAATGCGTTGAGTGCCAAGACAGAAAACCCGTCGACAAACGTTCAAACAGTTTTCAACGAGTTTTTTCGCGTGATTCTAATCAAAACACCCCTACCCCTAGGGCCTCTATCAAAAGCTTAAGTTGAGCGCGCGCTAGCGCGTGCTTTGATGTTAACCTTAACGCTTTTACCATGCCACTAATAAATCTAATGTTCCACTTTCCCATTTAACCTCACACTCATTTCTACCTGCGCATGACTGAGTGTTTGGATAGGTGAAGTTGTGATTTCATTTGTTAGGGGCAAGATTTTATCCTAAAACCCGTAACTTCGGGAATGTTTTTTCCTATTATCTGATGACACAGCCCTTCTCTTTCTTATGCGCGCACACCAGCTTGCGCTAACGTAGTATCGAACTCCCTCTTCAATGAAGAATATGCGTCTCTAATACTAATCGAGCCAACCAAAAGAAATGCCAAGGTTGTAGTGGCAAAAATGATAGGGAGACATGAATCGAGCTGATCTCTGTATATATCCACAAACCAAAGAATTGAGAGAAAAGTAGACAACAAGTAGCCTAGAAAAACGATAAACATACCCACACTCAAATACTTAGGGAATTTCTGAGCTTGTCTAATGTTAGCACCCAACCTCTCGATATTTTCAACCTCTCCTTTTGGACTTTTAATTTCCAGTTTTTTTGCACTTTTCTTTAACTCGTCTAAGTATTTCAGAAGCCTCGCGCTTCTTTCCTCGAATATTCTCCTCGTCAGTGGCAAAATTAAACTGTAAACTGCCAGAACTAGACCTGCTCCTGTAATGCTTGCTTGCAATAGAGCCGAAACCGAGTTTTCACTGAGTAAAATCAATTTTCTTAACTCGTATGGTTCTTTGCGTAGTAATGCTACAATTCAGAAGAAACAGTTTTCCGATGTCGATAGCCGAATTCAACAAAACTTGTCTGTACTTGGCATAATCTTCCATTCTTAGGAGCTCCTACCCAAGATATTTTTCCACTACATTTCTTCCTTCTTTCGTTATAGTCCACACTCCACCGGCGAATTGAATCACTTTGGCTGCTTCTAGTTGTCTTATATGTTCAGAAAAACTTAGACCCAAATAAATAAGAATATTTGATGTCCACTTTTCAAAGGACTCTCTGAGTTCTGTAGTCGTGCGTGGTGTAAGACACATTCTGACGATTCGTTCTCCATAATTGAGCCTATTTATTACATTAAGCAGATCGGTTTCCGACAATCTTCCAACCGCACCCTTACATAGTCATCTATTTGCTATCCCAGTAGATAAAAGCATGTCGCATATAGAATACGCGCTTGCGCTCTTGATTATGCAGAAATGTGTTTTCCAGCATCAGTCGCGTAGGGCGTATTCCTGTTTTCGTTTTCTAAACAGCATTGTTTCATTGTGATTGCAGACGTATTCAAATCCGGCTTCAATCAGTTTCTGTGCTTCTTCTATGCTACTAGCTACAGCCGAGCAGTACTCGTCTCCTTCAAACTATACTGATCGATCGAGATCAAATCGAGTTTTCATCTGGAGATGCTTCCAAACAACCGTGTTCTCTTTGAATGTTATTCCTTTAGTCTTGGCGCACAAGTCTTCAACTGGACACTGACCACATTTTCTTTCACTACATATTTTTGAAAATACAGTCCATATTGGCTCAAGTTTCCATGGAGCTGTTCCCAAAGTCTTTGCTGCATGTCTCCATACTTCTTCAATCAGACCTCTCAAAGGCTGTTCTTGAGCACAACCAACAAATTGGTCACTCAACAACTTCAAAACTCCAGTGTAGATGGTGAATCTCACTACTTGCATGTCAACAGGAATGTCAAGGTCTTCAAAATCTTTCACTTTTAGCAATCCGGTTTCGCGCGCGCTAGGTTAGCGCAACAAGATTATCCATGCTTGCGTCTTCTCTCATTTTTCCTGAATTACCCTTTCGAAAATGCAAGCAGAGCAAAAAAGAAGAAAAAGGGAAGTGCGACGGTGAACGTGCAAGGCTAAGATGTGGCCGTGACGTCGAATGTCTGGAAGCCCTCGCCCATCAGTCTTATGGTGTAGTTGCCGCCAACTATCGGAGTCACAACCATCGCCGGATGCATCATAATATCCTTTTCTGGCTGAAGCGCAATGACGCCACTGAAACTCAATGTAACACTTTGCCCAGGCTGTAAAGCCAGCGAAGAAAGCTCGATGTCTTCATGTTTTTCACCATGCTCATGGTCATCTCGGTCACCGAAAAGCGGAATAAGCGATGAACCGTTCAGCTTGAAGGGAATCGTTTCAGGATGAATCTTTTCAACAATTTCGTGATCCATGTCGTCGTCCTCCTCCTTTTCCCAAGTCCGTGTCGCGTTGAATTCACCGTGCAGTGTCAGCCCGAAAACTCTGAATGTGAAGTTGCCCTCGTTCTTTATTGTCACCGAAAGAGTTGTAACATTGCCGTTCACCGAAAGCGAAGCCGAGACGATTGTCACATTTTTCGAAAACTCCTCCACAACGTGCACCAGTTTTACCCTATTGTTCTGCCCTAGCTCAACGATGGTTCCTACTTTGATCTGCTCCTTGCTCAAATCACCTACAATCGTGGCAGTCGCACTTGGAACAAGCACGTAATAGTACACTAAAGTTCCATTAGCGTCAGTTGCTTGTATCTGCACTAGCGTCGGATTGAAGTCTATTAGCACGCCCGAAAGTGTCTGATTGACCTGACTATTCTTGACCGACACCACAAGTGTGTTTGACAGAGCAGTCACGTTATACATCACTCCGTTAACAACAGCGTCGACGTCAGCTATAGTGAACTGGATCTTGTCTACCGCTGAACCGCTTGGAATCGTGGTGGAAGCTATCGTCTGACTCATGTTAACCAGCGAGAACAAATTAACCGTCCCTGAAGCGTTGACAGGAAGCCAGATGGCAGTTCCATTCGGATAGGTCACGTGAAGCGAAACATTAGAGTAGGTTAAATCAAGAATTGTAGTTCCAGCAGGCACAGTCGGAGGATCAGTCAACATCACTAGAAAAGACGCTGCAGCCGAAGTCTGATCAAGCATTATTGGATTGGCAAATAAAGCGACAGCAATGATGGTGGTTGCTACGAAAACCGCGGCCAAACCGTACTTCAAAGTCCACTTTCTTGACATTTTAGTTTCCTCTCCGTCGGTGTAGGCATGAGGAAATATAAACCTACATTTTTGAAAGTTCTTTAAAGATCGTTGAATGATTCTTTCAATAGTTTTTAATCATGCCCTCGCCGACGGCGACCACCCAAGTCAGACTGCCAGTCTGCGCCAGAGCCTCACCGTCTCATACCAGAACACGAGAACCATAGCGGCACAGAGTGCTACTAAGTATGGCGTGAAACCCGACGCGTACAAGGCCCCGAACGAAAAGAATGCCACGAGAATGGTGAAGAGTAGCGCGAAGAAGAACAGCTGCGGCACGATCGTGGGCCCCATCCTCGAATAACCCTCAAGAACCCTATCTGACGCCTCCTTCACCGCGAAATACCTTCCATGTTCGTCCTGCGTCACGAAGCCCGCTTCCGAAAGCTTCCTCAGATGGTAAGAAGCTAGGGAAGCCGACGATAAGTCGATCCCACGCTGAATATCCCTGAGTTCAGACGGTCCGTGCCTGAGCAAGTACAAGTAGACCTTGAGTGTGTTCCCCCTGATTTCCTGACTGACTGACATGCAAGAACATAGACGAACAAATACAATCATTTAACATTTATGATAGTCAAGTAAGCAAGCGATCCAAAAGAGGGAGCATGGAATAGACAGCTCCACTCCTTTTTATACAAAAAAACATCTCAATCCGTCTTCGACTCGCGCGCGCTCTTTGGCTAAAGACTTGCTGAAGCTGCTTTCAATGAAGTCTTGCGGCGTATAGACACTCTTTCGTTCGACGTTCCACTGATCTGATCTGCCAAACCTAAAAAAAGAGAAAAAGGTTAGTTCTTGCGAAATTGCTACTCTTTGGCTTCTACTATCTTGGCGATCGGAGCGTTTTTCTTCACTGATTCGATTCCGTTCACACATGCTTCCTTTGACGAGTAGCCTTCGCTTACTGCAATCTTCTCTCCATTGGCTGCTAGTAGGCGGAATCTGAATTTTCCTGCTTTGTCTTTGAACCATTCAAATTTTGGTTCCGGCAACATTGTCACCGAACCAATCTTATTACTAGAACTTGCCTAAAAGCGCTTCGCTTGAAGGCAGGTTGCATTGGAGAATTGTCCAAGGAAAAATAATGGATTGAGATGGCTGGGAGATTATTTACTCAAAGTTTCTTTTTCACTTTCTTAGCTGTCGACTCTGCTTTTCTTGCTCCTTTCTTTCCCAGTTCAACGCCTTCTTTTCCAACTTTTTCAACTGCTGAAGCAGTCTTTTTTACAGCTTCTTCAGTCTTTTCTTTAACTTTCTTCAAAACCCCCATATTGACCACGATTCTTCAAAAGCTTTTGTTGTATTTCTCGTTTTGGGTTTGCTGCAAAATCAGGCGTCCAAGTACGAGAACCTTAATGCATCGACAGTACCACTAATAAATCTAATGTTCCACACCACGCATCTAACGGCACACGATGCGCGCGCAAAATGAGAATGTGGTTCAGCGACAGAGCGCGAACTCTTCTGAACAAATGAAATTGGAGCTTGGGATGTTCTAGTGCGTGCGCCTTCTTGTTAGTAGTCCGCCTATGAGTCCGCCGATTGTTGACGCGATTGCCCCGAAGATTGCAAGTATGATCGCTATGAGTCCGACCCAAAGACCGGCTAGGCCGCCCAAGAGTCCGCCCAGGACTCCGCTTGTAAATGCGCCTGCCGCCACGAGGCCTATGATTGTGAGTATTGCAATGATGATTCCGCCGAATATTCCCGCGAGAAAACCGGCAACGCCTCCTTTTACTATTCCTCCAGCTATGAGCCCTGCCGCGAACCCACCGATGAACCCGCCTATCAGGTGTCCAAGTCCTGGAAACAGCCAGCCAAGAACCAGTGTTATGAGAAAGCCGACGAAAGCTCCCAGCCATAAACTTCCCATGGTGTCACCTTTGCTCTCCTAGATGAGCGTGACGAATATAAAAGATTTGTCTGAAATCAGTTTCAAAAGAAAGAATCTGCCGCCAGCGCTATAGGTTTCATGGCTTATTCGGGGTTGTTGGGGCAGATGGGACCACTGGATTGGTTCGTCGACATCTTGGTTCCAGTGATTATCATACTTGGCAGAGCGTGGTCGCAGATTGGAGAATAGCAGAGTTTAACATTAGCGCGCGCCTCCATGACTTCGGACTCGCCAAAATAGTTGAAGCAGGTGGTACAGCGTATTATTGCCTGCGATCGATCGACATCACGATCCATAAACAAGGCAAAGCCAGAAGCATGAGCTACCCGCAAACGAATTTAGGAACAGGCATGCACGTCAGAGATAAAGGAAAACAAGAATAGCTTTGGTACTAAGAAACGAACTCGTTTTTATTAACACGGATTTGTAAATGTATGTTCAAGTGATTTCAAGGATGAGGCGAGTTTCCAACTGTTTCAGTGAAGAAAAAAACGCTCGCTATTACGTGGAAACCTTGTGGCTGGGACTGAGGCTATATCGTGGACTATTCTCAAACTCGTTGGGAATAAGGGTTCCACTGTTTTGTGGGCACAAACTAACATATAACTGCAATCTCCGGTGCAAGATGTGTCCCTTCTGGAAAAGATCCAGCACTGATTCTAGCCTAGAGAAGGAAAAAGCAATTCTGAAGCAAATTTATGATTCAGGAGCTTGCGGAATCGCGTTTGAAGGAGGAGAGCCGCTCCTGAGAAGTGACTTGGTGAACATTCTTGCTTTTTCCAGGTCTCTGCCTTTGCATACAAGCCTTATCACTAATGGGTCTCTCCTCGAATCCAGGATAAACGAGATAGCACCCTACATCAACGGCGTCATCTACGTTTCGCTGGATGGCCTAGAAAAAACCCATGACACGATCAGAGGAGTAAATGGATGCTTCAAAAAAGCGATAAAAGGCATAATCGCATCCAAAGAGAAGGTCTCCGTGACAATCAACTCAACAATAACGACAGAGAATCTATACGAGATAGAAGACATGGTAGAGCTGGCAAAAGAATTGGATATAGGAATATCCGTAGCCGTAGCTTACGATTACTGTAATGCCGATGCGTCTGCACCTACAGCAAACGAAATTGCGCAGATAGCCAATAAACTCATTAAGATGAAGAAAAGGGGCTATCCCCTTGTGAATTCAATCAATTATTTCAGAGTCATGGCAAAAGAAGAAAATTGGAAGTGCAGACCTTGGGCAGCAATTAACGTAGATCCAGAGGGAAACTTGGTTCTACCTTGTTATGTCGGTAATGAATACGCAACCAGCGTTTCTATTCTTGAAACCAGCATCAAAACCGCAATCTCTGGATTTAACTGGAAAGAAACAGAGAACTGCCAGAAATGCAGTCTCCACTGTTATGTAGAGCCTTCCTTGGTGCTTTCACCGGATTTTTGGACTTGTCTGAATTGGGCGCTTCGAGTCAAGATCTAGACTTTCCGAGAAATTGACTGATCTAGAAACTAGAAAACAGAGAATTGAGAAAAGGTATTTTCGCGCACGCGCCGCGGTGACCCGTTAGAAGAGCACTGGCTCTTCACTGTCTTTCTTCCAACATTTGCTGAAGGACACGTCGGTCTTGTATCCTCTTTCGCGCGATCCTATTTTCGTCTTCTAAAAATCATTGAACCCAAAACCAAATTGCCTATTTTCTTTTTCTGAAGATCATAACATTTTCGTGGTTGCAAACGTATTCAAACCCTGCTTCTACAAGCTTTTGCGCTTCCTCTGGATCACGGGCTATGGCCGAATGGTATTCGTCTGTCTCAAATTCTACTAGTTGCGCGCGCCTCGGCCAAATAGACCAAACAGAAGAAAATGGGGTATTGGGCCCTCCTGAAACCGATTCTCACCGGTCTCAAAAAAGAAAAGAGGGCTGTTAGCTTGCAGGTTGTATGTTGAAAGGCAGCACCGCGTATGCATGAGTGCCCGCCGCGTTCACCGCCTCGTAGCCCAACATCACGTTGACACTGAAGTTGGCGTTGCTGAACAAGTCGCTTTTCAACACGTCGACTGTCAAAGTTTGACCCGTGCTGGCTGGCTTCAAGCTTAAATAGTTGAAACGTGAGTATCCTACTTATGCTTCAACTATTCGTCAACAGACAGCAAGAACTCCGCTTCCTAGACGAACACTACAAAACAAAAGCAGCCGAACTTGTCGTCATATACGGTAGGCGAAGAGTTGGAAAAACCGAATTCACAATACAATTCTCAAAAAACAAACCCCACATTTACTTCCTCGCCGACCAGCGCCCCGAAGCAGAACTAATCCAAGAGCTAAAACAGCGAATGAGCCTCTACCTCCAAAACGAAAGCTTCGCCAAACTCGCCATCAAAGACTGGATCGAACTCTTCGACGAATTCACAAAATGGAACAAAAACACCCACACAATCATAATAATCGATGAATTCCCCGCCCTCATCGAAGCAAGCCACACAGTACCATCAATCTTCCAAAAAATCTGGGACCAAAACCTCAAAAACACACCCACAATGCTCATTCTACTCGGCTCATCCATAGCAATGATGGAAACCGAAGTGCTAAACTACAAAAGCCCCCTCTACGGAAGAAGAACAGCCCAATGGAAACTCGAACCCCTCAAAATACATCACCTAAAACCATTCTTCCCACACTATAACCCTGAAACCCTAATACACGTCTACGCCTGCATAGGCGGCGTACCTGCATACCTGCAAAAATTCAACCCCAAAAACAGTTTCTGGCAGAACGTACAACAAAAAATCCTAACCAAAGGCGAATTCCTGTATGAAGAAGCTGAATTCCTCCTGCGTGAAGAACTTCGAGAGCCACGCAACTACGCCATAATACTAAAAGCAATCGCCCAAGAAGCTGAAACCTACGGCGAAATTCTCAACAAAACCAGCGTAGACAAGAGCATGCTCTCAAAATACGCAAGCGTACTAGAAGACTTAGGCTTCATAAAAAGAACCCACCCAATAGGAACAACACCCAAACCAAGAAAAAGCCAATACACCATAGCAGACAACTACCTGAACTTCTGGTTCAAATACGTCTTCCCCAACAAAACCGAACTTGAAGCAGGAAACAGCGAAACCGTCTTAAACAAAATCAAACAAGACTACAACACTTACTTAGGTCACGCATTTGAACAAGTCGCAACCGAACTCCTAACCGAAATGAAAACAAACCACATACTACCTTTCACCTTCACCTCCATAGGAAAATGGTGGTTCAAAAACGACGAAATAGACCTCATTGCACTTGACGAAGAAAAACAAACCGCAACATTCATCGAAGCAAAATGGAGCAACCTTAACGCAATAGATTGCCAAAGAATCCTCAAAGACCTAAAAACCAAAGCGCAGAACTTCAGATGGGACCGCAAAAAAGAAAACTATGCAATCGTCGCAAAACACATCGCCGACAAAGAGCAATTAACAAAACAAGGACTTTTAATCTTCGACCTCGAAGACTTCGAACCAACACTACCACAAGACAACAGCTAAGACGGCTGACACGACTGTTTGTGTCCGCATCCGCCTTGACATTTGTGTTTCGCCACGCGTATAGGTGGTAGCTCTTCGTCTTTGATTATTCTTTTTATATGCCCCAAAACGCGTTTCACATGGCTTTTCATCGTTGGCGTTATCTCGAACTGTAGGATAAGCGTTTCAGGAATGTAATTCACAAACCCCCGCTTAACGATTGTACCAAAATTCTCTTCAATAAGCAGTGCATAGGCGACGAGTTGGTACTTGTGGTCCATACACACGCGGCCATCGTCAGAGCGCATGTTCTTGTACTCGACAGGAACAAATTCGCCCTTCGCGGTTTTGATTATGAGGTCCACGTTACCCTGCAACCCAAGCACACCAGAACCGAGCGGAGTAAACAACAACTTCTCAGCACCGACAAACTCGGATGAATAATAGATAGCGTCTTTTCTCCTAAGCTCTTTCTTAACGTAATCGTCATGCAACTCTTTACTGTCTTCTTGCTGCGACCCAAAAATGGGCGTTGCATGCAAAACCTTGTCAAAATAGACCGGCCTCGGACAATAAATGTAATGCTTAATGTCCGTAACAGAAACAGAAGTTTCAGCAATATCAGAAATAGGCAGCTTCTGCTTACTTCTTAACCACTTGTCTTCTCTTGATTCTTTGGTCTTCTTCATGCTGTTCCTCCAAGTAGAGGCTGACTAGAAATATGCGATCTTGTCCTTCTCTTCCTTCAATTCATACCTTTTCGGTTTGCCCACTTCTGATTCATGAAGAAATCCCAAGTAATGGGAATTGAAAGATAAGCGAGTCATTGTTTTGGGGTATGTTTCATAAATCTGATTCATGGAGAAGCGCGCTGTTGGTCATCAAGTTCTATGATTCACGATTAGGTTTTTTCGCTAATCGGATTCTACCGACTGTTACGAGAATCTTGTCCCCCTTAGCGAAGGTAGAGCTGTCATAGTCGTTCATGTTCAAGAGGTAGAAATGATAGATGTTTTCAGGTAACTCCACGATGGTTGCCTTTTCCACTCTTCTCAACTGAACCTTGGCTTCCAGAAGGGAGCTTTCTTGCCAGCTTCTCTCGCGATCAGCTGATATGCCAAGAGTCAATCTATCTAGGGCATAGAGGAACGCATGATTACTCCAACAGTCACTGCTCATGAGCTCAGTGGGAATGGTGATAGTGCGTTCAAATGGCGTTGGTAGATCAACGGCGGGTTGCGGATTATGCTTTTCTTCCGTCTTCGTCGGAACAATAAGCTTCAAAAATCTGCCACCTAAGAAGGCACGCTTATAGGAAATCAGATAATTCTTTGACAGTCTCTCGACGCTCTTTTGGACACGGCCAATGGACCAGTCCATTTCCTGAGCAATCTGATACAAAGACAAGGCGCCAGGTCTTTCACGTATGAAGCCGAGCAAAGCTTCATCAGTCTGTTCTGCCTGCTTCTTTCGCGTTTCCTTGAGAGTCTCTTGGAGATTCACATATCTCACCAATCAGATAATATTATCTCACCAGCACTTAAAGTTTGCTTCTCCCACGAGACGCCATGACGTGAACCCTGTAAACATAATACCTCCATCGTTGATCATGAACCCAAATGAGCACCGCAACATATCCGTCACCCTTGCGCCTCCCAACTCAATAATGAAATAATCAGCATCCAGCCAAGTCATCTCATGGTACGTGGAAAGATCCCAAGGGAAGATAATTGAAAGCATCACCGTAGAACACGCGGTCTTCCATGCGTTTGCCCAAACAGGATCCAAGGGCAGGTTTTATCAATGTCCGCAAGAAACAGCGCTTTTCAGACTATTTTTTCAATTTCTTAGATCCACCATTAAGTCCCTTGAGGATTTCATAGTTATCCCTAATGCTATCATGCAGAACTTTAATGGGATCTTTTCGGGATTTGGCCATCTCTTAGCCACGCCTCTATATCATCTACAGTATAACACTTGACGTCTTTTATAAACCTGATTACTTTCCGCTCACTATCCTCATGTATCCTCTTTCCATTCATCCGCAGAAAAATGTCGGTCACTGAGTATGCCGTTCTATGGTTTCCATCACAGAAAATTCTTACATCCACCAGTCTCCTAAGAAGAACTGCCGCCTTTCCGTAGATTCCTCTTGCGTCCTTGACCTCTTTCAGAACAACGCTAAACAAATCTATTCCCCTTTCAAACCCAGGATGACCACCAAACTGCTCCAACATCTCCTCGTGAACCTGCAAAACGATGCTTTCATCAGGATACCAAATGCGAGATGGCATAAATCGTATTCGGAGAACGAGGATTAAAGATTGATGCAAGACTAAGTGTCAAGAAGTCTGCCCTGATAGTCTAGCAGACGCTGCGACTTCGAGCCTCAGTATGCAATAGGCCCTCTCCAAAATGGATTCAAAAGCACTTTTCAAAGCGTCTCCTCGAAAGAACTGGTTGCAGGTAAGAAAAGGAGGAATTGGGCGGGAGACATCTCCACTTTGAATGTGAATACCTCACCCCGGCCACTTTGACGGACTTTTCCTTGACTCCGTACGCTTTTCAGGTTATTTTCGTTTGTGGAAGAGCTGCATGCCTTCCCTGGCGACGAAGGGCTCGAAACCGATTTCTTCAAGTTTGACGGCTTTTTCTAAGCCATGAAATCTAAACCGTACTGTCCGAGTAATGACATGCAAACTCGATGCTATCCCATTTCAACGTCACACTTGGCGCGCCGAAATCAGGACAACCACCACACGCTTGATATGTCTTAAATAGTAAGCCTATCAGTCTTCTAGACTAAGATCATCTGATGAAAATCCGTGAGACCATCATAGCGCACAAGTCTTTGGTGCAGATATTAGGTTTCTTCACTTCCTCAAGACTATTGATTATTCTTGTAGGCTGGCTCTCAAGTCTTGTTGTTCTGAAGTCAAAATGGTATTTCAATCCCCAGTCAACAATCGATCTTTTTTTTAGATGGGATTCAGGATGGTATCTTTCAATCGTCCAAAATGGTTACTTCTATGTTCTAGGCAAAGAGTCAAGTGTCGCATTCTTTCCTTTGTATCCTTCGCTCGTGAAAATTTTCTCCTTTAGTTACTTAGACGCAAGAATCACAGGGTTCGTACTGTCTAATGTTGCATTGTTCCTTGCAATGATTTACTTGTTTAGACTGATCAATCTGGATTACGAAGACAAAACAATATCTTTGAATTCAGTCATCTTCGCTTTGATATTTCCGGCTTCTTTCTTTTTTTCAATCTTCTACTCTGAAAGTCTTTTCTTGTTCTTGAGCGTTGGCTGCTTCTACTATGCTAGAAAAAATCGCTGGTTTCTTGCTTCATTGTTCGGGTACTTCGCAGCATTGACAAAACCCCTCGGAGTCTTCATTTTCATACCAATCCTCATCGAATACTTCGCCCCAACTTCCTTCACAGACTTCAAACTGAGCAAAATCAAAAGAAATGTCCTGTACCTGTTGCTTATTCCTGCAGGCTTACTTACCTACATGACATACCTGTACATAGAGTTCAAGCAGCCCCTAGCGTTCCTGGAGGCCGAGGCTGCATGGGGCAGAGGGTTTGGATTAGCTCTTTTTAGACTTGCAACTGACTCTTTCTATGACCCCTTCTACAGACTCATCTTCGGAGGGTTCGCAGCACTGTCCGTCTTGATCTTGGTTTATTTGGTGTATTCCAAGGTGAGAGTGAGCTATGTCGCGCATACATTTGTTCAACTTCTTCTGATTTTTTCTTCCAGTTCACCAGAAAGTTTGCCTAGGTATGTTTCGATTTTGTTTCCAATATACTTAGGTTTTGCATTGCTGTCGAGAAACAAGTTCTGGGACGGGACTCTGAAGTTGTTTTCTGCAAGTTTTCTGACACTATTCGTAATCTTGTTTGTGAACGGTTACTGGTTCACTTGATTGAAAGAGTGCTTCTTTCTAAAACCAGTCTATTCCAGCTTTTGGCTCATCTACTTCTTCGAGCAGCAACGAGCGCACTATGTCCAGCCTCTCTCGATGCCAAGTGACAGAAACCCTTTCCCATGAACGTAAATGTCTTTCATCAATCTTTTCAACGGGGTTCTGGTTCCCCGTTTTTCTTCCCACTCAACCGGAAACTCGATCCAACGGTAACCCTTCCGTACACTCCGAACGATAATTTCGGTGTCCCAAAACCAATCTGCACTGTCACAGCGATCCAGAAGATCTCTCACAAGTCTGCCAGAAAACGCTTTAAACCCCAGTTGGTGATCACACACGCCAGTTCCGAAGGCAGCTCGAACCATCAAATTGTACATCCTTGACACAAAATAACGAATTGGAGGCCGGCGCACAATAGCTCCATTGACGTACCTCGAACCGGTCGCAAGGTCATAACCGCCCATTATCGCCCCCACCAGTTGTGGGTAGTATTTCATGTTCGTGGCCAAATCACAATCAACAAAAACATAGACGTCGCCGCCCACTCTTTTCCAGGCGTTCTTGAGAGCCAAACCTCTGCCCAATTTCTTGTCAGCGTGAATATGGATAATGTGCGGATTGCTCTTCGCCAAACCCTCCGCTATCCTGTCAGATCCATCAGTGCTTCCGTCTTCGGCGATAACGATGCGATAATCATTGTCTAAGGCAATAGTTTCCTTCAACAATACTCTCACTGCTTCTTCCAAGAATCTTGCCTCATTGTGCGCAGGAATCGTGGCGACAATCAATTGCTGGCACCTCCACGCCGCCGAAAAAAGACGACACGAAATACTCTCGTTGTCATGGATACTCGAATCTTATACACGAGAAATAACTTGCAAACCACAGCAAGAGCCATAGTTGCATTGTGCACGATTGATCTAATAAATCGGACGCTATCATCCAGTTTGAATTTGGAAAGAGTGGAGTCGGTTCTTCTGGACTGTTGGCAAGAACAAGATTTAGGCTTTTTCACAGTCCGCAAAAGTGCGCGCGAAGTCTGTGTCAGTCCATTCTAGCGTTTTTGTTCTTGAATCTGTTCTTGTCCACCTATTCTTATGACAGGCCTCGCCATGACTTCCCTGATCTGAGCAGCGACCTTCAATGGGCTTCTGACCTTTTCCATCCTTACGTCGCTGTCGCCTTGAGTGCGAACAATTATGTTTCCAGAACCCACGATTCTCGCGGAAATCGATCTGACTACCTCTAAGTCTGAAAAACCTGAAGGGGCGACCACAAACGCCTTAGAGGTCAAGATGCCGGCTCTAATTTCCAGACTGTCCTCTCTGAGGATATACGCGTTTGAAGCTCTCAACAGAAGCGGATGAGCTATACTGATGATCCAGGCCGCGAAAGTAACCAGACCCGTCCACAGAATTATCGGCATAATCAGATTTGTGTAGGCTATTCCAAAGAAGAATTCTAACCACAAGATCACGACTGCAACCACGCCGATCACTACGCTCTTGGCCACCACCCCGGGCAGGACCCATGGTTTGCCCGTCCAAAGTGTCCGAACCATCGTCTCAGTCCTCCTGACCTGTTTCTTTCCCTGTTCGTATTCTTCCCCAATCTCGCCAAGACAGCATTGAAATCACGAAAGGCAGAATCATCACCAACCCAAGCAAGCCGGTGTCAAAAGGGTTATTCATCGGTGACAACATACCAATGAATATCAAAACGCTCGCCAGTAGCATAAGAACGCCTATAACTACAAAACCAATCGCGTAGTAGAAAGTAACATATTTCATCCAAGTTCACTTCTTCTATTATTCAATTCTGCTTGCGATTGTACTGAAGAGATTTATGAAACGAGAATGCGGATTGAGAATATTGAAAAAAAGCTTGATCATCTAGAAGATAAGAGAATAGCAGTGTTCTGGTCAACCAGAACTATTGGAGCTGCTTGTTTCAGTTCATCGAGGCGGTTTTCAACGGTTCTGCAGATGGTTGTTCTGACGTCGGCACTGTTTGAAGGAGAAATCTGTGCAAGTTGTTCGGCAAGTTTGGAGTCGCCGAGAATTTTCTCAATCCAATTCGGAAAGTCACTTCTCTGAGAATGGAACAAGAGACTTTCCGACCTGACGGATTTGACTTTTTCAGCGAAGTCATGGAGGTTTCTGGCAACTTCACCCGTTGGGTTTCCGATCGCCTCATAGAAATAGAAGGCTTCAGGGTCTTTCACGGTTCTCAGGATTCTGACAGAGTTCGCATCGAACGCTCGGTTGCTGTTGTTTCTTGTTTTTTTGTTCCTTGAGGATGTGGTTTTCTTCATTCTTTTTCACCATTAGGAGTAAGCTTTGACTTGCATCTTGAGACTTAATAAACATTCCTAGCAAACTGTAGAACCCCAAGACAGTTCCAATCAGCTTGCGAATGTTTTTTATCCAGAATTCATTAAAGGTTCATTGCACACGTTCTTCGACACATAAAACACTTTTACAGAAGAAGAAAGTCAGCACGGCAAAAAACGTCCGGAAAACAGCAGTGAAACTACTGATCTCCGATTCAAGTTATTAGACCCTTGGCTGAGGTTCTAGCCAATAGGTCGAGGAAAATTGAAAACGAGAAAACCCAAAGAATCGAGTGTCCTAATCAGAATCGCCGCCGAACTAGCCCGAGACATGTTCCGTGAAAGCGGAGATCTGCAATTCTCAAAGTTTCCAGCAACAATAACTTTGGTTGAAAGTAATGAATCTTAGCCGCGAGGAGAGAAAGAAGCAGCTGAAACCAGTAGTTTTCTTCGGGACAAGGAAACTTGTTGTTACTCATAAGAGGACTCAGGAATATCGCTATTCACTCGCCAGTCGGGACATGCATTAGTAGGCTGCGAGGATTTCGCCAAAATAAACTGTGTGAAAATCATTCTTCGGATAGAAGCGTTTCTTCACCTTGTCAGGCACCAACCTAGGGTTGAGCTTGAGCTTGTGAATCACGCGGCATTCGTAGTGAATCCTGCATTCCTTGATCACAGGAACCTTCACCTTCTTCCCTTTCACCAAATGAAGTTTGGATTCCTTGAATTTGTTATGTTCTCGGCCGCTGACCTCGCCACAGTGAGCGACGGCTTTTTCCATTCCTTCGCCGGGCACATTAACAGTAAACTCGCCACCATCCTCGACAAACTCGTGTGTAAACCTCGAGGGACGAACGAGAACCACAAAAACCTTCAGTCTCCACATGACTCCGACAAAACCCCATCCGATGGTCATCACGTTTCTCTTGCCATTCTTCTTGGCACCAACTAACAGCAAACCAGGATCTTTCAGCTTCTGAAGCGTTTCAACGGCAAACTCGTCAAACATCTGTGAATCCCAGATCAGCACTATGTTTTGGAAGTTTTAAAAGACTTCTCACGCCTTCTGCCTATTCAGACCTTTTATCCAATCCATCGTTTTCTGGACCAATTCATTCTCTTTGTGTCTGAAAACATGATCGCCTGACTCGACTATCAAGAGGCTCTTTGGCTCGTTTGCTGACCTGTAGACTTCCTCGGCTTCGTCAACACCCACAATCTCATCGCTCCTGCCGTTCACAACGAGCAAAGGTATCCCCCTTAACCTGGAAGCGGCGTCGCATTCGTCCAATGTCATAAGCTTCTCTTTGACGTATTTGGGCCGGAGTTTTATCCCGTAGACCTCCATCCTGAAAAGCCTTGCAATACCCAAGGCACTGTCAATCTTGGCCATTGCCAGAAACAGCTGTAAGCGGAACTTGCCTCTCCTGTTTCTGATGAATTTTCTGACGTTGTAATCATGATTCTTCGGAACCGACCACAACACGAGCCCCTTAACCCGTTTCTCATCCTGCAGGGCATAAAGTGAAACCGCACCGCCAAGACTATGCCCGACCACAAAGATCCTGTTTCCTAGAACCTCATCACGATCGGCGAGGTAGTTCAGAGCGCATTTTACATCTTCCTGTTCTCCAAATCCGTAATCGTACTTGCCCATGCTTCTGCCCACGCCGCGAAAATCAAAAAGCAATACCGCAAAACCATTGTCGCATGCCGTTCTGGCGAGTTGAGAATAGATCTTTAGGAGGTGAAATCCTCTCGCGTTCATACCATGACAGATCATAACTGCAGGTGCAGGAAACGTGTTCGGAATGTAGACCTCTCCGTAAAGCTTCAAACCGTTTCCACATTCTATCCACGTTTCTTCGATCTTCAAACACTTACCATCCACGCAAGAGCTTCGTTCTTCACACTTCTCTTCTGATCAACTGCACCTTTTCCTTTACCTATCCATCGTGCTCCTCTGTAAAATCATTTTCCAATCTCCAGAATGCTTTCAAGATGAAGACTGCTAGATTCTATTCTTGGTTCTTAACCGAAAGCTTCTCTTTCAGACGAGTGTACTCCGCCAGCAAATCTCTGCCTGTCTCATTCAGCGTGGTGCTTCCTCCGCCAGACTTGCCGCCTCTGTGCCTTTCTACAATCGGTTCGCCTATTACCCTCTCAATCCTGTCCAAATAGTTCCAGACGTAGCGATAGGACATGCCCAGTTTCCTTGCAGCCTTTGAAATGGACTTCTCCTTCTCGATCGATTCCAGAATTTCAGCTCCGCCTTCGCCTAAGGCCGGTTTCCCTCCGTACTCTATCCAAAACTTGAAAGAAGGTTTCAGTTTCTTCTGAGGAGTCATCGGAAAATCAATGTTGACCAATTCACTTATAAGCACTACTCCAGTTTCTGCCTACCTTCGCTCTGGAAAAATGTTATTACCTCTTCAACCGTTTATACTACATACTAGAGATGCTTATGTCTGTCAAAAAGAAAAGGATTAGAGAACAGCCCTTCCGCCCCTCAGAGGAACCTGCAAAACCCCAGACAGTCACGCAGGCTCCTACCGAAAAACCATGGTTCAAATTCTGGCCTGAAGGAGTTCCCAGACACATTGATTATCCCGAAGTACCACTCTTCGAACTTCTCAGAAAAACCGCTATGGAATATCCTGACCACACTTCGATAGTTTACTTCGACAAAGCAATGACATACCGAGAACTCGATCATCTCTCGGACAAGTTCGCTAACGCACTAGTGAGTCTAAGCGTCAAAAAGGGCGATAAAGTCGCTTTGTTCCTGCCTAACATTCCACAATTCATAATCTCATACTATGGTGCAATAAAGATGGGCGCCATCGAAACAGCCATTAGCCCACTGTACAAAGAACGTGAGGTCGAACACCAACTGAACGACTCTGAAGCCGAAACCATAGTTGTCATGGATGCGCTCTACCCTGTGCTAGAAAAAGTCCTTCCGAAAACCAGGGTGAAAAACGTCATCGTAACCAGCATGAAAGAATACATGCCCTCAGCCGTAGCATTTCTGGGCTCTCTGCTGAAGAAGATTCCTTCACACAAAGTTGAACGTGCAGCCAACATTCACTTCTTCCAAGAACTGCTCAACAAGCATGAGGCAGACCCGCCTAAAGTCGACATAAACCCAAGAGAAGACCTCGTTGCTCTTCAATATACAGGCGGAACTACTGGGCTCTCCAAAGGTGCAATGCTTACGCACATGAATTTGGTTTCAAACGCTGTTGCATGTGCAGAATGGCTCAAGGGAACAAAAGGCACAGAAACCTTCCTCACAGTGCTACCGCTTTTCCACATTTACGGCATGACTACAGGAATGAATGCCCCAATCTATCTGGCTGGAAGAATGGTCACACTCCCACGCTTCGACGCAAAAAGCACGTTCGCAGCTATACAGAAACACAGAGTTACAGTCTTCTGCGGAGCACCAACAATGTATTCCTTACTGCTGAACAATCCCGAATGCAGCAAGTACGACCTGAAATCAATCCGGTTCTGCATCTCAGGATCAGCGCCGCTACCGCCAGAAGTGCAGAGAAGATGGATGGAAGCAACGAGCGGAGTGCTCGTGGAGGGCTATGGACTGACCGAATCCTCGCCGGTTACGCACTGCAATCCGTTGGACAAATCGTTGAAGACCGTGAAAATCGGCTCCATAGGACTGCCCTGGCCTGACACAGATGCCAGAATAATGGATATGGAAACGGGAAACACCGAAGTCCCGCTGGGTGAAACAGGCGAACTTGTAGTCAAAGGACCACAAGTTATGAAGGGCTATTGGAAAATGGCAGAGGAATCCGCTGATGTCCTACGTCATGGTTGGCTGTACACTGGTGACGTTGGAAAAATGGATGGAGATGGTTACTTCTACATAACCGACCGCAAAAAAGACCTGATAAAATACAAAGGCTACAGCGTCTACCCAAGAGAAATCGAAGACGTCATTTACGAACACCCAGCCGTCAAACTCTGCGCCGTCGTCGGCAAACCAGACCCAGTGGCAAGCGAAATCCCCAAAGCCTTCATAGTCCTCAAAGAAGGAAAGACAGCGACATCTGAAGAGATAAAGGAATTCGTCAACAGCAAAGTCGCACCCTACAAAGCCATAAGAGAAGTCGAATTCAGAACAGAACTACCCATGACGTTAGTAGGCAAAGTGCTCCGAAGAGTCCTACAGGAAGAAGAAAAGAAGAAGGTCCAACAAACCTAGCCCTTGCCCCTTCCTTTTCCTTTCAATCAAAGGGACTGCTCTAGGCCTGTTTCTTTTTGGTTGTTTTCAGCCCAAAAACACCCCTACCCCCCCTAGGGGGGTTCGAATGTTGAATTATGTTGAAGCTTTCTGTCACATTGGTTCGTTGATTTTCTTTCCAGTCTTTTTCGTCCACTCAGGAATGGATATAGCGAACTGTTTTTCAACTTCAGGTCTGTGAATGCTGTTGTAAGTGCAGAAGCTTCGTACTTTCCCGTCAGGTGTGGCGTAGTGAATCGCGCACTTCTGGACTCTGTCGAGGTCAATGTTCCAGACATCTTGGAAGTGCATTATTCCGATCATGACGATTCTGCGCATCAGTTCGCCTAACGCTTTGTAGCTTCCCTTGGTCATGATGCCTGTGATCAGGCTTCGTACAAAGTCGTTGTTCGCCATCGGTAGCAGCTTAAGCATTTTCATTTTGGCCATTGTCTTCTTGCCTTTTGCGCCTGAATAGTATATGTCCCAGAACACTTCGGCGAACCTGTCAACGTCCACATAATTCATTATCGGCTTGTAAGAACCATCCTTGTCAACAATCAGAAAAGTTGCAGCACCACACATCGGATGCATAGTGAACTCCGGATAAATCCTGTTCTTAACTTGTCCCATGCCCTTCGAAATTGGGACGGGCCAATTGACTGGTCGCCAATCGAAACGACCGACAGCACCTTTCGTTTGTTTTGCAATCTCGTTAATCGTGTCTGGGATCGTGATCCTCATCTTGCGCATTTCTTCTTTTCGCGCTTTTCCAGCCATCGAAACCGGTTGAATGTTTATGCATCGTATGACATCATGATTCTTCACGGCAAAATCGATGATTTCTCCGATGTCCTTGTCATTGACTCCTTTTGCGTAAGTGACCACGAGAACAATAGAGTTCAATCCAAGCTTTCTAGCGTTCTCCAGAACCTTCATCTTGATTGGAATCATGCCTTCGCGAGCCCGAGTCTTCCTGTAGATTTCTTCCCTCAACCCATCAAACTGTAAGTAAAGCGTGCTCAAACCAGCGTCAAGCAGCTTCTTGAAATAATCTACATCCTCAGCGATGCGAATACCGTTCGTGTTGACTTCAACGTGGCTAATCCCAGCCTTCGTTGCTTCCCTGATCAAATCAGGCAAATCATTCCTCAGAGTAGGTTCTCCACCACTAAACTGCAAGGCGTTGCACGCCCACGGACTGTTAGCCCTCAAGACCTTAATCATTTCAACAATCTGGTCGTAAGAGGGCTCGTAAACATAGTTTGTCGCTCCAACATACGCGAAACAGACGGGGCAAGCCATGTTGCACCTGTTCGTCACATCAATGATCCCCAGAATCGTCGGCGTCTTGTGCTGTGGACACACGCCACAGTCAAACGGACAACCTTTAGTCGTCTTGGTGTGCGGGTTCTCCAGACCGCTGCCCCAGTACTTGGAGTTGTACCAATTGTCGTAGAACCATCTGAAAAGCTCGGCGTCTCCCCAATAGATATCCTCAAATTTCCCATGCTCTGGGCAGGTTTTTTCGAGGTAGATGACGCCGTCTTCCTCGTAGATCCTCATAGGAATTCTCTGCATGCATTCTGGACAGAGACTCGTTGAGAATGTCTCAAACTTCTCAGAAACCTGAGTCTTGGACATATCGTAACATCCTTATTTTTCGTTTATTACGTAAACAAAAGCTGTTTATAAAGCATGGAGTATCCAGACGCACACCTAGTGCGCACGACCGAACCAGTAGGTTACGGCGAATCGCTGGTCTGAGCTGCGGTTTTGGGTTCCTTCAGCATCAAGTAGAATGGAAAGGCGGCAGCGAATATCACCGCCGCAATCCCGCATGGAATCACAGCGTCGGGCTGAGTCGCATTCCAAACGTAACTCCCCATGCTTGGTCCGACAGTCAACCCCACCCCGTTAAGAGTCTGGGTTATCCCCGAAACACTTGCTCGTCTGTGCTCGGGAACCAGATCCATTAGCCACGCCGAAATCGCTGGTGAACTGATATTTCCGACAGCACTTATCCCACCCATTATCAATGAGAAATCCAAGAGCGAATTGCTGAAACCTAGGAGAGCGGCCAAGGGCACACCGAGAAAACCGAACAAGACCAGTGGCTTCCTGCCGAATCTGTCAGCAAGTCTGCCGCCTGGAACCTGAACTAGTCCGGTAACCAAGCTCGAAGATAGAGATACAACAAGTCCGTACTCTGCTGGAGCGGCTGCCAACTTGAAGAGGAGCATACCGTTTAGGACGGGATTGATGAAACCGTTGAGCAGTCCGTTCAGTATGTTTGTTACACTGAAGATGATGATGACACGTTTTAGGTCCAGACTGGCGCCTGTGCTGGTCTTCTTAACTTCATGGCTTTTCTTATCTTTTTTGTCAACACTCTTTCCCTTTAGTAAGTACGCTGCAAATAGACCGGCAACACTGACGAGTACTGCGAGCATGAATGGCATGTATAGGTTGACAAACTGCGCGATGTAACCCGCAAGCAACGGTGCTGCAACACCTGATGCTATCCATGAAAGGTTGAAAACGCCAAAGGCCATCCCTCTTGAACATTGCTCACTGCAGTCTGCAACCAAAGCCGAAATAGCCGGACTCGAAAACCCTGAGGCAAAAAACATCACAAAATTGGCCAGGTAAAGTCCGTATAGGTTCGGTGCAATAACAAACAGGCCGCAACCTACTGCGAGAACGGTGAAGGACAAAATGACAACCTTCTTCTTGCCTATCGCGTCGGCCGCAAAGCCTCCAGCGAAATAACCTATCGTAGCTGCCGCTGAACCTAAAGAAAGCAGTATCCCCAAGGCTTCCATCGTTGCGGTTTCAACGTTGCCGACGAAAGCCTTCGTAAGATACGCCCTAGACGTAGGAATCAAGTTAGTCGAAAATGTGAAGAGAAAGTTTACTGACCATAAGACCAGAAAGATCCTGGACTTATAGTTGAAGCCGTTGCTCAAGCTGTTGTTCTGCCTCCTCTCCATTTTTCGATGCAAACCAAAAAGTCTACCTGCTTAAAAAGGAAAACGCACATCAAGTAGTCACTTATTGTCTGTCCAGAAAAGCTCTAGTTGACTTGAACACTTGACGCCTTGAAAGTTAGGAAAACCTTGCTTCCAAGGTTGATATTCATTTCTTCGAAAGAACGCCTAGTTATATGAACGGTGAAAAACTTACCGACGTCAACTCGAAGTTTGACCACTGAGTTCATATCAACGATTTCAATTACACTGCCTTCGAAAGAGTTTCTGGCACTTGAGCTAAACGCGATCTTGGACAAGATTATATCATCTGGACTTATGAAGATTGAAATTTTGCCGGTCTTTCTTGTCACGGCAACGATATTGACGCCATTTCCAATATCTACGAGGGTTGTACCATCATTTGCGATTCTTGCCTCGCCAGTGAGAGTGTTTTCCACCGCTGCAAAACTCGCAAATGTCCTTGACAATCTTCCAAAGATATCTTGAGGTTTTCCAACCTCTCCCATTCTCCCATTCTCTATCAATGCTATTCTGGTCGGCAAGTTCTTGGCTTGGAGCATATTGTGAGTGGCTATGATCACAGTGGTCTTCCTCTCTCGATTTACTGTTCCTATGACCTCTTCGACTATCGACGCGTTCTTTGGATCCAGGTTGGCTGTCGGTTCATCGAGGAGAAGAAGCTTGGTCTTCAGGACTAATGCTCTTGCAAGTGCTACCCTTTGCTGTTCTCCTCCGGACAGTTTCTTCGCTTGTCTTTTTTCAAAACCCTCAAGTCTTACAAGTTCAATTGCTTTGTGAACTTCTTCTTCAATTGTTCTCTTAGGTAACTTTCTTATCTTCAAACCGTATGCGACATTGTCATATACGCTGGACGTGAAAAGCACTGTTTTCTGGAACACCAAGGTGCTTTCCATGCGCATCTGCTCAATATTTCTTTCATTGACCTGAACACCTTGAAAGTACACTTCACCCGTTGACGGTTGCAGGATGATGGCTAACATCTTCAGAAGTGTGCTTTTCCCAGAACCGTTAGGTCCTAATAGGGCCAGGATTTCTGCTTCGCTAACCTGCAGCGTGATGCCATCAACTGCTGTTAGGTTTCCGTAAACTTTCGTTACGTTCCTTAGTTCTACAATGTTTCCCATTTTCTGCGCCTTCGAAAGACATTCACCACGACCGTAATACCGAAGACCAACGTTAGAAGTATCACTGAAAGAGCGATGGCCAGGCTTATGTTTCCTCTGCCTGTTTCACGCGAAATTGCTGTCGTCATTACGTCTGTTAAGCCCTCTATGTTTCCTCCGATCATCAAAGCAACCCCCAACTCTGCAATTGCACGGTTGAAACACGCCACTCCCGCCAGAAAAATCCCTGAAGAGGCTTCCTTCAAGATAGTCAAAGAAGCGCGCGATTCTGACGCGCCCAGCGTTTTGGCCAGAGCCATCACCTGTGGATCAATGGCCTCAATGGCTGCTGTAGCAAAACTCACAATTATCGGGGTCACGAGTATTGCTTCACCGATGATCATTGCTGGCTGAGTGTACAGCAAGTGAAGGAAACCAGCTATTCCGGCTTCTTTTTCAAAGAACAGAAAAAGAATCAATCCGAGAGCTACGGTTGGTATGCCTATTAAAGTGTTGAATACGGTTTTGATCAGGAATTTTCCTCTGAAACTTTTGAGCCCCAGAAGCATTGCGATGGGTGTTCCCCAGAGGACAGCGATGAGTGCAGCTGCACCTGATATGAAGACTGAACGTAAGACAACTCCGTAAACCGATGGATCTCCTGAAAGAATGAGTTGGAAGGCTTTGATCAGGCCTTCTATGATGGGATTCAAGTTGTGTTTCACTAATCGTAGAGCTCTGGATGTCCGTTCCTATATTCTTGTGGGCATTCGGTTCCGTTGAAATAGGCGTAATCGCTTATCCACTTTGCTATCTGCGAGGTCGAGTTCTGCTTCAATAATTGCACCGTGCCATAGAAGAGATTCTGAGTGTAATTGCCTGCCCCAAAGTTTTCAATCAAATGTTGCCCTTCGTCCGAAGCAAGATATTTTATGAAATCTATAGCGTCGTCAAAGTTCACGTTCGTGTGTTTAGTCTTGTTCACCGCTATTGCACTGTAAACGTTGAGCAATGCTTTCTCCTGCGTTATGAATGCCGTCAAGCTGATTCTTCCGTCTCCCTTGAATTTCAAGTAAGTTCCAATGTCCGACAACGTATAGGCTGAAAATTCCTGAGTCATGATGAGTGTGTCGCCCATTTTGTTGCTGGCGTTCACATACCATGTCTTCGCCGTTATTGTTGAGTAATTGAATCCGGCAGATTTCCATAGTGACTGTTCTTTCTGATGTGTCCCCGAATTGTCGCCTCTTGTGACCCAGAGTTTGCTGTTGGTGTGATTCTCTCCGTATTCGACTAATCTCTTCAAAGCGGATGTCACATTCATTTCCTGTATGTCCGCTGGGTCCGATTGGTCGCCGACGATTGTGAAGAAATTGTAGGCTATTATTTTTCGGCAGACTCCGTCTCCGCCATCGAGCAGGGTTTTTTCGTTTGAAGGCGAGTGTACCAGTGTCAAGTCAACGTCGCCGTTTTGCGCGTGTTGTATTGCTATTCCAGTGCCGACAGGTATGAAACTCAAGGACACCTGATGAGTTGCTTCGTAAGCCTTCTTTATTTCAGTCAAGAGTCCTGTGTCGTCCAGACTTGTGGTAGTAGAGATCATCAATGTTCTTCTCGTGAAATATTGGAAGTAGACCATTGTGCCCGCGATTACTAGAACGGTTATTGCGGCTGCAATTATGATCATTTTTGTCCAGACTTTCATGTTCTACCACCGTTATGTTTTTGCATGCATAACGACCATTATCACATATAAGAATATCGGAAGAAAAGAGTCCTCGTAGTCAATGGGAACTGCAGTGCGAACCCGTGATTTCAGCCTTTTCTCATTCCCGAATTATGCTTCTCTTCTTGCCCCGCAGTTCGGACAGAAGGTTGAGGTCTGAGGCATGAGGGCGCCACAGTATTTACATGGGATCAGCACTACTTCTTTCACAAGCGTCTCTTTGACAACCGGAGCCGGCGTTGGAGGTTCGGGCAATTCCGTTGTTTTCAGTGGAGTTTCAGTCAACTTAACGATGGCGCCAATTACGATCATCGCCACGCCTAACTCGAACGCGACGAGACCAAAAGAGCCCCAGATCATTGAGTGATGTTCCTGTTGAGGAAAGAAAACGAAAAGCGAAGGGACCTCTTTAATAAATTCGCACCGAATAGGAACTCGCACACTTGGTTCACTTCTTTCTCATTTTGAAGAACCATGAACCACCCAGTAACTTCAAAAAACTCCTATTTCCGCATGCCAGCGAAATCCAATCACCAACCCAGCAAACTGCCTTCGCTATTCTACCTCGGCACCAGACAATTTTCCTTCCGCCCATCACGCTAACAGTTTCTATTATTGGAAAAAGGAGTGAACCTACGAATCTGGCAGTGTTGAAAGACTCGATCTCAAATGCTGACTCTTCGACAATTGCTTTCATGCGTTCGGCAGTGTATTCTCTGTGAAAAGGAAAAACTCCAAACGTCTTTATATAAAGGTCTGATAGTCTGTTCTGAAAATGATATGTTCCAAGCACATCCAAAACCACAATTCCATCGTCTTCTAGTGTTCTCCTCATTTCGCATAGAACGCTCTTCTCGTCGGTCACATGCTCCAAAACCGCGGTGCATATCTCGCGATCGAAACATGCATCCTTGAAAGGCAGATGGGATGCATCGCACAAAACGAACTCACAATCACTCCGCATGTTCCGATGTCTAGCTTTCATCAGATCGCTGAGGTTAATCTCAATTCCGACTCCCTCTAGATTCGGATAGGATCTGCACAACAGTCTCAAGAGATGCCCCTGACCACACCCAACGTCAAGAAGGGTTTGATGTCCTTCTAGCCCGAGATTTTCCATCACCTTGATTTTCGTCTCATAGTAAGTGTGATAATAAACGCAATTACCGCGGAAAGCAGCATCAATGTCTTCACTATTCTCATCCAGGTAATGTCTTTGGGTTGAACCGTTGTTTCTAAGACCCATCAACATCTCCAGTTGGGGAATTGTTCGACCAAACATATAACTCCGTTAGGTTCCTCCAAGACAACCGCACCTAAGATTGATCGACCGCATCTGTCTACCCGCCATTCGACTCACGAAATCAGAATGAACGCAAGAAGAATGAGAGCTTGTTCTTCTGTCAAAATGTATATGAAACCCTATCCTTTGCACTAGACTCAAGAGATGGCCAGAGTGCGGCTCAAAGTCAAAGTCACCGGCATCGTCCAAGGCGTAGGCTTCCGCCCCTTCATCTACCGAACCGCAGTCCAACACCAACTGACCGGATACGTCAAAAACCGAGGAGACGCCGGAGTAGAAATCCTTCTGGAAGGAAAAGAACAAGACATTCAACACTTCCTAGGAGAACTTCGTGAGAAGAAACCGCCTCTCGCCCAAATCTACGACATAATCACTTCGAAGCTCGAAGGAAAAAACGAGTATCGAAGCTTCACCGTAGAAAAGAGTTCAAATGAAACTGAACTCTCTGGTTCTGTCATTCCGCCTGATGTGGCCATATGCGACGACTGTTTAAGAGAACTTCGAAACCCCGAAGACCCAAGATTCGACTACTTCTTCATCACATGCACAGACTGCGGCCCACGATTCACGATAATCGAAAAACTCCCCTACGACAGGGAAAACACAACCATGCGCAAATTCCCGATGTGCGGCTTCTGCTTGAAAGAGTACAAGGATCCGCTCAACAGGAGATTTCACGCCCAAACAGTAGCCTGCCCGAAATGCGGCCCCAGAGTCTACCTCACAACAGCCACAGGCGAAATAATACCGCACAAAGATCCTGTCCGCGAAGCAGGACGACTACTGTCCGAGGGCAAAATACTCGCAATAAAAGGCTACGGCGGTTTCCACGTTGCAGCATCAACCACCAAGGAAAAGCCGCTAACCAAGCTGAGAGAAGTCAAACACAGAAGTCAGAAACCCTTCGCGATAATGGCTCGAAGTCTGAACGCAATCAGAACGTTCGCCGAAATAAGCAAAAGAGAAGAACAGTTTCTAACCTCTTATGCACGACCAATAGTTCTGCTGAATAAAACGAATGATTACTATCTCTCAAACCTCGTGGCACCAGAACTGCACAACATCGGCGTCATGCTTCCCTACACAGGCTTGCACTACATGCTTTTTGACAAGGTGGATGACTCCTCATTCGTGATGACAAGCGCCAATCCGCCAAACCAACCGATAGTAAGAGACAACAATGAAGCCTTGAAAACCATGGGCAACACGGTCGACTACTTCCTTTTTCACAATCGTCAAATAGCCCACAGATGCGACGACTCGGTGGTTCGCACTCACGGAGAACACAAGGCTTTCATCAGGCGCTCAAGAGGCCACGCACCCGCACCATTACTGCTCAAAGAAATCGCAAAGCAGTGCACGCTGGCCTTGGGCGGAGAACTGAATAACACCGCGTGTATACTCAATAGGGACAAAGCCTTCATCTCACAACACATAGGCGACGTAGAAAACATTGAAACAAGAGATTTCCTCGATACAGCCGCCAAACACCTCATCACTTTAACGAACAGCAAGATAGACACCATCGCTTGCGACATGCACCCCAAATTCAACACAACCGCACTTGCACATGAACTTGCCGAAGAAAACAGCTGGCAACTTCAACAAGTCCAGCATCACCACGCCCACATCACCGCGTTGATGGAAGAACACGACGTGAACGAAATAG
>Ga0315296_10000552_pt1 | contig 34276 bp, 29 predicted proteins | sample YL17G14_18_MG_FD_203921 | JGI IMG/M metagenome (GOLD analysis project Ga0315296, IMG submission 203921) | Sediment microbial communities from Yellowstone Lake, YNP, Wyoming, USA - YL17G14_18 | ecosystem: Environmental > Aquatic > Freshwater > Lake > Sediment | place: USA: Wyoming | collected... | reverse complement strand
TGCGCTCGATCGAGCGATCGAGCCCGGCCTGCGCACCCCGGGTCAGGGCTGCCAGCGTTGCTGCCGCTAGCAGCGCACGTGTAACGTAGGCCCTCACACTAGGTTTCTTACCCTGTGCCGTCATCTTGCTACTCCCATGCCGTTCGCCATCTGCGCCGCGCCATGAAGGTGATCAGCAGCGCACCCGCGGCGAAGCCGCCGACGTGCGCAAAAAACGCAATCCCTGCCCCGCCTGCGCCGGGCACGAGCGAGAATGCGGCGAGCATCAACTGAAAGACGAACCAGAAGCCCAGAAGGATCACCGCCGGCAGCACGACCATCCTTGCAAATGGGAACAGAAATATGAGCGTATAGACCCCTGCCCCCGGGAACTTGACAGCGTATGCCCCCAGCACTCCCGCGATGGCCCCGCTTGCGCCCAGGGCGGGGACGGTGGAAGCGGGGTTGGAAAGAACGTGCGTCAGCATCGCCGCCGCGCCACAAGCCAGGTAGAAGAGGATGTATTTCGCCCGGCCCAGGATGCCCTCGATGTTGTCGCCGAATATCCATAGATACAGCATGTTCCCCAACAGGTGCGCCCAGGAACCGTGCAGGAACATCGAGGTGAAAATCGTGAGCCAGACGGGGTGCAAGGACGGCGCACCGACGTCAACTCCCTGCGTCAGTTCCCTTGGGATGAGGGCCATCGCGGTGAACAATTGCCTCTGGCCGTCCGGCCCCAGAGATGCCTCATAGATGAAAACCAGCACGTTCGCGGCGATGAGCGCCACGGTGACGACCGGAAAGCCCCTCCTGGGATTGTCATCTCTAAGCGGAATCATCGGCTTCGTCGCGGTCTTCGATGTCTTCGTCGGGGCTGTCCGCTACGCCGGTCGCGCGGCTGGCGGAGCGGTCTCGTGGCCGCAGGGCACGTTGGATGATGGTGAGTTCCTTCGCTGTGATGCCCCACAGTTCAGCCGCTGCGTCGTCCACTCTTGCCTCGATCCCGGCGAGGCGGTATGTCTGGCCGCGCGCCGCAGCCTTGTGGGCTCGCTCGGATAGTCTGGCCAGCCGCCGATGCAGGGCGTTCTTGGGATCGAAACGGGGGATCCTGATGTGGTGTAGGATATGGGGGGCACCGAAACTCTTACCAGTGGAGTAATTGGCGGCTATTAGCCGCGATGGAGACGAGCCCATCACAGCGCAGAAATAGTGCGCCTCGCGCTCGGCGGGAAAAGCGACTAAGGTGATGACGTGCTGAGGGATCGCGGGCTTGTCGCGCCCGCAAGCAACGGCGGGAGTGAGATTAGGAATCATCTGTCGCCAGATGACTTTCGCGTCGGCAAACGTCTGCGGCCCGACGTTGTAAATCGAATAGAACGGGTCATCCTTTTTGAAGTACTTCCGGAATCCAGACCTCTTGCGGAGTTCTTTCTCGAACTGCTTCAGGTATGCGTAGGTGAGCGGCCATTTGAGGCGCATCTCCTTCTCCGTGTAGCCCTTGCGGGTTTTCGGGTCCTGGACCATGAGGATGTAAGCCTGGGGTTCAACGCGCCAGGGCTTCACATCGCGCCCGCGGAGCAACGGGAAAACCAGGTCAGGCTCGACGCGAGCCTGCACACGGCGCACAGGTATCTTGCCGACATCATGTAGGTTCTCGATCAACAGTTTCCCATCGGGGAGGCGCTGCAGCACGCGCACCCAGTAAACGCCGTTGAGCCACGTGCACGCTCCAGCCCAGGCCTTATAGTCCGATTTCCCGACCGCCTTCTGCACCGCGTCCAAGGCTCCGGCGGGGCCGGTAATCCACGGGGCGCCGCGCTTGTCGGTAATCGGGTGGGCGACGTGGCGGGCGCGGGTGGTGGCGAGGCGCGCGGCCTTGAGTGCAAAGTCATCCTGAAGGGGCCGCAACGACCCGGGCTTGGTGCGCTTGCGGTCCCAGACGATGTAGGGGACGGGATAGCGGTTTGCGTCGTGAGCCTTCGGTTGCGTTTTCTCCACGGCTATCAGGGCGGTGCGGTTTGCCGCACCCTCAAAGGGCTTGACGGCCACAAGGTCGTGAACACGCAGGACTCGCAACCAGCGGTGCCATTCGTCTGGTTGCTGCGGGAGGCGCAGGTGGCGAAAGCCCTCTCCGGCACCGGATGTCTTGAAGAGCGACTCGGTTATCAGGAATCCAAGGCGCCCTCCATCCTTGAGGTATTTGTCTGCAGCGACATAGAGGAAGAGGGCGGAGAGGTCTTTCTTGCCCCCGCCCATGCGGGCGCGCCAGCCTTTCAATGTGAAAAGCCCGTAGCGTTCCCAGAGGTGCTGAGTGCCCCGGCGGTACTGGTCGGGCAGGTTCTCCCAGTTGATCCAGGGCGGATTTCCTGCGACGAAGTCGAAGCGGCCAGCAAAGACCGGGGCGAAGAAGTTCTTGATGATGCGCGCCCAGACGCCGTTGCGGCCCTCCTTGTCAACCCGCTGCATTTCTCGGTACAACGCCGCCAGCCCATCTTCGGCTTGGGCGAACTCGGCAGGCTGCAGCCCGACCTCTGTCCTAGCGCGGGCAAGAAACTCCTCGCGGCGATAGCGGCCACGAATCGCCTCCTCCAGCACGGCTGCGAGAGAAGAGATGCGCTCCTGCGTGGCGACTGCAAGAGGGATTTCGAAGCAGCCGACGCTGGTCTGGACGCGCTGTGCCCTGCCAAACAGGTTCCCGCTCTTTTTCGCCGTCGGCGCGCCGTACTCAGTCGGGGCGAGAATCGAGTCGCACAGATAGACGGGTATCTCGATTTCCCCCGAGCGGTGGCGCAGCAGGTCGCCGAGGGCGATGAGGTAGTTCGTGCGCGCGGTGATGACGGCGAGGGGATTGAGGTCGAAGCCGACGATTCCGGCGAGGATGCGATCGAGGGTCGCGGCCTCACCAAAGAACTTGTCAGCGGCCCACTCGCGGGCTTTCTTGATCTCGAGCACCGGGAAGGTGCCCGAGCCGCAGGCAGGGTCGAGGATGCGCTTGTTGACGTCGCCGTCGTAACCGATCTCCTGGAGCACCAGTTCCGCGAGCCAGTCGGGTGTGTAGTATTCGCCCAGGTCATGGCGGAGTTTCTTGGGCAGCAGGTTCTGGTAGAGTTTCTTGAGCAGGTCGCGGGTCTGGTCCGGGTCAACGCGCACAGTGGCAGGGTCATAGGCGCGCAGGGCACGCACGATGGCGCGCACGGCGGAATCAAGTTCGTCACCCCACTCCTCCAGATACCACGCGAAGAAGTCGCCCTCGAGGAAATTGCGAACCCCGAGTTGGCGGAAGATGCCGCCTGCCTCCAAATTCAGCAACTCCTGGCGCAGGCCATCGGCAGATAGGCTCTCCAGCCGACCCAGATACGACGGCATGAAATCGGCGGTGTAGAACGTTACGATTTCGGCGGCCAGCAGTTTGATGAGCGTTGCGTAGTACGAGTGTACGCAGAAGAAAAGGCGCTCTGGATCGGGACGCTTTCTTGGAACGCCGTAACTCTGGCCGAGTGCCGCCGCGTCGAGTTTGGGAGACCCGAGTTCATAGCCGCAAACCTCGGAGAACAGCAGTTTCCACTGCCGGAAGAGGGCATCAACCTTGGGGCTCTTTGATTGGTCAAGGGCGTGGTATAGGGCGCGCACACATTGACCTGATGGGCCGTCGGGGTCGGGCCTGAAGTCCTCGGCCAGGTTTTCCGGCAGTAGCGCCTTTCCCTGAAGCGAGTTGAGGCAGAAGAGGAGGTGAGCGACCGACTTGGGGTCCACATCAGCGGGCGGGTTGACCTCCCACTTTCCCGCGCGGTGCCGGATGAAGATGATGCGCTGGCCGTCGGTTACAACCGCGAGGATGCGCGGCAGTTCGACATGATCTTGCTGTGAGAGCTCCTCGGCATAGTCCTGAGCCTGCTTGATCGCGTGGCGATTGCGAGCGGCGTCGTTGGCGGCCGCCAGGGATTGGGGCGGCTCGAACTCGATAAGAACGCGCCCATAGACAGAATCCGCGCGACCGCGTCCGAGCGCATACTCGTAACGGGCTTCGAGTTCGAGCCCCGCATCCTGGGCGAAGCCCTGAAGCACCTGCACCCCGCCGATGCGGAGTTCCTCCTCGTTGCGGGCGGTTGCGGCTATGCCGCGCAGGGAAGCCGCCAGCCCTTGCGCGCGCCGTTCGATTTCAGGCTCCGACCAGCCTTTGTTCACAGGCGCTCCCTCCTCAGCGGTCGCCGTTATGTCTGGTGGCTGTAACCAGGAGATTCCCTTCGACTTCGCTCAGGGCATGCTTCGCTTCCTGCTTCGGGAACCCTACGCAGGACGAGCCGCTCAGAATGACATCTTCGCCGCCGACCGTCTTTCTCATGCGGTTACCTGTTGGACTTGGCTGCCATGGGGGCCTTTGGTGACGATGATGCGGTGGTCGAAAGCGTCCTTCATTTCCTCGATGTGGGTGACGACGAGGATTTTCTCGAAATCGGGCTGGATGGCCCGGATGGCCTCGATCAGTTTGTCGCGCGCGCCGGCGTCCTGGGTTCCGAAGCCCTCGTCAATGATCAGGGTCTGCAGTTTGGCGCCTGCCCGCTGAGCAAGCAACCGAGCGAGCGCGATGCGCAGGGCGAAGTCAACTCGAAAAGCCTCGCCGCCGGAGTAGGACTCATACTTGCGCTCGCCCAGTTCATCGGATACGGCGATTTCGAGCGTCTCTGCCATTCCCTCTCTCGATTTCAGCGGCTTCTCGGTGCGCACGGCAATCTTGAGCCTGCCGTCAGTCAGCCGGTCCAGCAGTTCATTGGCCTGCTCCTCGAGTTGGGGCACCACGTTCTCGATCACCAGCGCCTGGATGCCATCCTTGCCATATGCCTGGGCGAGTTCCGACCAGATTACCTGGTCGCGCTCTGCGGCGCGAAGGTCTGTGCGGCGCGTCTGCAGTTCCTGCGCAAGTTGCGCCAGTATTTCCAACCGCTGACGACATGCAGCAAGTTCCTCCACCGCTTTCGTTCTCGATCGCTGGGCGGCATCGCTCTCGCTGCGCAGCCTGGCCACATCCGCCCTGGCGCCTTCGAGGCCCCTGACTGAGCGCTCGAGGTCATCCTGCTGCGCCGCTGCTTTGTCGGCAGTCGCTTTCGTCGTCCGCAGCGCCGCCTCAAGGCCATCCAGTTGGGCAGCCTCGCCAGGCAGGGATTCCTCCGCCGCGCGCAGTTCCTGTGCCTGCTTTTCGAACTGCGCCAGTTCGACCAGTCGGCGGCGGGCAGCATCATGTTGGGATGCGTCATACCCAAGTTCGCGGGCCTGGTTCTCAAGGCGCTGGGCAGCAGAGCGCGCGTCGGCGGCGAACTCGCCGGACTCCAGCGTCTGCTTGAGCCTGTCGCGCGCGGCGGACAGGGTTTCAGCCTGTTGCTTGGCCTCACGGGCACGATCAAGCCGGCTTTGCAGGTCGCCCATCTGCCGCTGCGCTACGGGCAGCGCCTTGGCCTGCGCGTGAAGCGCCTTGTGCCGCTGCTCGTCGCGCGAGATGGCGTGCGCCATGTCCTCGCGCCTGCTGGTTGCAGCCTGATGTTCAGCGGCCAGCGCTTCCCCCTCCTGCCCCATTTCCGCCAGCAATCGTCCTCTTGTATGGTCATCAAGCGACTGCTTGCACAGGGGGCAAACGGCTTCTGCTTGCTGCAGGAGGCCAAGTTTCTGTTGAAGGACGCCCTGCTGCGAGACTAGTTGCTTGCTGTGGGTCTCCAGGGCGGCGAGGTCTGCTTTCGCCTGATTGATGCGCGATGCTATCTGCTCGACTTCGGCGGCTGCCTTCTCCATTGACTGGACCTGAGTCGCGAGCCGCTGCCGCTCCGCTTCGAGAGCGGGGATGCTATTGATCTGCGGCCTCAGTTCCGCGATGCGCTTCTCGGCAGCCTTCAACTCGCTCTGCAGGCGCTGCCGTTCGAGTTCGATCTGGTGCAGGGCGACAGTCCGCTGCTTCTCGATGTCAGCCGCAGCCTGCTGCTTCTGATCGAGTTCCGCCAGATGCGCGCGCGCCTTCTCCAGCAAGCGGAAGCCTTCGAGTATCTCGTCCTTTCTCGCGATTACCTTCTGGTGCTCGGCGATGCGCTGCTGGAAGAACCCGATCTGGCCCTGCAGTCGCTGCACGTCGCGTGCCAGGAGCGACCGCTGCGCCTTCACATCCTCGAGGCGCCTTGCGTCCTGCTCCAGTTGGGTGAGGGCTGCCTGGGCGGTGTCCAGAGCCTGCTGCTTTTGCTCCGCCTGCTGTTCTGCTTGTTCAGCCCTGGCCTGCAATTCGTCGAGCCGACTTCGTTCCTCCGGCTCGCGCTCCAGTTCGCGCTCGATGCGCGCGATCTCGATCTTCTCGTGTTCTGCTTTCGAACCAGCCTCGCGCGAATGTTCCTTTGCTCGATCCTGCATCTCCTGGTAGCGGCCCAGGTCGAGCATCTCGGCAAGCAGTTCTTTTCTTTTCGCTGGAGACTGGCGCGTGAATTCATCCGCCCGCCCCTGCGCTAGGAAGGACGAGTTGAGGAAAGTCTCGTAGTCCATGCGAAGCAGATCGTTGATCACCGCCTGCGTGTCTTTCTGCGTGTGGCCGGTCAGCGGGCGGAAATCTCCATCGCCGGGATCGCGCACCAGGAGGTCGAGCGATGCGCCGCGGCGGCGGTGCCTTTTCCGGATGACGCGATACTGTGTGCCTGCGGCCTCGAATTCGAAATGCACCTGCGCCTCGTCGGCATCGGGGGCCAGGCGGATCACGTCCTCGGCGGCAAGCCTGTCATTGCGCGCCCTGCCCCACAAGGCCCAGGTGATCGCATCCAGCAGGGCGGACTTACCCTCCCCGTTGTTGCCCGTGAGGCAGGCGGTTCGGAAACCGAAGTCGAGTTCGGCCCCCTGATCGCCGTAGGACATGAAATTGCGCAGGCGCAGTTTGAGAGGGATCATTTGTCTCCCTCCTGGGGTAGCGCAGGCTGTTCGGCGGGTTCGTGCATCTCGGCGACCAGGCGCGCGGCGTATTCGCGCAGGTCCTTTGCCCGCTGCTCGGAGAACTTGCGCGTCTTGATGTATTCCTCCAGGGCCGGCAGCGGGTCGGTAAGGTGCTCGGTCAGGTTCGGGCTGCGCGGAAGGCCCGCCCTGCGAACTTCTTTCGTGAAGCCTGCCCAGAATGCGGGCGCGAGCGCGCGCCTGACGGCTGTATCGTCCACCGTTGCGCGTTCGCCCAGCACCGCGCGAACGCGCACCACCGCCCCTTCGATTTCATTTTCGTGTTCTGCAACGGCAGAGAGAACCTGGCTGGTTGCATCGGTTGAATCGGCTGCTTCAACCTGAACCTCGATGGTCAGAAATCGGCGAGCGGAGACCGGCACGAATTCGTATTCGGTGCGCCCTTTCTCGACCCGCGCGACAACGAACCCCTTGGGCTCCCCTTCCTCGCTGAAGTCAACTCGCTCCAGGCTGCCGCTATAGACAACCGAAGGGTGGCGGCCGCGGTTCATGTCCTGGAACCGGTGCACGTGCCCGAGCGCAACATAGTCGAAAGCAGGATTGGCGAGTATTCCGGGGGCAACGGTGGGCTCGCTCCCGGCCATCATCTTCGCTTCGCTGCTCAAGGCTGCTCCCTCCACTGCGCAGTGAGCGGCGAGCACAGCGGGAATGGCCGGGTCAATCTGACCGGCCAATGATTCAACAAGGACGGAATAGTCGAGATCCTGCTGCGCCCAGCGCGGGATCCACGGCAGGAAAGCGACCTGAAGCGGGCCCGATCTGGTCTCGATTCGCTTGACCTCCGCCTGCCTGCCCACCCAGACGCCGGGCACCTCCAGCGTGGCGTAGATGTCGAGCGCATCCGCCTTGGCCGGAAGTGACGAGATGTCGTGGTTCCCGACGATCAGGACGACCGGGATTCCAGCGCTGACCAGGTGGCGGATCCTGCGCGCGAATTCCCTCTGGTGAGTGGGAGTCGGCTCTCTCGTTCTGAAGGCATCGCCGGCGAAGATTACGAGATCGGCTTCTTGCCCGACGGCGTACTCAACGACCTCGTCGAGGCACCGCAGGAAATCGGCGACCCGAGTGTTGAGGCCAGTCTGGGGGTCGGGCCGGCCGTAGTTTTCCATCCCGATGTGGAGATCAGCGAAGTGAACGACCCGCACACGCCGATTCTAGCACCGCCCACTGCGCGCGTCAACGAATCCGATGCTAGCGGGATGGGCGCGGCTTCTCCTGAAGCCGCGGTTTCGCGGGGTCAGGAGACCCCGCGCCCGGTTAGCGATTAGGATGCGCTAGCGGGGGAGGTGGCGGTTGACCTCATGCACAAGGCGGGCGAGGTACTTGCCCACCATGGGCATGTTCACGACGTGGCTAAGCAGCAGGCCGAGCAGGACGATCACGATCAACCCGCCAATCGCCGCTCCCGCTCCCCGCCCCAGGCCGGACAGGAAGCCGACCCAGACCAGCCTGCGAGGCCTCTGCAGGAGTTCCAGGTAATCGTTGATTCGCAGGCGCTCGGCAAACGCTGCCAGGCGGGATATGTCGTCGGATGCAGCAGCAGCCTGCTTCTCGCTCTCCGGCTGTTCAGCCATATCGTCTCAGCATTCGTCCAGAGGGCAGTGAATCCCTACCAATAGCCCCTCCTGAACACGCCCCAACTGTCATTCTGAGCGAAGCGAAGAATCCCATTATGCTCAGGGCGAACTCCGCGAAGAATCTCACTATTATGAGACCCTTCGTCCGCCAGCTGGCGGACTCAGGCTGACACAAGGCCAACCTCTTGATGCACGCTCGAAGGCTGCACCGTCTGTGCATGGCGCGGGCCTCTTGGAACATTTCGGCTCTTGGCGAAGTCAAACAAGCGAAGGAAGTCAGCAGGGAGGGATCGAGATGAAACGCGTAGCGGTTTGCTTGATTCTCGCGGTGGCGGTGGTTGCAGGCTTGGCCTCAAGGGCGTCGGCTCCCCCGCGAAGGGATGTTTCTCCGGTCGTCATCTGGCCCACCGACCCGCTATCGTGGGTGGCGGAGCGTTCAGTCGTGCTGCCGCCGTGGCATCATGGGAACCTGACCATCTTTCCGGTTCGGCTTCCGGAATGGCCGGCGTGGTCGGATGTGATGACAATGGACGAGGCGATGTCGCGCGGCGTGCTGGCGATCTCCGAGACGGGCAGCGTCAGCGAGGTCTGGGCGCAGAACCGCGCCGGAACGCCCATCTACATGATGGGCGGCGAGATGATTGGAGGGGCGAAGCAGGATCGCATGCTGCGCGATGATGTGCTGCTGCCCGGCCACTCCAGGTCGCGCATCCCGGTCTATTGCGTCGAGCATGGGCGCTGGGTCGGGGCGGCCGAGTTCCGCAGCCAGAGATCGGTGGTTGCCGCGCCGCTGCGCATGACGGCGCGAGCCGAGCGCTCACAGCAGCGGGTGTGGGAGAGCGTCGCCAAGGCCCAGGCGGATCTCGGTGTGCGGGCGCCGTCAGGGGCGTTTGCCAAAGTCTATGAAGATGCCGAGGTGCAGAAAAAAGCGCGGGCCTATGTGGATGAACTGAAACCACTGATACAGCGCGAACGAGATGTATGCGGCGTGATCGTGGTTTCCGGAGGCGAGTTCATCGTCGCCGACATCTTCCACGATGAAGAGGTCTTCGAGCGCCTGTGGCCCAAACTGCTCGATTCCTATGCGGTTTCCGCGCTGCAGGTGGGCCGGCGCGGCGACGTCTGGACGATTGAAGATGCGCGCCGCCTGCTGCGCAGGATTCTCTCGATGCGCAGGTCTCACCAGTCCACACCGGGAGTGGGCGAGTTGCTCGAACTGCAAGGTGCTGGCATGATGGGCCAGGCCTTGCTGTGGAAGCAGTCTGTCGTTCACCTGGAACTGTTCCCGGGCACCCAGATCATGCCGATGGAGCGCCACGAGCCGCGCCTTCCAAGCCCGGACGTGCGCCGCGACCGCCTGCAGCAACGCTCGCGGTGAGTGGTGCCGACAACGTAAGGGCACGGCAGCCTACTCCGCCGCAGTCCCGATGGATCGGGACGAAGGCCGGACGCCGCGCCCCTGCAGGGCGGTTACTTTTGTCACCCTGAGTCCGCCGGCTGGCGGACGAAGGGTCCCACAATGGAACGCAGCGAGGTGCGTGAATAGTGAGATTCTTCGCCTTCGGCTCAGAATGACAGGATGGCAGTCTTGTAGGGGCGACCGGCCGGTCGCCCCTACATGCCTGTAGGGCGGGCGCGTGCTACTCTGCGAAGCAGCGTTCGCTGCGAAGCACGAGCCTGCGCCCGCCGGGGGCTGGCGTGCCCACGCCAGCCCTACAGGGATTCGCGGCCCAGGACCCAGATGTTGGAGCCGGAGACGTAGCGCGCCGCGTCGCTGCAGAGCCAGACGGCGATCTCTGCGATGTCGGGCGGCGAGGGCTTGATTGGTCGGGCGCGGTCGCTCGGGTCCCTTGCTGCGCGCGCGGCCTCATCGAAGGAAACGTGAGGAGTATCGCCCGGGCAGATGTTGTTGATCGTGATCCCGTTCTTCATCTCCGAGGGCGCGAGTTTCTGGGCGAATAGGTGCCTGGCCGCCTTGCCGATCGAGTAATCGAAAGGCGGCTCGCGCCACGGCTCCGCGTCCCACCAGCCGATGTTGACGATTCGGCCCCATTTCTGTTTGCGCATGATGGGCAGGGCGCAGCGGACGGCGTAGAACACAGCATTGAGTTCGGCCTCGATCACGCGCCGCCAGAAATCCGGCTCGACATCGGCGATGGGCGTCTGCTTCCATGCGCCGCCCGCGTTGTTGACCAGGATGTCGAGCCTGCCGAAGCGCCGCACTGCCGAGTCAATCATTGCCTTGACCTGCTGCGGCTTCGTCGTGTCGGCGCGCACGATAGCCGCCTGAGCGCCCAGTTGCTTGACAGCGGCAGCGACTTTGAGCGCGGGCTTGCGATCGCTCGAGAAAGTCCCGTAGTTGAGAACGATATTCGCGCCCTCGCGCGCGAGCGAGAGCGCGATGCTCCTGCCCATCCCCTCGCCGCAAGAGCCTGTTACCATTGCGACTTTGCCTTTCAGCATCACGTGACCTTTCGGAATTGTCAGCGCTTGTCCAAGTTCGAACAAGGTGCCCTGAATGCGTGTTGCCGGCATGCGCCCAGCGCGCAAAACTATGTGCCCCGGCGAGGAGCAAGATCCACGCGCTTGGGAGGTCTCCGTAGATGGAGCTCGCAGAGAAACGGGCGTTCTTCAGCAGTCGAGAGCTCCTGAATGCGATCCCAATTGCGTGCGATGATTCGAACGGAATCCCAGCGCGGGAGCTTGGCGGCACCCACCAGGACGAAGCAACCGACGCGGTGATCGGCCAATGCGCGGCGTTCACTTTGGTTCCACCGTATGCGTTCGTCACGAGTGATTGCCAGCCACCCCTCTTCGCCCACCTTCGCAAGCCATTCCTCGTCGGTGGTAGTCGGGCCGAAATGCTCATCGTGCTTCTTGACAGGTAGATCTAGCAGATGGAGAGCGTCGGGTATGCTCTTTCCCATGTTGCGGTCGAAGAACAGTATCATGCTGCCGCCACCGCAGCGATGCCCTCGAACTCCAGTGCCTGCAGTATGGCAAGAGAGGTGATGCCGACGAAATCCTGTTCGATTTCCTCCGGTTTCTCGCCCACCTGATACCGCTCTCTGATCACCATAGTCGGCAGGCCGTAGTCTTTGAGGATCGGCGCGCCGAATTGTATCTGAGGGTCAACTACAATTGGGCCGTCTTTGCCGCGCGGGAACCAGCGGATGGCCCACCCGGAGTCCTCGTGATACTCAAACTGCCTAATCCTATCCAGGATCGGCTCTACCCAGATGACTTGCCCGTGAGCGCTAGCTTCCTCCAATAGCAGCCGCCCCACCCACCGACCCTGTTCCTCCTTAAGGTCATTCAACACCCGCGCGCCATCGGTCTTCAACTCCAGTTGGGCGAACGGGTAATCCGTGTCAAAGCGCTTTGCGAGGTAGTCACGGGCGATACGGATGCGCCCAAGCTGAACCCCCATCTTCCGCAGTGTGGCCACAAACGCAACCTCGACGAGTTGCAGATAGGACAGTGGGGTGCCGCGCTCTCTCTCGTCCAAGACTCTGTCGCCCCGTTCACCTCTGGGCTTGATACGCCCGTAGTACCAGCAGCTGACCGTGGTACGGTGAATCTGCGCCAGGCGCGCGGCCTCACTCACACCATAGGCGGGAAGGTACAGCCGCTTGAGCCACGGTTCGCGATGCGCCCTCGCTGCAGCCTTCTGGATCGCCATCTCATTATCTCCAATCACCCCTCGAGCGGAACGCCATCCTGCCGGGGGCATTATACCCCAAACAAGGCCCAGATTCCTCTCGGGTTAGGCCGCACAGGTCGCTTCCTGTAGCGGTCGGCCAGAAGGCGACGACATTGGCTGGTCCTCTGACGTCCCCTTGTGGCAGGTGAACAACGCAACGCGACGAAGTTTGCGGTCATCGTGACGGGAACTGATGCAATCGTAATAACCGGCGCGCGCAGGCTCGCGGGAACGGTGCGGCTGAGCGGAACTGCGAACGGCAGCCTTCCTGCGCTTGCTGCGTCCCTACTGCTAGAAGGGGAATGCAGGCTGGAGAACTTGCCTGCGGTGGAAGACATTCGCGTGATGCTCGACATCCTGCAGGCGCTGGGCCTGCGGATAACGATGGTCGGCAGGGATGCTGCCATCATCCAGAACGAAGGGCTGAAAACGGAAAGCCCGCCCACGGAACTCGTGAGGAAGATGCGCGGCTCGTTTTACGTGATGGGGCCGCTTCTGGCGCGGCTGGGGAGGGCGAGCGTCAGTCTGCCTGGCGGATGTTACCTGGGCAGCCGCCCGGTTGACTATGTCCTGGATGTTTACCGGGCCCTGGGGGTGGAGACTGTTGTGTCGCGGAAGACAATCGAGGCGTCAACCGCGGGGCTGAAAGGCGCGGCAATCGTTCTCAACCCCAAGTATCGCAGCCCGGGCGCGACGTTCCACGCGTTGCTGGGTGCGGTTCTCGCTCAGGGCACCACCACTATCGAGAACGCCTCCCAGGAGCCGGATGTCGTATCATTCTGCCACCTGCTGAACAAGATGGGGGCGCGCGTGAGCGGGATGGGAGGTGCGGTGCTGCGCGTGGAAGGGGTGGATGCCTTGCGGGGGCCCTGCGTGCACCGCCTGCCCAGCGACAGGCTGGAGGCGGGCACCTTTCTGCTCGCGGGGTGTGCGACCAGGGGAGATGTTCGGGTCGAGGAGATCGCGCCATCCAGCCTGGGGACCGTGCTCGAAGTGCTCGAGAGCGCGGGGGCGCAGGTGCATGCGGAGGAAATGGCAGTGCGCGTTTCCTGCCCAGAAAGGCTCCGCGCGGTGGACGTGACAACTGGCCCTGAACCAGGCTTCCCCACCGACCTGCAGCCGCCGCTGGCAGCCCTGCTGTGCACAGCACGCGGGACGAGTCGGATCGAGGAGACGATCTTCGACGATCGCCTCAGATACGCTGACCAACTTGCCAAGATGGGAGCAAGGATAGCAGTAGAGGGCCGCGTCGCGCTCATCGAGGGTGTCGAGCGCCTGGGGGGAGCCGACCTCGAGGCGGAGAATATCCGCGCGGGGGCCGCCCTCGTGGTCGCGGCATTGGGCGCAGAGGGAAACAGCCGCGTAAGCGGCTGGCATTTCCTGGAGCGCAAATACCAGGATTTTGGGGCCAAACTGGCCTCCGTGGGGGCCAACCTGGCCGCAACGTAGGGCGGCTGGCAGGTGCAGGTGAGAAGCCGCGGCGTGTGCCACGACTATTGACAACAAGTATCATTCGCCTCGGCTTATTGACATTTTGGGCACCTTCTTGTAAATTAGGGCAGTGGAGCGTAGATCCAGGTGATGAGCCCAACCGGAGAACCGAGAGCAGGGAGCTACGTGCTCCGGGCTGGCGGCTACCGCGCGTTCGTTCCGAGGCCTCTGCCGCCAGAACCCGCTCTCCAGACCGACCTCGAAATGCTGGCGCTTCTGTCGGAGGCGGACCAGCGCTTGGGGCGTCTGGACGGTGCTGCAGCGGTGCTGCCCAATCCTGACCTGTTCGTGGGAATGTATGTGCGAAAGGAGGCTGTTCTCAGCTCCCAGATAGAGGGCACCCAGTCTTCTCTTGTTGACTTGCTAGAATATGAAGCAGAAGCCGCACGCCGCGGGCTTCCACCCGACGTGGGAGAGGTGGTCAATTACGTGTCAGCCATGAGGTACGGTCTGGAGCGGGTGCAGCAACTTCCGCTTTCTCTGCGGCTGATCCGCGAGATTCACGAAAGGCTGCTCGCAGGGGTGCGGGGTGGTCAGCGCAGGCCAGGGGAATTCCGTCGCGAACAGGTGTGGGCCGGTGCTCGTGGAGCAAGCGTACGCGAAGCGGAATTTGTGCCGCCCCCTACTGAGGAGATGAACCACGCACTGCATGACCTGGAGCGCTTTCTGCACGACGAGAGCCCAATGCCCGTGCTGGTCAAGTGTGCGCTAGTCCACAGCCAGTTTGAGACCATCCACCCGTTCTTGGACGGCAACGGCCGCATTGGTCGGCTGCTCATTGCGTTCTTGCTGTGCCACGCAGGGGTTCTGGAGCGGCCGTTATTGTACCTCAGTTACTACTTCAAGCGCCACCGCGACGAATACTACGCGCGCTTGCAGGCTGTGAGAGATGCTGGCGACTGGGAAGGATGGATCAAGTTTTTCCTACGGGCGGTGGCAGAGGTTGCGCGACAGGCCTCAGAAGTTGCCAGCCGGATTCTCAAGATGCACGAGGAACACCGGCGTTTCATTGCAGCCAACATGAGAACGGCCCGGGCCATCCGTCTGCATGATTTTCTGTTCCAGGCCCCCATCATTCCGGCTGCCGCGGCGCAGGAGTTGCTGGGCATAACGTTCCGATCGGCAAATCGGCTGGTCGCTCGATTCCAGGAACTCGGCATACTGACACAGATGCCCGGCGGGCGGCGCCCGCGCTTATTCTCTTACCAGCCATACGTTGCCTTGCTCAGCGAGGGCACCGAGCCTGGGCAGCCACCTGCGGGTGGCGAGCGAATCCAGACATGAGGGGAAGATGTGGGGATTGAGTCCGGATTTGGGGATTGACCTGGGGACGTCCAGCATCATCGTTTGGGTGCGCGGGCAGGGGGTGGTGCTGCGCGAGCCTTCCGTTGTCGCACTTTCCAGGCGGACAAAGCAGACCATCGCGGTCGGCGAGCAGGCGCGCCAGATGCTTGGAAGGGCGTCGGAGAACATCATCGCCTGCCGCCCGCTTCAGCAAGGGGTAGTCGCCAATTTCACGGCCGCGAGAAGGATGCTTTCGTACCTGTTCGACCGCGTGTGCGGATTCAGGCGCTTGTTCAAGCCTCATGTCGCTCTTTGCGTGCCGTGCGCAGCCACAGCGGTTGAGAGCCGCGCCGTCATCGAGGCAGCGATGGCCGCAGGAGCCAAGAGGGCCTACCCGGTGCCGCGCCCCGTTGCGGCGGGCCTGGGCGCAGGCCTTGCGGTAACCGAACCGTGCGGCCACCTGGTGGTGGACATGGGCGGCGGCAGCACGGATATCGGGGTGGTCAGCCTGGCGTCGGTTGTGCTCGGCGAATCGCTGCGCGCGGGCGGGGCGGACAGCGACGATGCCATAGTGCGATGGCTGAAGCGCTCGCGCAACATGATCGTGGGGGAGCGCACCGCCGAGGAGATCAAGATCGCGATCGGGACGGTGGCGCAGGACAGCGATGGCTCGATGACAGTGAGCGGGCGCGATGCGGTGAGCGGGCTGCCCGCCAGCATTGAAGTTCATTCCTCCGAACTGCGCGAGGCCCTGCTCGAACCTGCGACCGCCCTGATCCAGAGCATCAGGCGGCTGCTGGAGCGAGCAGCGCCCGAACTATGCGCGGACATAGCCCACAATGGCATCACACTCACCGGCGGGGCGAGCCTGTTGAGGGGGTGCACCCAGTTGCTCCAGGAACAGACCGGCCTGCGCGTGCGCACGGCCGATGACCCGCTGTGCTGCGTGGCCGTGGGAACAGGCAAGTACCTGGAAATGATACGCGCGGGGGGCCTGCGCGCTTGAGTCAGTAGGCTCGCTTGGCTTTTTCGGCGTAGAAGGCGAGCCGCAGGTTCTGCATCACCTGTTCGGAAAGTTGCTGGAGGCTCATCCCGTGAAACTGTGCATCGCCGGGCAGAACCTCGATCAGGTCGCGCCCCCGCGCCCTGATCACAACCGAATCGCCCCGCTGCTCTTGCCTGATCTCGACCAGTTGCAGGCCCGCGCGCAGCAGTTCCGATAGCGCCTTCGAAATCTTCTGCGCTCTTTCCACCGGGCCCGCGCCATTGCTGCTCGCCGCGGGCTGGAAGATCACGCGCTCGTCAATCGAGACCTGCCCGACTTGCTGACCCTTCACTTCGATTGCCTTGGCGCTCGGAACCATTGAGCCTACGACCGGCCTCAGGTTGATCTCGATCTTCATGTCGGTCAGCAGTTTGCGCACTCTCTCCGCGCGGTCTGCGGCGTAGGGGTGGGTCTGCAAGATGCCCAGTTCCCTGGGCGGACGCGTTTGATCCATGCGCGCGAGGCCTTGAAGCACGGACAACATGGCAACGGGATTCCAGCGGCCGCTTTTCAGCAGATATTTCAGCGCCTCGCTGTCGGCCTCGTCCTCGGCGCGGCGGCTGTACCCTGTCAGCAGCGCGGTGCGCAGAAGGCTGCCGGCCACGGCGATGTTCTCCGGGTTCACAGGGGCCCCGGCAATGATCGCTGCCAGCGTCGCCATCGTGAGCCGCTTGTCAATCTTGGCCTGCTTCTCTATCAGGGCCATGCCGTGGCGCTTGCAGTTGTGGGCAATCTCGTGCGCGATCACGGCCGCCAGTTCATCGTCTGATTCCACTGCCGACAGCAGCCCTCTCGTTAGATACAGGTATCCGCCGGGCAGAGAAAAAGCGTTGATTTCGAAAGAATCCAATACCTTGCAGTTATACTTGACGGCGGGGCGGGGCGAAGCGGCCGCCAGGACGCCGGTGATGCTGCTGACGCGATCTACCTGGTCGGGCAATTTCGCGATCTTGTATTCTTTTTCTACCTGTGCGGCGGCCTCCTTGCCGACCTGCGCCTCGCGCTCATCCGGGTTGGCAGCCCAAGCAAGGGTCGCAGCGAGAAAGACGGCAACCCATCCCGCCGCCAGACCGGCCCCAACCAGACCACGTTTCAGCATTGCGCGCTCCCAATGATTAGACACTTCTGCACCCAATTTGGTTCCTCCGGTCTGTTATTTCCCCAGCCACTTGTGGAAGAACCTGCCAACCGCATCCGCCGCGTGGCGGATTGGGCATGCCTTACTCGCAAGCACTTTCATCGGTGCGCCTTTCTGGAAAGGATGAAGCCCAGTGAACTGGCAGGAGCAATCCGACATGGCCGTGTTGCGCGCACAGGCGCGCAGGAAATACCAGGCACTGATTGATTTCGTCAAGGAGAATGTCGGCCCAGGGCAGGAGTACGCTAACGACTTGGTGCGCGTTGTCATCTCGGACAACGGATGCTACTACGAGTTTCTCGACCTTCCGGAGGAGTTCTCCGGCGCGGTTGGGACTGCTTTCGCGGCTGAGTTCGTGCCGAGCGAAATAGGGGTTGACCTTCTGGCCCGCATTCACGAACTGGTCTGTGCCTCGGATGATTCGAATACCAACGAACTGAGCGTGCTGGCTCTGTACGATAAGGAGGGCCTTTACTGGCCGGAGTCCATCTACATACATCACTTCTGCCGCGCAGAAGAGTCAGGCCCCGCCACGGCGGGCTGGTATCGCCCCGACACGCTGCCGCTCTTCTTCAAGGTGAAGGTTGACAGCCGCATCGCGCGGCCATTGATCGGAATAGACCGCGGGATTATCTTCTTCGTCGCCAATCTCACCGACCAGCACCTGCTGGTGCGGATCCCCCACGTCGGCTCTGATTTGGCGGACCTCAACCTCGCCATGCAGCCGCAGACCGTGCACTAGCAGCCGGGCGTAGGGCAACCCCTTGGCGGTTGTATCGTAATCCCCGTTCCCCCCTGAACACCGGAGCCTCGCCTCCCCCTTGATGTGCTAGGCCCGCCCGGCCAGCGTGAAAGTGGGGGCGAAGAACGGTAGCACAGGTTTTCAACCCGCCGGCTGGCGGGATACAATCCTGTACTACCATTCCGTTTCTCTCGCAGTCTGACGCTGGCATGGGACTATGGGAGGGCCACGAAGGGCTTGCCCTACACCTTCTTGCCGACGCAACGCGGGGTGGGACGCCCCGCACGCCGTTAGCAGTTGCGTGCGCGGGGGGAAGGAACAAAAGGGGCTGGTCGCGCAACTAATAGCAGTAGGAACGTGATAGGGATGGCGACGGGCGTCGCGCTAGCCGTGCGAAAGAGAGCGGGAACCAGGGTGGCGGCGGAATCGGAAGAGGGCCGCCTGGTTGCTCGCTGCCAGGAAGGCGACCGGCAAGCCCAGGAAACCCTCGTGCGCCACTACCAGGAGAAGGTCTATGGCCTGGCTTACAGGCTGCTGGGCCACCGCGAGGAGGCCCTCGATGCGTGCCAGGAGGCCCTTGTTGCGATGCTGCGGACGCTGCCGACGTTTCGCGGCCATGCGCAGTTCCAGACGTGGCTCTATCGGCTTACCACCAATGTCTGCCTTATGCGGCGCAGGCACTTGAAGGCCCGAACGCGCCTTATCGTCGCTGCCGCTGCCGAGCCGCCGCAGGAGCAGGACCCCGAATCCGCCGCCCTGCGCCGCGAGGCGCAGGATGCAGTTCGGGAGCATCTGCGCCGCCTTCCGGCCCAGTTTCGAGCAGTGGTCGTGCTGCGCGAACTCGAGGGGATGTCCTACGAAGAGATCGCCGGGATACTCAAGGTCCCTGTGGGCACCGTTCAATCGCGGCTCAGCCGCGCGCGCCTGCTGCTGCGCCAGGTGTTGCTGAATGATGAACGCATCACATTGCCGGATAGGGGAGGCGAAAAGCCATGACCTGCCCAGAAGTTCGCGACCTGCTTTCTGCTTACATGGATTCAGTCTTGCCTGCGGGCGAGGCCAACCGAGTGAGCAACCACATCGAGTCCTGCCCGGTCTGCCGGGAGGAACTGGCCGCGCTTCGCCTGGTTTCCGACCTGGTCGGCTCCTTGCCTGCCGGTCGGCTGCGCAGGGACCTCGCGCCGCGCGTGGTGGCGCGCGCCTCGGCTCCGCGGTGGAGAGGGACGTGGGCCGCAATGCGGGAATTCGTGGTGCCGAGGAGGGCGTTACTGGCCCGCGAGATGGCGAGGGCGGCGGTGATCGCTGCGCTGTTCTTCGTCGCGGCATCGGGGCCGAGAGCAGCGGGCCTGGTGCTCTCCTGGCCAAGCCGAGTCGCAGCGGCTGCTGGATCAGGGGTGTCTTATGTTACTGCCGGGATCGAGCAAGCCCAGGCATTGTTGAAGAAGCCAGCCCATTCCCAGGCTCCCGCGAAGAACCGCGCTCCGGAGGTCCGCAAGTCCGGCTGGCTATCGGGGGCGGCTCTCACATAGGCTGCCAGGAGGTGAGACGTAATGTCCGAAACAACCACTGAAACCAGCCCACGCTGTGCGAGATGCAACCAGGAGATTGCGGAGGGCCAGCGCGTGGAGCACCGCGGGGCGGTCTATTGCATCGAGTGCGTGGGCAAGGTGCTCAACGGTGACGCCGCGAGCCGCCAGGGACGCAAGCACAGCGTTGCCGCCGCGGTGCGGTTCTCGCTGATACCCGGCCTGGGGCAGATGTATAATGGGCAAATGCGCAGGGGGGCGGAGGTGCTCTTCGGATTCCTGGCATTGTGGGCGTGTGCAGCAACGCTTCGGCTGCCTGAACTGCTGACAGCGCTGCTCGGAGTGGCCATACCGGTCTTCTATTTCTGGAACCTGTTCGACGCATACTGGACTGCGCAGCGGATCAACCGGTTCGACATCCCGGTCCTGCCGCCGGTTTCTGAGGAGGAACGAAGCGCATGGGATGCGGCTTCAGCCTGGCGCGCGCGGCTGCCGCAAATCCCCCCTGGTCCTTATGCGGAGCCATCCGGCGCATCAGCGGCCTGGGGCGTGTTCCTGATCGCTCTGGGCGTGCTGTTCCTGTTCAACAATTTCGGGGTGAAGTGGCTCACGTGGGACCGTGTGTGGCCCACAGCCCTGCTGGCTCTGGGCATCTGGCTGCTCATCAGTTTTGCTCTATCGCGGCGCGAGCCGCCGGCTCCCGAACCACCCCATGAGGAGGCGCAAAATGGCTAGGCTCTGCAGAAGACACGGCCCTGACGGCACCGGCACCTTGATCTTCGGAATCGTGTTCACGGTGCTCGGGGGCGGGCTGCTCGTCCAGCGCTGCACCGGCGTTGACGTGTGGGGCTACATTTGGCGGTTGTGGCCGGTGCTGCTGATAGTCATGGGGGTCAAGGCCCTGCTCGACTACTACGCAGCCCGCGCCTCGGCGCGAAGGGGGCAGCCATGAGAGCGCGAAACGTGCTGTTAGCGGTGATTATCATTGGGGTTGGCACGACGATAACCGCCTCCCGACACGGCATGTTCGCAGGCTGGGAGCGGGACCTGCGCGACCTGAGCTGGGGCATCGAGGAACTGGTCGGCGCGGTGTCCGAGTCGTGGCCGCCTGGGGACTGGCAAGCGATCGGGGGCGACTCCAGCCCGTTTCCCGCCAAGCAGTTCTCATCGCTGATCATCGAGAACCCCAATGGCATGGTCAAGGTTACAGGTCAGCAAGGTGCGAACGTGCACATCAGGGACGTCCGCTACGGCCGGGGTGAGACGCATGATGAGGCACGACGCAACGGGTGCCGGGTTTCCGTCGAAAAGCAGCCTTCGGGCGAAGCCCTCATCATCAGCATCCGGGGCAGACGCGACTGGTGGAAGCGCAGGCGCATTGACTTGCAGATTACAGCCCCTCCGAATCTTGACGTGAACGTGCACACTACCAGCGGCCTCGTGCAGGTGCGAGGGATGAAGAGCGCTGTGAATGTCCACAACATCTCCGGCGATACTTCCGTCAAGGGCGGCAGCGAGGCGAAGGTAACGAGCATCAGCGGGGCGATCAGGCTGGAAAACGTTTCCGGCGAGACGAGCATTTCCACCGTAAGCGGCTCAATCCGGGCCGGGAACCTGCGTGGGCCGCTTTCCGCCAGGACGATCAGCGGCTCGATCTACCTGGATGACTATGCGGGCTCTCCGGTGGACCTGAAGACCACGAGTGGAGATGTCAATGCCTCCCTCTCGGAACCGATGACGGGGCAGTTCTTCGCGAGCAGCATCAGCGGCTCGATCTGGGCTGCAATTCCCAGCGGGTCCGATTGCATAGTGGATCTCAGTTCCAGGAGCGGCCATGTAACCTGCCAGGTCCCCTCGTTTCGGGAGTATGGCAACGGCGGGCAACAAGGGCCGGAATTTGGCCCGGACCCAGAGCGCCCGTTCCGCGAAGGGCGACTCGTCATCCCACGGGAGCGCATCAGGCATTTCCGGCAGCGTCACGTCCAGGGGATAATTGGTTCAGGCAAGGGGCGGCTGGAGCTGCACAGCATCAGCGGCTCGGTGATGGTGACGACTGCTCCCGCGCACACCGCCGAAGCCGGATTGCGCCCGCCCCAGATGGTCCCGCCGACGCCCGCGGCCAAGCCTGTCAGGCCGCTGCCTCCCAGGAAGCAATAGCCGCAACGACCACAGCGCAGCGCAACCGCGGCTAGGCCCCGACAAAGTCGGGGCCGCCGTGGCGGCCTTTCGGCCTGGCGGCTTTAGAAGCGGCGATGAATCGCCGCACTCCACAAGAGCGGTCCAAACCTCTTGACCCCAGCGCGAATGCCCGCTATTGTTCTGCGGGTCGCAAAGCGGTGATACGTGTGTAGGGCAATCCGCCGGCTGGCGGATTGCCGAATGAATCACAGCCGAGGCGGCTGTGCCACATGGCAAGGGACAAGCCCTTGCCCTACACGCCGGACGCAATCCCGACGATACAAGAAAGGACCATATCAATAGATGGCGGCAACGGTTTATTTCGGCTCGATTCTGCAAACGAACATGACGTGGAAGGAAACGCTCCCCGCGAAACTGGATCTGATTCTCGAGCGGCTGAAGATACGGGAGCGAGTGAAGGACAAGACGGTTCTGATCAAGATGCACCTCGGCGGAAATGTCGGCTACTCGACGGTGCACCCGGTTTTTGTGCGGCGCGTGGTTCAGGCTGTGAAGGAGGGCGGGGGCAGGCCGTTCGTAACCGACACGCAGGGGGCCGAACAGACCGCCTACCAGCGCGGCTACAGCGCGGAGACGCTGGGCTGCCCGCTGATTGCAAGCGCCGGGTTCAAGGAAACGCACTTTTATGTTCACAGGCGCGAATACAAGAACGTCAAGGAATGGCGGGTAGCGGGCGCGATACAGGAGGCCGATTTCCTGATCGGGTTCGCGCACGTGAAGGGGCATCCGTCCTGCGGCCTGGGCGGGGCGATCAAGAACATTGCCCTTGGCTGCATGCAGGTGCAGACCAGGGGACAGATGCACGACACGTTCCACTATGACCGCTACTGGTTCAAGGACAAGTGCCCCGACGCTGCGACGGCCAAGAAGGTGGTGGAGTCATGCCCCTTCGGCGCGATGAGCGTTGACCGCAATGACCCGATGGAAGTGCACCTGCACTGCGACCCCTGCAACCAGTGCATGAGGTGCATGAAAGTGGCCCCTGCGGGATCGCTGAAGATTGACCCGGTGAACTTCGCGTCGTTCCAGGAAGCGTGCGCGATCTCGACGGGGATAACGCTGTCAACTTTCGCGCCGGAGAACGTTGCGTTCCTGAACCTTGCGACCCAGATAACTCCCTGGTGCGACTGCTGCGGGTTCACCACCGCCAGCGTGATGCCCGACATCGGCATCTTCGGGTGCGACGATCCCGCTGCGATTGACCAGGCGACACTCGACATGATGGCCAAGCACAAGTTGATCTACGAGAACATCCCGCGCGCTCTGGAGGCGCAGCCCGGAGCAGGACATCCGCTGCAGGAACTGCTTGGGCCGTTGAAGGATCCTTATCGGGTTAACGAATACTGCGAGCGCGAGGGCGTGGGAACCAGGCAGTATCAACTGGAGGACGTGTTCCCGGTGAAGGAGAGGGGTTTCCTCGGCCCTGCCTATATCCCGGCCGCAGGCGCATGAGAGGGGCTAGGCTGGCTCTTTTGCGCTATCCAATGGGCTGGGGGCGGGCTTGGGTGGTGGGGCGGCCTTATCGCGCATGCAGGCGGCGAAGGTCTTGACGATGTCGGGGTCAAACTCCCTGCCCGCCGCTGCGCGCAGGTGCGTAAGGGCAACTTCCGCAGGCAGGCTGGGCCGGCCTGGCTGGTCGCTGGTGAGGTTGTCGTATGCGTTGGCGACGGCAAACAGCCTGGCCAGGAAGGGGATGTTGTAGCCGGAGAGTTCTTCAGGGTATCCCAGGCCGTCGAAGCGCTCGTGGTGGTAGAGAATGATGTCGGCTGCGGGGCGAAGGAACTCGACCGGCTCGACGATGCTCTTGCCGATCAGAGGATGCAGTCGCGCAAGGGTCTCGTCCTGGAAGGATAGGTCGGAGCCTTGCCCCAGGATATGTTCGGCGACGCCGATCTTGCCGATGTCGTGCAAGATGCCGCCGAAGCGGATTCGTTCCATCTCGTCTTCGGACAGGCCCATGAAGGAGGCGAGGCGCAGGGCATACTCGGTGCTGCGCTCGGAGTGGCCGAGGGTGTAGGGGTCCTTGGCCTCGATAGCGCGGGTGAGCGCGCGAACCGTTTCCCAGTAGTTGCTGCGCAGGCTCTCGTAGAGGCGCGCGTTCTCGATCGCCAGGGCGGCCTGGGCTGCGAAGCCCCGCAACATGCGGTGCGCGTGCGCATCGAAAGCATTGCGGTCGGAAGAATAGAGCCGCAGCGCCCCTAACACCTGATCACCTTTCATCAGAGGCACCACGACGACCGATGCGAACCCATTGAGATGCTCGCGGGCGCCCTGGGCGGATTGCGGGTCCAGGTCCCCCAGCCCCGCCGCGCGGCCCGAGAGCGCAATCCCGTCGAGGCTTTCCAACCCGCGCTCGCAGTCTGCCAACTCAGCGCCGTATGCGGCGCGCACCCTGAGCCCTCGTTCCTTGCCCTCTTGCAGAAGGATGCAGCAGGCGTCCGCTCCCACCGTCTGGGCTGCCAGCCTGGCGACCAGGTTGAGAAGGGCTTCCATGCGCAGGGAAGCGCCCAGTTCGCGGCTGGCCTGCAGCAGGGCGGCAAGGTCCTGCGTGCCGGTTCTCCACCAGGAGGCGAGCCTGGCTGTCAGCATTGCCAGGGCGTAGAAAACGGCGAACCTGGGGAAGATGTCGAGCAGGTTCTGTTGGAGCCCTGTCCGCACATCGAGTGGGATCGGGATTGTCGCAAACCCGGCGGCGAGGGCCACGGCTATGGCCCAGAAATCGCCCAAGAACATGGCTGCCGCCATGATGGGGGCGACGTATAGATACGAGACCGCCCGGGCTATGCCGCCTGCCAAATAAACGATCCAAGTAATAAGCGGCAGGCTGATGATGACGGCTGCTGCAATCCCGAGCCGCGCAAAGCGGCTCAAACTCATCTAGAAACGTCCCTCCTTACCGGCTTGTTTTCGTCGCCGGGCCCGGCTGCCCTTCTCGATTCTGGGCCGTCCCGCTCGACTTTGTGTGATTATTCCCCAATGCGGGGGTTTCAAAACGGCGCCGCGAAGCATTCAAGGAAGCAGGCAGGTGAAGGCTGCGCGGGCCAGAAATGCTGTGGCACGAAGATGGCAGGGGGAAAGTGGATAGGGCGGGCGCGCGAGTGGGCAGGATACCGCGCGCTTTCCTGCATTGCCAAGGCGGGCGTTTTCCTGCGGGGCCCGCTAGGCGATGCGTTGGGGCCTCGCCTGGGGGATGCCGCGCGAATACTTTCGCCGCACTACAGGCACCTGGTTCTGGCGAACATGCGCCAGGCTTTCGGCAGGGAGAAGAGCGAGGCCGAAATCCAGGCTCTGATGCGATCGTTTTACCGGCATATGGGGCGGGCTGTGATTGGCTTCGCTCGTGGGCCGCATTTGTCGGACGAACAGATAAAACGCCTGGTCTTTGTCCAGGGGGTCGAGCATCTGGATCGGGCGCTTTCAGCACGCAAGGGCGCAATCATCGTGTCGGCGCACATGGGCTGCTGGGAGGTGGCGGTGCGGCGGGTGGTGCTGGAAGGATACCGGATGAACGGAATCGTGCGCACCCAGGCGGACGCGGCCCTGGCGGGGGCGCTGAACCGGTCGCGCAGCACCGCGCGCCTGGGGATTATCCCGAAGTCCGGCGCCGTGGCTGCGGCTGTCGAGCGCCTGGCGCGAAACGAGTGCGTGATCTTCGTGGTGGACGAGAATGCCGGGTCGAGAGGGGTTTTCGCGCCGTTCTTCGGCAAACTAGCCTCCACTGCAGCAGGGCCGGTGGTGGCTGCAGCACGAAGCGGCGCCCCCATTGTGCCCGCGTTCGCCTTCGTCAAGCCTGACGGCAGCCACGGCATCGAGATTCTTCCATCGTTGGACGTGCGCTTCTCAGACGACTTTCAGGAAGACCTCGTGCATAACACTACGCTCATCAACCGGGCAATTGAAGACGCGATCAGGCGCCACCCGGAGCAGTGGCTCTGGGCCCTCAAGCGCTGGAGGACCAGGCCGCCAGGCGAAACGGCGGCTGGAGGACAATAGGGCGGCCACGGGGGACCGCCCCTACATTGCTGCGCGCTATTCTGAGGCGCTGGCTGCTTTCTCGCCGGCCTTCTCCGACGACTTGCCGGACGCGCTTTCTTTTTCTGCTTTACGTTCCTTGGCCTGAACGTAATCGGTGGTGTGGAAACCGGAACCCTTGAACACTATGCCTGGAGGAGAAAGAAGTTTGCGCACAGGCCCGCGGCATCTGGCGCAGTGGCGAGGCATGGGATCGCTCACCTTCTGCCAAACGTCGAACTTGTGCCCGCACTTACGGCACTCGAACTCGTAAATCGGCATACCTCAATTCACCTCCGGGAACGATCTGATTCTAGCACAAGGCCGCGTGCCATGCAACCACCCCCCAGAAGGCCGCAGGGCAGCCCCAAGTGCGCGCGGGCTAGAACTCATTTCGAAAGTCCTCATAAGGGCCTATGGGATTCTTCGCTTCGCTCAGAATCCCACATAATGGTCTAGGTAGTTTTGAGACGGTTTCTAGAGCCCGCGGCTACGGGGGCGTCTCGACGAAGATTCGGGTTTCGCCGAGTCGCATGGGGAGGCGGATCTCGCTGCCTTTCTTGAGGACGATCTGGCCGGAGAAGGCGTCCTTCAATGTGCAAACTCGCGGAAGTCTCAGAACCTTCTCGCCGTCAGATGTGGCGTGGACCGCTATGATCCCGTTACCGGCAATGGTGATGTCGTCGCTGTCGAGGTAGATGTGCGCGCCCGCCAGGCGCGCAATCTCGCGCAGCAGGCCCGGCGTCGCGCGAAGGGTTCCGATGAAGACCGAACTGCCGCCTCCAACTTGTTTGATCGCTGCTGCTGTGCGCCCGGTTGCGACATACTTCGCCAGTTCGGTGGCTTGCGGATCGTTCGCGTAGAACAGCGGAAAAAAAGGCGCGACCGGCCCGAACTCCTCTCCCTTGCGCACGTCTGGCATCATGCCAAGCGCCTGCTCTGTCGCTACGGCCCGAGGCGACACGGGGGCAGTTTCCTGCTCGACGCTGATTCCAGTCAGCACGCTCACCAGTTCGGCCGATGCTGTGGCACCTTTGATGAAACCGGGCGCATAAAACCAGATCGCAGTCTTGCCGGGCTTGCGAACCTGCCGGAGCAGCGCGCGCCGCTGCGCCTCATCCAGGGCGATCGCGTTCATGAAGACATAGACCTTCGGCCATTTCACTTTGCCCGCGCACACATCGGAGAGCAGATAGAACCCCACCGGCGCGCCCATGCGGTAGAGTTCCTTTCGCAACTCGTGAGTCAGTTGCACGCTCACCTGGTTGCCATATGCGAGGTGCAGCAGGCTCTTCTCATCAACAACCACGGCGATATCGGGGCGATAGGGCTTTGGCGCGCGGGCAAGCCTTTGATAGAGCGCCTTCTCTTGGGCGCAGTTCTGCCATATCTCGTCAGAATCCAGCCAACCATTGCCCGGCAGGTCCATCCACCAGCAGGCTGCGCCCCTGCTGGCGATGTGCGCGAAATTGCGATCGTGAACCGCGAGCGTTTCGTCCAATGTCCCCGCCCGCCCGTATCCATCCTCGACAGATGAAAGATAGGTGCGCGTGTCATCCTCGTTGAGCCACAACTTGCCGTGTAACTGGACGGAATCTATCGGGGCCATGAACATCCCGCCGCCCCCTGGCTGCCGGTCGCTGTATGAAATCGGCGAGCAGACAATGTCAACATCCTTGCACCGCAAGAGCCTTTCAAGCGCCAGGTGCCCGGACACGGCGGGCCCTCCTGGCAGCGCAGACAATTCAAAGGTGTAGCCGTAGAAATACGCGACGAGTTTGCGCCCCTTGGTCTCCTCTTTTATCACGCGCGCGAAGTGCTCGAGCGGCTCGACCATCGCGTCCTGCTGGAAGGCCCAGAAATCGGCCAGCCCTTGCTGGTTTGCAGGATCGAGCAGCAGGCCGAGCCCGCCTGCGCGGCGCTCGTCTGCGCCCGGTAACTTCGCGGCGTCGTCCTTCAGTCGCTTGCGCCACGCGACCTCCATCGGTTTCTCGTAACTGGGGATCAGGTTCTCCCAGACGCGGTCATAGAACCACTCGCCCGTGTTCTGGCCGCAGGGATGATAGCCGAGCATGTGGTCTGTGTATTTGTCTTCCAGGTGCCGCACCAGGAGGCGCAGCATTTCGCCGGCTTCCTTCCGCCATTTCTCAGAGGCCATGCTGACCATGCCGCGCTGGCCGTTGTCGTAGAGCATCATCTCATCGGAGTTTTCGTTGGCCCACCAGCCAGGGATGTTCGACATCCCGATCCTGGGTATCAGCAGCGCGTTCGGGTTGGCCTGAAGAATCGCATCAATCTGCCTGTCCCATTCGCCGTAGTCAGCCTGCTCGCCGGGCTTGGGCCATGGGAAATGATGACATACGAACGACACGATATTGACCCCGACTGCCGCCGCCCGCCTGACAGTGCTCAGGCCTGCGTCGGGGTTCCCGCCGGTCAGGTTGATGAACAGGGTCAGGGGCGCAGCGCGCTTGCCGTTCACCAGCAAGGCCGGGCCCTGCTGTGTCACTGTTACCTCTGCCCGCAGGCTGGTTTTCGCCATCGCTTTCTCCGGCGTGCGCTCCGTTCTCAGGCCCATCGCCCCCCTGCAGCAGAGCAGGGCCAGCAGCGCGCACGCTGCCCACCTCGTTCTTCCCATCGCTGTCGTGAATCCAGGCACTCGACCCTCCGCTGCTAGACTCATTTCCCGGGCGGCAGGGCGCGGTTCGGCACATCCAGCGGCCGGCCGGTTTCATCGGTGAACCGCAGCGCGAATTTCCACTGGTTGCCGTGGTTGAGCACCTTGACCATCAGCAATTGCCACTCCGGGCCCGAACCCACCACTCCCACGCGGTCCGTGTCGGGAGTGAAGCCGCGCCCCACATCGGATACCAGGATCGGCCTGCCGTCAAGCCACACGGCTGCGCCATCATTGCTGCCCAGCCGCAGCGTGATCGCACGCGGCGAGGGCAGTCTGACCCAGCACGCTGCGTATGCGCTTACCCAGGCATCCTTCGACAGGAGTTCTCTCAGGTCAATAATCCCGAACGGGCTGTTCGCGCTCACGGGCTGCCAGCGCACATCTCCCGCCATGCCAGGGTATCGCGCGGACAGGTCCACGCGGTCCAGGGGTATATCCGCTTCGGCCAGGTGGCCGGGCCTACACGAAAACGGGCCGATGATTTGCCATTCGGTGATGAATCCCAGTTTGCGCGCGAGCGGCCCAGGGGCAGCCTCGCTCTCGCGCAGCGCTCTCTCGCGCTCCTCGGGCGTGCCGTAGCCCGCATCCGCGAGCATGTCAACGTATGCACGCGCCTCGCCCCCTTGCTCGCGAGCCGCCTTCAGCGCAAGCGAGACGTCAATCACGTCGCGGTCGCCCGAGCGGTTCAGTTCCTCCACCGCCTTCAGAAACTCGAGATCGGCGTCGCGCGCACGCATCGGCTTGTTTTCCTTCAGGGCAACCGCCCCTTGCCACTGCAGGGTGTAAATGCGATGGCCCACCTGCAGTTTGCGCGCCCTTTGTTTCTGTTCAGGAGTGCTCGCTTTCCGCGCCGCCTCTGCCAGCAGCGCCTGGCCCTGCTCCATAACCGCCGCGGATGGCCACGACTTCCAGTCAGCATCGCTCGTGTAGGCACCGAGCGGGATGCCGCCCATCTCTTTCTCATAGAGCGCGAAGTACTTCTCCACGGCTTCGCGCGCAGGCCCGAACAGGTCCGCGCAGAACCCGCGCACCGTCGCGTCAACATCCGCTTTCGGATTCCAGGCCAACTTGACGGCCGCGAAGATGTTCAGCGGCTGCGTCCACCAGTCGTCGTGCGTCTCGCTGTTCAGGTGCTCGATGCCCACGCGCGCGTAGAACGGTATGTCCACCCGCAGCGTATGAACCAGCGGCCACTGGCCGAACCATTCCCAGTGGGCATAGTAATCGTAGATTCCAACGTGCGGGCAAAGTTCGCGCCAGCGCACAACGGCCTCGCGAAACCGCGTGCAGGGCTTGCAGTTCGCCGTGATAGGATGCGCGTGGCAGAACTCCCACGGGGTGTGGCAGATGACCGGCATCAGGTTCGACAGCGGCTTCACCTCTTGCGGCGCGTCTGTGTGGGTTACGTAGGCGTAAAAGCACAGTATCTTGTCGGGATACTTCTTTGCGACCTCCTCCGCAATCTGGTTGAAGAAATACAGCAGCCGGTCTGTGAACTGGCCGCCCGGGGCGAAAGGATCAACGCCCAGTTGCGCATCCAGAGCCCGGCAACGTTCGCACTGGCAGAACCGTGGGCCGTCATTCGGAGACAGGGAGAATGTGTGCGCCTGCGGGTTCTTCTCGAAGTAATCGAGCGCCGCCTGTTTCGCGATGCGGATGACTTCCGGATTCGTGGTGCAAAGTTGATCCTTTCGCACGCCGTCAATCAGGGCGAACCAGTCCGGGTGATCCTCGACCTCCCGCAGCGGGATGATGGACGCCCAGTTGTGGCTGTGATAATAGTGCCGGAACCCGTTCAGGCGGTTGCGCCGCGCCCATTCCTGGCCGCGCGGCGGATCCGCCTGATAGCGGCCGAATCCGGTTACGCTCGGAATCGCTGGCTCGCGCGTTTCCTCGATGTCTGCGAGGGCGATCGTCTTGCTTCGGGGCACGTGCTCCCCCAGCGGACCGGGTATATACCAGCGAACTCCAAGGTGGTCCTCCAATAGTCCGTAGATGCCGTTCACCAGGCCCGCTTCGGTTGCGCCCTCGATCAGCAGTTCGTCGCCGTGCGCGCGCAGCCGGTAGCCGACCTCTGACAGGCCCGCAGCGCCCACCTGCAGGGTGATCGCTGCCTTGCCGGCTTTCGGCTGGCCCGCGACCGGCAGCCTCGCGCCGGACATGCGCTCGATGTAGGTCTGCAGGTCTGCAATCGCAGCCTGCAGATTCTCATCCACCTTGGCCGGAGCCACGATCACGGCATTCGCCTTGCCGTCTTTGACCAGCGTGATAGCGCCCGCCCGGCCCGCAAGACCAAGCGCTCCGGCGAGAATTGCAGCCAATCGCAATGACCGAACCATACTCTTCCTCCATGCGCAAACATGCCAACAGTGTTGCCTTGACAGGGAGAATCAATTTCTCGCTTCCGTGCCCCTGCCCTGCCGCCGCCCTTGCCCAATATGCTCTTTGTTACTAGCCCCACATTTTGCGGTCCAGCGAGCGGTATTGGATGGCTTCGGCGACGTGGGGGACCTCGATCTGCTGAGAGCCTTCGAGGTCTGCGATGGTGCGCGCAACGCGCAGGATGCGGTCGTAGGCGCGAGCGGAAAGGCCCAGAGTGTCCATCGCGCCAGCCAATAGAGCGCTTGCTTGATCGCCCAGCCGGCAGTGCTCGCGGATCTGCCTGCTCTGCATCTGGCCGTTGCAGTAGATCGCAACGCGAGCGAAGCGGGACTGCTGCAGGGCCCTTGCCCGAGCAACCCGATCGCGCACCGCCGCGGAGTGCTCGCCCGATGGCGGGCTCATCAGTTCATCGCGCTTCAGCCTGGGCACCTCGACGTGAATGTCAATGCGATCGAGCAGCGGCCCGGAAACCCGCTTTCGGTAGCGCACCATTGAGGCATAGGAGCAGGTGCACGCCCTCAACTCATCGGAGAAATAACCGCACGGGCAAGGGTTCATCGCTGCAACGAGCATGAAGCGCGCGGGATAGGTTATCGTGATCGCGGCCCTGCTGATCGTAACCACACCGTCCTCGATCGGCTGCCGGAGGCCCTCCAGGGCGTCGCGCGAGAGTTCGGGGAACTCGTCAAGGAACAGAACGCCGTGGTGGGCAAGGCTCACCTCCCCCGGCTTCGGTATTGCAGTGCCGCCGGTAAGCGCGACGGCAGATGCGCTGTGGTGCGGGCTGCGAAAGGGGCGCGTTGTGAGCAGCGAAGTCCCGCGCGGGATCAGTCCGCTGACGCTGTAAATCTTCGTGACCTCAAGCGCCTCCTCAAGCGATAATGGAGGCAGAACCGTCGGCAGCCTGCGCGCGAGCATGGTCTTTCCCGCGCCTGGAGGGCCCACCATGATCACGTTGTGGCCTCCCGCTGCCGCCACCTCGACCGCACGCTTCACGTGCGACTGCCCCTTGACGTCCTCGAAGTCCACGTCATAAGCCGGCTGCGCCAGACCGGGCTCAACCTTCCTGGCGGGAGATGCCTGCTTGGGGTCTGCGACCACAGCGGCAGCATCAACGAGGCTCTCAGCGCCAAAGACTTTGACCCCCTCGACAACCGCCGCCTCCGCCGCGTTCCCGGCCGGCACGAGGGCCGCGGGTTTACCGTTGTCCCTCGCTGCCGTAGTTACAGGGAGTGCTCCCGCGACCGCGCGCACGCTCCCGTCCAGGGAGAGTTCACCCACGACCACGAAATCTTCGAGGTGATCGCGCGGAATCTGCTCGGTCGCCGCCAGGATTCCCAGCGCGATGGGCAGATCGAAGGAAGGGCCTTCCTTTCGAATGTCAGCGGGCGCCAGGTTGACAATCAGATTGAGGGAATACGGAAATGAAAAGCCGCTGTTCTTGATCGCCGATTCAACACGCTTCGCGGACTCCTTCACCGCAGCATCGGGAAGACCGACGATCACGAACGAGCCCATCCCCCTGCGGGCATCCACCTGCACCTCAATCGGGCAGCCGTCAATCCCGATCAACGCGCTGGAATGAACCTTGGCCAGCATCGCGTCTCGGCTTTCGGCGGCAGCCTGTGCTTGTCCTGCCTGGGCCGGTCAACCGCTTGCGCCCTGGGAGTAGGAGCCGTATTCCCGGACTGCCGCGATGAACGCCTCGACGTTTCCCCAGGGCACGTCCGGCTCGAGGACATGGGTGGGCGCGATGATCAGCCCGCCGCTGCGCCCGGCTGTCTCGATGCTCCTTTTCACTGCTGCTCGAACGTCGTCCGCCGTGCCGAAAGGCATCACAGTTTGCGTGCCGATCGTCCCGAAAAAGCATAGGCTGTCGCCCCAGCGCGCCTTGACCTCCGCCGGGTCCATGCATTCGGGCTGCACAGGATCGAGCAGATCAACGCCGATCTCGATCAGGTCGTCAATGATCGGCATGATGTTTCCGTCGCTGTGATACTGAATTCGCATGTTCGGGTTGATCTCGCGCGCCGCTGCTATCAGACGCGCCATGCGCGGCTTGAGCCAGCGGCGCCAGGCGGCTGGGCTCATCATCATGCGAGTTTGGGTTCCCACATCATCGGTGATTCGGAACATGTCGCAGCCTGCGCGCGCCAGTCCCCTGATTGCCCGACACCAAATCTCCGTTACATGATCGAGCAGAGCCTCAGCATATTCCGGCTGCTCCGCAATGTCCGCGAAGAACCGATCCATGCCGCGCATTTGCCAGGGTATCTCGAATATCGAGCCGCCCGCGCCCACAACGAACCGGTCGCGCGCCTTCAGTTCGCGCACCAGGCCCGAAAGCGTTGTTCCAGGCCCCACCGACCGGAATGTCGGCCATGCCTCTGAGCCTTTGGCGGCTGCGGGAAGAGGCGCGTCGGGATCATCGCTGAATGAAAGCCAGGGATATTCTTCAAGTTCGGCGACGGTGTTCACATTTGCGAGCGGATGGGCGAGGCGGGTGAAGTGGTGAAATGTCCCCGGCGTGTGGCCGATGCCGAACTCGTCAACGTGCGCATTCGGTGGGAGATCGGGGTGGTATTTTGCGAACACCTCGCGCGGGTCCTCAGGCGGCCCATCGGGCGCAGGCGGGATGGTGTAGGTGAGTTCCAGGTCGTAGTATTCCTCGGGGTCATCGCTGCCAGTTTTCTGCTTGAACACATCCAGCAGTCCAGGCGTGAATCTGATGTGCTTCGGCACCCGGTCCGGCAGCCTGTGCTCAAGAACAGCAGCAACGCGCTCGCGCCTGGTCATGCTGTCCGCTTTTTCGGCCAGTTAGGCTCGATTGCCCACTGCGAAAACGACCATTCCGGCGGTGATCGCAAGCATTGCGCAGTACTGCAGCATGGTCGGATTGGATCGGAATGCGACAGCGAGTGCCAGTTGCGCTGAGAGGAACGCGCCGCCTGCGCCCAGGCCCAGTGCGAGATTGGGATTCATTATCTTATAGAGGGCCATCAGGAAAATGATGCTGGGCAGGCCGAAGGCGTGCCCCGAAAAGAAGAACATCAGCCAGCGCGACGGATGATCGCTGCCATACTTGAACAGAATCTGCGCGACGGCCTGCATCAACCAGAAAATGACGAGATAAAGAACGTACATTCCAGCCTCCCTCTCCCGGAGCGATCGCTTCCTGGTCCGCTTATCACCGCCTACAATAGCACACTTTGTCAATCCATGTAGTGGCGCGTGCTTGGGCGCGGCTTCTCCCGAAGCCGCGTCGGCGGATTGCGTTGTGCCCCAGACCCTGCACCGCGACGACCAACCTCGAAAAGGGCAGGAGACAAGCTCCTGCCCTACGAAGACCTTGGCAAGGGAGGAGTGAGCAATGGGGCTGTCAATCTATCAGAAAAGCGTCTATCTCATCATATTCAATGCCACCATGATTGCCAGGTCGCTAGGCAATACCTTCAAGGACAAGAGCACTCTAGCGGAGTTCAAGAAGGACGTATTTCGAGCATTCTACGCGCTGGTTCGGCTGATGGATGAAAAGAGGCTAACCGAA
>Ga0315296_10000551_pt1 | contig 34281 bp, 28 predicted proteins | sample YL17G14_18_MG_FD_203921 | JGI IMG/M metagenome (GOLD analysis project Ga0315296, IMG submission 203921) | Sediment microbial communities from Yellowstone Lake, YNP, Wyoming, USA - YL17G14_18 | ecosystem: Environmental > Aquatic > Freshwater > Lake > Sediment | place: USA: Wyoming | collected... | reverse complement strand
TCATTCTGAGCCCGTCCGTCGGCCGACGGACGGACGAAGAATCTCGCCGTCATGACACCCTTCGTCCGGACTGCGTCGGGACTCCGGGTGAAAGGTAAGGTTTCCCGCCAGCCTCTCAGCAACTACGGCGCGAGCAGGCGCTCCACGAGCGCTACCAGTTGCTCCTGGGTGAACGGCTTTGTGATGTAGTCGGCGGCTCCCATCACCAGCCCGGTCTGAACCATGCGCTCCTCGGCCCGCGCGGTTACCAGCACCACCCTGGTGTTCCTGGTTGCCGGATGCCGCCTCAATTCCATCAAGACCCCCAGGCCATCAATGTCGGGCATGATGATGTCCAGCAGAACCAGGTCCGGTTTCAACTGCTGAATCAGGGCAATGGCCTGCCTGCCTCCGCCAGCCTCCACTATCTCCCAGGCCTCGGACGAGGCCGACAGCATTGCCCGCATCAGGGCACGGGTGTCGGGCTCGTCGTCAACGATCAGTATCTTGGGCGTCTTGGGCGCTTGCCGGCCAGGTTGCTGTTCCATGGCTCCTCCATCCCCTGTCGCCGCAGCCCCCCGGGAGCGACTGCTGCTGGGGCCATTGCGGCTCAGGCGGCTGCTTCGAGAACGGAGTCCGGGATGTCAAAATTCGCGTGCACTCTCTGCACGTCATCCTGTTCTTCGAGCGCCTCCATCAGGCGCAAAACCTGCTCGGCCTGCTTGCCCGACACCGGAACCGTGCTCTTGGCGAGCATCGCCAACTCCGCGCTTTCGGGGATCAGGTTGCGCTGGGCCAGTGCCTGCTTGACTGACTCCAGGCGTTCGGGCGGCGTGATTATCTCGTAGGAGGTATCTCCGGTGTGCATGTCGTCTGCCCCGGCCTCCAGCGCCAGTTCCAGCAGCGACTCCTCGTCAACCTGGCTGCGGTCCAACAGCACGACCCCCCTGGGCTCGAACATCCAGGCCACGCAGCCGCTCTCGCCCAGGTTGCCGCCCGCCCTTGAGAAAAGAGCCCGCAACTCGCTCACCGTGCGCTTCCGATTGTCGGTCAGGGCCTCGACCAGGACGGCCACCCCGCCGGGGCCATAGCCCTCGTAGGTGATTTCTTCGTAAGAGCCGCCGGCGATTCCCCCGGTGCCGCGCTGGATCGCGCGCTTGATATTGTCCTGGGGCATTCCTGCCTCCCGCGCGCGCTGCACCGCAGTCCGCAACTGGCTGTTGGCCTCCGGGTCGCTCCCGCCTGCCCTGGCGGCGGTGATTATCTCCCTGGTAACGCGGGTGAAGAGCTTGCCCTTCTGGGCGTCAACCTTCTGCTTCCTGATGCGAATGTTGTGCCACTTGGAGTGTCCAGACACCTCTGGGGGCTCCTTGCCGTCGCCCCCATTCTACCACAAAATGGGGCCTTGGAGAAGCCGGCGGGGGCTGCCGGGCGGAAAAATCTGGGCCGCCGGGGGCTTGACAGGAGGGGGTTCTTGTGGTAAACTTGCAGGGTGCTGGGATGAACGGGGGGCATCGTGCCGGGCTGGTGTAACCAGCGCCGGTGCGGGTAATATAATAGGTGAACTAGGAGGGCCTCAAAATGCAGGCAAAGCCAGGCGGTCCGGGCGGGCAGCCACGCAAAGGCAAAGACATAAACGTTGGCCTGCCCATAGTAATCGTCGCAATACTAATCGTGCTCGGGATCGTAGTCTTCTTCTACAGCAGATATGGCCAGAGCAAGGCCCAGCAGTCCGGGGTGGACACGATTCGGATTACGGACTATAGGAAGTCACAGGTGTCGCCGTGGGATATAACGAAAGAAGCGGCGCCCAGGACCGCGACGCCCGCAGACGTTGAGGCCGAGTGGAGAAAGGTCAGAGAGAACAGGAACAAGGGAATAAAGATGCCCGGCGACAGTGGGCAGCCGGTCCCTGCTTGGGTCAAGTGAGGAGGCCGGGAGCGGTTTTCGTCGAACTCAAGCAACTCGGAAGGAGGTGATGCGAGCAATCTCAATCGCGGGTGTTGGGGGGAATGTGTTCGAAGTCATTATGGTAGGGAGGTAAAGAAGGCATGTTGACAAAGAAGAGAGGATTCACTCTCATCGAACTGTTGGTCGTGATCGCCATCATTGCGATTCTGGCGGCGATCCTGTTCCCGGTGTTCGCCAGGGCAAGGGAGGCAGCGCGCAGGACGGTCTGCCTTAACAATATGCGACAGTTGGCGCTCGCCTTCATCATGTATGCGGGCGACAACGATGAGTCGTTCCCCTTCATGCACACTGGAATGGGGTGTGGCTGCACGCAGTGCTCGTCGAGCTCTGGGGAATCGAGCACCCCAGGCAGCTGCGCCTACACCGGCGGCGAGACCAGCGGCGGCCTGGGATATGACAACGGCAACCCACGCGACTGCTCGAAGGGCTCGTGGATGCTGGACTTGTGGAAGGACCTTATCGCGCCTTACGTCAAGAACAAGGGTGTTTACGAGTGCCCCAGCAACCCGAACGCGACAAAGGTCCAGTATGGATGCAACGATGTTATGGGCCCTCCGCAGTGCAAGGACGTCGCCGGACGGCAGGGCTACTTCACCAGCAGAGGCCGCTTCTGCAACTGGGCCAAGTACACCTGGGACGGTCGCTGGCCCATTTCGTACAACATGAACACCATCGCACTGCACTGGCCGTTCAAGGTGTGCAAGAGCCTGGACCTGGACAGGGACTGCGCTACGGCGGGTCTCAGCCTGGGCAAGATCGGCGACCCCGGCAGCCTGATCATCCTGTTGGAGGGCGCCATGAAGAACGCGGAGATACAGAGCGACTTCATGCTGTGGACCACCTGGTATGGGATCGGCCCCTTTATGAAGAGGTGCTCGCTCCCGCGCCATCCCGCGGTGCACAACGGCTTCGGCAACTTCGCCTTTGCGGATGGGCACGTGAAGAGCATGAAGTTCCCCGCCACCTTTAGCCCGAGTGAAATGTACGGCGGGCGCCAGTTCTGCCCGAAGGGACTCATGTTCAACGTGGATGAGCGCGGATCCTTGACGCCCGACCAGATGCAGGCGTGCTATGTGAAGAACGAGAACTTCGCATGGGCGCCGTTCCCCGGCGAGTTGAAACTGCCTGCGGGCGCGCGCATGTTCAACCTCCGCGCCCAGTCGGAATGGGACAGGCTGGCGAGTTATGACATCTGGTCCCGGATAGAGAAGGGCTTGTAACGTTTTGTCCGCTTGACAAGGGACGCGAGTTGTTGGAGGCCCGCCCGCATGGGCGGGCCTCCTCGTTTGCTGCCAACCGGAATCCCCGGGCAGGGAAAGGGGAACTGCGATTGCTGAGGGCCTATAACTACAGAGTTTTGGGCATTACCGGAGGATGCCCAAAACTCCTCCGGGTGGGGTTTTGCAGCATGAATCACCGAACACCAATCTTCCCTTAGCGGCAAAACCCCATTAGACCTTGGCCGGATGTCGCCGCGAGCGGGAGCGACGGGTCTCGTCAGGGTTAGATTGTTCGCGGAGTGTACCCTGAGCCAGCAATGGGATTCTTCGCTTCGCTCAGAATGACAGAAGGAGAAGGGATCAGAATGACAGGGGCGACAAGACGGGTCTTCTTGCAGGGCCTTTGGGTGGCGGCGGAGCGCGGGTTCTAGGCCGGCTCCATCAGGCGCTTGAGGCTTCTGGCGATTTTCCGCTTTGCGCGCTGCAGGGCGTTGTCAACGCTCTTCACGCGCCGGCGAAGGACGTTGGCGATCTCCTGGTAGGACCTGCCCTCCACGTGCCCGCGCAAGACGGAGGATTCCAGGGCGCTGAGGTCGTTGCGAATGTGGTTGCGCAGGTCGTCGGTGAACTGCTGCGTCATCACCACTTCTTCCGGGTCGCTGGTCTCGGTCTGCGCCAGCGTGTCCAGCAGCGTCCTGTCGGAATCGCTGTCGAACAGGGTAACGTGAAGGGAGACATAGGAGTTCAGCGGGATGTGCTTCTGTCGGGTGGCAGCCTTGATGGCGGTGAATATCTGCCGCGATACGCACAGTTCGGCAAACGCGCGGAAGGGCAGGAGCCTGTCGTTCTTGAAGTCGCGTATCGCCTTGAACAGGCCGATCATCCCTTCCTGGATGATGTCCTCGTGGTCGGCCCCCATGAGGAAATAGGAGCGAGCCTTGCCTTCCACGATATTGCGATACTTAGACAGCAGGTAAGTGGTTGCTTCCGGACTGCCCCCCTTGGCTTCCCTTACGATCTCTTCGTCCATCAGGCCCTGAAACGAGGACAAAGCCTGCTGTATACCCATCTCCCGCGAGCCTCCGTATGCCAGCCAGCACCGCACCTAGAAGCGTGACCGGGGAACTGAGTGGCGCACACATTCAGCGCGTACGCGCCGCAAGCCCCAGCAGCGGGCCTATTATAGGGCAATTGCGCGGACGCCGTCAACAGTTTCAGGGGCAGATCGGAAAAAATTTTACTGCGAGAGCGCAGGCACCGGTTCAGGCGGCCCGCCGGGCGGCGGCGCTGGCGGCTCGACGGGAACCGCGGGCTCTGGCTCTGTTGCAGCAGGCGCGGGAGGTCCCAGCCTGACAATCGCGGGCACGGCGTGGTAGTAGTCGCGCGACACGATCTGCCTCGACGCACCGGGGCTCTCTCCTATCTGTCTGACCACCGTGGCAAAAACAGCAGGCTTGCCCTCGCGCTCGACCACTGTCTTGCCGGGCGGGAGGCTGTGATCGGCGCGCATGATAGGCCTGGCCCAGCGGCCTCTTCGGTGGGTGGAATAGACCGAGATCCTGGGGCCGCCAGGCTTTCCCAGGACCAGAAAAGTCAGGAATCTGGCCCCCACGGAGCCCTGGAGCACCATTGGGGAGTCAGTAGGGTTGCGGAACTTGAGTTCAAACACGCCCCACCAGACGGCCGCGTCGCGCCCCGGCGGAAGGTAGGAGACTGGCTGGGAATGGTGAGAGCGCTGCACGATCTCCATGCCGGACAGCAGGGCGGCATTGTATAAGGTCGAGGATACCTGGCAAGCCCCTCCGCCCGCTCCTGGGACCAGGCGGCCGCCCTGGATTACGGGAGCCAGGCGGTAGCCCTCTTTCGCCGTTCTTTGGCCCACGACGGCGTCGTAGGAAAAAACATCGCCGGGCATGAGCACGAACCCGCTGATGCTGGCGGTTGCAAGGCGGATGTTGTGCCTGCGGTTGGCCGAACTGCTGCCCAATGGCGTGGAGAAACGGGCGATCACTGATGTTACCGGGCGCAAATCCTGGGCCTTGATCCGGGGCGCTGTCGCGGCTGCGGCCAGGCGCACGGGGCCGCGAGCGCCTTTTCTCGCCCAGGCTTCGATCCCGCGCAGAGATTCAGCGCTTTTCAGCGCCAGGCCGAATCGTTCGGGCACGATCCTGACCTTGCCGTCCGACTCGAGAAGGGCAGTAGCATCGCCGGGGATTTTGGGCAGGTTCGCGGCGATCTGGCCCAGCGTCCGCTCGGCCATGGGCCGCTGCATTTCGAAGGCGAGGGGCAAGTTTTTCGGCCGGCGCCTGAGATTGACGCGAGTCCATATCCTGGACAGAAATGAACCGCGCCGGCCGAGAGCGTATGCGGCGTCGGCTGCCGTCTCCGGGTGGAAGGAGAGGCCGAGATCGCGAACGGTCCGGCGGAGGTGGGTGCCGGGGAGTTCAAGCGCAACGGGCGCGTCGGGGCGCGGGCACAGGGATTGAGCGACCCGCAGCGCGGCCTGGCGGGTCAGCCCGCTGACCGGCTTCCCCGCAATGCTGACACCAGGGAAAACCGTTCCGCGGTCGCGCAGCGACAAGCACAGCGCCCCACAGCCCAGAATCAGGACTAGAACAATCGCAGCGAGAAGAAATGCTATCCTGGAGCGGGCAGACGGGCGACGCGAGGAGCCAGCGCGGATCAGGCCCACCGCCAGGTCGTACCCTCTGGATGGTCTTCCAGGATTACACCCAGGTCGTGCAGGCGGCTGCGGATGGCGTCGCCGAGGGCGAACTGGCCGTGCTGTCGCGCCAGGGTGCGGACGCCGACAGCGGCCTCAATGACCTGCGCGACGGTCGCATTGGAATCAATGGCCTGCAACACTGTCGCGGCCTGGGCAGCGATCGCGTTGAGAAGGGGGGCCTTGTCTGCGGCCTGCTGTGCCTGCTGCAGGGCCTGGTCGTGCGCCTGCTGCATTGCCTGGCGCAGGCGGTCGAGGAAATCGGGGGGCACGCCGGTCGGAGCAGCGGGGCGCTCGGCAGCCTCTTCCAGCGCAATGCCCAGCACTCCGGTCAGGGCGACGATGGCCTCCCTGACGGCCTCAAGGGCGCGGCGGTCTTCGCCCGTGGGCACGAAATCGCCGGCTGCGGTCAGGCGGTTCAGTTCCGCAACCAGGTCGAAGATTGCGCCGATGGCGCGCGATGTGTTGAAGTCATCGTCCATGCTCTCGCGGAATGCCTGGCGGCAGGCCTCGACGCTCTCATTCAGGCCTGCCAGCGAGCCTCCCGGCGGCCTTGAGGCAGGCTCAAGGGACAGCAGGCGCGCGATGTGCAAGAGCGCGATCTCAAGGCGTTCAAGGGCCGATTTGGCCTGGTCAAGCGCCGAATCGCTGAACTCAAGCGGGCGGCGGTAATGGGTCGTGAGCAGGAGGAGGCGCACGACCTGCGGCCTGTAGCGCGCAAGAACCTCTCTGATCGTGAAGAAGTTGCCCAGGGACTTTGACATCTTCTCGCGATTCACTGTGACCCATCCGTTGTGGAGCCAGTAGCGCACGAACTGCTGGCCGGTGGCACTCTCTGACTGGGCGATTTCGTCCTCGTGGTGCGGGAAGATCAGGTCCAGGCCGCCGCCGTGGATCTCGAAGCCGTTGCCCAGATAGTGCGTTGACATGGCGGAGCACTCGATGTGCCAGCCCGGGCGGCCGGGGCCCCAGGGGCTCTCCCAGGATGGCTCGCCGGGTTTTGCCGCCTTCCAGAGGGCGAAGTCGAGCGGGTCGCGTTTTCTGGGGTCGGGCTCAACTCGCGCGCCGGGAAGCATTTCCTCCAGGCGGCGGCGGGAGAGTTTGCCGTAATCGGGTATCTTGTCAATCTCGAGATAGACATCCCCGTCAACGGGATAGGCGACGCCCTTGTCCATCAGAGATTGAATGATGGAGATCATCTGCGGGATGAAGTCGGTGGCCTTGGGATAGTGGTGCGCGCGAAGGACGCTGAGGGCGTCGAGATCCTCGAAGTAAGCCTGGATGAAGGACTCGACCAGCTCGCGCCAGTCGCGGCCCGATTCGCGAGCGCGCTGCAGGATATTGTCCTCGATGTCCGTGAAGTTCTGGACGTGGGTGACCTGGTAGCCCGAGAATTCGAGCCAGCGGCGCACGATGTCAAAGGCGACGTAGCAGCGGGCGTGGCCCATGTGGCAATAGTCATAGGGGTTGACGCCGCAGACATACATGCCCACGCGGCCCGGCTCCCTTGTGACGAACGGCTCTTTCTTTCTGGTGAGGGTGCTGTAAACCTGGAGCATCATCAGACTTCTTCGGCGATAGGCTGGCGGGCGCGCCGTTCGAGCGCGCGCAGGCGCTTTTCGAGTTCGGCCAGCCGCTCGGCCATTGCGCGGAACTGCTGGGCCACGGGGTCGGGCAGGTCGCCGTGCTGCAGAGGGTCAATGTGCTTGCCCTCCAGGATGATGACACGCGCGGGAACGCCCACGGCGGTGGCGTTGGCGGGAACTGGCCTCAGGACGACAGCCCCGCTTCCCACCATCGAGTTGTCGCCGATGGTTATGTTGCCCAGCACCTTTGCGCCCGCGCCGACGGTAACGTTGTCGCCCAGGGTGGGGTGGCGCTTGCCCTTCTGGTGGCCGGTTCCGCCGAGGGTTGCGCCCTGGTAGAGGGTGCAGCCGTCGCCGATTTCACTGGTCTCGCCGATGACGACGGCCATGCCGTGGTCAATGAAAACGCCTTCGCCGATCTTGGCGCCGGGGTGAATCTCGATGCCTGTAAGGAAGCGGGCGATGTGCGAGAAGAAGCGCGCCGCCAGGTGCACCCGATGGCGCCACATCCAGTTGGCGAACCGGTGCATTATGACGGCGTGAAGGCCCGGGTAGCACAGCAGCACCTCGACGGTGCTCCTGGCCGCCGGGTCGCGCTCAAAAACGGCCTGGATGTCCCTGCGCAGGCGTGCCAACATGGCGGTATTGACTGCTTGCGCGCTCGCTAGGCGGCCCGCAAGCATCCTGGGGCGAGTATACAGGCGCAGAAGAACCGATGTCAAGGTTGCGACGCAGGGGGTGCCTGGCTGTGTCGAGAATCTGGCGGCACCCCGCAAGAAGGCCTTGCCAGGGTCGGGGTGGTCGGCTATGGTAGAGGGCGCGATGACATGGGCAATGGGCGGTGCTCGCAAGCGGCTGACGTATCTGGTGGCCGGCGTAGCAGCGTTGGCGGCAGGGTGCGCTGGCCAACCAGCGCGCGTGCCGCGGGCTGCAGCCACGGTAACGGTGACGCAGGGGCCCACGCCCACGATCCGCATCACGGCGGATAAGAAGACAGTGGTGCGAGGCCAAGGGGTAACCTATACGGTGCGGATAGGCCTGCCACCGAAATGGAAGGAGACCGCCAGGAATGTCGCGCTTCAATGGCAGACGGATTCGAGGTTCCGGCTTGCCGAGGTCAAGGCCCCACGGCTGATCAGCAACGCCGCGACAATAACGTGGCAAGGGGGCCGGGTTACGAGCCTGCCGGCAGTGGTTAGAGTCCGAGGCACCTGGGAGGTTGTCTCCGGCCTGGGGGACAGGTTCACCCTTGCGCTGGGCGACTTCGCGCCTGGGGACAAGGTCGTTCTGACCGTAACCTGCACCAGGAATAGATAGGCGTGGAGCCGCGAAAGCAAGGGCCGGGGGCGAGACGGGGAAGTCAGGCGCAGACGCGCGTGCCTTCGCGGCGGGCGGTGGCGAGGAAAGTGCGCAGGTTCTCAAGGACCTTATCGGATAGAACGGGCAGGTGCGAAAGGTCGGTGGAGAGCGATAATATCAGGCCGATCCCCTCGCTCTGCCAGATTGCATCGGCAACCTTCTGCTCGACCTCGGCAGGCGATCTCATTTCGATCTCATACACCTCGATGCCGCCGTCGAAACTCATGCGCTTGCCGACGCGCTTGCGCGCCTGGGCGATCGTTACGTCGCCCATCGGCGGCGGTTCGAGGGGATTCAGGCAGTCCACGCCTTCATCGGCGAAGCGCTCCAGAACCGGCCCCATTTTTCCGTGGCAGTGCACCCAGACCAGGCCGCCCGCATCGTGAACCAGGTCGTGGATGGGCTTGTCATACGCCACAACGAATTCATCGAAATCCTTCGGACTCGCAAGCGGAGGGATGCACAACTCGGGGCCGACGTAGCCGAACATTCCCACCACCCCGGCGGCCAGGAGTTCCTTGACGAAGTGGATGTGCCTGCGCTGCTCCTCGGCGACCAGGCGGTGAATCAACTCGCGCTCTTCCATCAGCCAGTAGGCCCAGACCTCGCTGCCGGTGAGGTGGTTGATGGCATACATGGGCTCGCCGATGCCCACGTAGAGCACGCCGTCATCTCCCATGCGCTGAATTGCCGGCTGCCAGTCGGAGGCGTCAACGCGGGACGGAGACCAGGGAATTGAAAGCCACTTCTCCGCGTCTTCGGGTGTCTCCAGGAGATGTTTGGAGGCGTAGCCGGGCTTGCCCTCGAGGCTGCGCAGGTGCGCGCTTGTAAGTTCCCCTTTGGGCGTATGAATAGTGGTAACGTCCTCGACGAAACCGAGGTGCGGGCATGGCCGTGTCTCAGTCTCGGTCTGCGGGCGATAATCGCCCTCGACGCGCGGGCCCCAGTGCAACATCAGGTCGGGGGCGAACTCGCGAGCGATTTCGGCCAGTTGCCGGCGCGACGGCTCGGATTGCTCCTGCCGCCAGTCAAACCCCCAGATGCGCACAGGCACGCAGTCCACCGGTTCACATCGGATTCCGTGAAGCAGACGTTCGCGGCTGGTCAACTCTCGCTCCGAATGTCATTCTGAGTCCCGTCCGCCGACTGGCGGACTCAGCATGACAGATAAGGAATCGCGCTCGGTCAGATACTTCGCGCTGGTCGAACGGCTTCCCTGCAGTGGACAGGCGCGCCGTTAGATCACAGCCGAGGCAACTTCGCCCGACGAAGCGGGCTTCGTCGCCCGCGTAGGCGGGGCGGCTGTGCCACACTGCGGCGGGCGTGGGCACGCCCGCCCTACAGTTCAGCGAGGCGGGGACGGAGGAGGTCTTTCATCTGGGCGGCGTTTTTGGCGGCCTGTGCGCCGAAGCAGTTGTTCATGAAAACGAATACCTTGCGCGCGACATCATCCAGCGCAGTTATCTTGGGGACCCATTCGTTCAACTCATCCAGCGAATACAGGTAGTCGTAGCGCTTTTTCGCGTCGCCGCTCCACCACTGATCGTAATTGCGCCCGTGGAAGCGCACGTAGCCTATGTCCGAAGTTGCGACGGCGACAGGCGGGACGAGCGATTTGAACTGCGGCTCGTCAACGGCGCAGTAGCCGATGCCCTTCTCGCGCAGGAAAGCAAATGTCTCGTCGCGGACCCAGTCGCGGCTGCGGAATTCATAAACCAGAGGGATATCGCCAAGGCGTTCCTGGAATTCGACGAGGTATTGCCTGTTGGCCGAGACGTTGCGGAACTTGTTGGGGAACTGGGCCAGGACGCACGCGAGCCTGTCATTCTGGCTGAGGGGCTCGAGCGATTCGCGGAATGTGCGGAAAGCATCCTCTGTCTCTTCGCTGAACTCGTGGGTCATTCCCTTGTATGCCTTGACAGTGAACTGGAATCCGGGCGGCGTCTTCTCGGCCATGCGCGCGAAGGTTGTCGGGGGCATGAGCCTGTAATAGGATGAGTTCACTTCAAGGCAGTTGAACTGGCGCGCGTAGAAGTTCAACCATTCGCGCTCGGAAAGGCCGGGCGGGTAGAACGGGCCCTTCCAGTCGTCGAACTTGAAGCCGGAGGTTCCGACGTAGATCATTGTCTCTCAGAAGATGGGATTCTTCGCTTCGCTCAGAATGACATCCTGGGTGTCCCGTGAGTTCCGCGGCACTCTCTGCGACGCGAGGGCGGGGCGTCGCTGCCGCGGCTGCCATGGCGTGGAGCCGGCTGGCAGCGGGGGCAGAAGTGGATTCCCCTGCCGCGGCCCAGGGGCACGCGCCTGATTCTCGCGCCGCAGACCTTGCACGGCTTGCCCGTGCGCTGATAGACGTTCAGGAAATTCTGGAAATTGCCCGTGCTGCCGTATGAGTCAACATAGGCGCGGTCGGCGGCGGAAGTGCCGCAGTGCTTTATGGCTTGTGCAAGAACTTCCCTGGTGGCCTGATAGAGACGCTGAATCTGGCGCGCGGTGAGTCTGCCTGCTGGGGTCTCCGGGTGAATGCGGGCGCGGAAGCATATTTCGTCCGCGTAGATTTTACCGATGCCTGCCACGGCGCGGCCGGCGATCAAGACGCGCTCGATGCCTGCGCGGCGGCCCGCAAGGGCCTTTGCCAGCGTGTCGGGCGTAAAGCCGCATGAAAGCGGTTCGGGGCCGAGTCTGCTTAGCGCGGAAAGCGCATGTGGGTCTGCATGGCGATCGAACGACAGCCAGCCGAAGGCGCGCGGGTCAACGAACCGCAGTTCCCTGCCGTCGCGCAGGCGCAGCGTTACCCTTGTGTGCGGAGGCCTGGCATTGCGGCCGTTGCTGACCAGCAGCCTGCCGCTCATGCCCAGCCGCACGATCAGCCAGCGGTCATCTCCCAGGCGCAAGAGCGGGCATTTCCCCCTTCTTCTGACATCGGTTACCGCCTGGCCGCGCACCAGGGCGGCGAATTGTCGCGGAGTGTGCGGGCGCACGCTGAGCGCGCGCTGCACCGAGGCCCCCGCTATCACGGCGCCCAGCACTTCGACGCGCAACTGGCGCGCAATCGTTTCCGCCTCTGGCAATTCAGGCACGCAGAGCATTTTCGCGGTGTGTCGCCGCAATCCTGTCAGGCGGGGGTATAGACTAAGGCGCGGCGGTGCGGTAGAATCTGAGCACTCGGATGCAGCCAACCCGGGAACAGATCGGCTGGTGGGTAAAACAGGCGCAGCACGAAATGGAAGTTGCGGAAAGCAACTTCCGCGCGGGCTACTACGATGCCACTGCTCTCATGTGCCACCAGGCGGCAGAGAAAATGCTCAAGGCGCTATACATGACTGTCAAGCAGATGGAGGCGCCTAAGACGCACGTCCTCCCAATGCTGGCTACAGCCGTCGGCGCGCCCGACGAAGTGCTAGCGGTCGTGGGCACACTGGCGGAAGACTACCTCACGTCACGATACCCGGACACAGTTGGCGGGGTACCCTACGAACAATATGAGTCCGCTGACGCCCAGCGCCGGCTCGAGGCAGTCGGGACGGTAGCCCGCTGGGTATTGGGTGAACTCAGCAGGCAACAGACATGAGACAGATAACCGACCCAGTCCTGCGAGACTTCATTGACACCTACTTGCCGAGGGTACGGCATGCCTTCTCGCCGGAGCACGTCATCCTTTTCGGCTCGCGCGCGCGCGGCGAGTCAACTGCCGAAAGCGATATTGATCTCATCGTCGTGGCGCGGTGCTTCGCTCGGGAGAAGTTCATCAACCGGATGGGGTGGTTCTACCGGGAGGTGCTGCCTCGGGTCCCCGTGGACGCTCTGTGCTACACGCCCGAAGAGTTCGAGAAGCGGCGGCGCGACTCGTGGACCGTTGAATCCGCCTGCCGCGAGGGGATCTGGCTCTGAGCAGGAGCCGCGGGTTCTGCAGCAGAAGTTGTTTCCCCGTGGCTCGCACGCTAGAGATCTCCGCTTCGATGATGTGCGCCGACTTCGCGCGCCTGGGCGAGCAGATCAAGGCCTTGGAAGAAGCCGGCTGCGACCGGCTGCACTGGGATGTGATGGATGGGCACTTCGTGCCCAATCTGACCTTCGGCGCTCTGGTGCTCGAGTCGGCGCGGGGCTTGACGAAACTCCCCTTCGATGCGCACCTGATGGTTACCGACCCCGCGCACTGGCTGGACCAGTTCATAGCAGCGGGGGCGAATAACATCATCTTCCACATCGAGGCGGCGCGTCGTGCGGGAAGCATGGTGCGCGAGATTCGCAAGCGCGGCGCGGGGGCGGGAATCTCGATCAACCCCGCGACCCCGGTGGAGGCGTTGGAAAGCGTGATCCGGGATATTGACCTGGTGTTGATGATGTCGGTGAACCCTGGATTTGCAGGGCAGAAATTCGTGCGCGGCTCGGTGGGGAGAGTCAGGCGGCTGCGCGCCTTGATCGAGCGGACCGGGTCGCGGGCGAAGATCCAGATTGACGGGGGGATAAGGGAGACGAACATCGGCGCGCTGTGGCGGGCGGGAGTGGACTGCGCGGTGCTCGGCAGCGGGCTGTTTGGCGGGGGCAGATCATTCCGGGCCGCGATCCGGGCACTGCGGGCGGCCTGCAGGTGAAGGCCCGGGTGGGCGGGCCGATGGAGGGCAACGAAGCAGCGAGGCGCGGACAGCGCCTGTCCGGCCCCGAACTGAGGCGCAGCCTTGTGCTGATAACCGTAGCGTGGGGGGTCTTCGGCACGCTGTGGATGAACGCCGTAAGTGGAGCGCCGTTCACGTCGTTCGCGCGGCGATTGGGCGCGGGCGATCTGCTTTTCGGGGTGCTCATGGCAGCGCCTGTGCTGGGGGTGCTGGGGCATATCCCGTCAGCATATCTCATAGAGCGGCTGCGGTCGCGCAAGGGGGTCTTCCTCTGGGCCTTCGTGCCGCAGCGCATGTTGTGGTTCGCGGTGGCTGCTCTTCCGTGGGTGATAGGACGCGGCCATCCCTCTGCGAGGCTGGGACTGCTGGCGGCGATAGTCTTCGCTTCGTCGCTGCTGAGCAACGCCGGCAGCAATGCGTTCATGGGTTGGACGGCGGATATCATACCCGAGCGCGTGCGCGGACGTTACCTGGGCAACCGCATGCGCCTGTCAACTGTCGTGGGCGTTGCCGGCGCGGCCGTCGCGGGATGGGCCCTGGACTGGAACGGTTCGATGACAACCTATTCCGCGATATTCGCGATCGCGTCGCTGCTCGGAACCATGGATGTGCTGATCTTCTTCCTGATTCCCGAGCCTCAGATGCAGCACGACGAGACGGTAACGTTGAGCAAAATGTTGTCAGGCCCGCTTCGGGATGCCGACTTTCGGCGCTTTCTGTTGTACTCGGCGAGCGAGGGGCTTGCTTTCGGAGTCGTGGTGCCCATTTTCTGGCTTTTCGCGCTGGAGTATCTGGCGTTGGGGAAGTTCTACTGCAACTTTTACCTGCTGATATTGCCCTCCGTGATGACAGCGGTCTCGGTGCCCTTCTGGGGCAGGGTTACCGACCGCTATGGATGCCGGCCCGTGATCCTGGTGAACACCGCGATCTTGATTCTGCTGCCCCTGGTATGGATTGTTACCACGAGGCAGTGGCACTGGTTGCTGTTGCTGCACGGGTTGATGGGCGGCGTTTGCGGGGGAGCGGTTACGATCGCCGATTTCAACCTCTGGTATCGCATGACTCCCGCGAAGGGGCGGCCTGCGTATCTGGCAGTGGGTTTCATCGTGAACGGGGTTGCAAACGGGCTGGGGCCCATCATCGGCGGCGCGATGAGCCAGGCCTTGCGGGGTTTTGCCAGGAGCGTGGGGCCGCTGCATGTAACCGGCCTGCACGTCGTGTTCCTGCTCTCGGCTGTGCTGCGGACGATACATGTGATGGTCTTCGCTCCGCTGCTGCGCGAGCGCGGGTCGTCGGGCCCCGGGCGCCTGATCTCGGACGGAATCATCGCCCCCGCAATCAAGGCGCTGCGCCCGCCGTATGAATGAAAGACGCCAGCGCGACTTTCTACCGGGTGGTTGACGGCGAGACAAAAAGTCTGTTAGTCTTCGGCCCGTTGCGGGAAAAATGATGTTGCATGACTGCTGAAACGGGCGGAACCTGGCAGTGCCCCAAGTGCGGGGCCAACAACTCCAGCGAAACCTCGGTCTGCTCCTCCTGTATGTCCTCGGTCGTGGAGGCCGGCCTGGACGCCATCGTGCGCGAGAGGCTGGATCGCGCCAAGGCATTCGAGGCGGAAGGCCGGCTCGATCAGGCTATAGTCCAACTCTTGGAAGCGTCGAAAGCCAAGCCGGGGGATTGGGAGGCCCACTGGCGGTTGGGCCTGCTTTACGAGAAGAAGGACCGCCTCATTGAAGCGGCGGTCTCTTTCGAGAGCGCCGTGAGAGCGCGGCCCGATCACGCCGATTCCCATTATCGCCTGGGCACCACTTATCGCGCGCAGGACAGGCTGGAAGAGGCCCTGGCCCAATTCAGCCTTGCGCTGCAACTCGACCCCGAGCACGCTGGCGCGCGCAGCCAGGCGGCGGAATTGGGATCGGTGCGAAGGGATGTGGCGCTGAAGCCGGCCGAGCAGCCGAAGCGAGAAAAGGAAATAATAGAGATCAAGCCCAGGCCCTTGTTGAGCGCGCAAAACGCCTGGGCTGCAGCGGCCGCAGTGGGCGTCGGCCTGGCTGCGAGCGCCGCCGCGGGATTCCTGTTCCTGGCGTTGACCAGCCCGCAACTTGTCGAGAGGCGGCCGCCTTTCACCGAGTTCATGGTGAGCGCCATGCTTGTCGCCTGGCTGCTCTCCGGGGTCGCGTGCGCGAGCGTGGCCGCGCCCCTGCTGCCCGTGGGAGGCGCCCTTGCGGGCATTGTTTCGGGGGCTGTCGGCCCGCTGCTGGCGGCGCACATCACGCGCATCCCGCTGGAAGGTTCGTTCGTCGGGCGCGCTGCCGTGGCCGGCATGGTTCTGACCTGCGGGGTCGAGTTTCTGACGCGCGGCACGTTCCTGGGCGAGAGAAGGCGCTTTCTGTTCTGGGGCACGGTGGCAGCGGTGGTCATCTTCACCCTTGCGCGCGTCGGGTCGCAGGGGATGCTTCGGGGACATGTGAAGCGCCACGTGCTGGTCGGCGGCGAGGATTACGCCGAGGTCGTGCCCAACGTGGACGTGCTGCTGATATCCAGCACGGGAGAAACCTATCACTCGGTCAGCAGCGACTCAAATCATGGGGGGTATTTCTTCAGGGGCATGCCTGCCGGCGCATACTTCGTCCAGTATCGCGACCCGGTAACAGGCCATTGGCAGCGAACCAAGGTGAGGGCCGAGTACGCCCTGACCGCCGGAACGCGGCTGGACCTCTGGGTCAGCGGCCGCCGGTGAGCGGCTTGTGCACGCAGGCGCTCAGTCCCCGAACTCCTGCGCGAAGGCTGTGCCAAAGACGCGCGACCTCACCGCCCCGATCCCGACCCTGGCGTATGCGGGGTTGAGTATATTCTTGCGGTGGCCAGGGCTGCTCATCAGGCCCGCGTGCGCAATCGAGACGGTCGGCGCCACGGCGACGTTCTCGGCCCACGAGTCGGCGTGAGCGCCCGCCGCCGCGATGCGCTCGCCGGGCCCTGTTCCGTCGGGGCTGACGTGGCCGATGTAGCCGCGCGCAAGCATGTCGCGCGAATGAGCGCGCGCAGCCTCTTGCAGGTGCTCGTCCATGCGCAGAAGAGGCAGGTTCCTGGCGCGGCGCTCCTCGTTCACAAGGTCGAGCATGCGCTGCTCGTCTTCGGGCGAAACTTCGACGCGCGTGCTGCGAAAGTGAAGCGGTATGCGGTCCCCCGAGCCGGGCGTCAGGGTGCGGAATGTCAGGCTGGTGCGAAACGGGCCGCCCAGCCACTCCGCCAATCGGCTCTCGAACCCGAACGCAATCTCGACCAGGGGCCTTCCCAGGCCGGAATCCATTACCGCCTGCTTTGGCAGGCGCTCGTTGGGGAACACAACGCAGAGAGTCAGGAATAGGGCCGAAAAGACCAGGCCTTCGAGCGCCCCGAGGATACCTCCGGCCGGTTCCCAGGGGGGAGTTTTCTCCCTCTCGGGCAGGGGGAACAGTTTTCTCAAGAGTGTCAGTATGCCCCATTGCGCCCCCAACCACACGACCAGCAAGCCCAGCGAATGCGCAATCAGGCCTTCCCCGATCACGGCAGCGAAAATCCAGGAGACCAGGCGATAGCCCACCAGCGCCACGAAAAACGCCAGCAGGAAGGAGGCCATTTCGGGCCCCGCAGCGCGACCCCCGCGCCTCATGCCGCGCACCGCGCAGGCCACGACGGCTGCGAGAAGCACAATGTCAATCCAGTTCATACGCCTGTGATTCTACCCGCTTCCGCTGCTAATCCACGCTATACTATGCCAGGCGAGCGCCCGAAATCAAGAGCCTGCAAGTGCAGGTGATGTTACCGCAGGTCTCGAACTGGGGGCGGACTGTTGCCATGCCGGAGAAGGCTTTGACTGGGGTTGTGCTGGCGGCGGGGGTGGGGACGAGGCTGCGGCCGCTGACTTTCACGCGGCCCAAGCCACTGCTGCCTGTTGCCGGCCAGACGCTGCTCGATCACAACCTGGCCAAACTTGCGCGCGCCGGAGCGCGGGAGGCAATCGTCGTGGTTGCTGCGGGGGACCGTGCAATCCCGCGCGCCCTCGGCCGCGAAAGGTTCGGCATGCGCATCCGCTGCGTTGCGCAGCCTGAGCCGAAGGGAACCGGCCATGCGCTTTCGCTCGTTGCGCGTTTCGTGTGCGGCACTTTCCTTTTGAATTTCTCCGATAATGTTACTGCCTGGGATATGAGCAAACTCTTGACACGCCACCGGCGCACGGGGGCATGTGCCACGCTTGCTCTTTTTCACGCGGCGGATCCGAGGCGGCACGGGATAGCCCAGGTCAGTGGAGGCAGGATCGTCCGGCTCGTTGAGAAGCCGGAGCATCCTGCCACCGACCTGGCAAGCGCGGGGATGTTTGTATTCGCGCCGATCATCTTCGAGGCTTTGGGCCACCTGGTTGACACTGGCGGTGAGATGCACATCGTTGACGCCGTGCAGCACCTGATTGACCAGGGGCAGAGGGTATCCTACAGCGTATTGAACGTCTGGCGCAGGAACGTGAACACGCCCTCAGACCTGCTGGAGGCGAACCGCAAACTGCTTGCATCAATGCCTCTGGCCCTCAGAAGGAAGGCTGCGAAGGGGCCGGGGTGCCGGATCGAACGGGGCGCGGTGGTGGGGGCGGATGTCTCCATGGGGCCGCTGTGTCACATCCGGCGCGGGGCATTGGTGCGCGACAGCATCCTTCTCGCGGGGGTCGTCCTCGGCGAGGGCAGCAATGTGCGAGGCTGCATACTGGGCGAACGCTCGCGCGTTGCAGACGGGGTCGCGCTGCGCGGCGTGGTGCTCGGCGACCGCGAGGTGGCTCTGGCAGACCGCAGCGGCTGACGCGCTCAGGCTCCGAGCAGGATGATGAACGCGGCGATTGCCGCCCCGCCCGCCAGGCGCACCAGTATAGCCCGGATGTCCATCTGCTTGCCTCCGCCCAACAGGGCCTATTGAGGCAAGCAGCATGGACTGTGCCACGGCCGTCAGAGGGACAAGAACCCGCCTGAAGAGCTTCGCGTATCAAAGGAGGGCAAGAGGATCCCGAGGCCTTTCATGTCATGCTGAGCGAAGCGAAGCATCCCACTTGGCCGGTTTGCCCGTTCGAAGGGCGCGCTCGGGGCATGATGGGATTCTTCGCCTTCGGCTCAGAATGACAGGGAAGAACACGGTTGGGTCTAACCCTAACGCACGAAAGTCTCTAGAAATCGAAGCCGAGCGAGAGGTCGAAGTTGTTTGAGGACCAGTTGCGGCGGGGCTCGCTGGGGTCGCGGTAGCGCATCGAGCGCAAGGTGGCGATGAGTTTCGTGCCGGGCGCCAGGCGGTGTTCCCAGCCCACCGCAGCGGACTCGCTGCGGCCCGCAGCAGGCTGGCCGGTCGAGAGCCATCTTTCGCCCTCGAAGAACACGTTCTGGCGTCTTCCCACGGCGTATTGAATGCGCGCGCGCCATGAGGCGGTGGCTGTGGCCCCGTATGGCATGTAGGTTGATGCGCTTCCGGTCGAGGGCGACTGCTGCGCTTGACCGGGGAAGCCCAGAAAACTCCCGCTCGCCAGGCCGTTCAGCCGCTGGAGACCGAAATCGGCGGTGAGACGGCGCCACGGGCCCAGGTGCGCGTTGAAAGTAACCATGTTGTTCGAGGAGCGACCGGTTGCGCCCAGAGAAGCGACCGTCTGGCGCGTGAGTTGCACGTCCAGCGATGCAAGCGATGATGGCCTGAAGCCCAAAGACAGCGACACGCTGCGCGAATCGCTGTTCGTGCTGGTTCCGCCGGCGAAGGTCTGACCGTCGGCCGAAAGCGCAGCAGACCATCGGGCCGAGGGGGTGTATTGCAAGGAGAACTGCGTCATCCTGCTCGAAGAAGCCGGCAGGGAAAGCGATTCGATCGCCGCCGTCGCCTGGGTTGCGCCGCTGAACGACAGGGACAGGGTGCGCGAAGGCTGATAGGATATCGAGAAACGCTGCCCCCTTGCGTCCGAGCCCGGCCCGGAAGCGGCGCTGGTCTGGCTGCGGCCGCCATCGAAGGAGATGTTGAGGCGGTCGCTTGGGCGCACCCAGACATTGAAACGCGCTGCCCTGTTCGCTGTGTCGTATGATAGCGGATTGAACTCATCGGGCTGCTGTGTTGAAAGGGACCAGTTCGCGCTGGCGCGGCTGCTGCTAATAGAGGCGGAAAGGCCGAATGCCTTCCGCGAGAAGGCCAGGCTCGCGCCATCGCTCGTGTTCTGCTCGTATGAACCGCCCTGGGTCGAATCGTCGCCGAGCGACCTTGCTGACCTGCGGGTGCGTGAGAGAGTGAGGCTGGGCCAGCCGCGCGGCGAGATTTCGATGCGCAGATCCTGGTTCTTCTGCACCATGAGCGGCCCTTGCTGGGCACCGAACACGCCCAGGTAGGGCTGCCTGACGGCGTCCGATATCCATGATGCTTTGATGAAAGAAGCGGGTCGCAGTTCAAGGGCGATGCGCTTCTGCGAGTCAATGCGCTCCGACCCATCCAGGCCCATGAAGTTGGGGCTGGCGCGGCGAAAGGTGCCCTGAAGGGTGAGGGCTTTCCAGGATGCGTTGCCGCTGAGCACGATGCCCCCTGCAGAATCCCCCGAAGCGGTTGCGCTTCGCGCGACAGATGCCTGCAGCGAGGCGCGCCGAGACACCTGCAATGCTGCGTCCAGGCCCAGCATGTTTTCAGGCCCGGTGTAACCCGCCTGGCCCCTCGTGCGGTAGGTAACTTCTATCAGCGCGCCTGATGGAACGGGAAAGGCGAACGTTATCCTTCCTTCGGTGTAGTCAATCTGATAGGCGATATCGCGCTGCTGCTCGATTCCGTTGATCGAGACGACCTCGCTGCCTGGGACGACGGGCCGGTTAGAAAGGAAGAAAGGCCCGATGGTGCCCGTTGCCGTCCATCGGTCGCGCCTCGGCGATGAGGATGGTACGGCTGCGCTGCGAAGGGAAGCATATGTCGCCCCGACGCGCAGGCGGCCGTGGGACTGGTCTGCCCTGACGGCCGTGAGCCCGCCCGCGTTCCCCGGAGCCAGGTGCTCGTAAGTTACCGTTACTCGAGAAGTGGGCGCGATGATGAGCGCCGGCTGGAACCAGAGCGCCCCGATCTCGTAGTCCACGAAGTAGTCGTGGCCTCGCGCCAGGGCGCGGCCGTCGAGCGATACGCGCTCGCTGCCGTCAACGACCGGGCTGGAATTCAGGTAATAAGGCCCGCTGGTATTGCGGCCATAGAAGGTGTCCGTCCGCACCGGGGCCTTGGCCTGGGACACGATCATCGTGAGGGAGCCGCCGCCCAGGGGCCCATCAATCTTCAGCCCCTTGAGGCTTCTGCGCAGTGAGACAAGGGGATTGCCGTCCAGGCTGGCGGTGATGTCTCCCACGGACAGCGCAGCATCGCCGAGGCTGCCGGTGAGCAACCAGCGCGATGTGGATGTTGAGAAAGGACTGCGCACGATGTTTGCGTCCAGGCGCAGGCCGGGCAGGATGTCGCCCGCGAGAAGGAAGTCCGTCTGCTCGCGCAGGCCGCGCGTATCGTAAAGGGCCGTGTCGTTGGCGAGGCCCCATCCGGCGGGCTGGCCCGACTGGCTCTCCCAGCGGTATGAGAGGCTGCCGCGCCCGGTAACTTTCAGGCCGCTGCCAAGCGCAGAGTCGGCGGCGCAGGTCTGCGCAAGGCACAGCGCGGCGATCAGTGCGGCAAACACTGGCCGCCGCCGTGGGCGCAAGACCTTCAGCGAAGCAACACTAGATTTCTTTACCATTCCGCACTAAGCGGAAGGAACAGGCAAGGCTGGTATCAGCGCACCAAAGTTACGGTGCGCGATTGTCTGACGATCTGTCCGTCGCCGGTGGCGGCGGAGATCATGACCAGGTATGGCCCATTGGCTGCCGCGCGGCCTGCCTGGTCTTTTCCATCCCAGGTAATCAGGCTTGTGCCCGCCGCTGCGGGCTTGCTGGCTGCCAGGCGCCGAACTGTGGTGCCCGAGAAGGTGCGCACCTCGACCGAGACCGAGGCATCCTGCGAAAGCGTGTAGGAGATGGTAACCCCTGACGGGGCCGGCATCTGCGAAAGCGGCGAGATGCTGAGGCGCGCGAATTGGGCAGGGTCGGCGGCAACCTGGAATTTCCTTTCAGCCCCGGATGGGGCCGTGGTGAAGGAGTAGCAGGTGGAGGTGCGCATGTAGCATCTGCGCCCTGTTTCGAGGTCAACCAGAGTCAGGTTGTAGCCTGGCGGCACGAGCCGGATGTCGGGCCAGGAGACAGCGACTGTGGCATTGGGCAGAGTTGTGGTGACGGTGAAGTCCCACACCATCTTCCCGGCGGAATCGGGGCGGATGTCAACGGCGTAGCGGTCGGTGGGTGATGCCGCGTAAGACGGCGTGAAGAAAAGGTCCAGCGCTCGCCGCGACGCCGTGGGCGGGGCATCCAGGCGATAGGGATTTGCGCTGCCGTTGACCGCATCGGACGCAACGCCGAGATAGTTGAACCGGTCGGATACGCTGCCGCAGGCAACTGCAAGTTGCGCGGTCCACTTGATGTTCGGCTGGCCACTCGCCGCCGACGACGCGCTCCTGGCGCTCGATTGTACCAGTTCGCACTCGGTGTAGGCCCGCACCCAGTAGCCGGTCCACGGTTCGAGCGCCCTGCGCGCGCCAGGGAATGTCGGGTGCACCAGGACGTTATCCCGCGCTGTCGGGTCGAACCCCCAGAGGTAACCCTGGATGATCCTTTTCCTCACGGCCTCGGCGTAGGGAATAACTTGCCCGCCGACGCTGACGCCCAGGCTGGAGAACGGGACCTGCCTCAGGTCCGGCCAGCCAACGAGGTTCCAGCCCGGCTTCAGTGGCACGCCTGCGGCGGACGTGCTCGCCGGCGTCTGAACGAGCGGAAGGCGCGACGAGGCGCTCTGGCTCAGAATGTATGCCCGTCCCGGCTGAACCGGCGGGAAGTCCGCGTCCTTGCCCAGATAGACATACCTGCCTCCAGATGGATCCGGGCTCCAGGCGGCAGCGCTGGCCCCGGTAGGCATGTTGATGACCGACCGCAGGTCAGGGTTGGCGAAGTTGAACGGGATCGAGATCAGGTTCGACCCGGGATAGAGCACCGGAAGCCTGGGGGCGCTGAAGTCAACCCTGACCTCGGGCTGTTCGGATGTAACTGACTTGCCCAGGGCCTGCTGCGGCACTATCTCAGGCCCTGTTGCAGCCACATCGTAGGTGCCCAAGGGCAGGGGACTGATCGAGTAGGACCCATCTGAAGCGGTCGCAGCGGAAGCGACCTGGGTGCCATTCTGAGTCACGGAAACAGTGGCCTCCGCGATAGCCAGGCCCTCGGGGCTCCTCAGGCGGCCCGCAATCCTGCCCTGATAGGCAACGGTTACTGAGTCGCTGACCGACGCCCTGACGCTCGTGTCAGCGGAAGACCGGGCCGAGACGGCAATCGTAACACGGCTGCCGATGGCAGCAGAAGCAGGAACCGTAGCCTCGGCGAAGACATACGCTGAACCGCCGGGCTGCAGCGCGCCTGTCGAGGTGATTTGCGCGTTCTCCCCGTTCTGGTGCTTGCCGTCCCGGTTGTCATCGCGCAAGAACCGGACGCTCCAGGAGGCGGGGTAGGATGAGGAGAGAGCGAACGAGTCAGAGCCGTTGCCTGCGTTCTTGACCTCGTGGGCTAGATAGGCCGGGCGCGTGGGCGGCGCAGAGCCGCTCCTGCTGCCCGGCAGGATTTGCACCGAGGCGGAGTTGGACACTATCGTCACGATGGCGTTGGAGGAGGCTGAGAAACTGCTGCCTGATCGCTTGTAGTTCGCGCGCGCGGTATTTGTTATCTGAGTTCCGGCGAGAGGGCTTGCCGACACCCGCGGCGTCGCCGATGCTGCCAGGAGCACCGCAAGGAAAGCGGTCGCCGCCAGCCCTGCTGGTCTGACAGCCCTATCCCTTTTTCTCCGTCCCTGCATTGTTGGTTGAGCGACCCGCGGCCCCGTCGCGGCTACGGGGCCGCGGGCCAGTAGCGGTGATGCTAGTTCACCGTCACACGGAAGGAGATGGTGCCGCTGGCCCCTGCTGCAACGTTGCCTACGTTGACTGTTATCGTCCCTGCGCTGACAGTTACTCCATCTGAGTCTGAGGCGTCCGTTTTCTGCGAACCGTTGAGAGTTACGCTGTTTGTGACGTAGGTGGTTCCACTGGGCACGGCGTCGGTTATCACGACGCTCTGGACGCTGGTCGAGCCGGAGTTCTGGTAGGTGATCGTATAGACAATCGCTTCGCCCGGCTTGGCGTTCGCCTTGTCCGCGTTCTTGGAAAGGACGAGGGCTGGGCCGGCGACAGTCGTGGTGGAAGTCGCAGTAGTCTTCTTCGTCGAATCGAACTGCGCTGTCGCAGTCAAGGTGGTGGTGTCCGTGGACGAAATGGCTGCCCCCGAAGGCACCTGGACAACGACGAAGCAGCGGAATGAGGCATCCGCCGCCAGGCTTCCGGTTGATGTGGCGGTGTTCGTCTCGCCCGCCTGCCTGAGGCCATCATTGGCGACTCCGCCATTGGCGCCGTCATCCTTGTAGATGGCAGCGGCCCAGGCCGGGCTGCTTGCAGAGGCGGCGGCCAGGGAAAAGGTGTCGCTGCCATTGCCCTGGTTGGTTACGGTAACGGCATAAGTTGCCGCGGCTCCTGCGGGCTGCTGCTGGCTTGCGGTGGCAGGCGAAGCAGAGACCGCTGCCGCTTGCGCGACCGTAACATTGGCGGTGTTGGAAGTTACTGCCGGCTGGGCGACGCCCGAGGAGTTGGAGTATGTGGCGCTGGCGGTGTTCTGCATCACCGTGCCAACGGGCGTGCCCTGCGGCCATGCCGGCGAGCAAAGAACCATCGCGGCGAGGGCCGCGACGGCAAGCAGGTGAAACAACGATCTCTTCACGGCTGTACCCCTTTTTTCGCAGCAACGGGGGCCAAAGCCGACCGGAAGTTGTCTCGCACGCCGCGCAGGGGGACAGGTCACCGCGTTCGGCGCTGCTTGGCAACCCGGCCATCCCGATCCATCGGGACCCGTAGGCTTTGCGGCCCCGCATTACTGCGGGTGTGCCTTTTCATCAGCGCGAGCGACCCGGAAGGAGCCGCGCCGAAACTACAATGCTAAGAGATTATTCCACACAACCGCCTGACAGTGAGAGCAGGAACGCAACGGCCCCGGAAAACCGGGGCCGCTGGCGGATGGAGGCGTCGCGCAGGCTATATCGTGGCCTATTTCCTGACCGGTTCCCGCGTGAAAAGAATGTCGGCGGGCTGGAACACGTCTGACACCTGAAACCCTTTAGGGGGGCTGCCGGTTACGTATATCTCCTGCCAGTATTCCGCCCTCTCGCTGGCGGGATACGTTTGCACGAGGGCCGACAGGAAGATGGCCTGCACGTTCCTGCGCTTTTCGATCTCGACTAAGTCGCCCTCGGTGAGCGGCAGCCAGACCGAAGGCCTGTCCGAAACCCAGGCAACGGCCCACGGGATGTCGCTCACGACGGTCGCATCCGGGGGGAACCTTCGCGCGATCTGCCGCAGGCCCTCGCGCGAGGGGTTCGACAGGTCCACCGGCCGCGCCAGGTTGACTGCCAGGGGGAACGCCTGTATGACAACAAGGACAGCGACTGCCGCTGCCGTCGCTCGCGGCGCGACGAACCGGAACAACGCGGCTGCTGCGATCACCGCCGCCCAGGGGGCCGCCAGGGCGAGGTCTTCCGGGCCCATTGTCGTGGCAGCAGCCAGCAATCCCAGCAGCAGAAACAGGTAGTATGCGCTGCGCCGGTATCGCTCGGCAGCGGGCGCGCCATCCGTCAACGGCCTCAGCAGGCCCACGATGAAGAGGGCGGTCAGCGCGAGGCCGAGAAAAGCGGGCACCTGCTGCCACAGGTTGTTCGCGCCCAGCAGCAATTTCTTGGGCAACTCGGTCGGGTCGTCCGTGATGAAGCGCAGCAGGTTGAGTTGCGACACGTCGGTGGTGCGGAAGAGCGTATAGCCCGGGTGGGTGGTCGTGAACATTGCGACCAGGTAGCGCTGCAGCGAAAAGAAGGGGTCTCCCGTGACGATGAAGTTGCGAATCCACCAGGGTGCTGTGACAGCGACGAACCCGGCTGCCGCGAAAGCAAGCGCGCGCGCCTTTCCGGTCCGGTGCCAGGCCATGATGGCAATCATGATTGCTACAAGTAGCCCCCCATAGTGGGCCAGGCAGCACAGACCTGCGACCAGCCCGGCCAGAAGCGCCCGGGTTTGCCCGGGTTTCTCGCTGCTGAGGATGAACGCGCTCAGGCACGAAAGCATCGCCGCCAGGCTCAAGCCCGTGCCCGCCGCTGCAGCAGTCAGGATAGAAGCGCTTGTCGCGTAGAGCAGTGCCGCCAAGGCACCGGTGCGCCAGTCCACCAGCCTGCGGCCTGTCGCAAAGATCAAGATCACAGTGAGCACATGAAATGCTGCCGAAACCGAGGCCACTGTCATGTCTGAAGCAGGCAGGACCCCGAAAACGAGGCCGAGCAACAGCGGGAAAAGAGGCGCGTTCGTTACGTCTGGTTGCCCGGTGTCCTGCGGACCGATACCGATACTCACCGGCCTGATGAAACTCGTGAAAAAGCCGTGCCCCTGCCTGACGTGGCGCCCGATCTGGGCGGCATCCATGGCCTCGCCGAGATACAGGCCGTGGAAGACCCGAGTAAGGTAGGCCACCACCAACAGCACGGCGGGAGCAAGCCACAGCAGGTTGAGCGCGACCTGCCGCGCGGCGCTGTCCACTCCCGCTCGATGCTTATCAACCCTGGATTCCGTCATTCCTGTGGCACCTCATTGCACTGCCTGAGGGATGAATTCCGAGAGGAACTCGGTGGCAACCGCTTCGGCTCGCCGGGTGGTTGTCGTTACCGGTGTTACAACTCGCAGCAGAGCGCCGGTTTCCCTCCGGCGCAGAACCCGGTCGGCAAGAAGACGCGCTTGATGGGAGATGAGCGACGGCGTGCTGCGCCGCCCCTGGAAGAAGGAATACATCACGAGCGCTTGCTGTTGCCCGCGCTGAATCACGAGGCTGTTGAACACAAGGTCGCCCGCCGCCGAATGGACGCGCTTTCTCCCTCGCCCGATCGTGTTCCAGCCCTCGCCCAGCAGGCAGAATCCGGGCGAGTGGAAGGTGCGCTTGTCCCGACCGTAGAGCACCGTGAACAGAACGATGTCCTTTCCGCGGCCATATTCGCGCCACACGTAGGCCTGTGGGACGAGCATGTCCAGCGCTGCCTTGCTCAGACGAGGCAGGTCATGCCCGCTCCAACCGCCGCTCGCCAGCGGCACAGCGGGCTCCGGGCGCGTCGCGCCGGTTGGCGCCCATCCTGCCAGCAGCACGAGCAGGCCGGTAACCAGCACCATCGCAAGCACCACTGCACTTGCGGGCCGACGCGCCGCCGAAGAGCACTGCTCGCCCTCAGGCGTTACGTTTGTCATCTGCGTCATCCGCGTAATCTGCGTAATCTGCGGACTCTCCTACGCCCGCGCCGTCTGGGCAGGGACGCGCTGTCGCTGCCCAAGGCCCAGCGCAGCACCTGCAGCCAGAAGGCCAGCCGCTGCCAGCATGAACACGAGAATGCCAGACAACCCGTGGAAGAAGCCTTCTGCTGCTCTGCTGCCCCAGTTCGCTGCGATCAGCAGGATGCACGCGATCCGCATCGCGTTCGCTGCCAGGGCAATCGGCGCTCCTGCCAGAAACAGCGCCACGCGCCTCATGGGAGACCCCGGCCACATGTGGGCCATGATTGCCGCCAGCGCGAGCAATGCTGCAAGCGACCGCATTCCGCTGCACGGCGCTCCCACCTCGAAAACGTAGTTGCCCGTCGCCAGTTGGACGCCCGCGCGCTTCACGGGAATGCCCAACACGCCGAGGATGATGCTGGCATAAGTCGTTGACAGCAGTTGCATTGGAAAACTGACAACGTCAACCAGCGCGTCCGGCCAGGGGATGGCGAAAATCAAAAACGCCAGCGGAAACCACATCCGCCGCACCGACCCCCAGCCCAAGTAGTGCGCCGCGAGAGCGGTCAATGAAACGAGCAGTGAGACGGGCTGGACAAAATCAATCTCCGCCCACATCGCCAGGGCATAAATGCCCAGCCCCAAAGCGAGGAGGGCGAGGCTGAATCGGCCTGGCCCGCCGCGGGCTGCGCCGATTGCTGCGCGGCCTCGCCAGACCAGCCAGGCCGATACCGCTACCACTGCGAAGCCGTGAGACCATGCTGGGTCTGTGCCCCATGTGCGCACGAGGGCAACCAGCACGGGCGCATAGAGCGCCCCTGCCGCAGCCAGCGCGACGTGCTGGGCCGACAACCTTGGCAGCCGCCCCATCATCGCCTGGTCTTGCAGCAAGTGCCGTGCCAAATGCACGCCCCGTGCGGGGTCTGCCAAGCAGGAGCCCAACCGGCGCGACACGAAGATGCTACCAGGGTCCACTGAAGAACCCGGCGGAGCAGCCGACTGGGCGGAATGAGGATGCGTTGCGCACCCCGAAGGCAGTCGTAACGGGAGACTGCTTTTGCCCATGCGCGGCATGGAGCGATATAATGCCGGTGTTGCCGCGCCGCCCTGCCCCCCCCGCAGAGTAGGCCTGGATAAGCGCTGTGCAGGAGAAAGTGAAATGGGTGACGACTACAGGTTGGTCCGCATTGCGTTGCCCGAGCCCCTAACCGACCGCGAGAACGCGATCATCGAGGAACTGTCCCTCGTGCACCCGCGCGAAGACATCTACTTCGAGACGAGAAAAGACGCGATCACCGTTCACTTACATGCTCTCGACGTCCGCCAGTTCCGAGCCGCTCTCACAGGTCTCGCGGCGAAGCACCACGTTCCTGCCACGGAGACGGCCTTGCTCCGCATTCCTGATGCCATAGAAGCGATAGGCAGTTATGGCATCAAAGGCTCAAAACGCGTATTCGTTGGGTTCGATAGAGAAAGAAAGGTGAAGAACCGCGAGGACAAGGAGAGGCAGAGGGGACTCTACTTCTATGCTCAGCGGCACCCCTTCGCGAAGAAGGCAAACCAGTTACCGGAAGCCCTCGTGGATCAGATCGTATGCGGGGACAGTGAAGACGTCCTGCGTCGCCTTCCCGACAACTGCGTGGACCTCGTGTTCACCTCGCCTCCGTATAACTTCGGACTCGAATACCAGGCGACCGGTGACGAAGCATACTGGGAGAGATACTTCGAGAAGCTTTTCGCTGTCTTTGACCAGTGCATACGGGTGTTGAAATACGGCGGGCGAGCAGTAGTCAATATCCAGCCTCTGTTCTCTGACTACATTCCCAGCCATCACATCGTCAGCGATTTCTTCATGCGTCGCAAGATGATCTGGAAGGCCGAGATCCTCTGGGAAAAGAGCAACTACAACTGCAAGTACACAGCCTGGGGCAGTTGGAAGAGCCCCAGCAATCCGTACCTGAAATATACGTGGGAGTTCCTCGAGGTGTTCGCGAAGGGCACGCTCAAGAAGGAAGGAAAAACTGAGGACGCGGACATCACGGCGGAGGAGTTCAAGAAGTGGGTTATGGCAAAATGGGCGATCGCCCCTGAACGGAACATGGAGGCCTACGGCCACCCGGCAATGTTCCCCGAGGAACTTGCTTACCGCGTCATCAGGCTGTTCAGTTTCAAGGGCGATGTTGTGCTCGACCCGTTCAACGGCGTGGGAACCACGAGCGCTGTGGCTTCGAGGCTCGGTAGGAAATTCATCGGCATAGACATATCGGAAGAGTACTGCCAAAAGGCGCAGCAGCGGCTCGCGAAGGTGCGGCGGATCCTTTCTGGGGCCGACGCGGGATTTTGCTATGCTGGCCGCTGACGGTGGCCCGGCTCTACGGCGCAGTCGAGGGGATGGCGCAACTCCTGAGCAAGCGCATCTGAGGCTTCAAAGCGGCCGGCAAGCCTGTGGGTCAGCGCGAGGCCTTTCCTGACGCACTCAGCGGATGCGGACGGTGAGGTGGAGGGTGCCGGAGGCGCCGGGGGCGGCGGAGGCGATGTTCCAGGTTACTGTGCCGCTGGCAAAGGTCCCGCCGCCGTCCGCGCTGACGAAGTCGCAGTTCGCTGGCAGGGGGTCGCTGATCGCCAGGTTCGTGTAGGTCTCCGAAGATGACGTGTTGCGCCAAGTGATAGTGTAGGTAACCGAATCGCCCGGCCGCGGCGAAGTTTTGTCCGCCGACTTCGTGAGCGTGATGCTCGACTGCTGGCGTATCAGCACGACGGCCTCTCCCATGGCGAGACCAATGCTGGTGATCGCGCTGCCCAGCGTTCCGTCGGGTCTGAGCAGGCGGAATTCGCCGCCCAGGTTGTAGGTCTGGCTGCGCGTGGTGTAATCGCTGTATGTCCAGCCGACCCTTGGGCGAGAGAGGATAACGGCGCGGGTGTAATCGCGGCGGTAGATCGTGTACTGCTGGCCGGCGGTGTCAGTGCCTTGCTGCCAGACCTGGTAAGAACCCGTGGGGATGCCGATGTCGTATTCGCGCGCCTTGATCCACCAGCGCGAAAGCGGCGTCCAGAAGAGCGGGTCGCTGCTCGAGGGCGGCTTCTGGTGGAGGTATGTCGAGTTGCCCTGTTTTGCCATCCAGTAACTGGCAACGTGGTACATCTGGTGCCTGTCCATCACCGAGGGGTAGTTGCCGGGGCTGGTGATGTTAGAAGGCGCGCGGTAGGTCGCCTGCGCATAGACGAGATACTTGCCCATGGCGGCGATGTTGGCTGCCATGTCCCATGCCTGCGGCTCGCGCGGCAGGGTCTCGTTGATCCACAGTTCGGTGAAAGCCCCATCTGCCGCGGTGTAGTAGGAAGGCGCGGCAGTCGTGAAAGTGTATTCCGCGATATTGGGCAGCATGATGCGGTCGCCGACGGCGTGGTTGTGCCCCATCCCTTCGTTGGCCTCCGCGATCAGCCCGGAGACATTCTGGTTCCACCACGAGATGGCAGCCGCATCGTGAATGCCGCGGTTGCCGAACTCGACGACCCGTCCTCCGCTGATGGGCTCTTCCAGCAGGTCAACGGCGTCGGTGCGCGGGTTTATCGTATCCACCATCAAGCCGTCGGGAGCATAACCCTCGCCCGGCGTGCCTTGCTGCATGTAGCGCAGGGAGCGCGCGCGCATGAATGCGCGCAGGCCCGGGTCGGCAGAATTGTAAACGTAAGCCGCGTGGTCCCAGGGATTGCATTGAACCCTGGCATCGGCGCGCGCGGCTGCTGTCCCGCCTCCCCAGCCCCGGATCAGCGTGTCCCCTGTATCGTCGTTGCCGAGCGGCACGTGCGTGTCATCGTAATAGTGCAGAAAGCAGTTCTCGTAATCGTAGCCGTTGGCGGAGCAGAAATTGCGCAGATCGTCCAGTTCGCTCCAGTTGGTCAGCGCCCACGTGAGCAGGCAATAGCCCAGCAGGTAGATATCCGACCCGCGCTGGCGCAGTTGGACGCCGTGGTCGGTTCCAATCGCCATGTCGAGGCGGGTCATCTCGAACTGCCAGTCAGCCTCGGTGGTTGGAGGGGCCACCGTGTTGAGAGACTGGAAGTTGAGCGTGCTCGGGAAGCGCGGGGCGAGCGGCGATGCTGCCAGCGGCAGTCCAGCCGCGAGGAAAATGAGCACAAGCGCGCGCCTGAATGAGCCTGTCATCGGACTTACTTCCAATTGGACCCCGTCCGCCGGCTGGCGGACGGATGGATGCGGCCGGTTCACGGCCAAGGATAGTTTTCCACAATCGCGGCCCGTTCTTGAGAATGCGCCCCTCGAGAATGGCGCCGCTTGGCCTGGGAGAGGACGGATTCAAGCACCCGCAGCAGCCTTTGCACGTCGAGCGACCAGTTGTAGCGCTCAAGGACGGCCTGCCTGGCGATGTTGCCCATTCTCAGGCGCAGGTCACGATCAGCCAGGCGCTGGACAGCGTCAGCCAGCGAATGGGCGTTGCCCGGTGTGAAAACCAGGCCACAGCCGGCCTGGCCGACGATGCGTGCCATCGGCGGCACATCGGACACGATAACCGGCAGGCCGACTGCCATGCACTCGAAAAGTTTGTTGGGCAGGGTTGTTCTGACCAGTTCGTTGGGCAGGTGCGGCACCACGCCGATGTCGCACTCGGCAAGCAGCCGGGGCAACTCATCGTAGGATGCGCGGCCCATGAACTCGACCATTTCCCGGACGCCAAGACTCTGCGCCAGGCTTTCGAGGCGCGGGCGGTCGGGGCCGTGGCCGATAATGCGCAGCGCGACCCGGGTACCTCGCTCGCGCAGCAAGGGCATCGCGCGGATACAGGTGTCAATCCCTCGGAACCGCTCAACGAGGCCGGCATAAACCAGGCGCAGCGCGCTGCCTTCCCCGCTGCTTCGCAGCGGTGCGCGGCTGGCAAAGTCGAGCGTCGGCGTGTTCGAAACGATGGTGATGCGGCGCGCAGGTACGCCCAGGCGCTGCAGCCTGCGCGCATTTTCCTCGCACACAACAATCACCTGAACAGGCAGGCGCACGCAGAGCCGCTCCAGCAGCCGCGCGGCGGATACATTTCGCAGGAAGAGGCTCTTGAGGCTTCTGGGCTCTGAACTGTTCCAGGCGGCGAGCGCAGCGGGGTAGTTCTCGGCAAAGTCAAATATCACGGGCACCTTGCGCGCAAAGCGATAGATAGAAACTACCAGAGCCATCGGCAGGTCGCGCGCAATGATGACATCGGGCCGGACGAGCGCGCTGACGCGGTGCAGCAGCCAGAGCCACATCGGGTTGAAGAAGGCAGGAAGGGCGATGATGCTGTTCGCAGAAGCCAGCGCCCCGCGCAGGGCCGGCATCCTGTGAACCCGTAAGCATTCGATGATCTCGGATCGAGGGCGTGCCGCGCGATTTCCACAGACGAGGTGGACCTCGTGCCCAGCCGCAACCAGCGTGCAGCACATCTTCTGGATGCGCACCTCGAAGGGGTAGTCGCCGTGATCAATGAGCAAGATTCTCATCGTTAGCGCCTCGACGGCTGCCACGCCTGGATGCGATGCCCCAGGGCAAACCGCAGCCAGGCAGCGGCGGCGGCAATCTGGGCGGCGCAGAAAAACGCGGCCAGCCTTGCGGGCGCGGCTTTCCAAACCCATCCCAGCAATGCCAGCGCGTAGAAACCGAGTTGCAGGCCTAGGGCCCACGGGTGATGTGGAAGCGTAGCGAGAGTGCTTGCAAGCAGCGCCACCATGAAGAACGGCGTCGCCCAGCGCAGCACCTTGTGGCTCCACAGTTGCAGCGCGAACATGTAGGGGCGAAGCGCTGCTTCGCCCGTCCGCCAGGGCAACAGCAGCCCCCGGCGTGACCACACAGCAGCCATGCCCGTCTGAAGAGTGCGCACCTTGCGCCTGAACTCCTCATCCAATCGCGGCACGACCCTGACGAATGCGAGCGCGCGCGGCTCGAATATGCAGCGATAGCCCGCCGCGACCGCGCACAGCCCCGAGTAAAGGTCCGTGGCAACGTGCGCGGGGAAGGGCCTCCACGCAGACCGCCTTACAGCATAGAACGAGCCGCTCATGCCCACCGCCCCGGCGCACCTGCTCTCCAGCGTCCGGACGAACATGTCGTAGCGCGTGTAGAGCCCTTCGCCTCCGCCGCCCGCGGTTACATCTCTGGTGCTCGCGCAGCCCACGTTGTCCGCGCCAAGCGCAGAGACGAGCAGTCTGAGCGCATCTGCCGAAGTGGTGATCGAAGCATCGGTGAAGACCAGCACATCCCCTTTCGCCTCGGCCATGGCTGCATTGAGAGCCAGCGCCTTGCCGCCGCGCATGTGCAGCCGCACGAGCCGCACCCGCCTGTCAGGCCACCTTGCGACGATCGAATCGCTCTCATCATCCGACGCGTCCGAGGCGACTATCACCTCCAGTTTCTCATCAGGCCACTCCAGGGAAAGCGTGCTGCGGATCTTCTCGGGCAGGTTCTCTTGCTCGTTGTGCACCGGTATGATCACGCTGACAAGCGGCGCCCACGCTTCATCCGGCTGCAATCGCGCTTTCCTGCCGATTGACAAGAGCAGCAGAAGCAGCGGATAGCCCACATAGGTGTAGGCGAGAACGGCGACGCAAAGCCAGAATGTGAATTCCGCTGCGCTCATCGCTGAATCTCCGCCCGCGCGGCGACCGCAGCCCGCCGGCGGCCGTTGATCAGAGCATCGTACAGCCGCCCGTGCTCTTCGAGCATACGGTTGATGCTGAACAGTTCGCACACCCTCGCCCTTCCCTGCTCGCCGAGGTATGCGGCGTACTCCTTGTCGTGGAGCAGCGAAAGAATGGCGTGCGCCATCGCTTCCGGCCGCGCCGGCGGAACGATCAGGCCGGTCTGGCCGTGCAGCACGATCTCCGCAGGCCCACCGGAGTCGGTAACAACCACAGGGAGCCCGGCTGCCTGGGCTTCCAGCGTTGCTATCGAGAGCCCTTCGCTCGTGGATGGAACGGCGAGAATATGCATCGCGCCCAGCAGTTCCGCGACGTCGGTGCGCAGCCCGAGGAACGATACAGCCCCGTCGAGCCCGAGCGTCGCGCTCTGCCATTCCAGGTCAGCGCGGCAAGGCCCATCGCCGACGATCACAAAGTGCGCATCAGGTACTCTCTCGGTTACCAGGCGGGCAGCCGCAAGCAAATCCTTGTGCCCCTTTTCCGGCCGCAGGCGACCGACGCATCCGACGGTGGGGCGCGGGCCGTTGTGCTGCGCCTTGACTTCAAACCTGGACACGTCAACGCCATTGTATATTCTCACGGCCCTGCCGTGAGAGACCCGCAGACGGCCGGCGACCATCGTCCGCAGGCAGTCGGACACGCAAACGATCCTGCGGCTCAGCCGCGCTGCCACGCGCATCGC
>Ga0315296_10000550_pt1 | contig 34316 bp, 30 predicted proteins | sample YL17G14_18_MG_FD_203921 | JGI IMG/M metagenome (GOLD analysis project Ga0315296, IMG submission 203921) | Sediment microbial communities from Yellowstone Lake, YNP, Wyoming, USA - YL17G14_18 | ecosystem: Environmental > Aquatic > Freshwater > Lake > Sediment | place: USA: Wyoming | collected... | reverse complement strand
CTGATGATTCGTCTGTCTGACCATAAACATTTCGGAGGTTCTCAAGGTCAGGTCAAGATGAACATAAGGTGTCAAGACGCCCATGAAGCCTCTCGCTCGATCGATTTCTGTGGTAAAGCATATATTGAGCCTGCGGCGTAGAGAGGACAATGTCAAACGAAGGCTTCCTTGCCAACCTGGTGACCGTCTGGAAGAGGCAGAAAAGGAACTGGAAGGTCATCGTTGTCCGCCAATGGTTTGATAGAGTATTCCAGCAGTTGACAACGCAGTACAATAGCATCTACATTCGCGCCTTAGGCGCGACCCCAATACAGCTGGGTATTGCCAACAGCACTGCAGGTGTGTCAGGCGCTCTCATTTCGGCACCTATGGGATGGCTTCAGGACAGGTACAGCCTGAGGTTTCTGTTCGCGATGGGTATAGGGCTTCTTGCCGTGGTGCCTCTGATATACGCTGTGGCTTGGAGTTGGGTGATCACTATTCCAGCGATAATGCTGTCCGCTCTGGCTCAGCATGAGGCCTCGTGCGGGGTCGTGTGCGATGTCTGCCTGGAGAACAGAGATCGTGGGACTGCTAAGTCGATTTGTGAAGGCTTAGGTCGCATACCTGCTATCTTTGGTCCGATAATCACCGCTGCTTTGCTCACCCTATTTGGGGGAGTGAACTTGACAGGGATTAGACCGCTTTACATTATCATGTTCGCCGGAGAATTTATCCTATTCCTGTTTGTGGCCACCCAGCTCAAGGAAATAGAGAGACCTCATATTGCTGCCAACAGTTCGGGGTTCATACGGAGTTTCCGAGAAATCTTTGAGAGTGGCGTCATGCTGAGAAGGTGGATTCTGCTGTCTACGATCAACGCGTTCACAAATAGTATGTTGTCAGCTTTCACCTATGTTTATGCTTTTGAGCTGAAAGGGGCTCAGCAGTTCATACTAGGAGGCATAGCAACAGGCTCTATTCTTGTTCAGGTCTTGTTCTTCACTCCATTGGGGACTCTCGCCGACCGGATAGGAAGAAAGAAAGTGGTCTATGTTCTAGCTCCCCTCTTCTACGCTGCGAATCTTCTCTTTGTCCTTGCCTTTAGACCTGAGTTACTGCTTTTGGCAGGGGTTCTGCTAGGCTTCCAGAGTATCTCGAATGTCATCTTCAACGCGATGACGCCTGAGCTGGTTCCAATCAGTTTCATAGGACGGTGGAGAGGTCTCTTAGGATTGTTCGGAGGAATCTCAAGCCTCATTGCACCATTAGTCGGAGGATATGTCTGGACCTACCTTGGTCCGGACTACATATTCTACATGGTGATTGCTAGTGACCTTTTCCTGAGGATGCCTCTGTTGGCCACGATGCCAGAGACCTTGAATCTGAAGACAAACTAGAGTGCTCATAATGAAAGCAGCGCGGACGGCAGTTCGCTCTGGAATCAAGATACTTCTCATGTTCTACAAGGAAAAACTGCGAGTACAAAAACATGCTCCGGAACGGAAGGCTTGTAGACTCTCCTGTCCGTTCAGTCTTCTGTGATGACAGATCCGTGATTCTCAAGTTATGTGAGAAAGCTGTGAAGCCAGGTCCCAGGGAGGGACATTTCGGATCGATCCTTACCGAACACTCATTTTTTAAAGGCATTCAGCATTGCGAATACTAGAGATGAACGAGATCGACAGTCAGATCGTACAACTCCTAAAGGAAAACGCTCGTATGACCAATGTTGATATCGGTAAAGCGGTGGGTCTTTCTGAAGGAGCTGTGCGGAACAGGATTCAATACCTCATTGATTCAGGTATCATCAAGAGATTCACAGTAGACATAGTTCCAGACCTCGAATTCAGAGCTATCATAATGGTCTCGGTCAACCCATCGGTCCCTACATCGAAGATATCAATAGGAATAAGGAAGCTAATAGGCACAGAAAGAATCTACGAAGTAACAGGGGAACACGACATCGTAGCCATAGTCTCTTCTCAGAACATTGAAGGCGTCAATCACACCATTGAAGACATCAGAAGCATTGAAGGAGTCACTGGAACAAACACCATGATCGTGTTGCGTACCGTCTAGAATCTATCTTTCGCAAATGCCCTGTTATTCTTGAGGTACTATTGAAAAAGCAACCTGTGACGCTAGGTGAGCCAAGGAAGAACCCAGACTCGATCCACAAACGCCGAAGAACTCCTCACTCCTTCAGCCTATGGGGCTATTGCGGGACTGGGCACTTCAAAGTCGATCTCTGAAGCTGACGACCGCCTTGAGTCATAAGCCGAAATGAACTTGCAGGAAGGAAGAGCCGAACTGCATAGTTGAGTTCATTTTCCCTCTTCTCAACTCTCTTGTAATGCTGCTTCTCATAGTTGGGCTGAAATATCTTTCGTTGGGAGACGAAAAGAAAGCTGCAATCATATTCTCCATCGTCCTGCTCAATGAGTCTCTTGGCATGTACCAAGAACAATAAGCAGGGAAAGCCGCTGAGACGCTGAAGAGCGAGTTATTGTTGTTACAAGACTCGTGAGAGACGGTCTCACAAAAGAAATCAGGATGTCTGAGATCGTGACAAGGGAATATTATCTCGTTTTCAGCCGGCGATTGATCGCAGGATGCAGGTTCATAGATTTCATAACAATTCCGCAGAAAGAAACCGCATGAACATAGAATCCGTCCATATAGCCTCTATAGATATGGAGGCCTTCACACGCTTGAGACCCTAACGATTCCATGACGGATGAACCTCCATAACGAAGTCGATCATCCCAACCAATAAACTAGAAGACACAGCTGCAGGTACATGGACCATGTCTCGCCTTCTTGTGTTGAAGTGCGTACATGACCTTTAGCTCAGAAGAGTATCTACGAGTAAAGCGAACATTATGCCAAGCAGCAAGCTGATGGAGACAGTGTGTTTGTGCCCATACTCGTGTGCTAGGGGAATAAGCTCATCAGCAGTAATATATGTCATCACCCCTGCTGCGAAGGCTAGGCTGTAACCTACGATTGACTTGGAGCTGAGAAAAGAGAAGGCAAACGCTGAGATGAAAGCAGCTAGTGGCTCTGTAAGCCCCGACAGGAGAGTAAGAATGAATACTTTGGGAGATTTCATGCCCGCGGCTCTTAGAAGAATGGCGGTGGCAAGGCCTTCAGGTATGTTATGAAGCATGACCGCTATTGCGATGATGATACCGAGTTTCGGCAGATAGGAGTAACCAGCAGCGACTACAAGCCCTTCAGGAAAGTTGTGCAGCGTTATTCCGAGTGCAATGAGTCTCCCCCTTTCAAGCAACCGAGAACCTGGTTCACTCGCCTGAGCACGTATGTGAACCCCAGTTTGAAACACATCTCCACCGTCCTCTTTTTCATAGCTCTCCGAATTTGGTCCTTTCGTACCCGGTTCCACATGAGGAAGAACAACATCAAGCACAATCATGGCTATGGCCCCAACCGAGAACATGAGCAACAACTCAAAATGAGTTAACAGCCCAACCGCCTCAAGAAAGAGATCAAGAAAAGCCACCAAAAGCATGACGCCTGAAGCGAAGCCCAGAGAGAAGCTTACAACTCGGCTGCTAATCCGTCTGAGCAGAATGACAATCATTGCACCAACTGCTGTCGAGGATCCTGCCAGCAAGCTCAGCAACAGAGGCTCTAGAACCGAGCTCATGAGACTGATAGTCAACATCCAAGGATGCGCTATTAAACCTTCTTGGAAGGCAATGCAGGTTGAACTGAACATGCGCCCGCAATAACCCCTTATGTGCTCTCATCGATCGAAGAACCAGTTGACAAAGCAATGAGCATATTCGAGGAATCAGTAAGAAAGCTGCAGTAAACCACATTTCGATTGCCTACAATGCACATTGCCTTCCATGATAGCGCTGTTTCTCTGAAGAGCATGTGAAAAAGAGAATAATGGATCCTGCCAACGGCCTAGTTCAGTGCGAATCTGAGTTTCTCTGGTTACCCATTAACACGTTCATACCGCTTAGCATCGCTTCCACACTTGCCATAACTATGTCGCCATGTGCCCCCATAGCTGTGGCTATTCTATCACCTTTTCTGAGACGCACCATGACTTCGACCAGCGCATCGGTGCCCCCTGTGATAGCGTTGACGTGATACTCTTCAAGTCTTATGGGCTCAACAACCGTGACAGCTTTTCGAATAGCATTCATAGCTGCATCAACCGGACCTATCCCAGTGGCTGCTTCCGAAAGCGCTTTGCCATAAACGTTGAGCTTCACCGAACTTGTAGGCGTTACTCTATCACCAGTCACGACGGTTAATTCCTCAAGTTTTATGGCGCTGCTTATGGGTACTCCCATTATCGATTCAGCGATCGCTTTGAGGTCGGCATCGGTAACGCGCTTTCCCCTGTCACCCACTGACTTGACTCTCTGGAATATCTGTTTGGTCTGCTCATCAGTTGGACTCAGGCCCATCTCGTTCAATGCAGCTCTGAGCCCGGCAGACCCAGCATGTTTTCCTGCCACTATCCTTCGCGTTCTTCCCACGACTTTTGGTGGAATAGGCTCATAGGTCAACGGATCTCTCAGAATAGCATGTGTATGAATGCCCGCTTCGTGAACGAAGGCGTTCTCACCGACGATAGCCTTGTTCGACTGAACATTCATCCCTGTCAAAGCTGAGACAAGCATCGATGTTTCGTAGAGAAGCTCAGTCTTAATCGCCAGCCCCAGACCGTACTGAAGCTTGAGTGAAACCGCTATCTCTTCGAGAGCAGCATTGCCCGCTCTCTCTCCCAGCCCGTTAATCGTTCCATGAACCTCTTCTGCTCCCGCCCTCAGAGCTGAGATCGAGTTGGCGACGGCCATCCCATAGTCGTCGTGGCAGTGTGTGCCGAAACGAACCTTTGGAAAGGCTTCCTTCAGCTCTTTGAAGAACATGAATATTCTCTCAGGCGTCATAACTCCCACTGTGTCAGGAGGAGTGACTCTGTCCGCTCCAGCAGCGACACCTGCAGCAATCATCTGTTCCAGGAATTTGCTGTTAGCTCTGGTCGCGTCTTCGGGTCCCAGTTCAACGATAAGACCACAGTCCTTAGCGTACCGTGTACATTCCTCGGTTAGCTCAAGTATTTCTTCATGCGTCTTTCTTAGCTTGGCTTTGATATGTATATCAGATGCCGGAATAACAAGGAAGACTGATTGAGCACCGCAATCTACCGCAGCATCGATATCACTCTTGACCGCTCTCGCGAACACGCAGATCTCTGCATTCAACCCTTCTCCAGTAATCAGCTTCAGAGCTTTCATCTCACCCTCCGAGACGACGGGGCAGCCAGCCTCGATGATGTCTACTCCCAGCTTGTCAAGCTGTTTCGCGATCAGAAGCTTTTTCTCAGGGGTCAGAAGCACACCATGCATCTGCTCCCCGTCTCTCAGCGTGGTATCTAGAAAACGGATCTTACCCGCAGGGGGATCAAATAAAGCAATACCCCATTCTAAATGCCTCTGACCTCGGAGAAAGCGCGAATTATGTATAAAAGCCTTGCTACATTCGGTCCCTGCAGGAAATTCGGAGCGATGGCTTCACTCGGCTCTTCATTAATTCATCCAAAAAAGTTGGGAGGGAGTTCCAATGCTTCTAGATGCCTCTTACACCGTCTTGTCAACAATGTCGGCTTTGGGGGCGTTGTTCTTGACGGATTCAGCGCCTTTCTTGCAGCTTTCTTTTGATTCGTAGCTTTCACTTGATGCAATCGTCTGTCCATTTGGTGCAATCAATCTGAACCTGAATTTCCCAGCAGTGTCTTTGTATATTTCGAATTTTGGAGCAGCTGGCATGATTATTCCCTGTAGATTACTATATTCCCAACAGTATTTTAAATTTTTTGCAAGAACAGGTGGTTGAAAGCGCTCAATTGCCTCGCAACTGACATCATGAGAAAGGCAGCATGAGAGATCGATCTATGTGCCTCTATGAACTGGCTTGGTGCATTCCCCAGAAACTTCGAACTGCCATATCTTCAGGGATGTCCCAACCGTGTGTTCCTTTTCCTGTTTGCTCGTCCATGTGAGCTCCGTGATCAGACGTGAAGGCGAGTAGACATGTATAGTTCCTGTATCGGTCAAGAAAGGCTTCAGACATTCTCACGAAGCTCTTGATGTGATTCCTCATTGCTTTCAAGGCCTTCTCGCTTCTCGGCCCAGTCTCATGCATGCTGTCATCGTATTCTTGGTTGTAGGCCAGAATGAAGTCGCAGTCGTCTTCTTCGAGCAGCTGGAGGACTTTATTGTTAACCTCGTCATCATATTTCTCTGTGAAGTAGCTTAGTGCCCTTTTCTGAAAGATGATGCTTATACTGCATCCGGAGACAGAGACTATAGACACTTTTTTTCCAGCCTTGACTAGGATGTCAAAGAGAGTCTCGCATGTGAGCACGCGTTTCTCGGGCGTTGTAATGCCATGCCCGTCCGGCGGCTGTCCGGTAAACATGGAAGCGAAGCAGATGGGGGTCTTCGGAGGGAAAACCGAGTTGTAGAGAGCATGAACCGGGGCATACCGCGTGACGGGTTGAAAAGCGAGGGAGTAATCGCGGAACAATGCCTCACCTATCGCGTCGGGAGCATAGACAAAGCACTTCTCAACAGATCGATTGAGAAGAGCTTCTGCATTGGTGATGACTTCACGTAGGACCTCGTGCGTCGAAGCCTTCGGCAATGGAAGGTGCATCAACTCACAGATCGTTGGAGTCACTGACATTATGCTCACGAAGCTCACAAACCTCCTACTATCCCAGAGACTTGTTCCTACTGCGTCTGTTTGAGCTCTTAACAGTTGCTACGTCTATTCGCGAACAGAGTGTCTGTCTGTTCTTACAATGACTTGTTAATGACCTCTAAAGTAACCTTAATAGTTCCAGTTGGCATTAGGATCTGCAGGCGACATGGATGACAAGAGATCTCAAACAGCTTATGGATAAGGTTGTTCCAGCCGAGGAGTACCTCAGCAAGACTATTGGTGCCTTCCGAAGCAAGTCGGATGAGGTATTGCAGACCTATCAACTGAAGAAAGATGCAGTTGAAGAGCTAGAGAAGTATGCTGATAGACTCTACATACTAGTCTTCTCAGCGGAATGGTGCTTGAAAGACTGCGCCCCTCAAGTTCCCATCCTTCAACAGCTACATGAGAAAATAGGATTAAAGGTCGGGATTCTCGGAGGATTGATGAGAGATCCATTGAATGCCAAGCAACCTTGGAGAATCCCCCCCAGCCCAGCGGAAGTGAATGACTTCAATGTTGTGAAAGTGCCTACAATCATCATTTTCGACACAACAGGACGGCAGATTGGAACCATCATTGAGAGACCTGGGCCCGGAAAGACACTGGAAGAGGCAATACTAGAGTTCACGCGAGCGGGTCTACGATAGGACAAGAATGTACTGTTGCAGTCTCCAAGCGGTTCTCCAAGTCTTAAGATAATACCTCTACGTGCCTCAGATCCTCTTTTCAAAGGCTTTTTATCATGGTCCAGAGTCTGAATGTTCAAGTTTAGCTAGGAGTTGAATCAATGTCCGAAAGTGCCCTGAGACCACCTAACTCGCTTTACTCAGACTATGTCGAGAAAGGTAGAAACAAGGAACTAGTAGATTACTTTTGGACCTTTGTACCGTTGAACCTTGGCGAAGCCACAGAGTACGCCGCAAAGGTGAGGAAAAACTTTGAAGGGGCTGAAGACCGTTTGGAGGAGCTGAAGAAGGTGCTAAAGAAGCAGCATCAAAGATGGGGTATCCTGACTTCACTCGTCAAAGATAGCATTGAAATGATGGAGCATGGGGTCATAGAAACCGGGCAGCAGCCGAATTGCTTGGGTGGACCAAGCTACATCCTCAACAAGGTTGCCTGCATATGGAAGATGTGCCAACTCATGGATTCTCCACAACTGGTGCCTCTATACTATGTGGCCGATTATGACGGGGTTCAGAACGAACTTCTTAACATGTGGGTTCCCAGCAATTCTCCCAAGGGTCTTCTCATATCTCTTCCAGCTGACGCTGGTCTAGATGGAATACCCACATACATGATGCCGAATCCTTCGGACTCATGGTTCAGAGAGACGGTAGAGAAGATCAGAGACAACTACCGCGTTCTGATGAAGGGCGTTGAGCCTTCTATTCGAGAATGCAAGCTTCTGAACCTGGACCACGCTCAGACCGTTTTAAGAAACGCTTACTATTCATCCGAGAATGTGTCCGACTGGTCTACCAAGACTCTAGGTTCTATTTTCAACCTCGAAGGTGATCTAGGCGTTCCCATTCTTGCTTTCTCGATAGAGGAGGCGCGCCCTCTGTTCCAGACGGGGTACGAGCAGCTTCTTTCTGAGCCAAATCGTACCAGGTTTGTCGAGGGACTGAACGAGGCTTTTGAGAGGCTCAGAGAAGGTGGATATCGGCCTCAGATCGACCTCAGAGACGAGCATTATGTCCCTTTCTTCTTTGAGTGTATGAGGGATTCGTGTAACCGAAGAAGGATTGAGTTGAAGTACCATCGGGAAACAAACGGCTCGAAAGCATATGTGAAGGGAAGATGCCCTTCGTGTCAACAAGAGTATTCCTTTTCCTTTGAAGCGGATCACCCGGACCTGTCTGATATCGTGGGATGGATTTCGCCGAGAGTTGACTCAAGGCAGATAGTAGTGAACTCGGTCGTGCCCGTCGTATGCCATGTTGGCGGACCGGGTGAAACAAGTTACCATGCTCAAGTTATTCCTGCATCTAGGAATCTCAACCATCCTTTCCCGCTTTTCATAAGGTATGCGCGAACCTTCTACAATACTCCTTGGAACGAGAAGTATGCCATCGAACTGAACGTGGAAGGGGAGCCAACACTAACAAGCAAGGACCTTTTCTCGGCTCTAGGAAGATGGGTTGAGGCGAAGAAAAAGGAGGACCCTCAGGATCTAGCTCAAGCGCACATGGACATCAGGAGACATATCGAGTCCACCTACGAAAAGCTCCTTCAGAGATCAAATGAACTTGATGAACAAATCACATCGATCAGGAATAGTCTCAGCAGACCCGGAGACCGGGTTGCGCTGGTCAAAGAGATGCGGAGCAAACGAGCGCTTCGCGAAAAAGTGAATCTATATCTGTCTTCGGCCTTCGGGAGATTTCAACCCGAGCGGTTCGGACAGGAAGTCAGCTGGCTATGGTTGGACCTAGCTGTCGTATCAGGTGTTCGCGATCTTCTCGGCGTTTTCCTTCGCCAGTACAACAAGCACACTCCGATATCCTCGATGTTCTTCGCTAACGTCTAACAACCTGTCTGTACACTTCCTCGTATTCCGGGATCACCTTATCAACAGCGAAGCGTTCAAGCACCGTTCGTCTTGCTTCGAGACCCATCTTAAGCCTGAGTTCGCTGTCAGAGTTAAGCTTCAGAATTCTGTCAGCTAGTTCCTCTGGGCTTCTGGGCGGCACTAGGAGCCCTGTTTTCCCGTCTTCAACGATCTCAGGTATGCCTCCTACCCTAGTGCCAACCACTGGCAGTCCGCTACTCATAGCCTCGATGAGGGATAACCCAGCGCTTTCATTATCGGAACACAGCACAAGGATGTCGCTGCACCTTAAGAGTTCGGGAACATCTGTCCTGAACCCGGTCATCAGAACGTTTTTCTGAAGGCCGAGTTCTTTGACGAGAAGCTCTATTCTCTGCCTTTCAGGACCGTCTCCGACCAGAATAAGCCTTATGCCCACAGCCCTTTTGACGACTATTCTCATGGCTTCTACGAGATCTTCGATTCTTTTTATGGGACGAAAGTTCGAAACATGGATCACGACACATTGACGCGCGGAGTACCCCTGAGTCCTGAATGGTTCAGCCGGACTAAATACGTTAGCGTCAACGAAGTTAGAGACTATTGAGATGTCTTTCTCTAGCCCTAGCGTAGTCAAAGCCTGTTCCCTGAGGTACTTAGATACTGCTGTCAAGCCATCAGCTTTTTCGAGAGACATCACGTTGACTGGTAGAAAAGAGGGGTCCCTCCCTAGGATTGTGACATCTGAACCATGGAATGTTACGATGTAGGGTACATCTGTCAGCATCTTTGCAAGGAACGCCGAGACTGAGTGGGGGATAGCATAGTGCACGTGAACTAGGTCGAGGCCGTATTTCTGTGAGACCTGTGCTATTTCTGAGGCGAGAGAGACCGTGTAGGGCGGATACTTGAAGAGCGGGTACTCTGGGATGGAGACAAGGTGAACTGAAAGATTCTCATGGTCTACTCCTTGTATTGCGAAGGGTCTTTCATACGAGATGAAGTGAATCTCATGTCCTCTCTTTGAGAGTTCTACTCCTAGACGGGTTGCCAGTATGCCGCTGCCTCCGACAGTTGGGTAACACACCATGCCAATCTTCAATCGTAAACCCCTTTAAATCTCTGGAGTAGTTTTTCTCTACTAGATAAACGGTGAGTTCAGATGGCAAAGGGCGTGCTCCTAGCGATAGTGGCTCATCCAGACGATGAGACTCTCGGCTGCGGCGGAACTCTGGCGCTCCATGCTGAGATAGGTAACACTGTCAAGGTGCTATGTCTTACCATTCCCTCGGAGGAACGGAAAGAAGAGCTTCGAGAAGCTTGTCTGACTTTAGGGGCAGACGAACCGAAGATCCTTAAGGACGGGAATCTGAAAGACGAGTCGCAAACTGTGACTGGAATCTCAGATGCCATTGTATCTAGCCAACCTCAGGTTGTGATCACCCATCTGGGCTACGACTATCACCGAGACCATCGTCTGGCTTCGAAGCTGGTCAAGGAAGGTGTAGAGTGGGCAGCTCACATGACAACGTACAGTGAGCCGTGGGTTGTCGACCGGTTCCTTCAGATGGAAGTCAACACGCTTGTCCCGAACCCTCATGTAATTGTCGACATCACAGAGGCCTTCCAGAGAAAGATGGAGGCCCTAGAATGTTACCAGTCCCAGCTCGCGAAGTTTCCAGATGGCTACTACCAGAGGTTTACCCAACTCAAAGCTCAGCTGAGAGGAACCCAAGGCGGTATCCCATATGCTGAAGCTTTCGAAGAAGAACCCCTGGCCAAGAACAGCCCCTTCTACAAACATCGATCCACGAAAACCCTCCTAAAGAACCCCGAATAGCCCCCTGAGCCCACAACGGAAAGGATCTTTCCGCATATTGGTCATAACTACTCAATAGTCAAGCTGTATCGTTTTCTTTCAGAATCGATGAGTTTAAGTTTATTAACCCTAGACAGCAACATAGTGATCGGGAGTTATCGAAATGTCTGAAAAGAAAGATGTCCTTAAATTCTTCGCTGAAAACGCCTTCCAAAGATGTGACAGAGCATTCAAAGACCTTACGGAAAAAGAGATCGAATGGCGGCCTGTACCGGAGTCGAACAATATAAGATGGATCCTTACACATCTCTCCACAGAATGGAACCTTGGACTCCCAAGGATGATCAAGGGAGACGCCAAATACAAGCCAGCTGGCTGGCCTGACGACTACGACAAGGTTAATCATCACCTGCCGAAGCTTCTCGGCGACCTAGACAAGGGAAAAGCTGCTGTGCTGACTGGCTTAGACTCGCTTAAGCCTGCTGACCTCGACGCGGAAATAGACCTCGGCCGGGGTCCAAGGAAGAGAATGGCGATGCTGACAACTTACCTCTTGGAAGCTGTTCACCATGAAGGACAAATCGCCATGCTAAAGGGCGACATTGCCCGCCGCAGAGAAAAAGAACCCAATTTCCTTAAGTAGAAAAAATCCTTTCTTCCTTTTTTATATCTCTAGCTTGAGAAGCTTGGCCGCATTCTTGTAGAAGATCTTCTCAATACCACTTTGCTCTAGGCCAATAAGCCTGCAGACTTTCATTTGGTCCTCTAGGTATTCGATGCTGAAGCCTCGAGGGAAGTAGCTTGAGTCTGTTCCAAAGATTATGCGGTCTGGGCCCATGCTCTCGATGGTTCTTCTGAAGAGGCTTTTCAGGTCGAGTTCAAAGGGCATCCAAGTCATCCACTGGTTTGAGCCAGAGGTGTCTATGTACACATTTCTGCAGAACCAGCATAACATAAGAAGCTCTCTGAGCCACCCTGCGCCGAAGTGGGGCACTACAAAGTTGATCTTCGGGAACATCTTCGCTATCTCCCAAAGAGTAAGAGGATTCATGTTTCTCTGGTCACTCGGCATGCTGCCCCCTCCTCCTAAGACCCCGAAATGTATGACCACAGGTAACTCCAGCTTCTCCACAGCTTCCCAGAACGGGTAGGTAGACTTGTCGTCGATAGGCCTTGTCTGAGCCGAGGCTATTATCTTGTAGCCCTTCATGCCAAGCTCTTTGACCGCTCGCTCGAGCTCGACAGGCGCATCTTCGGAGAACATGCTATGATGAGCGAAGCCTGTGAACCGATGCGGATACATCTTGACTATCTTAGCTAGATTGTCGTTTCCACCACCTGTAACCCAGTTCACCCTGTCAACGCCCTTCGTGTCAATGTCCTTCACCCATCTCGCAGCTTGCTCCTCATCAGTGTGGGTCACCGTCTCAGGGGGGTCAAAACCATATACGAGTCTCCAGTCATCTCGGTATTGACGAGACTGCTCTCTGAGAAACTTAAGCTTCTCAGCCCCGTATTTTTCAACAAGTCTTTGTGAACCGGTGTCAGGTCCCCTGTAGCTCGTTGGGAAGTGACAATGAAAATCGATTATCTTTATCCCACGAAACACCATGCTGGATCAGGTGTCTAAGCACTAGACTGGTAGATAAGTCTTCATAGCGTCTTGAAACGAGGACTATTCGGCCTGGTTTTTCATCGAGCTTGGATCGATTTCTTATCTCTGCGCAGAGAGAAAGGCGGATTGGAAGAAAGAGGGATCAAGCTAGATGTGTTAGGTGTTCTACTTGGCTAGGTCAATGTTGCCATTGGATGTCGATGCGGTTATGGCTATCCTGATCGACTTGACGTCGTAACCTGTTGTACGGGCTCTCTTGGCGGTTCTTGTATTCAGGCTGAGCTCGATGCTAGGCAAGTCGATGTTGACATTGCCGTTGCTTGTTGACATATCCAAGTCAAAACCCGTGTTTGCGGATGAGGATACTTTCAGGCCAATGGGTCCGTTGCTTGTTCTGAGAACGTATTGTCCGCTTATGCTACAGGGCAAGGTTAGCTCGACTTTCCCGTTTGAGGTGACAATAGAGGTGTCAGTGGCCTCCAATTTGCCTGTTACAGGTCCATTGCTCGTCTGGCATCTTATGATATCTACATAAACATCGTCAAGCCTTAACCCCCCGTTTGTTGTTGTTACCGTCACGCTGTGTCCCCTGATGCCTTCAATCGAGATGGCTCCGTTGCTCGACTCTAACTTGAGATCAGTGGGAGCTCGGGCGGGTAGAAACACGCCAACTGTTATGGAGTACCTGTTCTGAGCGTAGGATGCTATGTTGTATGCGAGAACAAGCTTCTTCTGGTCTTGAACCATGTTTTCGTTTAAGTTGACTTGAAAATCAGCTAGATTCTTCTCAGCTTCCTGCTGCGAGTTTCCTCGGGCCTTGATCTTAAGCTCTATGCCGTATTCAGCCTTAGCCCAGCTCGATACGCTTACAGGCCCGTTGAAATTGTTGACTTCTAGGTATACATTCCCGTCGATTTTCCCTGAGTAAGTCCTTGTGCCTTCAACAGTGTATGGTCCGGCTACCCCGCCTCCCAGAAGGTCTGTCATGAATCCTATGCCAGATGTTAGGAACAGCGATAGTATAACTCCTCCGACGAAACCGTTTGTCAGCCGCCGGAAGCTTGTTCTCGCTTGTCTAAGCATGAAGAGAGCCGAAAGGATGAATGCTGCTCCTGCGAGAATGAGAAGCCATGCGAAAACGTTTGCCGTGACATTTAGAAACGTGAAGATGTACCATCCTAGACCGAGTCCGACGAGAAATCCGCCGAACCCTAGTCCTCCTGAACTACTCATTCAATCACCGAGAGGGAGGTTCTTCTTGCTGAATAAAGCTAGTGTTAGGCCCAGACCGCACATTCGGAAGGGCACGCATTGATGACCTTAGGCCATCCGAAGTAAAAAGACGGGATTGGCGGGCCAGAATAAGTCCGCCGAAAGGTCTTCATAAGCTCTCAGCACCAAACTGCTCTCTGGGTGCAGTCTTTCGCGCGCCCAGCGGTTTCTTCCGGGCGAAATGTCCGCTAGGATTTAGAGGAGATGTACTGGCAGTAGCCATAGTCCAAGGGACCAGACCTAGTTGTCTCACATGGGAAGTCGCGACATTCGAAGCAGAGCTTTACATTCCTGTTATGCGCACAGGTCGATATCTTGCAGAACCTGTTCTCCTTAGGCGAGCATCCTTGCTTGCCGTTAGGACACTGTTCTTTGAGCATTCGAGGGCATTTCTCACATGCCACTCCGCATACACCTATTCTCATAGACACTATTCCCACATGTCTTTTATGTTGTCTGGAGGAGTAACTTTAGTTTTTTGCACGCTATGCGAATTCGAAGTGTACGATGCGGGCATGATCCTGCGGAAGCGGTATTCTGTATGCCTCTCTCGCAGCATTCTGGCTCGCAGGCTGGGCTGGCTTTATTAGGATACCTTGCTATACCGGCATGGGCAGGACTTCCAGTGCCGGTGAAGTAGATGAATGAGAAGAGCTGTTTGGAGCATATCTTTGACTATCAGAGAGAGTTCGACCGAGGATTTGGATGGAACGCATATGAGAACCTTTCAAATGAGCAGGAGGTCGTGAGCTATATGCAGCTTACCGTTCTGAAACTTGCTGAAGAAATCGGTGAGGTAGCTCAGGAAACAAGGAAGATTCTAAGGGATAGGCAACCCTTCGAACCTCAAGCCTTCAAAGATGAATTCATCGATATATTCGTCTATCTTATCCAAGCATCTATGGCCTTGAACATGGATTTGGAGCGGGAGTACTATTTGAAAATGGAGAAGAACAAACAGAGATTCCTAAAGTAATCCAACAGCCGATCGATTTGGCAGATTCCAATGAGCGTCTACAAAACGACTGAAGGCGAGTTCATGGTAGGTATTAATATCCTCATCCTCCCCAAGTTTTCTAGGCATTGATTGTGGTATGATGGAAGATGTCTACGGGAGACTCGCAGAAGCTCTAGGTCGACTTCCCAACGGCTTTCCAAGAACGCAGTCAGGAGTAGAGATAGCGATTCTTAAGAGAATCTTCTCCGCTGAGGAGGCTGCTATTGGGGGAATTCTTAGCATCGACTTAATTCCTTCTGATATCATTGCCAAACTCATCGGGTTGGGCGAAGAGGAGGTCAGTTCAAGACTCAGAGCAATGGCTCGGAGAGGACTGGTGTGGTCGGAGGTGCACCAAGGGAAAACGGGCTACAGATTGGCACCATTTGTAGTTGGCATCTATGAGGCTCAACTCGAGAATATGGATCATGAGTTCGCCCACCTCGTGGAAGACTACTTCGATGAAGGTGGAATAGTAGGCATCATGAAGCCTCAGCCAGCGATTCACAGAGTAATCCCTGCAAGGGGATCGGTGAAGACTGAGTGGATTCTGCCTTACGATGATGTGAAGGCGATTCTCTTGTCCAATAAGACCTTCCGTGTTCGCGACTGCATCTGCAGAAAGCAGCAGGACTTCATAGGCCGGAAGTGCAGCTTCCCGCTCAAAACGTGTCTGAGCTTCTCTGCGGTGGAACGCCCTCTGCGACCCGGTGAGATTACTCTAGAAGAGGCTCTGGCGGTTCTAGATAAGGCCGAGGAGATCGGCCTTGTGCACACGGTTAGCAATGTCATGAAAGGAGTCGGCTACGTCTGCAACTGCTGTGGATGCTGCTGCGGAATACTACGTGGCATCACAGAATTTGGCATAAGGGAATCGGTAGCCAATGCGAATTACTACTCTGAGATCGAAGCCGACAAATGTATAGGATGTGGAAATTGCACAAAGAGATGCCAGGTTCACGCCATTAGCTTCATCGGCAACTACGCTACTGTAGACCACGAAAAGTGTATCGGCTGCGGCCTATGCGTCACAGGCTGCCCAGCAGGAGCTGCGAAACTGCAAAGGAAGCCAGAGAAAGATATAGTTCACCCTCCTACGGACTATGAGACATGGGAAAAGCAGCGTCTTCGCAACCGTGTTCTAAAGTAGCTGCATCCACTGAGAGCGTCTCAGCCCATGTGAGGGAAACCGTGTGAGGTAGTGAAGATGAGTGTGACCATACATGCATTTTCTCGATCGAAGATTGAGTCTAGTAGCTCAAAGCATGCGAGATGTCCGGCGTTGCTGGCTGACATGGCAGTTGATTAGCCGGATAGGGTTAATAATAGAGATACAGGTCTTCTCGTAGGGTGCTACGGATGCCGCCATCAGTGTTTCCGACAGGGGTCACGATCTACGAGCCCGGGAAGGCCTTCAACTGCTATGTCTTGTTCGACGGACGAGAGCAGAAGTCGTATCTTATCGACATGAATGGTAACGATGTGCATGTTTGGAACTATCGTGGGTTTCCTGCTGAGATGATAGATCCTGCTTTGAACCAAGGCAGACATGGTCATGTCTTCGCACAGAAGGAACCCGACATTTTCGCTAACGAGACTCTGCTGGAGCTAGACTGGGAGGGCACAATTGTCTGGCAGTGGGGTGAAAAGGCTCCGGGAGGAAAAGCACAGCAGAATCACGACCAGTGCAGGCTGCCAAATGGTAGCACCTTAGTTCTGGCTAAACTCACTCACATCGTTCCTGATTTGTCACCAGATCCATTGAATGATCAGGCCATCTACGAGGTGATACCACAAGGAGACATCGCTTGGAAATGGATCTCCTCTCAACATTTCGACGAGTTGGGATTCTCCTCAGCCGAGGCGAAGGCTTTGCTTATGAGCAGCACGATGAGGCCAAGATCAACTCTTTTGGTGATCAACAACATACAGCCTCTGGGCCCAAACAAGTGGCACAAAGCTGGAGACCATAGATTTCATCCGGACAACATCCTGATTGACTCCAGAGAGGCCAGCTTCATGGCCATCATTGAGAAGCGAACAGGGAAGATAGTCTGGCGACTCGGCCCGGACTATTCTGGGGCCTACGACTTCTCGAAGAGATCCCAGAAGCGAACGTTTCCTAGAGGCGTCGACATGATCAGTGGCCAGCATGATGCTCACATGATCCCTGAAGGCTTGCCCGGTGCCGGGAACATCTTGGTCTTTGACAATCATGGATCATCTGGCTTCCCACCGTTCTACCTAGAGCTTTTTCAAGGTTCAAGAGTCCTCGAGATCGATCCGATCACAGAGGAAATCGTATGGCAATACGATGCTGGGTCCTCGGGGAAGCCACTTTGGGCCTTCTTTAGTTCCTTCATAAGTAGTGCAAGACGCCTTCCGAACGGGAATACCTTGATCTGCGAAGGCATGCATGGAAGGATCTTTCAAGTCACTTCAAACGGGGAGATAGTGTGGGAATATGTAAGCCCTCACTTCGGAATGTGGTCTGACCGTGACACAGATAGCGGAGGAAACCTGACGAACTGGATATTCCGGGCCCAACCGGTGCCCTACGATTGGGTGCCCAAAGGAACCCCTCGCTCAGAGAAAGGTGTGAAACCAAGTCTGACGGATTTCCATATAGGCTGAGTTCGATCGCAAGACCACGACTCGATACGGAAGGCAAAGAAAAAGGGTAGGGCCAGCACTTCTAAAAATACAATCTCGGACTCTTGGTTAGCTGTTCGAAGCCAGAGTCTGTGATGACAACATTTTCTTCCATGCGTACTCCACCGTAACCAGGGAGGTATATTCCAGGCTCAACCGTGAATATCATTCCCGGCTTGAGGATATGCTCGCTGGTCTTAGCTAAGGCCGGCACGGGGAAGCCGCTCAGGGAATGGCCGAGTGTGTGAGGGTAGTCTGGGAATCCGTGCTCGTACAATACTCTTCTCGAGATGGCGTCGAGCTCTCTGCAGCTTGCTCCGGGCTTTATGTTCTCTGTTACCGCTTGTACGGCCTTGTCCATCGCTGTGAGCATTTTCTCCTTCCTTTCATCTCTGCCTAGGAGAAATGTCCTAGTCTCATCAGCTGCGTATCCATGTATCGAGGGTCCGAGATCAACTATGACTAGGTCTCCTTTCATGAGTTCTCTGTTGCCAGGATAGCCGTGGCAGTATGCTGATCTCTCGCCGCTGGAGATGATTGTGGGGAAGGACTGCTGTTCCGCACCTCGCCTCATCATGGCATAGTTGGCTTCCGCGGCTATCTCATGTTCCTTTACTCTGGGTGCTATGGCTTCTCTGGCTGCTGCTTCAGCTATGTCCGCGAGCTGGCTGACCTTTCGCTGGAATTTGATCTCTTCCGGGTAGAGGCCGAAGAACACTTCAGGGATTATGCTCTGAGATATGTCTAAGAATTCCCCTTTCAGCTTTTCTTTGAAGTAGTTGTAGTCTGTGAAGGTTAGGCTACTCAGGTTTAGGCCTACCTTGGCTTTCTCTCCTCTGAGATGCTCGTTTATGAAACCAGCGATCTCCTCGTTAACTCGCTCTCTGCTCTCTATCTTCTTAACAGGAATCCAAGACTCGTCCTTCGTGCTCTCATAGTCCACGGGGAAGCAGAGGATCAAAGCGTTGCCGTCTCTTGGTATGAGGATAGCGAAGCCGGAGGAGGTGTCAGCAAGTCTCTTGAACATACTTCCGCCTCGTGCACCCGTTGAAAGGTAGATAACATCGATCCCCTTCCCTTCCATTGTTTTCTTGAGGTGACTCATTCTTTTCTTGCAGAAGTCCACAGGTTCAGACATTTCAGTCGCTAGAATTGTCTTTCGGAATACTTATTAAACTTGGCATGAGGCTAACCGCGGAGTTTTCAGCAACCCGGTTTGTCTATGCTGCGATTTTGTCTATGACCTCCATGAGCTGTGGAAGTGTTCTGACGACTTGGTCGGGCTTATAGATCTCTGGCAGCGGCTCCTCCTTCAGGTTCAGCCAGATGGCCTTCATGCCTGCCCCCTTTGCCCCCGCCACATCTGTGTCAAGCAGGTCTCCTATGTGAACTGCTTCTGACTGGTTGACCTGAAGCTCACGCAAAGCCGTCTGAAAGATAATCGTGTTGGGTTTCATGTAGCCGACTTCGTCCGAGAAGACTGCGGAAGAAAAGAGTCTCAACACGTCAGCTCTTCTCAGTACTTCTCTAAGGACTCGGCCAGGCGAGAACCCTGAGTTGCTGACCAGTCCGATTCTATACTTGCCGTGGAGAGCTTCGAGCGTCTCCTTGGCTCCTTCAGCCAGGAGAGGAGGGTCTAGCAGGATTACCTCTTCGAATTCCTTGGTTATCTTCAGTTTCATGTCTGCGGGCAGTTCAACTTGCAGCCTTCTGAGCATGTAGCTTACTCTTTCATCAGCAGAGATGTTACGATAGTTTTCCCTCTGTGGGACTTCGTTGGCGTAGTTGTTGGTTTGTTTGTAGGCTTCCATGGTTTCGTCGAGGCTTCTAAACAGATTGTTTTCTCTTAAAACGGATGAGAGGCACCCTATTCTCCATTCAGCGTAGTCTCTGTCTGAGAGAAGTGTGTTCCAGAGATCAAAGGTGACTGCTTTACTCAAATAATATTCACGGGGGAGTCTGGGTCTTCCTATGCCTATTAGGTTTACCCGAAAAAAGGTGAAACAAGATCGTGTTTTCAGTGGATAACCTGTTTGAAGACCCTGAGGAAGTTTCCCCCTAGTATCTTCTTTATATCTTCCTCGGAGTAGCCCCTCTTCACGAGTATTCTAGTAATGTTGGGGACTTTAGAGGTGTCTTCGAGCCCAATGAGACCTCCGCCTCCGTCGAAGTCAGATCCGAGGCCGACATGGTCGGGTCCTACGACTTTGACTATATGGTCGATGTGGTTGACGAGGTCCTCTACTGTGGCTTGATGTCCTGCATCGATCTTCTCCCTTGGCACTACAAAGCCTCCTAGGTAATTCATGCCAGTTACGCCGCCCTTCTCAGCCAATGCTCTTAGCATATCATCAGTCAGGTTTCTGCCGACGTTGGCGAGTTCTCTGCAGTTGGAGTGGGAAGCTATGAATGGGACCTTTGTGTTTTCAACGATGTCCCAGAAGCACGCATCGGTAATGTGGGAAACGTCTAGGATGATGCCGAGGCGTCTCATCTCTTCCATAGCGTCGAGGCCTTTCTGTGTGAGTTTGCCGCCTGTCCTCGCGGCTGCGAGTCCATCGGCGAATTCGGTTCTCCAGTTCCATGTGAAGCTTATGATTCTGACGCCGAGTTTGTGGAAGATGCGTAGGATGCTGAGTTCACCCATCAGAGGCTCGGAGCCCTCAATGGTGAGCATACCTCCGACCTTTCCATCTTTCTTGGCCTTGAGGATCTCATCATTGTTTCTGACCTGTACGAAGACTTCTTTGTTCTCGTCTACAGTGCTATAGAACGAGTCTACCATTTGAAGAGCCGTCTTGAGAGCAAGAGGGTTGTCCGGGTTCTGGCTTGTGAACATGCCAAAGGCCTGGCAGGTTACTCCTCCTTCAACTAGCTTTGGAATATCGATTTTTCCCGTCTCTGAACGTTCGCTCAGCTTCCTCGGTCTCTCTCTTCCTCGGGGCAATGTGGCTCCGATGGTGTCGCTGTGAGTGTCAATGACGATGGCTTCTTTGTGAAGCCTCACAGCTATTTCTTCATCTCTCTTAGACAAATCGATCTTAAAGCTCATGTCTATTCTTACAATAGAACCTCCAGAACCTGATTAAAGCCTTTCGAGAGTCCTTGGGCTTAAAGAAAGCATTAGACCGTGGCTTCCTCCAGACGGTACACTCCTCAGCAGAAGAGATCGATCGATCATCGTTAGACCTTCCTTGAGCTCGATCGGTTTATCGAGTAGCGCAATGCGCGGTCGCTTGCTGTGAATGTTGATAAGCTCATAGGATGACACTTACAGCGAAGAGGAGATGAATATTGAACAAGTATGCTGACTTACTTCTCGACGAGCTTTCAGGAAAGATGGCTAAAGATCAGACTCTTGAGATAGCCAAGTATCACAGAGTCCAAGCTAGTCCCGGATTCCATGAGGCCGCGCTCTATGTTCAAGGAGAGCTGAAGAAGATCGGAGTGCAGAAGCCCATCATAGAGCAGTTCCCTGCGGACGGGAAGACGAAGTATTGGACCTACAATGCGATCATCTCATGGTGGGCCGAGCATGCTGAGATACGGATGGTTGAGCCTGAAGAACTGATCCTGGGTAGATATGAAGAGCTGCCAATGTGCCTTGCTACCCACTCGAAAGCTGCGGATGTCACGGCCGAGGTTGTCGACATCGGAGAAGGGGCAAAAGACGAGGACTACTTAGGCAAGGACGTAAAAGGGAAGATAGCACTGGTTTGCGGGGGTGCCAGAACCGCGCACATCAAAGCGGTTGAGATGGGTGCCCTCGGAACCATACACCACCCTCCTTGGAACAGAGCTGCTGAGTATCCTGACCTAGTGCAGTACAATGGCATCTGGCCTGACCAGACGACTCGAGATAAGATCACCTTCGGCTTCTCGATAAGTGACCGTCAGTATCAGAGGATGAAGAAGCACCTTGACGCTGGAAAGAAGGTTATAGTCTCATGTAAGACCGATGCAAAGCTCTACGACGGCTTTATGGATGTTCTGACAGCTCAGTTCACTGGCACTGAGAAGCCCAAAGAAGAGATCATACTCGTCGCGCATCTGTGCCATCCCAAGACCTGCACAAACGACAATGCGTCTGGGAGCGGGCTCCTCCTCGAGATAGCGCGATCGATAAAGGCTCTTGTTGACTCCGGGAAGATTCCTGCTCCGAAGAGGACGATACGTTTCATGTGGGTTCCAGAGATAAATGGGACCTATGCGTGGATGCATGGACACAGAGATACGCTGAAGAACATACTCGTGAGCATAAACCTAGACATGGTAGGAGAACACCCCGTTACCGTTGGAGGTCCTCTTAATCTCACCTGTGCACCAGACTCCACTCCTTCCTATCTGAATCCGCTTCTCATCGAGCTACTGAGAGATGTAGCTGATGATGTTCGAGGAATCTCCCTTGAAGGGTGGCCCTATGGTCTGAACTACCGGGTGCTAGGATACTCAGGGGGATCTGACCACGTCTGCTTTGCAGATTCTGCTTTCGGGATTCCCAGCGTCATGTTCGGAAACACGGACCAGTTCCATCACACATCTTTCGACGATGCTTCAAGAGTTGATTCAACAAAGCTCAAGAGAGTAGGTGTAGCAACAGGCGCCGCGGTTCTGGCAATTGCCAATGCGGATGAGAAAACAGCTCTGGAACTCGCTTCTCTTACGACCGCTCACGGGCTGAAAAGGATAGCAGAGACAGGAACAAGGCTGACAAGAAAAATACAAGGTCTAGACAAGTCGGATGAAAACTATGCTGCCAAGCTTGGACCGGTATACCTCCGTGGAGTGAAGATGCTTGATGAGGCTCTTAGCCGCGAAGGGATGGCTCTTAAGACGGTGGAGAGGCTCTCAAAAATCTCCGACCAGATTATGGACATGGAGAAACAGCTTAGTGATGTTACTGAATCCGAGAAGAAGAGGCTCAAGAAGCTGTACGAGCGGACTGCTGGCGACGTCAAGGCCAAGATCATACGTGAAGAAGACAGGGCTGTAAAGGAAACCATGAAATTGATCCCAAAGAGGACGCATGAGGGTCCTGCGAGAACGCTGACCCAAAGCGAGGTTCAAAGTGAGGAAGACAAGAAATGGTTCGCCCAGTTCTTGTCTCGTGTAGGAATGGGCGGGATGGCGCTGGAGCTTCTCAACTTTGTCGATGGCAAGAGGTCGATATATGATATATCAGTAGCATTGAGCCTAGAGTTTTCAGACATAGAGCCTGTCGAAATAAAGAAGTATCTTGACCTCTGCAAATCCTCCGGACGAATTGTTTATGCATAGATCTTTCCCTTTTTCTTTTGGTTGATGATTAGCCATTGATCCAGATGTGTCTAGTGATAGTACGCGACTCCAATGTCCAGAATCCTTTATTAGCATCATGCCTACAATGCTGTAACACATAGGGCTAACTTTCAAGCCGTTATGCCAAAAGGACAAAGATTGGTTGATATGAAATTTGAGGATCTACCCATAAGCCCAGAACTGAAGCGAGGCATCACAGATCTGGGATTTACTGAGATGTTTCCTATCCAAGAACGGGCCATTCCCAGACTGCTTGACTCCCGAGATGTGGTTGGTCAGGCGAAGACAGGTTCAGGGAAGACCTGTGCCTTCGGACTTCCAATGATTCAAAGACTGGACTGGAAGTCCAGGGATGTTCAAGGTCTTGTGCTTGTTCCCACAAGGGAGCTTTGTGTGCAAGTAGCTTCAGACATTGGCAACTATGCAAAGTATACGCCTGTAAAAGCCACTGCTATTTACGGAGGCGTGGATATTGAGAAGCAGTTCAGGGATTTGAGAAGGGGTATTCAGGTTGTCGTGGGAACGCCGGGAAGGGTCATCGACCATCTGGAACGAGGGACTCTAGTATTTGATCGCCTCAAGGTCCTGGTTCTTGATGAGGCGGACCGTATGCTAGATATGGGTTTCATCGATGACATTGAGTACATACTGAAGCAGACACCACGGCGGAAACAGGTGAGCCTCTGGTCGGCTACCATCGATGAGCACACCAGATTCCTATCTAGGCGATACATGCAGAACCCTGAGATGATTCTGGTGAGCGAAGATGAGATTGCGGTAGAGGAAATAGACCAGCGATATCTCCGAGTAGCAGACTATGAGAAACTTGAGATTCTGGAGAAGCTGATCAAACACCTCGGGATTGACCGGGCCATAATCTTCTGCCAGATGAGAGAAACTGTGGATGAGCTGACTCAGCAGTTGAAGAAAGCAGGCTTTGACGTAGAAGCCATCCATGGTCAGCTCAGCCAAGCTAGGCGCGAGCAGGTTCTTGAAGCCTTTCGCAACTGGCGTCTAAGCCTGATGGTTGCCACTGAGGTTGCAGCACGAGGGCTGGATATTGAGGATGTGCCCTTCATCATTAACTACGAAGTTCCAAGCGACCCCTTAATGTACTTCCATCGCATAGGCAGGACAGCCAGAGCTGGTAAGTCAGGTGTTGCAATCACACTTGTCTCCTTTGAAGAAGAAGACGCCCTCAAGGACATTCAATCTCTGACAGCCACGTCCATCAAGAAGATGATTCTCCCACCCGATTTCCTCCTCTGATTGCTAAGAGAAGAAGGAACGAACAGTGACTTCCTTGAACCCGGGGATTCGAGAAGGTGAAGACAAAAACCATTTGTTCAGAGCGGTGTGCTCTCCTATATTTGGAGAAGCACTGGGATTCATCTGTAGTGGAAGCTGAAGATGTACGCTGTTGGGCACGTGGCCTTAGGGTATCTCCTTGGAAAGGCGGTTGCGAGAACTACTGGTAAGAAGCTCAACGTTCCTCTCGTATGGGCAGTCTCGTTGATTCCAGACTTGGATCTTCTTGTACCGGGTCTTCAGCACAGAGGTCCTACACACAGCTTGCTGGCAATCATTGTGATCTCAGTGCCCCTGCTCCTGCTTAGCTTCAGAAAATCGCTGCCCTATTTGGCTGCCTTCTCATCGCATTCGCTAATAGGCGATTTTCTAACTGACCCGGGTATAATGCTGTTTTGGCCGATGTCATCTCAATGGGTGAAGTATCCTGAAGCTTTCGCATTCTTGGCCAGATCCGAAGTGTACCTTGAGATAGTGCTTCTCGGACCGCTCATTGTAACTCTTGTTCTTTCAAAGGATCTAAGCGGTCTTCTCAGTCCGAAGAAGGGAAACATGCTGCTCTTCATACCCATAATCACGATCATACTTCCATCATTCTTTAGATATCCCCTCGTTCTTCCTAGAATACTCATAGTGCCGCATCTGCTTCTCTTGGTTGTTACTCTCGTCCCCTTCGCCTCAGGCCTGCAGAAGCTTCTGGTCACCAAAAATCGAGCATAGCTTCTCAACAGGAAGCGGTAAATGGCATGGGAATAGACCTTGGAGCATTGGGTTACACAGGAAGGGTTTTTCGATCGATTCAAAGCTGGATATGGCATCTCACCAAAGCATCATTCAGTCAGATCCTCTGCAGCGATAGTTTCTCCAGTATTGTCAATGTAGTTGACAGCTATGCTCAAGTCAGGCCATCCTAAGCAAGCATCTGATGGTGCCACAAGAACCGACATTGCAGAAAGGAAGAGGAGAACGTGGATCTTTCCGCTCATAGAGTCACGGATCGATCGATCTCTAGTCACATTTGGCATTTGTCAGATGCGTCCATTAGCTCGAAACATATTTTAGGCTCGTAAGCTCTGTTACTTTGAGTTCTCATGAAGTACAGAAAGTTTGGCAGGCTCATATGGAGCCCCTCAGCGCTTGGATTTGGAGCCATGAGGCTGCCCGTACTGGATGGTGATCCTGGAAAGATTGACGAGCCTCAGGCGATCCAGATGATCCGCTATGCAATTGACCATGGCGTCAACTACGTAGACTCCGCGTATGGCTATCACAGGGGCAATAGTGAGATAGTAGTGGGCAAAGCCCTCGCTGATGGATATCGCGAAAAGGTCAAGTTGGCCACAAAGATGCCCACATGGGTAGTGAACAGCCATGAAGACATGGATCGATGCCTCGACGAGCAGCTCAGGAAGCTTCAGACAGGCCATATAGACTTCTACCTTCTCCATGGGTTGTCAAAAGACCGTTGGAATAAGGTCCGCGACCTAAACGTCTGCCAATGGGCTGAGAAAGCCATTGGAGATGGACGTATCAAGCATCTCGGCTTCAGTTTCCACGACTCCTTTGATATGTTCAAAGAGATCATTGACAGCAGCGATGTATGGACCTTCTGCCAGATTCAGTACAACTACATGGACAGCGAGATCCAAGCTGGAACGAGGGGGGTCAGATATGCTGCTTCTAAGGGCCTTGCGCTTGTCATTATGGAACCCATAAAAGGAGGGTGGCTTGCAGTGCCGCCTCCGGAAGTTCAGGCTATCTGGGACAAATCACCAGTCAAGAGGTCCGCAGCTGAGTGGGCTCTTCAATGGGTCTGGGACCAGCCTGAAGTCAGCGTAGTCCTGAGCGGCATGAGCAACATGCAGCAGGTGGTTCAGAACGTTGAGAGCGCAGATAGGTCAGGCGTCTGTTCCCTGAACCAGGAAGAACTGAAGCTGATCTCTGAGGCGAAGGCCAAGTACCAATCCTATGGATTCATAGGCTGCACAGGCTGCAGATACTGCACACAATGCCCGAATGGCGTAGCCATACCTGAGGTCTTTGCCATGTATAATGAATACTTCAGAAAGAACGAGAGCAAAGAAGTCGCGCAAAAATACAAGCAGATGATCGCGGAGGAAAACCGCGCTTCAAAGTGCATCAGATGCGGAACATGCGAAACACTGTGTCCACAACATCTACCTATTCGTGACCTGCTCAACAAAGCGGCAGGGGCCTTCGAGAGGACCTGACACATCTCTTCTTTCTTTTCATCAGTCCTCTATTTTGGATACTCTTTCTGTCTGAGTGGATACCCCCCTCTCCCCCTAAGTCATCCTCGCTGGTTTATATTCTCGTTTTCGAGGGCTCTGCACGGGTGAACCGCGATTGAGCAGCTATGAGCTTGATCTCGTTGCAGAGATAGACTCGGGGGAGCTGGTGAGAACCTATAAGAGGCTCAGACAGAATTGGAGCAGAGAGTTCGCTCTGGAACTAGTTAGGATGTACAAGAGCATCAATTATCTTAGAGAAGACTATGAGAAGCTCAGAAAAGAGATGGAGCACTTGGACATGCAGCTAAGCCGCCTCGAGAACGCTTTGAAGTAGCTCAGAGAAAAAGGAATCTCCGATCTTTCTTGGGTCGAGTACTCCATGTACGCCTAGAAAGACAGGACTGCGTCCGCTTCAATGAGGAGATCATTTAGTGTTGCTGCACCGACAATCTTGGCTGGTTCGACGAAGGCACCTCTGCCTAGGCCAAGTAGCATGCAGCTCTGTTCGCAGACTTGTAGCTTCACTCCAGCCTTTACTGCCTGGTCCATCGCTTCCTTGAGAGTTGGGAAGTCTCCGAGTCTGATTTTTTCTGCTTCGCCTTTCTTGACGATTGTTATTCCTTTTATTATGAAGTAGATTGTGGCTTCAAACCCCATGGCAACAGCTGTTGTCGCCAATATGAAGGGGGCATAGGTTCTCTCAGGTGTATCTACGCCGCTTGTCTGAACATAGAGTATCTTTTTGCTCAACTTGCTCACCAAACCTTCTGCTTAGGTATTGAAAAGAATGGAGGTATTTATCTAGTTCTGAAGTCTCTGCAATTGGGCTTCAGCTTAAAAAACGTTTATTTCCTTTTAGGATAGACAAATCTTGTCCTGCTAGGATGTGAACACTTGCGCGTCCTATTTGTCGAGCCTCCTAAAGACTTCTGGTTCATCATGGGTCAGTACATCCCGCCTCCTTTCGCCATTCTAGCCTTGGCGGCCTACCTTGAAGATGTCAACAAGAACATCGAGATCGAAGTCCTAGATTGTCAAGCAGAGAAGCTTAGCTGGGAAGGGCTTGAGAAACGAATCGAAGCTCTCCAACCTGATGTCGTAGCTCCGAGCAGTCTTACAACGTCTAATGCAGACACCGCTCTGCGCGTTGCTGAGTTGGCGAAGAAGGTCAACCCGAGCATCACCACAGTTGTCGGTGGACAGCATTTCACAGCTTTGGCTGAGGAGAGTCTTGAGGCTTACCCGGGTCTCGATGTGGTTGTCAGAGGAGAGGGCGAGCAGACCTTTGCTGAGCTTGTTGATGCTTTTGAGAACAAAAAGCCTCTATCGGCCGTTCTGGGAATCTCCTTCCGTCACGAAGGGACAGTTACAGAGACGCCTGACCGGCCCCTCATATGTAATATGGATTCACTGCCTTTGCCAGGTTACCAATTCGTGCAGCAGCATATGAAGAAGTATTATTTCTCGCTCATGGCGGAGAAGGAGACGCCTTTCGCTATTGTTGAGGGGACAAGGGGATGTTCACACGACTGCAGCTACTGTTCTCAATGGCGATTCTGGCGCAAACAGCACAGAGGAAAGTCACCCTGCCGTATCGCTGATGAGATTGAGCATCTTTACAGCGAGTATGGAAGTCGCTTGTTCTGGCTGACGGATGATAACTTCGGCCTTGATGAACGGGCCAGCATGCTCTGTGATGAACTCATCAACCGAGGGCTAAGCGATCAGGTGTCTTGGTTCATTCAGGCTCGGTGCGACGACATTGTCAGCAACAAGGACCTCATACCTAAGATGAGGAGGGCAGGCTGCATCTGGATGCTTGTAGGTTTCGACAGCCCTGACCCAGGGACATTGCGGTCCTTCCGAAGGACTGGGATCAACAGATCCAACGCTAAGGAGGCCGTAGACCTGCTGAGGAAGAATGGCATGTTCTCTCAAGGCACCTTCATAATAGGAGATCGGAAGGATTCACATGGGTCTATTCAGACTCTACGCGAATATGCTGATTGGGTTGACCCAGACATCGCCACGTTCATGACGTTGACCCCTTTTCCGGGTACAGATATATATGACGAGGCCAAGAGGAATGGCTGGATACTTGACTCCAACTGGAGTAACTATGACATGATCCATGCGATCATGCCGACCGAGCATCTCACCCGTGAACAGGTTCAAAAAGAGCTTTATGAGTGCTATCAAAGCTTCTTCGGTTCATGGAAAAGAAGATATCAGGGCATGTTCTCCAGCAATCCTATCACGAGGCGAACCTATCAGTATCTCGCACGACAAGCACTGCTTGTGGGGCTGAGAAGCCTATTCTGAGTAAGCCGAAGGTGCAAGAGGCAGATCAAGATGGCCGATTCCTCCTCCAAAGAGAAGTCGAACAAGCTTCCACGCGTAAGCCGGAAAGCCCTTCTGCCCTACCTGCTCATATTCGTAGCAGCTCCAACTCTTACCTTTATCATTGGAAAAGCAGTAGACCAGAGCTTGAATCTGCCTCGGTTCCCCTCGTTTCCTTACAACCTGATTTCAGGTTTCATCGTTTTCTTCACCGGGTTAGCGATTGGAATCAAGTCGACACGGCTTTTGTATTTCCTTGGCAGAGGACTGCCATGGGGAGACGTACGTCAGCAAGCTCAAGCCACGAAGCTGGTGACGTCTGGCCTCTACGCTTATACTCGGAACCCAATGACGCTGGGATATTCGCTACTGCCTTGTGGAATGGGACTGATGTTCCAGTCGCCCGCAATGACTCTATTCATACCTGCACTTGTGCTCACAATCAGCATCGTGTGGTTGAAGACACGGGAAGAACGTCGCCTCGAGCAGAGGTTTGGAGAAGAATATGTGCTTTACAGGAAAAGAACGCCATTTCTCATTCCGCATCCATGGAAGCGCATTGGGAGATCGGCCGCCTCCTTGGCTGAGACTGCCTTAGTCAAGAGAGACAAGAACTCAGCTCGAAGATCCGTGCTCAAAATCAGCTACATCGGGATATCTATGGCCGGACTATTTGTACTAGCTCTATTGGCCTTCAGCTCCAACCAGATACGTTCAGAAAACATATGGGATAGACAGCTAAGCCTTGCTGTGTTCATGGCCATCTGCGTTTTCGGGATTGTGGCTGGCCTACATCCCTCGAGATTGCAGCATTCTACAGACTTTCGAAGAGAACAGCTCGGCGGAACCGATCAATCGAAGAAGCCCTCTGAGACGACTCCAAAGTTGGAGGGTCATCATCCCACATGCCAGAGCTTCTCGTCTCATGTCCTCAAGGTAAAGGGAAAGCCGTACTGTGCTGGATGCACAGGCCTAGTTCTGGGTGCAACGGTTTCAATCGCCGGAAGTCTACTTGATATCTTCAATCTTATCAGGATTGAACACGGTACAGCAATATTCTGGCTGGGCACCATAGCTGTTGTCTTCGGTCTCTTTCAATATTCAATGAGCTCTGGAGGGGCTGTCCTACACACTGTTCTCAACGTATCATTTGTCTCAGGTGCCTTTCTTCTGGTTGTCGTGGTCATTGAAGTATCAAGGAATCCTTTTATCGAAATGTTCGCCCTATTTCTGAGTGTTTTCCTCATCATTTCTCGAATAACGCTTTCTCAACTGGAACACGACAGAATCTGTTCACACTGCAATCTGGAATCCTGCAGCCACCATTTTCACTGAAAGAGCAGTATAGACCACTTAGAACAGAAACCTTTCTATTTCTCTCAATACTACTCAAAGTGAGTTGGTGTAAAGAATGGTGTATTGCCCCAACTGCGGAACGAAGAACGACGATGATGCCGGCGTATGTAAGAACTGCGGAGCATCGCTGCGTGGAACCTCCAGCAGGACCTTTCGAAGACGTCAAACTGATGAATGCTTCGGAATACGACGGGGAGCCCAGATATGGACCGTCCTATTCGGTCTATTCATTCTTCTCATTGGTCTCACGTCTCTGCTCGGGGATTACTACTTCTGGCTACGCTGGGAGAGAATCTGGCCGCTATTCATAATCGTAATAGGTCTTCTCATCATCTACGGTGCGATATCTCGAAGATAGCTTCCCTCTGTTTTCTCTCATAGATCCGCGCAACGAAGTCAAAAAGAAGCATTCAGCTGTGCTTCTCGCTTGCGCGTCCCTTGATTAACGGTGCCTCTATACACATACTTTGAACCTGCAGAAATCTCCGATCGATCGGAAGAAAGGGGAGACAACAGTCGACGCCTACGCCGTTGAGCTATTCAACGGAGACGGAGTGAGACCACCACTTTAGATTGTATGGAGTGCTTCACGAACAATGGTGAAACATCCCGGCTCCACATACTCAGGATCTGTGAGGCCTACCTGATGTACAAATGGATGAAGTGAATCTCAGTGTAATCCACAATCTGCTCTGTTGTGGCAGCATCCCAGCCAGGAATTCTGAAGTCGTGGGAGACTATGCGTGTTCCTGCTCTCAGTTCTTTTTCCATTTTAGGTTTCAGCTTCTCATTTGCGCTTGTAGTGAGATACAGTGTAACTACATCAGCAGAACCTATATCAGCTTCCAGAATGTTCCCTTGGATTATCTGCACTTGATCATCAAGCCTTAGGTCAGATATCTTCTCCCTGGCTTCCTTGACACGCGTTTCATTTAGCTCTATGCCGACGGCTTTGGCACCGAATTCCTTGGCTGCCATTATTAGTATTCTGCCATCTCCACACCCCAAATCAAACAGCGTTTCTCCTCTGGCCAGCTTTGCGACGGACAGCATGGCTCTTACAACCTCGAGAGGAGATGGCACGAAGGGTGCCAACGATGGCTCGGACCAGTCCATGGCGGTTCACTTTTTCCTTGTAGTGTTCTACCTAAACTATTCGCATGGTTCCTCTGAATGATGATCCAGATGAGCAATGCAAGATCCTATAGGTTTTTCGATTGGAGGGGAAAGCGAAATAGAAAACCGCGTCAGTAGTGTAGATTCACCTGCTATTCCTAGACTAATGGATCATGTGCAAGGCTGTCTCCGACCTCAGAGCAAGATTTCAACGATACTCTTTTGGAGCGAGTATCTGTTCTCTTGCGCCCAAACATGAGAAAGTGCTCGCTTATCCCAACGACTGAGGGATGAGTACATGTTCTCAGAAGCGTCTGTAACCATATTTCCCATTTGGCTGGATCTCTGGACAGTCGGTTTGTCTCCCTTTCATGGTGAGAGGATAGTCCCTCTAGACCTGCCATCTCTAGGACCTCAATACCTCTTTCTTCAAACAGCCCCTTGAGCTCTTCTGGCAGAAACCAATGGGCAGCTGTAAAGCCTTGTCCGTACAGGCCCGGGATATAGTCCCCGGCTTCCCAGTGATGTTGAGCGTACATAATCTCTTCAGGCACCCTAACCATGAGAGTCTCAAGAACAGCTAGTCTCCCAATGACTGAGACAAATATGAGGCTTCCTTGTTTGAGAACTCTGACTAGTTCCCCCGCAGCCTTCACCCTTCTCTTTTGATCGAGTAGATGACAGAGTGATCCCCCAAGACAGAGCACGCTGTCGAAAGCTTCATCATCAAACATGCTTAGGTTCTCAATGCTGCCCTGTGCAATGAGCTTGACTTTCTTAGCAGCTCCGGCTCTTCTGACCTGAGACTTTGCAACTTCGAGGAGTTCAGGCACCAAGTCAAGCAACACCATGTCATAGCCTTTTCTCGCAAGCTCGACTGTGTATCGCCCTGGGCCACCGCCTGCATCAAGTACCAAGCCACTATCAGGCAGATATTTCTCGAGGAAATGCATCGTTACGGAGAATTCTAGTTCGTGATAGGCGTTACGCTTCAGCCTCTTCCACTCGCCTTTAGGATTGCTGGCATACCAGCTTCTCACCATTTCATCAATTCTCTGCTGCTCCATCTGTATCACAATGTTCGTCCACAAGAACATATCATAATGTATCGCCTCTGGTTGAAGTCCGGTTTTGGATTTCATGAAAAGATGATTTGTGAAAACGATTGGGATTCTTTCGTTGCTCTTTACTCTAATCCTAGTAGCTTGTTGGCTCTGGGTCTCTTATGATAGACCCGGCTGCACAGTGTATCGAGCCACTGTTTCTCGGTCTTACGAGACTTGAACATTCAACTTCAATAACTTCCACACCTATACTCTCCAGCCAGCGATTTGCCTCAGGATTTGTTGCTGGTACGACGGTCTTCATGGGGTTCAGAACGACGCCAGTGTCTAGAGGACCGATGTCCTTGGGAGGAACTATGAACTTCCATTTCATCTCAGACTTCATCCACTCCATGAGAAATGGATCTAGCTCCTTAGGATTCTGCACAGATGTGTGTCTGTCTATCATCCTGTAATGGCTTATGCCGAGGCGCCCTCCATAGCCAGGGCTAAGCCGCACATCAACCTCGGGATCTTGGAGCTTGACGATTCTGGCCAACTGCATATGACCTGACTCGTTTGCCCTCATAATCTGTGGCTCTCTCGTGTTTGAGCGTGGATAGTGTACCGCTATGACTAGATGCTTCTCATCCAGCCATCCTATTGGTCCCCCCTCAGCCATGCCGTTGCCCATTATCATGCCGACGACAGGACAACCGATCTCTGCCAGCGTCTGATATGTCGGAACCTCTTCTCCCTTTCGAATATGGTCGTACATCCTCAAGATGACCTGGCCATAGACCGCTGGATGACACACATCATCTGTGTAAATAGACTTGACTTGGTAAGGAGGATCATTAGGATCAGGCTTCCGTATGACAACCTCCACCCCTTCATCCCTGTAAGCCTTCACTAGGTTCTCGTGATGCTCAACAAGCTGATCTAGGTTAGGTTTCTCAGACATCCTCCAGGCCTGAAGAGAACTCTCATGAGGAGCCCAAGGAGTCGGATGCCCGACGCTGAGAAACTCCCTTCCGGGCCGATGCAGCAAGACCATTCTCAGCTTCCCAACGGTTGTGTTAGCCTTCCACTTATGGCCCCAAAGCCTCTCTAGTTCATCTCCAAAACCAGAGAGAATCTGTGGATGATGTAGTTGATAGATCTCGTGAAGACTCTCGCCCGTCGTTTTCTTGTAAAAGTCTTCCTCTGGCATAGATAGAAAAGGACCCAGACCTGATAAATAACTTTCGTATGTTAACTGAAACTTATGCAAAGACACTAAGATCCATGGACATCATACTGCAAAACACGATCTAGAAAAGGTAAAGACCACAGAACCATAAGAACGTACATTGCCCAACTAGTCATCCCGGCCCCCCAACACATGACTGGGCCGATACAGATCGCGCAGAACACGCCAGTTGCACAGAGCTTGTTTATATACCCCCTATAGGTATAGGGGACATCACATAGAGGACCCTCATAGCGAATCCTAGAATCAGACATAAAGCCACATGGCGAATTCGCTATGCCCTTTAAATACTCCTTTTATAAACAAAAAAGAGGCGGCTTCCACGAATATTCTCCTCTCAGATCCCGGCAAGATAGATCAAGCCTACTCCTACACTCGTCTGCACACTCATATCAAATATCCAACCAAGCCCTGCTTCACGCATCCAATACGAAGACCAAGAAGCTCAGGATCTCCTCGCCTCAGCCATTCATATACCCCCTCTCGGATAGGTCGGTTCACACACACGGTCTCCATAGCGAATCCAAAGAAAAGGCAAGGCTGAATAAAAGACTGAGAAGCTTACTGGCTCCTCTGCAGAGCCATCGTCATGCAGTCAGATCCCCCCCCCAAAAAAAACTAAGCCGGAGTACCTGCTCGATCGAGATCGGCGTTGTGTCAGGAAAAACAAAATAAAATCGGACGGGCCCGGACCTCTCTGTCCGGTAACCATACGCTTATTCTCTAAT